>Ga0137412_10002068_pt2 | contig 14409 bp, 12 predicted proteins | sample CZODoug2_1_16fun_FD_122160 | JGI IMG/M metagenome (GOLD analysis project Ga0137412, IMG submission 122160) | Vadose zone soil fungal communities from Angelo Coast Range Reserve, California, USA - CZODoug2_1_16fungal (Hybrid Assembly) | ecosystem: Environmental > Terrestrial > Soil > Vadose zone... | reverse complement strand
CAGCCGATGTCGCCGGCCTTGCGGATCGATTGGGCGGCGAATTTCGGCGTCGAGATGTTGAAGAAGACGTTGGCGCCAGAGTCCTTCATCTGGATGACTTGGCTATCGACCGTGGGATCGGTCACTTCGTAGGTGACGTGCTTGACGATCCGGCCGGCCTCGTTGCCGAGGCCGTCCTTGAAGCCTTCGAAGTAGTCCTTGCCGTAGTCGTCGTTCTGCATCAGCACCGCGAACTTGGCGTCCTTGACGTTGGCCAGCGCGTGCTTGGCGTAGATGACGCCTTCGGTGTGGTAGTCGGGCTGGAAGCCCATCGTCCACGGGAACTCCTTGGGCTTGCCCCACTTCGACGCGCCGGTCGACACCAGGAGGTGCGGCACCTTCTTCTGGTTGACGTATTTGTGGATCGCCGTGTTGGTCGGCGTGCCCAGGGTGTTGAACAGGCAGAGCACCTTGTCCTGCTCGACGAGCTGGCGCGTCACCTCGACGGACTTGGGCGGCGAGTAGCCGTCGTCGAGCGTGATGAAGTTGATCTTGCGGCCGTTGATGCCGCCGGTGTCGTTGACCATTTTCCAGAAGACCTGGTGGGCCTGGCCGATCACGCCGTAGGCCGAGGCCGGGCCGCTATACGGGCAGAAATGGCCGACCTTGATTTCCTTGTCGGTCGCCCCGTCGTCGTACTTCTTCTGGGCGGACGCCGAACGCGACGCCGCGAACAATGCGGCAGCCGACGCGCCGCCTACGAAACCACGCCTACTGGTAATCAACGCTCCCTCCTTCGTTAGAATTTATGCCGTGAGGTTCACTCGAAAAGCGCAGCTTGAAAAGGGCAAACGGCCAAGAAAAAGGCCGCCAAACCGGCGGCCTTTCCCATCGTGCGCCAGTGAAATCAGGTGCTCTCGGCGTGCATGACGTCGCCGAACAGGTCCCACGTGTCGCCCTTGAAGCGCTGCAACTGGACGGCCTGCACCGGATAGTAATCGGTCGGGCTGGTGCTGACGGTGATGCCCGGCAGCGCCATCTTCAGCGGGAACTTCTGGAAGTTGGCGGCCTGCTTCATCAGGTTCTCGCGGGTGAGGTCGTCACCGCACTTCTTCAGCGTCTCGTGCATCAGCGTGGAAACCGAATAGGCGAAGACATTGGACGCATCCGACAGGCTAGCGCCCGCATTGTGCTTGCCCATCCACTCCTTCCAGGCCTTCATCTCGGCATTGTCGTCCCATTGATGGTCGGTCGGATCCATCAGATAGGCCGCCGTCAGCACGCCCTGCACGTTGTCGAAACCCGCCGGCTTCATGACCGAGGCCACGCTGCTCGACACGTTGTTGAGGTACTGGGCCGGCTTCCAGCCGATATCGCCTGCCTTGCGCATGGCCTGGGCGGCGAATTTCGGCGTCGAGATATTGAAGAACACGTTGGCGCCGGAATCCTTGAGCTGGATCACCTGGCTGTCGACCGTCGGGTCAGTCACCTCGTAGGTCACGTGCTTGACGATCCGGCCGACTTCCTTGCCGAGACCCTCGCGCATGCCCTCGTAGTAGTCCTTGCCGTAGTCGTCGTTCTGCATCAGCACGCCGATCTTGGCGTCCTTGACGTTGGCCAGGATGTGCTTGGCGTAGATGACGGCCTCGGTGTGGTAGTCGGGCTGGAAGCCCATGGTCCAGGGGAATTCCTTGGGGTTGCCCCATTTCGACGCGCCGGTGGCGACGAACAGCATCGGCACCTTCTTCTGGTTCATGTACTTGTGGATCGCCGTGTTGCACGGCGTGCCGAGCGTGTTGAAGGTGCACAGCACCTTGTCCTGCTCGACGAGCTGGCGGATGCACTCGACCGTCTTGGCCGGGTTGTAGCCGTCGTCCAGCGTGATGAAGGTGACCTTGCGGCCGTTGATGCCGCCGGCGGCATTCACGCTCTTCCAGTACGCGTCGATCGTCTTGCCGATCACGCCGTAGGCCGATGCCGGCCCACTGTACGGATTGGTGTTGCCGATCTTGATCTCGGTATCGCTCGCGCCCTCCGAATACTTCTTCTGCGCAAATGCGGTGCCCGATGCGGACAACGCAGCAGCGCTCGAAACGCCTGCGAGAAAAGTGCGCCTATTGGTCTTCAACGTGCCCTCCTATGGTTTTTTGTTATGCGAAAGAGGGTCGCCTGAATCACGGTCCGTGAAAAGAGAAAAAACCGCCTGGCGGTATACAAGATTTCAATCTTGCGTGTGGAAGATGCCCAAAGAAAAGGCCGCCGGAACCCGGCGGCCTTATTCACTCATGACCCCTCCCCCGTCATACGGGCGGATTCGCGGGAGGTCACGATCATCTCCGGCGTGTTCGCCACCGGCTATGGCGAGAAATTCGACTCCGAAAAGCTCAAGGTCCTGCCGGCCGGCAGCTTCTACACCGAGCCCGCCAACTTGCCCCACTTCATCGAGATCAGGGAAGAGACGGTCCTACAGGTGAGCGGCACCGGTCCGAGTGGGCGCCTCTACCTCGACCGCCCGGACGATTCGAAGTAGCCGAGTTACTTCGCGGCCTTCTTCGGCTCGACCACCTCGAACATCACGTCGAAGGTGTCGAGCATGGCGAACAGCGCCTCGGGCTTGGCGGCATCGCCCTCGACCTTGGCGAGCCCCGCTTTCACCGCCTCGGGCAAGATCGTCTGCCGGAGCGCCAAGGCGTCGAGCGCCGGACGCGCAAGCGTGAGCGTGGTGTCGGCCCTCGCGGTTTGGCGGCCTTGCACCCAGGTGAGTGCCGAGTTCGAGAGTATGAGCACAAATTGCTGGCGCAGGTCGGTGACGGCGACATTGATCGTCATCGCCTTGCCCTCGGCCTTGGTTGCGTCGAGACGGCTGCCGAGATAGTCGAAGAACGCAGCCGTGGTCAGCGCCTTTATCGTGTCGGCGTTGGCGGTGCCCTGGCCTGGGATCTTCGGCATACCGTTGCGCAGCTCGGCCGCGCCCACGAGATAGGCGTCACGCCACGGCCCCGACTCGGCCTGGTAGCCCATCTGCTCCAGCGCATCTGCGCAGAGCTCTCGCGCGGCGCGGTTGGCGGGATCGGCGAACACGACCTGGTTCGTGGCGCTCGCCACCCAGCGGTATTCGCCCTTCCTGAAATCCTCGCGGGCGCGTGCGATCACCGCGTCGGCGCCGCCCATGTATTCCACCGTCTTGCGCGCGTTCTCGACCGGCGGCAGCGGATTGAGGTTGGAAGGGTTGGCGTCGTACCAGCCGAGATACTTCTGGTAGACCGCCTTGGAATTGTGGCTGAGCGTGCCGTAGTAGCCGCGCGCCGACCATTCGCGCTCGAGGCTGGCCGGCATGTGCAAGGTCTCGGCGATCTCCGCAGGCGTCAGGCCGTGATTGATGAGGCGCAGCGACTGGTCGTTGATGAACTTGTAGAGGTCGCGCTGCGTGGCCAGCAGATGGGCGACGCGCTCGCGGCCCGCGACCGGCCATGTGTGCTGGCCGATCACAACGTCGGTCTTGTCGCCGAACACATCGAGCGCCTCGCCGATGTAACGCGACCACAGATTGCCGTCGCGCACCTCCGAGCCGCGCAGCGTATAGAGATTGTGCATGGTGTGGCTCACGTCCTCGGCCATGTCGAGCACGCCGAACTGCGGCAGGAAGATCAGCATCTCGGCCGGCGCTTCCGAGCCAGGCGCCATGTGGAACGTGACCTGCACGCCGTCAATGGTGCGCGTTTCGTCATGCTCGACCATGGTGGTGGGGGCGATCAGGCCGATCGGCGCGCGGCCGATCGCCTTGCCGATGCCGCTGTCAACATGGCCACGCGGCCCGGGCGGCAGGATAACGCCGAGTTGGTATTGCACGCGCCGGCCCATGGCAGTGCCCGCCAGCACGACCTCGCCCGCCACAGCCTCGTTGAAACCCGCCGGCGCCAGCAGCTGGACCTTGCCCGACGCCACGTCGGCCTCGCTGGTGACGCCCTTCACTCCACCGAAATGATCGGGATGGCTGTGGGTGTAGATCACCGTACCGACCGGCTTCCTGGGCCTATGCTGGTAGTAGAGGTCGAGCGCGGCGTGCGCTGTTTCGGGGCTGCCGAGCGTGTCGATCACGATCAGGCCGCTGTCACCCTCGACGATGGTCATGTTGGAGATGTCGAAGCCGCGCACCTGGTAGACGCGCTCGGTCACCTTGAACAGGCCGTGGATGGCGTTGAGCTGCGCCTGGCGCCACAGGCTCGGGTTCACGCTGTCGGCCGCCCCCTCCTGCTTCAGGAACTCGTAGGGCTTCATGCTCCACACCGGCGGGCGCTGGCCCGTGCCGGGCACCAGCGCATCCGGCACGGTGCCGACGAAGCCCTTCATGGCATCGTCGAAATCCTGGCGATCGGCGAAGGGCAAACTCTTCGCCATATCGGTATTGGCCTTGAGCGTTGCGGGCTCAGGCCCCTTCGGCACGACCTGGGCGAGGGCCGGTGCACTGGCAAGGACGACGAGGGTAAAGACACTACGGAGCAACATTGGCGGCACCCAGGAAGTTGATGAGCACGGGAAGGGTCTCGTCGGGGTTCTCCTCGTAGATCCAGTGGGCGCAGCCCTCGAGGGTCGCGGCCTTCAGGTTCTGCAGCCCCGCGGCGGAAAGCTGGCGCTGCAGGCCGTTGCCGGCCGGGTTCTGGCAGGCAAGTGCCAAGGCTGGCACCTTGGCGAGCTTCGAGGCGTCGGCCTGGGCGAGGAACTCGGCGTCGCCGTCGAACGCCTCGTAGCCCATGAAGGCCGCGCGCAGGCCGCCATCGAGCTTCAGCGACGCGACGTAGCGCGTGACGTCGTCGGCCACGAACTTGCGGGTCTTGGAGCGCGAGTTCATGAACCAGAGCACCAGCGCTTCTTCCCGGCCCTGCCACTCGGCGGCCGACTCGTCGACCTTGGCGAAGCGCGCGAAATGCTGGGTGCGCGGATTGGTCGACGCGAAGCGCTTGAATTCGGCGGTGCCGGCCAGGCCCTCGATGAAGGCCTCGGCGACGGTGAGGCTGAGCAGGCGCTCGGGATACTGGACCGCGAAGGCGTAGGCCACGCGCGCGCCGAGGTCGTGGCCCATCACATGGGCGCGCTCGATGCCGAGCCGATCCATCAGTTCCTTGACGTCCTGTGCCGCCGTCTTCTTCTGGTAGCCCGACGGCGGGCGCTGCGAGCGGCCGCTGCCGCGGAGATCCGGCACGATGACGCGATAGCGCCTGGCGAGTTCAGGCACTGCCGCGGCGAAGGTATCGCCGGTCTCGGGAAAGCCGTGCAGCAGGATCACGGCCTGCGGCGGCCGGATGGTGGGCTCGGTGCGCGCCGCGATGTCGCGATAATAGAGCGAGACGCCGTTCACGGTGACGACGCCTGTCGTGACGGCAAGTCCGGCCGCCTGCGCTACCGCCTCCACCGATACCTGCTCGGCGCGGGCCCCGGGCACTACGAGACACAACGCTACCAATGAAACTCGCCAATCCACGTCGCCGCTCCCGTTTGACAACCCGGCCCGGAGATATTCTCATCGTGAGCTCGACGGTATGCGCATTTTTGCGCAATGGATGGGCGGTAATGCGCAAGCGGGCATGGACTGGGACAACCTGAAATTCTTCCTGGCGTTGGCCGAAACCGGCAGCCTGTCGGGCGCGGCGAAGCAGCACCGCGTCGACCATTCCACGGTGGCACGTCGCGTCGAGGCACTCGAAAGCGAACTGGGCGTCCGCCTGGTCGAGCGCCTGACGCGCTCCTACCGGATCACCGCCGAAGGCGAACGCGTGTGCGAGCAGGCCCGCAAGGTCAAGGCCGGGATCGCCGAGATCGTGCGGCTGGCCAGGGATACCGACACCTCACCGGAACGCATCGTCCGGGTGAGCGGCCCGCCAACCTTGCTCTCGCGCTTCCTCGCGCCGCGGCTGCTGCCGCTGCAGAAGGAGCATCCCGGCTTGCGCATCGATCTCGTCGGCGAGGCACGCGTGGTCAATCTCAGCCAGGGCGAGGCCGATCTTGCCCTGCGCCTCATGCGGCCGCGCGAGAAAGGCATTGTGGCCCGCCGGCTCGCGGTGGTGGGCCACGCGCTCTACGGCTCGCGCGAGCGTGTCGCCCGCCGCGCGAACGACCAGGATTACCTCGGCTACGATGAGAGCCTCGATCACGTGCCGCAGCAGCGTTGGCTAAAAGCCCTGGCCGGCGACCGCGGCTTCGCGCTGCGCTCCAACGACCTCATCACCATAATGACCTCGGCGCGTGCCGGCCTCGGCCTCGCAGTGCTGCCCTGCATCATGGCGAGCCATGAACCTGAACTGGTCCGGGTGCCGATCGAGCCGCCGCCGCCCAGCCGCGAACTGTGGCTGCTCTTCCACCGTGATGTCGGCCGTTCGCCCGCCGTACGCGCGGTCATCAACCGGATCACCGAAATAACGACGGCGGCGCGAAAGGCCTTTCTAGGCGAACGAAGCTGATCAGTTCAGCCCGTAGAGCTTCACCACGTTGTCGTGCACGATCTTCTTCTGCACCGAGTCGGAGAAGCCGGCGAGGTTCTTGGTCAGCGTCTCGCGCGAGTTCGGCCAGATGCAATCGGGGCGGTCATACGGGGGAGGGTTGGGAGGGGATCAGGTGCTTTCGGCGTGCATGACCTCGCCGAACAGTTCCCAGGTCTCACCCTTGAAACGCTGAAGCTGGACGGCCTGGATGGGATAGTAGTCTGTCGGACTGGTGCTGACGGTGATGCCCGGCAGCAGCATCGGCACACGGTACTTCTGGAAGCTCGCCGCCTGCTTCATGAGGTTGGCGCGCGTCAGGTCGTTGCCGCAGCGTTTCAACGTCTCGGTCATGAGCGCCGCAACCGCGTAGCCGTAGATGTGGTTGGCATCGGCCTTGTTGGCCTGCGGCATGTTCTTGTCCATCCAGGCGCGCCACTCCTTCATCTCGGCATTGTCGTCCCACTGCTTGTCGGTGGCATCCATGAGGTAGGCCGCCGTGATGATGCCCTGGGCATTGTCGAAGCCCGCCGGCTTCATCACCGCGGCTACCGAGGCCGACACGTTGTTGAGGTAGTGCGCCGGCTTCCAGTCGATGTCGGCTGCCTTGCGGATGCCCTGGGCGGCGGCCTTGGGCCCCGAGACGTTGAAGAAGACGTTGGCGCCCGAGTCCTTGAGCTGGATGATCTGGCTGTCGACCGTCGGGTCGGTGGCCTCGAAGGTCACCACCTTGACGATGCGGTCCGTCTCCTTGCCCAGGCCCTCCTTGAAGCCGCCGAGATAGTCGCGACCGTAGTCGTCGTTCTGGTGCAGCACGCCGATCTTCGCATCCTTGACGTTGGCCAGGATGTGCTTGGCATAGATCACCGCCTCGGTGTGGTAGTCGGGCTGGAAGCCCATCGTCCACGGGAAGTTTTTGGGATCGCCCCACTTCGACGCGCCCGTGGCGACGTAGAGCTGCGGCACCTTCTTCTGGTTCATGTATTTGTGGATCGCCGTGTTGCACGGCGTGCCGAGCGACTGGAACAGGGCGAAGATCTTGTCCTGCTCGACGAGCTGGCGGACCATCTCCACCGTCTTGGGCGGGCTGTAGCCGTCATCGAGCGAGATGAACTTGATCTTGCGGCCGTTGACGCCGCCGGCGTCGTTCACGACCTTGAAATAGGTGTCGATCGTCTTGGCGATCGCGGCATAGGCCGAGGCCGGTCCGCTATAGGGGTTGGTGTTTCCGATCTTGATCTCGGTGTCGGAGGCACCGTCATCGTATTTCTTCTGCGCGAACGCCGCGGACGAGCCGGACAGAAGGGCAAGCGCCGACGCGCCGCCCACGAAACAACGCCTAGTCGTGTCCATTGCAGACCTCCCCGTTATGAGTTGTGCGGGAGTTTCTGCCAGAATCGGGCAAAAAAGAAGGCCGCCCTTCGGCGGCCCTCTTCACTAGCTCGGCTGCTCCCGAGCAGCCTTCAGCTGCCTTCGGCCGCCATGACCTCGCCGAACAGATCCCAGGTCTCGCCCTTGAAGCGCTGCAGCTGCACCGCCTGGATGGGATAGTAGTCGGTCGGGCTGGTGCTGACGGTGATGCCCGGCAGCAGCATCGGCACGCGCAGCTTCTGGAAGTTCGCCGCCTGCTTCATGACGTTCTCGTGGGTGAGCGTGTCGCCGCACTTGGCGAGCGTCTGCTGCATCAGGAACGATACCGAGTAGGCATAGACGTAGTTGGCATCGCCCTGGTTGGCGCCGGGCATGTACTTGTCCATCCAGGCGCGCCACGTCTTCATCTCGGCGTCGTCTTCCCACCTTTTGTCGGTCGGATCCTTGAGGTAGGCCGCCGTGATGATGCCCTGGCCGTTGTCGAAGCCGGCCGGCTTCATCACCGACGTCACCGAGGCCGAGACATTGGTCATGTACTGCGCGGGCTTCCAGCCGATGTCGGCCGCCTTGCGGATCGCCTGCGCCGCGAACTTCGGCGTCGCCACGTTGAAGAAGACGTTGGCGCCGGAGTCCTTGAGCTGGATGATCTGCGATTCGACGGTCGGATCGGTCACCTCGTAGGTCACGAGCTTGGCGATGACGTTTCCGGCGTCCTTGCCGAGACCTTCCTTGAAGCCGTCGACATAGTCCTTGCCGAAATCGTCGTTCTGCATCAGCACGCCCACCTTGGCGTCCTTGATGTTGGCCAGGATGTGCTTGGCGTAGATGACGGCCTCGGTGTGGTAGTCGGGCTGATAGCCCATCGTCCACGGGAACTCCTTGGGCCGGCCCCACTTGGAGGCGCCGGTCGCGACGTAGAGCTGCGGCACCTTCTTCTGGTTCATGTACTTCTGGATCGCCGTGTTGGAGGGCGTACCCAGCGTGTTGAACAGGCAGAGCACCTTGTCCTGCTCGACGAGCTGGCGCACCACCTCGACCGTCTTGGCCGGGCTGTAGCCGTCGTCGAGGGTGACGAAGTTGACCTTGCGGCCGTTGATGCCGCCGGCGTCGTTGACGCTCTTCCAGTAGGCTTCGATGCCCTTGCCGATCACGCCGTAGGCGGAGGCCGGACCGCTGTAAGGCCCGCAATGGCCGAGCTTGATCTCGGTATCGCTTGCACCGTTGTCGTACTTCTTCTGCGCGAATGCCGCTCGCGACCCGGAGAGCAACGCCAACGCCGACGCACCTCCGACAAACCCACGCCTACTCGTAATCAAAGAACGCCTCCCTTTTTTTGAAAATGGCGCGGGAGTTTCTTCTGGAATCCGGCAAAAAAGAAGGCCGTCGGGGTGCGACCTTCCGCACTACGGTTATGTCGCAACCGCCGCTCGATCGGTGAAATTGTACGGCCTGGAAAGGTTAAAAACCCATCGCGCCGTCAGCCGCTGGCGCGCTGCTTGAGGGCCTGCTCTCTCGCCTTTGCGCCGGGGCTGCGCATGCTGCGCACCAGGTAGTAGACCCCGCCCACGATGCCCATCGGCATCAGATACATGAGCACGATCAGGATGACGCCGAACACGGTGTAGGCCGAGAGGTCGAACGGCAGGCCGAGGTCGTTCTTGACGAAGGTCGAAAGCGCCTGGGCCGAGTTGTCGACCAGCACGTAGAAGATGCCGCCGACGACCGAGCCGGCCAGCGAACCGACGCCGCCCACGACCAGGCCGATCAGGAACTTGATCGACAGGAAGAAATTGAAGCTGTCGGGCGCCACGAAGGCGATGGCCGAGGCCGAGAGCGCGCCGGCGACGCCGGTGTAGGCCGCGCTGATGCCGAAGGTGACGGTCTTGTAGAGGGCGGTGTCGATGCCCATCGTGTCGGCCGCCATGTACTGGTCGCGGATCGCCATCATGGCGCGCCCGCTGCGGCTGTTCAGGATGTTGGCGGCGGCCCAATACAGCAGCACCATGACGACCAGGCAGTAGTAATAGAGCCACTGGTCCTCGTTCAACGGCAGGCCGAACGGCACCTCGGGCTTCGACAGCACGATGCCCTGCACGCCGCCGGTCAGATCCTCGAGCCACTTGTATTTCAGGATCTGCGGCACCGAAAGCGCCAGCGCGAACGTGGCGAGCGCCAGGTAGTGACCCTCGAGCTTGAGCGCCGGCAGGCCGAACAGGTAGCCGACGATGAAGCACATCACGGCGGCGATCGGCAGGGTCGCGTAGTAGGGCATGTCGAGCTTGTCCATGAGGATCGCCGCCGTGTAGGCGCCGACCGCATAGAAGGCACTGTGGCCGAGCGAAATCTGGCCGTTGAAGCCGGTCAGCAGATTGAGCCCCAACACGGCGATGGCCGCGATGATCATGGTGCTGACCAGGAACAGCCGGTAGTTGGAGACCACATCCGGCAGGAGCGGCTGCAGCAACGGCACCAGGAAGGCCAGCGCCAGCAGGACCCACAGCCACTTCTTGGGAAAGGCCGGCATGTCAGACCCTCTTCACGACGACTCGGCCGAAAAGGCCTGCCGGCTTCACCGTCAGGACGAAGATCACGATGATCAGGGCGACCGTGAGCTTCTCGCCGTTGCCGATGATGTAGACGCCGGTGAGCTTCTCGATCTGGTTGCCGGCATAGGCGACCATGTTCTCGAGCACGCCGACGATGAAGCCGCCCAGCACGGCGCCGCCCGGATTGCCGATGCCGCCGACCAGGGCGCTGGCAAAGGCATAGAGCAGGATGCCGCCCATCATGTTGGGATCGAGATAGACGATATGGGCCACCATGCAGCCCGCGACCGCCCCGACCGAAGCGGCCAGTCCCCAACCCAGCGCCAGCATCCAGTCGACGCGGACGCCGACCAGCCGCGCCATCTGCGGATTCTGCGCGGCCGCGCGCATGGCAAGCCCGAGCGGGGTATAGCGAAAGAAGACGAACAGCAGGCCGAGCACGATCAGCGTGACCAGCACGACGCCGAGCTGGTGCGGTCCGATGACGCCCGCGATGCCGAAGCTGCTCTTGGGGAAGGGCGACGGATATTCCTTGATCAGGTAGCTCCAGATCGCGCCGGCCATCGAGTTGCAGATCGCCAGAAGGCCGATGAAGACCACGACGATCGACAGGACAGGCGCGTTGTGCAGCGGCCTCAGGATGACCCTCTCGATGACGACGCCCATCACGAACGAGAACACCACCGCCGCCGCGAACGCCACCCAGAACTCGGCGCCCCAGCTCATGAGCTGCCAGCTGATGTAGGTCGAGAACATCGCCAGCTCGCCCTGGGCGAAATTGATATGGTCGGTCGAGACGTAGATCATGACCAGCGCCAGCGCCACGCAGGCATAGATGGCGCCGTTGGCGAGGCCGGATGCGATCTGCTGGAGGAACTGTTCCATTTCCCTGCCTCAGTACCCGAGGTACGACTTGCGGACGTTCTCGTCGTTCTTCACGACCGATGAAGGACCCCACATCACGACCCTGCCGGTTTCCAGGACGTAGGCGGTATCGGCGAGGTCGAGGGCCAGTGCTGCGTTCTGCTCGACCAGCAGGATGCTCACCCCCTCCTCCTTGTTGATGAGTCGCAGGATGCGGAAGATCTCGACCACGATCAACGGCGCCAGGCCGAACGACGGCTCGTCGAGCAGCATCAGGCGCGGCTTCAGCATCAGGGCGCGGGCGATCGCCAACATCTGCTGCTCGCCGCCCGACAGGGTGCCGGCCTGCTGCTGCATGCGCTCCTTGAGCCGCGGAAAGTAGCTGAAGACCCGCTCGAGCTCGTCCCTCACTCCTTGCTTGTCCTTGCGGGTGTAGGCGGCGATGCGCAGGTTCTCGTCGACGGTGAGCGTCGTGAAGGTGCCACGGCCCTCGGGTACATGGGCGATCCTGAGCCGCACGATCTCCTCGGTCGGCATGCCGTTGATGTCCTTGCCGTCGAACCGGACCGAACCCTCGGTGCGCACCATGTTGCAGATGGCGCGGAGCGTCGTCGTCTTGCCGGCGCCGTTGGCGCCCAGCAGGGTGGTGATGCCGCCGGCCTCGATCGCGAAGCCGACGTCGTACAGCGACTGGGTCTGGCCGTAGAACGCCTTGAGGGCCTTCACTTCCAGCAGCGCCGCCATCACGAGGTCCCCAGATAGGCGCGGATCACCTCGGGATCGCGCTGCACTTCGGCCGGCGTGCCGTCGGCGATCTTCTTGCCGAAGTCGATGGCGACGACCTTGTCGGACACCGACATGACCAGACTCATGTGATGCTCGACCAGCAGCACCGTGACGTGCTGCGTATCGCGTACCCGCTTGATCTGGCCTTTCAGCACCTCGATCTCTTCGTGATTGAGGCCGGCCGCCGGCTCGTCGAGCAGCAGCAGCTTGGGGCTCGAGGCGAGCGCGCGCGCAAGCTCGACCCGCTTGCGAATCGGGAACGGCAGGCCGCCGGCCACCGCGTTGGTGAACGGCACGAGATCCATGAAGGCAATCAGCTCATGGGAGCGCTGGGCGATTTGCGCTTCCTCGGGCGCCACCTTGGGCAAGCGCAGCGCGTTGTCGAAGAAGCTGGTGGAGCTGCGGCTGTGGCAGCCGACCTTGACGTTGTCGAGCACCGACATGCGGTCGAACAGCGCCACGTTCTGGAAAGTACGGCCGATGCCGATCTGCGGGATGTTGTAGCGCGGGCGCCCGAGGATCGACTTGCCCTCGAACAGGATGTCGCCGCCGTTGGGCGTGTAGAGCCGGCTGAGGCAGTTGAAGAGAGTCGTCTTGCCGGCACCGTTGGGGCCGATCAGACCGGCGACCTGTCCGGGAAAAACGTCGAACGTCACACCATCGAGAGCCACGATGCCGCCGAAGCGGACCGAGACATCGCGCACGCTGAGCAGCGGCGAGCCGCTGGAGGAAGACGGTGCTGGCATGTTCACGCTGGTTTCGTTGGCCGGCAATCATAACGCCCCGGCACCGCGAAATTACCCTTGCCTCCCAAGTACTTGCGACCCTTCTCCGGAGTCGGCGTCGCGGTCACGATGGCCTATCCCAGTGGGGGACGCAACCCCAATGCCGCCGCGCCACGCTTTCGGCGCGTTTGCGTCGCAGGATCGATCCGCAGCGCGGACGTTGACACGCCACGCGTTGCCGACGATACGAAGCCACCCCTCCCAATGCGGGTTCACCGCCGATGAAGCGCTTTTTCAATCCGATCCTCTTCACTGCAACCGTGCTGGCCCTGCCGGTGGCCGCGCAGACTCCGCCAACGCAAGGCTGGCCGGCCAACCGGCCGCCGGACCAGTCCGCCCCGGCCGCCAAGCCGCCACAGGCCACTCAGACTCCGCTGGCGACCAAGCCTCAAGCGAGCACCACGACGCCTGGTCCCGGCCCATCGCCAGCCGCCGGCACGCCGCCGCCCGTGCCGCTGCCGCAGTGGTTCGTCGAGATCGACACCGACAAGAAGGGCGAGGTCACGCGCGCCGAGTTCCTGAAGTACCGCATGAAGTCGTTCGAGGAACTCGACGTCAACAAGGACGGCAAGCTCACGATCGAGGAGTTCACCAAGGTGGCCGAGCCGCCCTTCTCGCAAGACGTGCCCAATGGGCCGACCCTCGAGGAGCGCAAGAACCGGGCGCGATCCGAATTCCAGAACCTCGACACCAATCGCGACGGCTTCGTCGAGCGCGCCGAGGCCGAGGCGCTGGTCCATTCCGAGTTCAACCAGTACGACACTGACCGCGACAACAAGGTCACCGAGCCCGAGGTGCGCCTGATCGTGCAGCGCTCGCTCGCGCGCGAAGCCGCCGAACGCCAGCAGATAGAGGCGCGGCGCCGTCAGGGCATGGCGGCGATCAACGACTTTATGGATATGCAGCTGCGCGAGGCTGACAAACTCGACAAGAACAACGACGGCAAATTGAGCCAGCAGGAATACGCCATCCTCGCGGGACCGGCCGACGGGCCGCAAACCCAGGGCCTGCTGCCCTACGACATCCGCCGGCAGCTCGTCATGCGCAAGTTCCAGGAGATCGACACCAACAAGGACGGCCAGCTCGATCGCGTCGAGCTGACCAACCACGCGGTCAAGCAGTTCCTCGAGATGGACACCAACAAGGACCGTTTCCTCACCGAGGAAGAGTTCAAGAAGGCGCAGGAAGCCGAGACCAAGAAGATGCGCGCGATCATCCAGGCGATGCAGCCGGCGCAGCCTGCCACGCCGCGGCCGGCACCGGCGCAGCCGCGGGGCGGCCAGGCGCAGCCCGCCCCCGCGCCGCAACCGCAGGGCCTCGCGCCCGGCCTGCCGCAGGGTACACGGTAGGCACCGACGGCGGCCTGCGAAGCGATTCTCTCTCGATGCGGGCTCGCCACCGATGAAGCGCTTTTTCGGTTCGGGCCTCTTTGCTGCGGCCCTTGTGACCCTGCCGGCGTTCGCCCAGACTTCCGGGCCCGTGCCGTTGCCGCAGTGGTTCGTCGAGATCGACATCGGCAAGAAGGGCGAGGTCACGCGCGCCGAGTTCCTGAAGTACCGCATGAAGTCGTTCGAGGAACTCGACGTCAACAAGGACGGCAAGCTC
>Ga0137412_10002548_pt1 | contig 14411 bp, 10 predicted proteins | sample CZODoug2_1_16fun_FD_122160 | JGI IMG/M metagenome (GOLD analysis project Ga0137412, IMG submission 122160) | Vadose zone soil fungal communities from Angelo Coast Range Reserve, California, USA - CZODoug2_1_16fungal (Hybrid Assembly) | ecosystem: Environmental > Terrestrial > Soil > Vadose zone... | reverse complement strand
AATCCATGCACGGTCACGCACTCGGCGCGGCCGGAGCCTTGGAAGCGGCGACCACAGTCCTTGCCATCCACGGAAATTTCATCCCGCCAACCGCGAATTTTGTTGAGCGTGATCCGGCCTGCGACCTTGATGTCGTGCCAAACAAAGCGCGTGCGGCGCAACTCGAGGCTGCGCTTTCGAATTCGTTCGGTTTTGGCGGCCTGAACGCCGTTCTCGCTTTCCGCCGCATCACAGAGTAGGCGTGCGCGATGCAATTCGCGCGTCACCTGGTCGAGTACCTCGCTGCTCGCACCCTTGTCGCAATCCTCGCGCTGCTGCCAGCTCCGTTCGCTACGCGAATTGCAATGGTCGGGAGCCGCCTGCTTTTTGCGTGTTTGCCACGTTTGCGTCACATCGGGTTGCGGAATCTCGAACTCGCTTTCCCCGACCTCTCCTTAACCGAACGACGCCAATTGCTCGAGCAATCCTTCGAAAATTTCGGTCGCATCATCGCCGATTTCGCTCATTTCCCGCACGCAACTCCGGCCGATCTTGCCGCTCGCGTTGAAACTTCGTTTCCCAAACAATTGGAAGCCCGCTATCATGCGGCCAAGGCCACCGGTCGCGGCGTCATCTTTGTCACGTCACATCTCGGCAACTGGGAAATGCTAGCCCTTGCTGGCTCCACCATCTTCGAGCCTATCGCCTACCTGGCTCGGCCCCTGGACAATCCTTTGCTCGATCGCTACACCTCGCGTGTCCGCAGCCGCTTTGGCAACCGTCCCATTAATAAGCGCGATTCGGTTCTGGAAGGTCTGGCCATTCTTGAGGCCGGCGGCAAACTCGGCCTTCTCGCCGACGTAAATACATTGCAGCGCGACGGTGTCTTTGTCCCCTTCTTCGGCCATCTTGCCTGTACCACCCGTTCCGTCGCCATGCTGGCCTTGCGCACCGACGCGCTCATCGTTCCCATGTGTTGTGTGTGGGATACAAACCGCTATCGCATTCTGGTTGGTGAACTCGTCGAAGCCGTCCGCTCCGCGAGCTACGCCAAGAAAAACATTATCGATACGACCGCGCTCTACACCGCCGAGATCGAAAAATTCATCCGCGCCTATCCTGAGCAATGGCTCTGGATCCATCGCCGCTGGAAAACTCGACCATCCGGCCAACCCAGCCTTTATTAGAGGTATATGGTGCTCGTCGCTTCAGCTCTTAACTCGGGGAGCGCACGCAACTTGCCTGCCCGTTTCGGCTGACAGCCTGCGCGCCCCAACAACGGATTTCACCGAGCGCGTAAACCGCATTCGGTTAAAATGTCGCTTCGTGGCCACGACCGAAACTGCGCGCATTCCCGAGGACATCACTGGCCGAGCGCGGCGTGTGCCCGTCGGCGAAGTCAGTTGGCGCACTACTTTTCGAGCGCTGCGTCATCGCAATTACCGCCTGTTTTTTTATGGCCAACTCGTCTCACTCATCGGCACGTGGCTGCAACAAACCGCCATGAGCTGGTTCGTTTATGAAATCACCGGCTCGAAATTCCTGCTTGGCGCCGTTTCCGCGATCGGTTCCGCGCCAATGATGATTTTTTCGCTTTGGGGCGGCTCGCTGGCGGACCGTTATCCCAAGCGATCCATCCTGATCGGGACGCAAGCGGCGCAAATGTTCTGCGCCTTCGTCCTCGCCGCCGGCGCACATTTGGGATTTGCCAACGCGAATTTCATAATCGTAATCGCGGCGCTCAACGGAATCGCGATGGGATTCGATATCCCGGCCAGGCAAGCGTTCACCGTGGAAATGACGAGCCGCGAAGATCTGCTCAACGCCATCTCTCTTAACAGTTCAATCTTTCATGCCGCGCGCGTGATTGGGCCATCCATTGCCGGGCTAATGATCGGGACAGTTGGCATCGCCATTTGTTTTTTTCTAAACGGCCTGAGTTTCATTGCCGTCATTGGCGGATTAATGATGATGAAACTGCCGCCGCAGATGCGGCCAGCCACTCACGCGTCTCCGCTGGAACACGCCTGGAGCGGCATCGTGTATTCCATAAAACATCCGCGTGTGCGCACGATTCTCCTGCTCTTTTTTGTGGTTGGCGTTTTCGGCTGGTCTTACACCGTGCTGATGCCCGCATTCGCGCGCGACGTCCTCGGCCGCGGAGCCAACGGTTACGGAATTCTGATTTCAGCGAGCGGCGCGGGCGCACTAATTGGCGCGCTGATCGTGGCCGCTTACGGGCACCTGGTCACCCCGCGCAAACTTGCCTTTAGCGGCGTCTATTTATTCTCCGCCGCGATGACTGCCGTTGCCTTCGCGAGAAGTTTTTATCTGGCTGTGGCTTTCCTGTTCCTTGCCGGATTCGGAATGCTTCTATTTTTCGCAACTTCGAACACAACGTTGCAAACCATCGTGCCGGACGAAATGCGCGGTCGCGTGATGGGTGTTTGGTCGCTCGTCTTCGGCGCGATGATTCCGGTGGGCAGTCTGGAAGCAGGAGCGGTCGCACATTTTTGGGGAACGCCGTTCGCACTCGGCTTTGGCGCAATCATTTGTCTGGTCGCGGCAACCATTACTCGAATTTTGATTGCGCGTCGCGAAGCGACAGCGGCAACTTAGGAAATCTGCGACCGCAGCTTCTCGCACAGGTAAAACGTCTTTTTCCGAGCGACGCAACTTTGTGAGAGTTGTCGTCAGAGCGGATGTCGCAGCAAATACGCGATCTGTCGCCGGCGACGGCGGCAGCTACCGTCGCAGCGCTCTGTCTTGCACTAACGATTCACAATATGTAGCGCGCGCTTCTCCACCGCCATCGCAGCCTCTTTTACCGCTTCGCTCAGGGTTGGGTGCGAGTGGGTTGTTCGTCCGAGATCCTCGCTGCTACCGCCAAACTCGATGACGGAGGTTGGCTCGGCGATTAATTCCGAAGCGGCATGTTGCAGAATGTGCGCGCCCAGAATTTTGTCGGTTTTAGCGTCAGCAATAAATTTTACCAGCCCTTCGACATCTTCGTTGGCCAGGGCACGGCCATTGGCACGAAACGGAAACTTCCCAATTCGCACCTCCATCCCTTTTTCTTTCGCCTGATCTTCGGTAATGCCGACGCCGGCCAGCTCCGGGTTGGTGTAAATGATGCCTGGGATCGCGTCGTAATTTACGTGACCGGATTTTCCGGCAATGATCTCAACGCAGGCAATGCCTTCATCCTCAGCCTTGTGCGCGAGCATCGGGCCGGCAATGACGTCGCCAATGGCGTAGATTCCTTCGACATTCGTCCGAAAATGCTTGTCGACCTTGATCCGTTTTCGCTCATCAAATTCGACCCCAACTTTTTCTGCGCCGAGACCCTCGCTGAACGGCTTGCGCCCAACCGACACCAGCACCTTGTCGGCTTCAAACGTTAACTTCTCGTTAGCCTTTTCCGCAGAAGCAATGACGTGCCCATTCTCCACTTTCACGCCGGTCACCTTCGTTTCGAGATGAAACTTGATTCCCTGCGCAGTGAGAGCGCGCTGGAGCAAATTCGACAGCTCGAGGTCGAAACCCACGGCAATGCGCGGCAGAAATTCGAGCATTGTCACTTCGCTACCGAGGCGGTTCCAAACCGAGCCCAGCTCGAGCCCGATCGCGCCCGCGCCGATAACGAGAAACTTCTTTGGCGCCTCGGTAAAACAGAGCGCTTCAGTGCTGCTAACGATTCTTTGGCCATCGAATTTCGCGAACGGCAGTTCGATCGGGACACTTCCGGTTGCAATAACGATGTTCTTGGTCTCGATCTCCTGGGTTTCGCCGCCGGAAGATTTTACGGACACTTTTCCCGGCGCCGTGATCGTGCCCATTCCTTCCAGCACCATCACCTTGTTTGTCTTCATTAACTGACGCACGCCGCCGGTGAGCGTTTTCACCACTTTATCTTTGCGCTTTTGCATCGTCGGCAGATCAACGCGCGGGTTCTCAATCACAATTCCGTGTTTAGCCGCTTCTGTTTTTGCGAAGGAAAAATGGTCGCTGGAAGTGAGCAGGGCTTTGCTTGGAATACAGCCGATGTTCAGGCAGGTGCCACCGAGTTCCTTATCTTTCTCGATGATCGCGGTCTTGAGCCCGAGCTGGCCCGCGCGAATGGCCGCCACGTATCCGCCGGGGCCGGAACCGATAATTACGACATCAAACTTGTCCATAAATCGTTAGCTCGTCATTCCGAGCGTTAAAAATCGATCGGTAATGTCTTGGGGTTTTCGATTCCCTCCTTCACCTTAATCAAAAATGTGACGGCTTCTTTGCCATCGATGATGCGATGATCATAGCTGAGAGCGAGATACATCATCGGGCGCACTACCACTGCACCGTTCGCCGCGATCGGGCGCTCCATGATTTTGTGCATACCCAGAATTCCGCTCTGTGGCGGATTCAAAATTGGCGTGCTCAGGAGTGAGCCATAAACGCCGCCGTTCGAAATGGTAAAACTCCCTCCCTGCAACTCCTCGATTTTCAATTTTCCTTCGCGCGCCTTCTTCGCGTAATCGGCGATATCCCGCTCCAGCTCGGCGAAGGACTTCTTGTCAGCGTCCCGCACTACCGGCACGACTAGCCCGCGTTCTGTCCCGACAGCGACCCCGATGTCGTAGAAATTATTTTGAATGAAATAGTCCCCTTCTATTCGCCCATTGATCGGAGGCACCGCCTTCAACGCCGCCACCGTCGCTTTAACGAAGAAAGACATAAAACCAAGTTTCAACCCATTCTTTTTTGTGAATTGCTCCTGCGCGTGAGCACGCAATGCCTGCACCTCGCTCATGTCGCATTCGTTGAACGTGGTCAGGATCGCAGCAGTATGCTGCGCCATGACCAACTGCTGCGCGATCTTGCGGCGCAATGGCGACATTTTTTTGCGAACGACGCGACCATCCTGGGCAGCCGGCGCCAGCGCGTCTACCGGCCCGGCCACCTCAGTCGCCGGGCTTGCTTCGGTGTCTGTCCGTTCTGGTGCGCCGCGATTTTGCGTAACCGCGAGCGCGTCTCCTTTGGTAATGCGACCGCCTTTTCCCGTTCCGGAGATTTTTGCGGGATCGAGTTTTTCTTCATCGACAATGCGACGGACCGCAGGCGAAAGCGTGGTATCCGCCGCCGGAGTCGACGACTCGGGTCGGCCGCGATCAGCGACCGCGGCTACAGAAGTTTGCTCTGGCGCGCCCTTCTCCTCGTTTGTTGGTGCCGCCTCGGCTGCGCTTGATTCCTCAATCTCTGCTACGACTTCGCCGATTTTTACTTCCTGACCTTCGGCAGCCTTGGTTCTGAGGACGCCATCCGTTTCGGCGACGATTTCAGTCGAAACTTTGTCAGTTTCGAGAGTGAAGAGGGGGTCGCCTTTTTTTACCTGCTCGCCTGATTTCTTGTGCCAGACGGAAACGACACCGCTGGAAATCGATTCGCCGACAGCGGGAATTTTCACCTGCACGCTCATTGCGCGGCTACATAAGCGCAAACCGCCGCGCGAGTCGAACGCCAAGTCATTTCATCGGACAATCCAAGTTCCTGTGGTGGCCGGCTGTCGCCGGCGTAACACGGCGAGATCGTGCATTGGGTTGCAGCGGACACGGCTGCCGCTACAGGATTCAAATGCGAGCGCGTAGTTCTTTCAGCGCGGTTGAACTATCTTTTGTCGCGCCTTCCAGGCTGAAAGCGAACCGACAAACTCGCACTCGGGCGCTTCATCAAGGAGCGTGATGTATTCAACGGTATGTCCGTCGGGGTCGGAAAAGTAAATCTGCGCCGATGGCATCCAGCCGATGACCGATGGTTCCGTTGTAATCTTCCCCGAAAAATCTCGCGTAACGACGCCGAGGCTGCCAAGGCGTGAACCGGCGGCAAGCAGGCCGGACAAGGTTAGAGCGACAGCAAAGTGACAACGATGAGATTGGCCCCAAGGCGTGGTGGGACCCCACAGGCCGAGCATTGAACGTTTCTTGGAACCGATCCAGAGAAAGACAACGTCGCGGGTGAGATCACGGTGGGCATAATCCAGTCCCACGACATCAACATAAAACCGACTGGAGACCTCGGTGTCCTTTACCGGCAGATGTGTTTCGTAAAGATGCATCGTCCGCTTCATGGGCTAACGAGGTTTAGGCGACTGTTACGCGAGCGGCTCATAAACTGTCCCGCCAACATGCCTGCGCCTCCCAAATCAGACCGAAAACGCCTCCGCGATCAGGCATGCTTGTTCGCGTTTATGAAGAGCGAGAGCACCGACGGCGGGACTGGCGCTGGCGTTGCGTCCGGCGTAGCCAACTTCGCGGCAAAACATGGAACGCAGGCGCGGCTCGATGAAACTCCACGCCCCCATGTTTTGCGATTCCTCCTGGCACCAAACCAATCTTGTTTTGCCCGGAAAAGCTTCAACCGCCGCGCGCAATTGCTTCTCATCCAGCGGATAGAGCTGTTCGACGCGAATAATTGTGCTGTCGGTGATTTTTTCCTTTTCGCGGTGGGCAATAAGATCGAAATAGACTTTTCCGGAACACAAGATGACACGTTCGATTTTGTCGAGCTTGCTGCCCCGGCCGGCGACCGCGGCTACAGAGTCGGGAATAATTTCGTGAAATTTTCCGCTGGTGAAATCTTCCGCGCGCGAAGTCGAAAATTCCGCGCGCAACAGACTTTTTGGCGTCATCAGGATGAGTGGCTTGATGAAATCGCGCTTCATTTGCCGCCGCAAAACGTGGAAATACTGCGCGGGCGTGGTGGGAACGCAGACCTGGATGTTGTCTTCGGCGCAGGCTTGAAGAAACCGCTCAAGCCTGGCGCTGGAATGTTCTGGGCCTTGTCCTTCGTACCCGTGAGGCAAGAGCAAAACGATCCCGCTCGGTCGCTGCCACTTTGATTCCGCGGAAACGATAAACTGATCGATAATAGTCTGCGCCCCGTTAACAAAATCGCCGAACTGCGCCTCCCACAAACACAACATGTTGGGATAATCGAGCGAGTAACCGTAATCGAATCCGAGGACGGCGGCTTCCGAAAGGAGACTGTTGTAAACACAAATGCGGGCCTGTTTTTCCGCGAGATGCAGCAGCGGATTATAAGGAGCGCCCGTTTTTGCGTCGTGCCAATAGGCATGACGCTGGCCGAAGGTTCCGCGCCGGCTGTCCTGGCCGGACAATCGCACCGGAATGTCTTCCAGCAGGAGCGATCCAAACGCCAGCGCTTCGGCAAATCCCCAATCATACGGACCGCCCGCCTCAAAAATTTGCCGGCGCCGGTCGATCAGCATCCGTTTCACTTTCGGCAGAATGTGAAACCCTTCCGGAACGCGCGTGAGCCCATCGACAATCGTGCGCAACATCTCCTCGCCAATCGCGGTCGGCTTCGATTCGGTGCTGTATTTCGATTGAAAGACCGCGGTCGATTCCTTGAATTTAGCCTGCTCGCCCGTTTTTTGCTTTTCCAGCGCTTTGATGTATTCGAGCGCCATCTCGAGCCGGAGTTGAAACTCGGTCTCGAGCGAAGCGGCGTCGTCCTGAGTAAGCACACCGCGATCGAGCAACTCCCGTTTATAGATCTGGGTGACCGATGGCCGCTTATCAATCCTGGCGTAGAGATCCGGCTGGGTAAAGCTCGGTTCATCTACTTCCTGGTGGCCGTATTTGCGGTAGCAATACATGTCGACGACAAAGTCGCGTCCGAATTCCTGGCGAAAATCGAGCGCCATCTCAGTGACAAACTTGAGCGCAAGCGGATCCTCACCGTTCACGTGAAGGATCGGAACTTCGATCATCTTGGCGATATCGGTTGCATACATCGAAGAACGCGCGTCTTCCGGCAAAGTGGTGAAGCCGATCTGGTTGTTGACCACAATGTGGAAGGTGCCGCCGGTGGAGTAACCGGCCAGCTGCGACAGGTTGAGCGTTTCCGCCACGATCCCCTGCCCGGCGAAGGCCGCGTCGCCATGAATTAAAAGTGGCAGAACTTTGCGCCGATGTTCGGTATCGCCGCGGATCCGTTGGCGGGCACGCGCCGTCCCTTCTACAACCGGATCCACTGCTTCGAGATGGCTGGGGTTTGCCGAAAGCCGGATCTCGACTTCGCCGGCCGCGAGTTTGCGCACGGTGCGATAGCCCAGGTGATATTTCACGTCGCCGTCGCCGGCAACAAGAGCTGGGATGTAATTCTCAGTGAATTCAGTGAAGATTACGTTGAGCGATTTCCTCAGGAAATTAGCCAGCACATTGAGCCGGCCACGATGCGCCATGCCCATGCAAATTTCCTCCACCCCGTCGCTGGCACATTTGTGAAGCAAGGTATCGAGAATTGCCATTAAACCTTCCGCGCCTTGCAGGGAAAAACGTTTCTGCCCGACGTAACTGCTGTGCAAGAAAACTTCGAATGTCTCCGCTTCGAGCAATGAACGAAGGAGGGCGACTTGTATTTCCGGCGACGGCGGCGGGGCGAAGATGCGCGATTCCAGGCGATGCCGCACCCAATCGCGGACCCGGGTGTTTTGAATGTGCTGGAATTCCGCGCCGATGGAGCCGGCGTAAATTTGATCGAGCAGCGCGATCATTTCGCGCAAGGTCATCTGGCGACCGTCGAGAAAGAATTTTGATGAAACCGGATAGTCCAGATCCTTGTCGCTAAAGCCGAATTCGCGAAGGCTGAGCAGCGGATTCTCGGGCCGTTTTTCCGCCAACGGATTCACCCGCGCGATGGTGTGACCGAGAATGCGATAGGCATAAACGAGAGAATCGATGCGCGTCTGCAACGGGCTTTCGCGCAGATCTCGCCGCGCTTCGGCGGGCACCGCTTCAACCGCCGCGCCATTTTTGCCGTCGAGGTTCCCGAGCTCAAATCCCTCAAAAAATGCCGACCAACCGGAATCGAGCGAATCGGGATCTTTCTGCCATCGCTCGTAATTCTGCTCGAGCAAGTCGAGATTCAGGCGGTTGGCGAAGGAAGGATGCATGATATCAAGACAATGTCGTAAAAACGAGACGACCAGCAAGTTGACAGTGGAAAGGGCGCCCGGTTACTTGCGCGGGCAATTTCACACGACCCGAAGGGATGCAATACACAACGATGTCGAATGCCAATAATCCCGGTAGCGCACGCGTCTCGCGTGCTGATTTCGGCGTCTCGTCGAAACAAGCTTTTCTGTTTCTAGTGTGCAAAAGAAAAGCCCGCGATGGCGAGACGCGTGCGCTACCCAGAGTCTGTCTCCACGCGTCAAGGACAGCGATTGCCGTACTGTTCGCGAGCAGCGCCCTGCTTTTTGCGCAAACGCCGACACCGTTGCCGTCGTCAACGCCTACCGATCCGGCTTCTGAGCCCGTTGTTCTCGCGGTCGCGAAAGTGATGCCGGCCGTCGTTAACATTAATGCCGAGCGCGTAGTGCGCCGGCAAATCCGCGATCCATTCGAAGATTTCGCGACCGAATTCTTTGGCACCTACCGCAGCCAACCACGCGAAGTCCGACAGCGTCTGCAAAGTCTTGGCTCCGGTTTCATCGTTGACCCCGCTGGCTACATCGTGACCAATGAGCACGTGGTGCAGCGCGCAGCCGACCTAAGAATCGAAGTGACCACGAGCGACGGCAAGGTTTACAACGCCCACTACATAACGGGCGATCCCAAAAAAGATCTCGCGTTTATCAAAATTGACGGCCAGAGCGGATTCCCGTTCATTAATCTGGATAATCCTTCACCCAATCTTCTCGGCCAAACGGTGATCGTCCTTGGCAATTCGGTCGGTTACGGCAGCTCGATCAGCCGCGGCGTGCTCAGCGGACTGAAGCGAGATATCACGATAGATAATCTGGAGTACAAAGATCTTTTGCAAACCGACGCGGCGATTAACCCAGGAAATTCTGGCGGTCCAGTGGTCGATATTGCCGGCCGCCTGGTCGGGGTGAGTTCGGCCAAAATGGCATTTACGCCCCAGGGTGTTCCAACACAGGGACTGGGGTTTGCCATTCCGGCCGAGACCGTGCGTGAAGTGGTCAAAGGATTTAAAGCAGTCGCGCAAAAGAAGCCTTCCGCGCAGCAGCCACCCAGCAGCTCCAATCAACCCGCCGCGGCAAATGCCGATCGTCTTTTTGGAATGCAATTGCAAGATCTGACGGCGGAACTAACCGATGCTTTTGACTTGGTTCCCGGGCGCGGAGTTTTGGTTAGCGCGGTTGAGCCGGGAAGTCCGGCGGCGGAAATTGGGGTTGAGCGCGGACTGGTGATTTACCGAGTCGGACGGCACGATGTGAACTCGGTGAAATCGATCGAGGGCCTGCTCGGGCGCGTGCAAAGCGGGATGACGGTTGATTTCACCGTCGGCGTCGTTCGAAACGATGGGACGCGCCAGATCCAAACCGTGCCATTGACAGCGCGCTAAAATTTTTTAGACAACGCAGCGCGATGAAAATTGTCTCAAAAGGATTAGTGAATTCGAGAAATGGAAGATACCCTCTTCGGAGGCCCTCATCCTAGCGTTCTCCCGCAAGGAGAAAAAATGTTTGGTCTCGTTTCACTGACGGGACAAGTACTTCCTCCCGTGGAGTTTGTTTCATGATCAAGGTTGAAAATTTAACTAAAAAATACGCAGGACAGACCGCAATCCGCGATCTCAACTTCGAGGTCGGTCAGGGGGAGATCATGGGTTTCCTCGGGCCAAACGGAGCCGGCAAGACAACCACAATGCGCATTTTGGCGAGCTTCATGCCGCCAACCTCCGGCCGGGCCTCCATCGCCGGTTTCGATATTTTCGAGCAATCACTTCAGGCCCGAGCGCACCTTGGTTACATGCCGGAACACGTGCCGCTCTATAACGACATGCGCGTGAACGAATATTTGAACTACCGCGCCGCCCTCAAAAGCATTCCACATCGGCGGATGAGCGAACGGGTCGGCGATGTGAAAGAACTTTGCGGGTTGCGCGAAGTTGAAAACAAACTCATTCGCGCGCTTTCGAAAGGATTTCGGCAACGGGTTGGATTAGCAGACGCGTTACTGCACGAACCTGATCTGCTGATTCTGGATGAACCGACGATCGGTCTCGATCCGAATCAAATCCGCCAGGTGCGGGAGCTAATCAAGAATCTGGGCAAACAACATACGATTTTGCTTTCGACCCATATTTTGCCCGAGGTCGAGATGACCTGCACGCGGGTAATCATTATCAACAAAGGGCGAATCGAAGCGTGCGACACGCCGGAAAATTTGCTCGGTCGCATTCGGACGGCCGGCGGAGTGACGCTGGAAGCGAAGGTCGGCGCGGATGACGCAGTGGCTGAGCTGAGAGAAATCACGGGCGTCCGCGATGTGAGCGAGGCGGAGGATAACGGCTGGAAGATTTTGTCGCTGCGAGTGGAATCGGGGGCGGACGTTCGACCGGAGGTTTTCCGCCTGGCGCGGGACCGCCATTGGGAGGTGCGCGAGTTAACCGCGCGCCGCGCAACGCTGGAGGATGTTTTTGTGGAGATCACCCATTCGGATGAGACGTGAATGAAAAATAACATTCCGATGTTTCATCACTTCGCTCTAGCAGCGGCGTGTCATCCTGAGCGAAGCGAAGGACCTCACACCAACTCCGTGCCTCACCCAAACCTCCCTTGTGTAATCAATCAGGATGGGCGAGGTCCCTCGCCGTCTGCGCGGCTCGGGATGACAGACAGCGCGCGGCACCATTTTTGCCATGCGTAAGTTTTACACCCTTCTATCGCGCGAAGTATCGAGCTACTTCTACTCGCCCATCGCCTACATCGTCCTGGTCTTCTTTTTGTTCGTGAGCGGAGCCGACTTCTATTTCCAGATTTCGTTCATGAACCAGCGGCCAGTGCAATATTCGGTGCAGGAAGCATTTTTTAACTCGGTATTTTTCTGGTTCGCCTTTGTTTTGATTTTCCCGCTCATCACCATGCGGTTGTTCGCGGAGGAATTTAAGCTGGGTACGATTGAACCGCTCATGACCGCGCCGGTGCGAGACTGGCAGGTGGTGCTGGCGAAATTTTTTGGCGCTCTCGTTTTCTACCTGGTTCTCTGGGTTCCCACCATTCTTTACTTTTTAATCTTCCAATACATCACCGGTCAAACAGCGGCGGGGTCAACCGGAGCGTATTGGGGTTCTTACCTGATGCTGCTGCTGCTGGGAATGTTTTATATCAGCATCGGCTGTTTCGCTTCGGTCCTGACTAGAAACCAGATTATCGCAGCGGTGATTTCGTTTTGTGCGATCACGATGCATTTCTTTTCCGGGCTAATCACTTTTATTCTAACTGAGGTCAGTTCCACGACGAGGCAACTCCTTGGCTATTTCTCCGCCCTTGAACAAATGGGCACGCTCTCGCGCGGCGAGATCGATACCCGCCCGATCGTTCTCTACCTCAGCCTGACGATTGTCATGCTTGGTCTGACCTATCAGGCATTTCAATCGCGCAAATGGAGACTGTAATTGTGGCGGAGAAACCAAAGAAAATTCATCGCTTCCAGATCGGACTCAACGTCGTCGTTCAGATTGGCTTGCTCATCTTCCTGGCGTTGATGGTGAACTATCTCGGCTTCGAGCATTACCGGCGCTGGGATTTCTCGCGCGACCAAAAATACGCCCTCTCGGACAAGACGAAACGCATGCTTGACTCGTTGAAGGGGAAACTGCGCATCACTGTTTTCTTTTCCCCAAACACGCCGATCACCAACGACGTGCAAGGTCTGCTAACGGAATATCAGTACGCCGCCAAAGGGAAAATCGACGTTGAGCAGATCGATCCGGAACGCAGCTTTTCGCGGGCGAAGGAACTTTTCGACAAATACAAGGTAGTCACGGACGAAAGCATGCTGGTGCTTGATTACGAGGGGCGGAACAAAACGGTCAAGGCCTCGGAAATGGCGGAAGTGGATCAAAGCGGGATGGCGATGGGTGAAGGTCCGCGCGTGACCACGTTCAAAGGCGAGCAAGCGATCAGCAGCGCGATCATCGATCTGACCGAGGGGAAGAAAAACGTCATTGGTTATGTACTCGGCCACAAAGAACCGCCTATCGCGGAGGCGGCACCTAACCTGATGACGGTGGAGCGGGCGCCGGCCAGCCCGATCTCAGTGCTAAAAACATTTATCGAAAATGAAAACATCAAGCTTCAGGAACTAAATCTTTTCAACGTCGATGCAATTCCGGCGGAGATGAAGACGATCATGATCGTCGGCCCGCAATATGATTTTTCCGACCGCGAGATGCAATTGCTGCGCGATTTTTGGAATAAACAGGGGCGCATTTTGCTGTTGCTCGATCCGTCCGCCAAAACACCCAAGCTCGACGCGTTCCTGGCCGAGCTCGGGGTGCGAGTGAACGATGATCGCTTGATGGCGATGGTGCGCACTGGCATCGAAGAAATCGCGCGAGTGCGCGATGTAATTGGGCGTTTCCTGCCCGACTCTGCGATCACCAAACGGCTGGCCGACGTGCGCGCGCCATTTTTGGGTGGAACGTGTTCCCTCACGCTCGACTCGCAGCGGGTGCAAGCCGGGGGCGTTCAGCTGCAGCCACTGGTGCAGGCGGAAAAAGGTTACTGGGGTGAAGTCGATTACAATTCGGACGATCCGGCTAAATTACAGTTCGAACAAAATCGGGACCACGCTGCGCCCCTGACCATCGCAGTCTCGATCGAAAAGGGCGGTAGTGGCGACGAACGGGTGCGGGTGAATTCGTCCCGCATGGTGGTAGTGAGCAATGCGCTTTTTGTTCAGGACAATGCGCTCACTCAGGATCAGCAGGCCCTCGATTTTATTTCGGGCTCCATTAACTGGCTGATGAGTCGCGAGCAAATGATCGGTATCGCGCCCAAGGTGCCGAAAACGCTTACTTTCAGCCTCGATCAAACGGCGCTGCGGAATTTACGCTGGATCGTTCTGGTATTGATGCCGCTGGTGCCGGCATTGATCGGCTCCGCGGTGTGGTGGAAGCGGCGGGCCTGATCGCGCTATGAGATTCCGAACCACCCTCATCCTCTTTGCCCTCACCGCGGTGCTTGTCGTTTTCATTAAATTTTACGAAACCAAGCGCCCGAACACCGAAGAAGCGAATCGTCGCGCTCAGAACGTGATCAATTTCGAGCGCGATAAAATCGACGGAGTTGTCATTCAAAACGGCGAGGAGCGAATCGAATTAAAACGCGCAGACAAAAAATGGCGACTGGAATCGCCGGTCAAAGATCTGGCCGATGGTAGTACCGTAGACAGTTTATTGTTCGATCTGGAAGACTGGAAAAAAGACGCAACTATCAGCGGAAAAGAAATCGAGGCCGACAAGAGCCGGATGGCGGAATACGGTGTGGCCAAAGCGAAGCTTCGGCTCAAGCTCCAAGGCGCGGACGCACCGCCGGAGATTTTATTCGGTAACAACGCTGCTCTGGAAGGCAAGACCTATGTGCGGTTGGAGAATTCGAAGGATGTCTTTCT
>Ga0137412_10002547_pt1 | contig 14411 bp, 14 predicted proteins | sample CZODoug2_1_16fun_FD_122160 | JGI IMG/M metagenome (GOLD analysis project Ga0137412, IMG submission 122160) | Vadose zone soil fungal communities from Angelo Coast Range Reserve, California, USA - CZODoug2_1_16fungal (Hybrid Assembly) | ecosystem: Environmental > Terrestrial > Soil > Vadose zone... | reverse complement strand
CGTGTTCCCTCTGCCAACGTGATTGCGCGGCGCATCCGCCTGCTCAAAGACACCGTCGTGCCGCTCACGCAAGATCCCGCCGTCATCGAACCGAACACGTTGCTGGTTCAGGCGCTCGTGGCACAACTGCAAGTGACCGTGCAGGCGGTCAAACGCTTCGATGCCGAAATCGCCGCCGTCGCTGACACGCTGCCGGACTATGCGCTGTTTAACTCTCTGCCGGGAGCAGGGCCTATCCTGGGGCCGCGACTGCTCACCGCCTTCGGCGAGCAACGCGATCGCTATGCCAACGCAGCGGAGTTCCAGAAGTGCACCGGTATCGCCCCGGTCACCGAGCGCAGTGGACAGAAATCCTGGGTGCATTGGCGCTGGCAATGCTCCACCTTTCCGCGCCAAAGCTTGGTCGAGTGGGCCGGGGAGACGATCTCTCGTTCGTTCTGGGCGGGCACTTACTATCGTCAGCAGAGAGCCAAGGGGTGTTCGCATCCAGCCGCCGTACGCGCCCTAGCGTTCAAATGGAGCCGGATCCTGTATCGCTGTTGGCAAACACGAACTCCGTACGATGAATCCACTTACCTCAATGCTCTGAAACGTCATGGCTCAACGCTGCTCCAGCAGATGGCAAAAGCATCCTAGACATTGACAGTCGACCTCAGGGCGTGATGGGTGGCTGATGCGCATCCCTGCGCAATCAACGGCAAAGACACCACGGGCGTGCATTGGTTAACGACAGCTGCTCAAGGGGGGACTTGCGCCGTTCCCTGGTTTTTTATTGCCCCTTTGACAAGCGCTGGCGTATGGGTGGCAGTAGATCTGTCAGTAGCAGAAGGCACTCACGCTCTTGGTGCTTTCGCTTTCGCAGCGCCCGGTGTTACAAGCCAGACGCTAAGTGGCTGTTTTGATGTGAGAAAAACAGCCAACAACTGGGTCGTCAGATATGGCTGGGGTGGAAAGGATTCGAACCTCCGAATGGCGGGATCAAAAAGTGACCAGCATAATCAACAGGTTACTGATCCTATTCACCCGGCTGGTCCCCTCGACTCCCTTCGATTCCCCATCGCTGCCACCAAAGCTGCCACCAGCGTTCGAGGAAGCGGCCGTCGCGCTTGGCCCGGTTCGCGGCGGCAAGAACTATCTCCTATCCGCAGTACTGAGGCGCCCCGCCGAACCTTGTCACGTCACACCAATTCGGCCGCAGGCGGATCAGCGTATCGCCCGAGACGATTCGACAGGGTCTCGGAAAGTCGCACTTCGTCTCATCAGTCGAGGATTGACGACGACGTTGGGAAAGTTTCTCTCGCACCCAGGAATCCGACTTCTTGCGGCATGCACCAGGCACTAAGCGCTCCACGCGTCGGCAAGGTCGGCACTAGAACCCGCGACCCCCGGCGTGACAGGCCCGTTCCGATGTCAGCGAGCATGACCGAGGAAGAGCGAGCACCACATGAATCAGGAATTTACCCCATTCTCGTTGGCCTTCGCACGTACCCGCTTTTGCCCAGACATTAGAAAATCGTTAGAAAATGAGACGCCTCTGGTCTACGCCTCAAGCTCGAGCTGGCGCAACCATTCGACAAAGCCCTCGTCCTGAATAGTCGTTCCCACGTGGCGCGATAGCATGAATCTCACCGCGAGCGCTCATCCTGACTTGTGCAAGAGCCCACAACCGGCACCCTGAGCGCCTTGTCTGTTATCCAGGTAGCACACTTTGATCTCGGTTGCAGATGTGACCTCGATGCTGGCGCGACCCGTCGCGTCAACGCAATTCCACAGACTCTGGCTGAGTTGTGCACAGACGAATCTTTGTTTGAATGGGCCTGCGTTCCAGGTCCCTACCGCAAGACCCTTTTTGTGCGTCTCGAAGTCAATCTGCAACGTAGTGTCTACAAACCGCGGGCCCTGGACTGTCCGCGCCTCGCCACTCTCGTAGCCAAATGGGCCGGCCTGCACCGGTATCTCAACCTGCACTCCCGTGAACGGTCCGACCCATTTGCCGGTCAAGTCGGTCTGCGCGCGTGCGGGCACGTTGGCGGCGACGGATAAGAGAGCTCCCACTGCCACGGAATAGTAAGTTCGCACGATGACCTCCTCGGTTCACTGGGTTGGTTCAGAGAAAACTGCGACATCCAAGAATTGAGTTCAATGACACGTAAGCAGCGGTCCGCGGAACCACTGCGCAAAAAGCGGATCCAGGACCTAGTAGTCAAACCACACCTTGAGATCGGCATTCTTTGCGGCCGGGTAGGGCGGGAAGAGGTGCTGGATCGCCACGTCCGGCGGCGAGATCAACATCGACTTGGCGTTCGTCACCATGTCGAAACCGGCCTTGCCGTAATAGTGGCCCATGCCTGCAGGACCGACACCTCCGAACGGCATCGATTCGATGAATAGGTGGATGTTCACCTGGTTAACAGCACCGCCGCCGAAGGAGAGTTCGCCCACGAAGCGATCAATTGCCGCCTGGCTGCGGGTGAATATGAAGGCGGCCAGTGGGCGCGGCCCTTCGGCAATACGAACAACCGCCTCGTCCAACGACTTGTAGGTGAGAATCGGGGGGATTGGACCAAAAATCTCATCCTTCATAATGGGATCCGCCCAGGCGATCGGACCTGACGCGCCAAGCAGCAGAATGCGCAGCATGCTCGCGTCTATTTCAGTATTCGAACCAACCCTTAAGCGCCTTATTCTTCTCGTCGGTGAAGGGCGAGTAGAGGTGCTCGATGGCGACGTCAGGCGGAGAGATCAACATTGACTTGGCGTGGGTGAGCGCATCGAAGCCGTACTTGCCGTAGTAGTGGCCCATTCCGGCTGCGCCGGTGCCGCCGAACGGCATGGTCTCAACAAACAAGTAAACGTTGACCACATTCACTCCGCCACCACCGAAGGACAACTGGCCGATGAATCGGTCTATGGTCTTCTGATCGCGGCTGAAGATGTAGCCAGCGAGCGGCCGGGGCGTCGCCGCGATCCGCTTCAAGGCCTCGTCGAGGGACTTATAGGTGAGGATCGGTAGGATCGGCCCGAAGATCTCGTCCTTCATGGACTTGTCTTCCCAGGTGACGGGATAAAGAAGCGTGGGGTCGAGGTAGTGCGCATCCGGATCCGACTTTCCGCCAGCGATAACCTTGGCGGGATCAATCAGCGAAGCGAGCCGTTCCACCGCGCGCCCGTTGATGATGCGCGAATAGTCAGAATTGGATTTCGGATCCTTGCCAAACAGCTCTACCAGTGCCTTCCTGGCCTCGGCGACGAAAGCTTCCGCAACAGACTCGTGGACGTAGGCGTAGCCCGGCGAAGTGCACCACTGGCCACCCCACGCCATCTTGCCCCAAACGATTTTTTTTGCCGCGTCGGGAACGTTCGCCGTAGCGTCCACGACCGCCGGGTTCATTCCACCGAGTTCGAGCAAGACAGGTGTGAGATTTTCTGCGGCAGCCTTCGCAACGATCTTGCCGACAACCGTGCTCCCCGTGAAAAAGATGAAGTCGAATGGAAGTTTCAGTAGTTCGGTGTTCGGTTCCTTACCCCCCGCCACTGCAGTCACGGCGCTCGAATCGAAGTATTTCGGAACGAGCGCGAGCAGAACACTGGTTGTTGCCGGGAGCGATTCGCTCAGGGTGAGGATGCACGTATTGCCTGCGGCCAGCGCCGCCAGTGCAGGCCGGATCAGCAAAAGCAGCGGTCCGTTGAACGGGCCGATAATCAGCGCCACGCCATACGGCTCGCGATAGACCATACCTTTGTGGCCGGTCTTAGCCAGGAATCGCGGCACTGGCGCCTCCACCGGCTTCATCCACTCCTTGAGTTGGCTCTTTTGGACCTCTGTTTCGCCCGCCGATGCCTGGGTCTCAAAGATGTATTCCTGCGACGCGGTTTTAAAGTCCTTCGCCATCGCTTTCTGGAAGCGCTCTTCGTTCTCCCCAATCATGCGGGCCATACGATCGAGCTGTTCCACGCGCCAGTCGTAGGTGCGAGTGACTCCGCTGGCGAAGAGTGCCTTGTGCGCGTCGAAGATGTTCTGGAACTTGTTCATTGGGTTTCTCCAGAATCGCTCACAAGGCGCTTGCCTTTATGGCGTTGATAGCGGTGTTGTCCCAATAACAATCCAGGCGCGAGATTTTTCCGTCTCTGTCGTAGCGGATGATGTAAGCGTGAGCGATACGTCCAACCTCTCCTTTCTTTACGAGGCCTGCGACATCCGCCGGCATCGTCCCACCGAGCAGTGCCTGCACGACGATAGTGTTCTCTTCACCTGGGATCATCTCGATTATTTCGACCCCAAAATCCGGTACGGCCTTCGGAAAGCCGCGCCAGATTTTTTCAAGACCACCACGGACCGGCATGACGCTGTTCTTGCCGTAAGGAAGGTAACGCCCTTGTGCGCCGTCAGCGCAAAGAGCCAGCATGCCGTCAACGTCATGAGCGTCGTAGGCGGCAAAAAATCTTTGGGTGATCGATTTCACATCGGGATTGCTGCTCAAGGGACCTCCAGTGAGGCTGCAGTTGGCTACACTGCCGGCTACACCATGGTGAGAACCATCCGGAAGCGCGCCTTGCCGGACATCATACGGGCGTAGGCCTCCGCAGCCCGTTCGAGCGGTAGCGTCTCAACCATTGCGGCCACTTCGCTCATCGCGCTGAATTTCAGTGTCGCGTCGCCGGCAGCCGGAGTCCCGGTTAGAGCGCCTTCGACACCAAGCTCTTTGAATAACAACTCGAATGCCGACAACTCAATCGGCTCGTCAGTGGCACCGAGCGAAATCACGGTGCCACCCCGTCGCAAGCCGCCGAGGGCGGCTGCGACCGCTTTGCCCCCGGAGGCTGTCGCCAGCACCACTTGTGCGCCCCCGCGCTCCTGAAGCGCTTTGGCGACGTCGGTCGCCGAGCTGTCGACATAATGATGCGCGCCGAGTTTTTTTGAGAGCTCGGCCCGGTCGTTGCCGCGGTCGATCGCGACAACCTCGAATCCCATGTGACGCGCGTATTGCACGCCGAGATGCCCGAGCCCACCCACGCCAAACACCGCCACTAAATCTCCCGCCCGCGCCGGCGAGTTCCGCAACGCGCTGAAGGTGGTAAGGCCAGCGCACAACAGCGGTGCCGCATTGACCGACGAAAGATCGTCCGGTACGGCGATCAAACCGCTCGCTTTGGCGATCATCACCTCGGCATAGCCACCGTCGCGCTGCACTCCGCTATACCCTTGGTTGATACAGTTCACGAGGTCGCCATCGCGGCAATACGCGCAATATCCGCAGTTGCCGCCAAGGAACCCGACCCCGACGCGTTGACCAGCTTTCCAGCCTTCGACGCCCTCGCCCGTCGCGTCGATCCGTCCCACCGCCTCATGGCCCGGAACTCTAGGCCACTGGATCGGCAATAGCCCCTCTACAGTCGCGGAATCCGAGTGGCATACGCCGCATGCTTCGACTTGTATACGCACGTAACCCGGCGGCGGATCGGTTAGGGGCTTATGTACCAGCTCCAGTTTGCCCTTGCTGACGGCTTGGACTGCGCGATATGTTGATGCGCGTTGAACCATATAGCCTCCGTTACTGTCGCAAACAAATGGCGGAATTTCGCAATTCACTCGTGCAACAGTGTTTGGCGGCGCACCGAAGGAACAGGATTCGAGCGAATGTCTTCCGAAACAGAACTATGGTTTTCTTTGTTGACGTTGCCATGATCGGATTCGGTTCCCTCAGCGCCAAATTAGGTTGGAGGCCTGGAAGGGTATCAATGCGTTTTCCCAAGCGATTGTGGGAAACCCGCGGTTTTGTTGTTTCTTCTTGAAGACCACCGCAGAGTCGTACTGAGATGGTCATTAACGTGTCAGCGACCGCAGGCCGCTTTCGCTAGACTGCTCGGAGTGTCTTCAGCCCTTCAGGGCCATCTCCGTGTGCTCGCCCATGCTGAGGCCGCTCGTGCGATTGACTACAGCGGGATGTAGAGACGAATGTCACCCGCCTTCAGCTCAGCCAAATGCGATACCTTTTGCCCGAAGGAGCGGGCTTGTTGGAACTTGCGTACCCTGCCCTCAGCGATTGGTGCTCTTAGTCCCCGCCAGCTTGTTTAAAGAGATATGGCACGATGCCGAGCTTCTTCATTTTAGATTCGAGCGTTTGCCTCGGGATGCCCAAGACTGCAGCAGCGCCCTTCGGACCAGCGACGCGCCCTGAGGCCTCGCGTAGGGCATTCTCGATCATCGCCCTTTCGCGATCGGCAATATCAGCTGCGAGAGTAACACCTCGCACCGAAGACTTTGGACTAGCAGTACCCAACCAGCTCGCTTCGACCGAGAACGTGTCGCCATCACAGAGGATTACGGCACGCTCAATCACATTCTGCAATTCGCGGACGTTGCCTGGCCACGAATATCCTCTGAAGAGCTCCACTGTTTCCTTGCGGATACGGCGAAACTTTTTTCCCGCCTTCTGTGCATAGCGCTCCACGAGATATTCAACTAACAATGGGATATCGCCAGACCGGTCACGCAGCGCGGGCAGATGAATGGGGAATACGTTCAGACGGTAGAACAGATCCTCGCGGAAGGTGCCTTCGGCGATCGCCGCATGCAGGTCCCTATTGGTCGCGGCTAATACACGAACATCTATGGCAATGGGGCGTTGTGCACCGACCCGATTGAATTCGCGCTCCTGCAGCACGCGCAGTAGAGCCACCTGTGTCTCGAGCGAGAGCTCAGAAATCTCGTCGAGGAATAGCGTTCCGCCTTCCGCCGATTCGAAGCGACCCACGCGCCGGTGAATCGCGCCGGTGAACGCGCCCTTCTCGTGCCCAAAGAGCTCCGAGGTGATGAGCGACTGTGGCAGCGCGGCGCAGTTCACGCAGACGAAAGCGCGGTTCGAACGCTTGGATCTGGTATGAATCGCTCGTGCGATCAACTCCTTGCCGGTTCCGGTCTCCCCAAGGATCAATACCGTGGAATCCGTGGAAGCGACCCGCTCGACTTGCGCCAATACGCGACGCAGCGGGGGCGCGGAGCCGACGATTTCTTCGAACATGGAAGAGCGCACGAGATCTTCACGCAGCACCACTGTCTCGTTTCGCATGCGGTCTTCTGCGCGCTTACGATCTTCGATGTCTGTGGCGGTGGCGAACCAACGTACAATCCGCCCCGCATCATTGACGACAGGCTTACAGCGAAACAGGAACCAACGATACTGACCGTCCTTAGCAAGCAGTCGTTGCTCGAGCTCAAAGGGTACCCCCGCCGCGACTGCGGCCCTTCGTTCGGTTTGCACTCGTTCCACGTCGTCCGGATGCATGCCGGCACGCAACCACGCTCCCGCAGGGCCACCTTGTATCTCTTCCAGCGTGGAGCCTCGGTAGTCGAGCAACGTCTGATTGGCTTGCAGCACAGACCCGTCACCATCGAGAACGAGCACATGCTGCGGCAGAAAGTCGATGAGTTGGCGTAACTCCCGCTCATCCTGCCGAAGCTTGTTCTCGGACCGTTTGCGGTCCTCGATGTCCGTACCAGTGGCATACCAGCGTATCGGACGACCGCTGTCGTCGAGTAAAGGGCTGTATTGAATGAGGAACCAGCGGTACTGGCCGTCTCTACCACGAGCCCGTTGCTCGTTTTCAAAGGGAACCGTGCCGGCCAAAGCGCTTTCCCGTCCTGCACGAAGTCTCTCGACATCGTCGGGATGGAATACACGTTTGCGGAAGCCCTCGTCGCGAACCTCTTCGAGGGACAAACCGGTGTACTCCAACGCGACTCGATTGGCATAGATTGCCTTTCCATCGGGGTCCAGCACTATGATTGCCTGAGCAATCGCATCGGTCGTGCGTCGCAGGTCCTCCTCGGACTTGCGGATGTCGTCTAGCGCTCGGGTTAATGCTTCATGGGACCGTTGGCATTGAATCGCGAGTAGCGCGATATGGCTGGCGGATTCGGTCAACGCAAGATCCGTATCGCTCGGAGCCCCGGGCTCCGGAGAGTAGACCGCAAACGTTCCGAGTACCTGATTATCCTTCGTCAGGATCGGTCGGGACCACGCCGCGCGTATTCCGCTCCTGAGCGCCAATTTGCGATGCTCCTCGTAAAGCCACAGAGGCTCGGTCGCAATGTCCGGCACGATGACAGGCGTCTTCAAGCAAGCAGCGGTACCGCATAGGCCGACTTCTGGGGCGACGGGTAGCGGCGCGATCGCACGCATCCACTCGGGCGATATCTTCGGACCCGCGCCTGGCCACAGCCATTTTCCATCCGGATCTAACAGCAATATTACCGTTCTCGAGGGGGAGACTTGGCAGTCGATAGCCGCGCACAGTTGATTCAGAATTTCGGTGAGACTTGCGCCGTCGGTGATCATTTGCAGCGTGCGCATCTCCGCGGCATGTAGCGATTGCGTTCGCTTTCGATCCTCTATATCCGTGGCTGTTCCGTACCAGCCCACCAACGCCCCATCTGGGCCGCGGTGGGGCTCCGCATGGAACAAAAACCAACGAAATACGCCATCGAGTCGTTTGAGCCGGGCCTCAAAGTCTCCGGGTCCCTCCGCACGCCGCAATGCCGTCCAAGTGTCCGGCATACATTGCGAGTCTTCCGGGTGAAGTGCTCGCCAGCTTCCCTCCCCGCCTTCGGCTAAGTCGCCGGTGTACTCGACCCAGCGGCGATTCACGAGCTGGTGCCCTCCGTCGGCATTGGCTGCCCATGCCAGTCCAAGAGCCCTATCAAGGAATTCGCGAAAGTTGTCTTTAAACTCGCCTAGTGGCGCAGCACTGAGCGCGTCGGCCCTGTTGGACTTCCGGCCCGTGCGTTCAGCCGCCGTTCGTGTCTTGCGCTTGGGTTGGTCCACTCTTCTGGCTGCCGCCATACAGTCCTCGATCGATGGGAGCGCTCGCCGGGTTAGTCGCGATCAACTCCTCCGCATCATCTACCCAATTGCCGGCCCGCGCCGAATTTTCGGCAATTGCCGAACATTCGGCATAGCTTCGAACGAAAAATCCATTTTGTTCAGTATCTTGCGGCTTGGTGTAGATCTTGCCTTCTCTTGGGGGCCCGCGATACAACACGTGGAGGGATCGTGAACAATGAAGCTGAACGGGCTCCTGCCTACGGAGCACAGATGGCGACGTACTTCCGGCTGCCTCAGGCGCCGAGCCTCATCATTAGGCCCGCCGCCAAGCCCCCAGTTGCGATCACTCGATTGGTGTCGGATATCGGCCTGCCGGAGCGCACACACGGCATTCCCGCTGAAAAAGCCTTCGTCGTTTCGATGCACCTCACGCCCGCGTGTCTGCAAGGGTGCGAGATCTGGGTCGATGATCGCTATTCCAACGTTGCGAGCTGGCCCGCGGGCGGCGTGGGTATTTACGATCTTGAGTCCAATCCTCGGGTCCGTAATCGCGGTCCTGTCGACTGGGTGCATTATCACGTTCCCCGCGCGACGCTTGCGGCTTTTGCAGACGATGTGGGCATGTCCCGAATTGAAACTCTTGAAAGCGTACATGGCACGGTAGACCCGATTCTGCACCAGCTGACTCAGGTGATCCTGCCGTCCCTGAGCGCGCCGCGAGCGTTCTCTCAGCTTTTCCTCGACTATTTTCGTCTGTTGTTCTGCGCCCACGTGGCTCAGAAATACGCACCTTCGGTCGAAACTACCAGTCGTCCCCGCGGCGGTCTGGCGCCTTGGCAAAAAAGGCGTGTGATAGATCTTTTCAGGCAGCATTTGGACGGATCACTGGGGCTACCTACCTTGGCCGGAGAGTGTGGATTGTCCGTCAGCCACTTCGCGCGTGCCTTCCGTCAATCCTTCGGCACACCCCCGCACCATTACCTTGTACTGCAGCGCGTGGCACGGGCGAAGGCGATTCTCTCGGGCTCGACCCCCGCCCTCGCTGAAGTGGCGCAACAGGCCGGGTTCTCTGACCAAGCCTCATTCAGTCGCACGTTCAAGGCCATCGTTGGAACAACCCCTGGTCAATGGCGTCGGCAGCAGGTGATCAACAGGCACATCACTTGCCGTAGATGATCCTAGGGACCTTTTGGGCCGGTCTTGCGTTCGAGCGCCATCCACTCTGAGATATATGGGGAAGCGTTTTTAATCGCAATCCCGTCGTCCTCGCAAGAATTGAGCAACCGGACACCTTCCACGCTGATCAGCGCAACGGCGCCGACGTCCAAAACCATGTCCGGACCCGCGGCCTTGATCTGCTGCTTGAGTTCATCGAGATGTTCGCTTCGCAGGTTACCGACCAACTGCAGAACTACCTGCTTCCCGAGTGCGTGCCTATCAATCCTAAGTGTCATGATTTCGGACTCCGCGCTACGGCGCGGCGCACTGCGAGGTCAGGGCAACAAGTGGGTATACATCCGCGACGTCGTTGTGGGTCGCTGTAGTATTCGCCACCGCGCACGGCTCGAGCCCGTGCGCTGCTGCTGGCGGGGGTCTTTCGAATAGATGCTGCGCTTTATCGCTCCCTGGGAGAATTGTCACTGGCGGCCCGCATGCCCTTGATGAGTCCAGGGACCCGCACACCCTAATTGCTGCCAAGACAACCGTCTTTGCGAATTCGACCACCTTTGACGATCTTGACTCGGTGGTGAACAGCCTCGCAAGATAGGGCCGCTTGATTTTGGCGTCAGCCGAAGCTGGGTGCGTTGTCTAACGACTGACCTTGAGCCACCGATCCCACGGCGGCCTTTCACCAAATTCCGCAGCGAGTCGATCAATCAGATGGCGTACCTTCGTGGACACAAATCGCGACGAAGGCACGACGCTGTGTATGCCTAGGTCGGCGGCCGAGTACTGGGGCAAGACTCGCACAAGCCCCCCCTGATATAGCGATTCGCCGAATACGAAACTAGGACCGAAGACAATACCGCCTTCTTCGAGCGCGACGGCCAGAAGCAGTTGCACATTGTTGGTCAAAAGCTGCCAGGGACCATCTATAACATGCGACCGCCCGCGGGAATCCTGCAGTGTCCAATCGCCCGGGGATACCGCTTCGCTATACGCGAGGCGCGGATGCTTCCGGAGCTCATTTGGAGTCTTCGGCTCACCTACGCGACTTAGATAGGAGCGAGCCGCACACATCACCATTCGACAGGTTCCAATCCGACGTGCCACTAAATTTGAGTCCGGTAGGCGGCCGATGCGGACCGCTATATCAATGCCCTCCTGTACGACATCGATGAAACGGTCGCTCGCCATGACTTGCACCCGCATTCCTGGGTGATCGTGCATATAGCGGGCAAGGGGACCCCCCATCTGTAGCGCCGCAAAGCTTTCTGGTACTGCAATCTTTAGCGAACCCTGCGGGGAAGTCTGTAACTCTCCGGCTTCGCGTTGGGCTTCCTCGAACTCTTCGAGAATGCGCCGACTGCGCTGGTAATACGCGCGACCGACATCGGTCACGTGCAGCCGACGCGTTGTGCGCTGTAGAAGTCGAGCCTTCAAAGCCTGCTCGAGTGAATCAATGTGCCGCCCCGCCATGGCCGGGGTGATCTTGTGACGACGTGCCGCGGCGGCAATGCTGCCCTCCTCCACCGCCGAGGTGAAGATCGCCAAGCTAGTCATGCGATCCACTGCAAGTCCTCCATTCGATACCGTTAGTATCGAATGTATAAACGAATCGCTGGATTATCAACAACCCCTTCCGGTCATACGCTCACCAGGACAGTCGGCGAGCACGACGCGCGTGAAAATCCAAGCCAACGGCATTCACATCAATGTTCGCGATCGGGGTCGGGGCGAACCCACGTTGGTGCTGCTCCACTATTGGGGCGGCTCTTCTCGCACCTGGGCGGAACTCATCGACCAACTCGCAGATCGGTACCGATCGATTGCCCTCGACCACCGCGGCTGGGGCGAATCTGACGCACCGCCTCAAGGCTACGGCATTTCCGATCTCGCCGATGATGCGCAGAGCGTCATCAGCGCCATGGAAATCAAGCGGTACCTGGTCGTTGGGCACTCGATGGGCGGCAAGGTCGCCCAATTGGTCGCATCACGACGGCCGGTAGGCTTAGTGGGGCTTGTCTTGGTCGCGCCGTCTCCGCCGAGTCCCACCGTGCTCGATAACGAACAGCTGCAGATACTCCTCCACGCCTATGACTCTCGTGAATCGATCGCTTACACGCGCGACCACATCCTCACGACGCTGCCGTTGACTAACGCGCAGAAGGAACGGGTGGTCGAGGACAGTCTTCGCGGCGCTCGTGCGGCAAGGCGAGCCTGGCCCACTCAAGCGATGTTGGAAGACATTCGTTCGGACGCCCGACGCATCAACATCCCCACGCTCGTGCTCTCGGGAGAGCGCGACCAAGTCGATCCCACAGCGAGACTCCGGGAAGAGCTGCTGCCCTGCATTCCAGACTCGCAGCTGCAGATTCTGTCTCAAGTCGGACACCTACCCATGCTCGAGGCCCCTGATGTTGTCGCTCGAGCGATCCGGGCGTTTGTCCTCAACCTGTAAGCCACATTCGTCCGGATTCATTGAGCGAACCCATATGCCATCTCTACTGGAAAGAACCCTGTCTCAACATCCCACCTTGCCGCGCGAGATCGCCAGCGTCAGGATTCCGGACAGCCCACTAGCGCAGAAGGCGGTCGATCTGGCCTATCGCGTCTCGCCGGCCGTTGTATGGACGCACGTGCTTCGGACCTTTGTCTTTGGTGCCCTAGTCGGGCGGGCGCAGAATCTACGCTACGACGAGGAACTCTTCTTTCTGGCCTCTGTACTGCACGACCTTGGGCTTACGACCGAGTTTCGGGGCACTGAGCGCTTTGAAGTGGTCGGAGCTGATGCCGCCGCGGCCTTCCTGAAGGATCAAGGCGTCAACGACGAGCGGCGCGCAATCATCTGGGACGCCATCGCGCTCCACACCTCCGTCGGCATTGCCTCACGCAAGCGCCCCGAGATCGCGCTGGTCCATATCGGCGCGGGCATCGACGTCTTGGGGCTCGAGCTCAACAAGCTTCCGCCGACCCTCGTCGCGCAAACGATCGAAGCACTTCCGCGTCACGATTTCAACAAAGCGTTTTTCTCCGTGCTGGTCGACACGATCGCCCACGCGCCGCAGAGCGCGGCCATGACCTGGATGTGCGAGACCGCCAACGAGCACGTACCGGGCTGCCACTGCCCGAGCTTCACCAGCCAGCTGCAAGCAAGTCCGTTCAAAGAGTAAATCGAGACCTCAACGGTACCGTGCTCCTTTTTCTCAAAATCGATCGCTATTGTTCAATTCGATCCGAATACGCGGTCCCCCCGTTGTAGACATCGATAAAGCGATTCATTCTCCGAGCCGCCCTGTCCCGTAGACGACTCTTCATCGTAGATATTTCAGCGTGAGGCAAATCTGATGACATCCTCAAGCGCCGTCGCGGCGAACAAAGCGCTGGTCAACAAAGTGATGGACGCCGTTTTTGTTCGGCGCGATAGCAGCGTTGTGGAGCGGTACTTCGCCCGGGCATACATCCAACACAATCCAGCGGTCCCCAACGGTCGAGATGCCATTCCGACCTTAATTTCGCATCTGGCTCCGGGGTTCCGCTATGAGCCAGGAATGATCGTCGCCGAAGGCGACCTGGTAATGATTCACGGTCGCTACACTGGTTGGGGCCCGGAGCCGATGGTAGCGGTAGATATATTCCGCGTCGTTGACGGCCAGCTCGTTGAGCATTGGGACGTTCTGCAGGAAGAAGTCCCCGCTGCCGCCACCGCGAGCGGCAATTCGATGTTCTGAAAAGCTCATCATTCGTCCCTGCTCACGGAGAACCGCTCCTGTGGATGCTCACGCGACAGCGCCTAACCGCTACCTTGAGGCAAACGGTATTCGCTACGCTTACCGACGCTTCGGTTCGGATAAAGGCGTGCCGCTCCTTTTTCTGCAGCATTTTCGTGGAGGTATGGATCACTGGGACCCTCTGGTTACAGACGGCCTAGCCGAACGTCGATCAGTAATCCTCGTAGACGGTGCAGGCGTCGGCGGCTCAAGCGGGGCCACCCCCGACACGATTGAGGCAATGGCGGAGGATCTCCGCCACTTTCTGACGGCTCTGGATGTGAAGTCCCTGGACGTCCTAGGTTTCTCCATTGGGGGCACGATTGCGCAAAGCCTTGTCCTCCAGTACCCCGAGCTCGCTCTATCTGACATCGATCTCGTGCACGGAATAATCAGTATTAACAAAGCGAGAGTCTCTGGCGTCGACCGGGATAAGACCAAGACGAGCGAAGATCGCCGTGTTCAGTTGTGTCCGCGTGCGCTGTCCGTGTTGAGACGACATCTTCGCCTTCGAGCATCTCTCAAGGCCGCCGGGAAGATCGATCACGATCACGTCTTCTTCCTGGAGACAGGCGCGCTGTTCCGGAGTCTGCACCATCCTCAAGTTCGATGGCGCAAGACACTCCAGTCGCTCAAGGTCCGTTACAGACGACCG
>Ga0137412_10002546_pt1 | contig 14414 bp, 13 predicted proteins | sample CZODoug2_1_16fun_FD_122160 | JGI IMG/M metagenome (GOLD analysis project Ga0137412, IMG submission 122160) | Vadose zone soil fungal communities from Angelo Coast Range Reserve, California, USA - CZODoug2_1_16fungal (Hybrid Assembly) | ecosystem: Environmental > Terrestrial > Soil > Vadose zone... | reverse complement strand
GGATGGCGATTCTTGATACGCCAGGTATGTTCCGGCCGCTGCTTCATATGACAAAAGCTCAGATTAGAGACTATGCACTGACGAAACGGTTAGAGTGGGTAGAGGACAGTACTAATGCGGAGACACAGTATCTTCGTAATAGGTTACGGCGTCGAATAGCCCGTCGCTTTTCCGACGAGCAGAAGCGGGCAGTACTCGCCGTATGGGAACGTCAGGTGATATTGAAGGCAGAGATTGATGCCGAGCTGAAGCAGCTCGCCTCCGGGACGCCGGGGCAACGAGTGGCCGAAATGAGAGCGGTCCGGGCGGATATGCCCTAGAGCCTTTTCGGGTTCGCTATCCTTCTCGGCTGGTACACCCGCCAATGGTCAGCGATTCTGCTCGTGTTTTTGGCCGTCGTCGTCTGGGTCAAATGGCCGGTTGGCTGGCTTTATTCCAACACTGGCGGAGGTTGGGAATACCCGATGTTCTGGCTGTTCGCCCAATTGGCCCTCGTGTTGGCCGGCAGCGGCGCCTTCGCACTGCGGTCAATCAAAGTAGACCCCAAGAAAAATTGACAACAAAAATTGACAACAATGCCTGTTCCCGCATGATCCCAGCCCGCAACGTCGAATCTGGCACCGCCCCCAACGCGCTGTCCGTGCTGGCCGTGGCCGAGCGCGGGTCGATGTATGACCCGTCGGCCGTCTTCTACATGAGCAAGCTGGCCACCGGCCCGGAGGCCGCCGACGTGGTCGACATCACCGCCCCGGCAGCCGAAAATATCCGCCGGGTCGCCAAGGCCAAGGGCGAGGAGGTCGAGGACGTCACCGTATGCATTCTCGATCGGCCGCGGCACGAGGCATTGGTGAAGGAGGTACGGACCGCCGGTGCCCGGATCAAGTTCATCAGCGACGGCGATGTGGCCGGCGCGATCATGGCGGCCAGTCAGACCACCGGGATCGACCTGCTGCTCGGCATCGGCGGCACCCCGGAGGGCATCATCGCCGCCTGCGCGCTGACCTGCATGGGTGGCGTATTTCAGGGCCAGCTCTGGCCACGCGACGACGCCGAACGGGCCAAGGCGATCGACGCCGGGCACGACCTCGACCGGGTGCTCACGACCCGCGATCTGGTTTCCGGTGAGAACGTATTTTTCGTCGCGACCGGCGTCACCGACGGCGAGCTGCTGCGGGGAGTCCGCTACCGCGGCGGCGGCGCCCAGACCCATTCCATCGTGATGCGATCCAAGAGCGGCACCACCCGGCTGATCGACAGCACCCATTCGCTCACCAAGCTGCGCGCCTACAGCTCGGTCGACTTCGACCAGCGCGCACCCGCCGACGGCCCGCCGGTATAGCGCCGAGCACTAGAGTCGGGCGGGTAGGCAGCCGCGACCGAGGAGCGTACGGGTGAGCGAGCAGGACTTCCGGATCGAGCACGACTCGATGGGCGAGGTGCAGGTGCCGACGACGGCGAAGTGGCGCGCCCAGACGCAGCGTGCGGTGCAAAACTTCCCGGTCTCCGGCCTCACCATCGAGCGCGACCTGATCGGCGCACTGGCCGCGATCAAGGGTGCATCGGTGCGGGTACGGGCCCAGTCCGGGATGATCGACCCGACCAAGGCACAGGCGATCGCCGCCGCGGCCGACGAGGTGGCCCGCGGCGACTGGGACGAGCATTTCCCGATCGACGTATTTCAGACCGGCTCGGGCACCAGCTCGAATATGAATGCCAACGAGGTAATCGCGACGCTGGCCGCGGAAAAGCTCGGCAGCGCCGTACATCCCAACGACGACGTGAACGACCCGCTGTCCTCGAACGATCAATTCCCGTCGGCAATTCATTTGGCCGCAACGCAGGGAATCGTACGTACGTTAATTCCGGCTTTGACGCGTCTTGCCGAGGCGCTGGAAATCAAATCTCGGGAATTCGCCTCGGTGGTGAAGTCCGGGCGGACCCATTTGATGGACGCGACCCCGGTCACGTTGGGGCAGGAATTCGGCGGATACGCCGCGGCGGTGCGGTACGGGATCGAACGGCTGCGCGCATCGCTCCCCCGGATCGGCGAGCTGCCGTTGGGCGGGACGGCCGTGGGTACGGGCATCAATGCGCCGGCCGGGTTCGGTGGGCGGGTGATTCATCGGCTGGCCCAGACGCTGGATCTGCCGCTGTCCGAGGCGCGCGACCACTTCGAGGCGCAGGGCTCGCGGGATGCGATGGTCGAGGCGTCCGGGGTGTTGCGCACGATCGCGGTCGGTCTTTACAAGACGGCAAATGACATTCGGTGGATGGGTTCCGGGCCGCGGGCCGGGCTGGCCGAGATCCGGCTCCCGGATCTGCAGCCGGGCTCCTCGATCATGCCCGGCAAGGTGAATCCGGTTATTCCGGAGGCGGTCTGCCAGGTTGTGGCGCAGGTTATCGGCAACGACGCGGCGGACGCATTCGGCGGCGCAGCGGGCAATCTCGAGCTGAACGTGATGTTGCCGGTGATCGGCCGCAATGTGCTCGAGTCAATTCGGCTGCTGGCCAACATTTCCCGGCTTTTCGCCGACCGGTGCATTTCCGGTATCGAGGCCGACGTGGAGCGCTGCCGTATGTACGCCGAATCCTCGCCGTCGGTGGTCACCCCACTGAACCGGTATATCGGGTACGACGAGGCCGCCAAGGTCGCCAAACAATCGCTCGCCGAGCACAAAACCATTCGCGAGGTTGTGGTGGAGCGCGGCTATATCGAGGCCGGCAAACTCAGCGAGCGCGACCTCGACGCGGCCCTGGATCTGCTGGCCATGACCCATCCCCGCGCCGGCGACTGATCGGCGGCTCGGCCAGTCCGCTCGTGGTGTTCCATGATCGACATCGAGCTGTGGCTGCTATAGCAACCACTAGACGATGTCGATCATGGAAAGGGGGAGCGGGGTCGGCTGTCGATCATGAGGCTCCTCAGCCTGCGGTCTTGGGCTTGATGAGCGGTGCGTCCCGCGAGAGCTCCCGGAACCCGAGGCTGTAATACAGGCCGCGTGCACCGGGATGGCCCGCCCCACCCAGACAGGCGACCGTCATATGGATGGCGCCGGCCGCTCGGGCCAGCTGCATCCCATGCAGCAGCATTGCCCGTCCCAGCCCCAGCCGCCGGTAGTCCGGATGCGTCCCGACCGGCTCGAACTCAGCGGTCTTGTTCGCTTCGTCGAGCCACATGATCGTCGACGATGCCATCGTTGCGTCCGGCGCCTCCACCAGGATGTGCAGGTCGCCGCGATACGCCGCCGTCTGCCGGACACCTTCGTAGGCCTCGGCCGAATACGTCGAGGGAGCCCAGGCGTCCAGATGGGACTGGACCGCGGCCTCCGGCCCGGCCTCATCGGCGGTGCGGAACCGGAATCCGGCCGGCAGCACCGGCTCTTCCAGGTCGGTGAGATCCCGCTCGTTGAACAGGTGCCACGACCCGTCATCGCCGAGCGCGGCCCGGTCGGGCTCGTAGCCGTGCGCCGCCCAATGCTTGAGGGCGAACTCGTCGGCGGCGCTCGGCGACACCGTGCGCTCGATGCCCGCCGCCGTACCGTCGTACCAGTCGATCACCTCGTCAACCAGCCCGGCGTGGTCGGGATGGACCTGGTACACCAGATTGGCTCCGGTGACGTCCTTCACCGACCCGTCGCTTCGCCGCACGTGGTGCGGAAGATAGGCCCAGCCCCACGCCACCAGCTCCCCGCCGGAGAACCACAGCCGGCGCGGCCAGGTGGCGCCGTGGGCCGCGTGTCCCTTGCCCCAGTTCCAGGCCAGCTCGCCGAACGTCGCTTCGCTGTTCGCCAGGTCCAGGCGGGTGGCGGCGACCCGCTGCGCCAGACCCTGCATGAGCGGCACGTCCGCGGCGGTCACAAGCTCGGCGTCGGTCATAGTGCGCCACTCTGTCAGGACTTCACAAAGCCGGCGAACCGTTTTCAGGGTCGCCGATCGCGGCAGTCAACAGCACACCCGCGAAGCGCATCGTCGTGCCGGCGGAGGTCGGTGCGCGGTTGGGTCAGGCGGAGAGGCGGGCGGCGTCCGGCAGACTTTCTGGACCCAGCGCGGCGCTGCGCTCGGCCCACACCAGCTGCACGGCGGCCGGGCCGTCCCGCCGCTCGACGGCGGTGGTGAGGTCATCCCAGAGCACCGCGCTGTCCGGCTCGGCCCGCAACCCGGCGCGACTGGCCGCCGCGGCCCCGTCGAACTGACCGGCGGCGAGGTAGGACTCGGCCAGTCGGTGGGCCACATCGACCACGTAGGCCGGCAGCTCCCGTGAGACCGGCTCGCGGACCAGCCAGGTGTAGCGCCGCGGCTGGTGCGGCGTGGCCAACGGCCCGCGTACCAACTCCAGCGCGGCCAGCGTCTGGTGGTCATCGCCGCGCCCGGCCAGCGTCACGAACTGGTGCCAGTCCAGCTGTACGTCCTCGGCCAGCCGCAGCCGGCCGCCCTCGGTCTCGCGCAGCCGCGGCGCGCCATCGCCGGCCACGCCCAGCCATTCGCGGGCCCGGTCGATCGCCGCGTCGCGCTCGGCCTGGGTCACCCCGTACGGCCAGATCGCGGCGGCCAGCCCGCGCGGGCTGACCTCGCCGACCAGCGCCAGGTACGTCACGATCTCCGCGGCCAGCGGGGTGGCCGGCGGCAGCTCGTCGGCGGTGACCGTCGGCTCGCCGAAGATGCGGACCAGCACCCGCGCGGCGGCCGGGTCGACCGGCCGCGGGATGTGCGGCGCGGCGATCGGCGCGGCCGGCCGGGTTACCCCGATCGACACCGGGGCCGGCGCGGTCGCGAGGCGCGACGCGGCCGCCTCGGCCTGCAGCAGCCGGGCCAATCCGGCGTAGCTGCGGGCGGAGAGCTGCTGCGCACCGACCGTCATGCCGAGCACGCCGGTGTCGAGCACGCCGTCGTTGCCGATCGTGAACTGCCACCGCGCGCCGGCCACCTCACCGGCGACGAGTACGCCCAGCGGCGCCCGCCGGCTCGCGGCCGCCCACGCCTGCAGGGTGGCCAGTTGGTCGGGCTCCGGCGGCGCGGCCAGCACCACGAACTCCGGCGGGTAGGGCGTACCGCGGCCGCCACGCACCCGGCCGGTCAACACCGAGTCCAGCCCGGCGGCACCCATCGCCCGGGTGGCCTCCGACAAGCGGTCGGTCAGCTCGTCGATCACCTCACCGAGCGAGCCGACACACCGCAGCCGATCGGGGCTGATCGGGGCCAACGCATTGCCGAAGCCGACCAGGGTGACCCGCATGCCATCCGACCAGCGGTTTGTCACCAGCTCCACCGCCGCGGCCGCGACCACCGAGCGGGCCGCATTGAGATCGCCGGCGACGCTGATCGGTCCGCCGGCGGACTCCAGATCCACGAACACCCGACCGCTACCGTCGCCGCCGATCGAGACCAGCCCGGGCAGCGGGGCGACGACGTCACTCGGCGGGGCGAGTGGAACGGACCGCGGCAACACCCAGATAGCGCCGTCGTTCTCGGCGGTGAAGGGCGCCGGCGCCTGCCGGGCCGGGACCGCAAGGTGCAGCTCCAGCCGCTCGGCGGTCAACCGGGCGGCGAAGATCTCCGGCACCGGGCGGTCGTGCTCGCCCAGCCCGGCGGCAAGGGTGCGCAGCGCACCGTCCAGGAACGCCGCGCTGCCCGGGTCGGCACCCAGCCGGATCCCGACCTCGGCGGCCGCGCCGTCCGGGTCCAGAGCCGGGACCGGTGCGCCGGCCCGCCGGCCGCGGCTGCGCCGGCGCCGCATCGCGATCAACGCCTCGAGTACGCCGGCGGCCAGCAGCTCGGCGCCGACGATGTCCCAGGGAATGTCCGGTGCCCGCTCGGCCGGCGCCGCCTCACTGCCGGACTGCGCGCCCGGCGCATCGGTGGAGGAGTGCCGGCCGGAGCCCTGGTCACCGCCCAGCACCGGCACCTGGCCGGTGCGGTGGTCGGATCCGGTGCCCTGGTCGGAGCCGGTACGGGCCTGGCCGCCGCTGTGCTGCTGGTCGCCGGCCGCCCGTGTGTCGGTTGACTGGCCGGGGGCCGCGTGCGTGTGGGCCCGGGACGCCGGTGCCGGCATGGTCGGGGCGCCGGGGACCGTGACTGTCGCATGTGGACCGGGTGCGTTGGTGACCTCGATCAGCCCGGCACCGTGCGCGTCCGCCGGCAGGATCAGCGTCCAACCCGGGCGGATCAGGCTCTCCAGGGTGAGCCGCTCACCGTCGGGCTGCACCCGGCCCTCGTTGAGGTGAAAGATCTCCTTGTAGCGGATGCCGGAGCCGAGGTAGCGGTCGGCGATGTCCCACAGGCTGTCGTGATGGCGGCCATCGGGCGGCATCACGATGTACTCCTTGGTGACCTGCCGGTGGGTGGCATGCCCACGGGCCGGGGCCGAGGGTGCGCTGGGTCCGTGACCGCCGGGCGCCACCGAGACGGGAGCCGAGTGCGGAACGTGCGACTGCGTACCGGAATCGCCTGCCGTACCAGGAGAAACGACCTGAACGATCTGGCCGGGCGCGGCGCTCGCGGTGCCGCCGGACGGCCGCGGCGCGCTGTGCAGACCCTGGCTCGCGGTCGCCAGCAGCAGCACCGCGGTGATCAGCCGGCGGGCGACATCCTGCTGGGCGCCGGCCAGCGGGATCCGGCGCGGCAGGCCGGAGCCGCGTACCCCCGCGACGAGCTCGGCCAGCAGGCATGCGGTGAACTGCGCCCAGGCCAGCCAGACGATGCAGACGATGACGTGCAGGACGAAGTCGGAGGAGGCGACGGTGTCTGCGAGGCTGCTGCCCTTGGGCACCTTCGGCACCGGGTTGCCGAAGAAGACGAGCAGCGCAATCGGCAATCCGGCGGCGATCAGGAGCATGAGTACGGTCGCGGCGATGCCACGGACCGTGTCGCCACGCCGCTTCACTCTCCGGACGCCGCCCAACGGCGCCCCGGTCAGTGATCTGGTCACGTGTCCTCAACTCCGAACGTCTGTCTACTGCTAGTAAATACCGTTCAACCGGCTTGGGTAATAGTTCTTGCGGTTTGTGTTGATTGTACGTTTATCTCGTTGATGCCGACGATGCTGATCAGAGTGGTCGGCGCGGTCGCCCTGACGGTGATCGAGAACCCCTTGTAACCGCCATCGGCCTGCCGATCCACCCCGGTACAGCTGGTCATCGACAGCTTCACCCCGCCCTGCACACCGTTGCCGACCGGGTGTTGCGCCGCGATGTAGTCCTGGGCGCGGGCGCATGCCTGGACGGTGTTGATCACCTCGCATTGGGGAACCGTCAGGTCGTAAAGATCGCGCAGGTCGCACTGGTTGGCCGCGACCCTGGCCGCCTCCAGCGCCACATCGCCGGCCTGCTGCCGGTCGAAGATCGCCCGGCCGCCGTCCAGTACCAGCCCGAGCAGCGCCAGCAACGCCGGCGCGAGCACGACGAAGAACACGGCGCTGGAGCCGCGGTCACCGCGCAGTAGGCGTCTCATGGGTTCGTCACCGGGGTCGAGCGGTACGGGTCGTCGTAGGAGATCGCCTCCGCGGTCACGGTCCGGGTGATGCCGCCGATCAACGACACCCGGCAGGTGATCGTGACCTTGTGCGCCGTGACATCGGGTACGTCCGGGTCGCCCGAGGGCACCGGGTTCGCGGTGCCCGCCGGCGCGTCACAGCTGTAGCTGGCCAGGTCGGTGGGCAGCTGCTGCGCGGCGGGCACGCTGACGTTCTGCGCGCTCGCGACCCGGGCCAGATCCTCCGCGGCGCTCTGCACCTGGTGCTGGGCATGCACCACCTGCCCGGCCTCCCAGATGACCACGAAGAGCGCGAGCAGCACCGGCGCCAATATCGCCAGCTCGAGCGCGAACGCGCCGCGATCGTCCCGGCCGCACCGCAGCAGGCGGGCGATCACGGCGCACCCACGTTGGCCGGGCGGAAACCTTCGTACGGACCGGACACCGTCTCCTTGATCTGCGGCAGCGAGATGAAGCCGAGCACGCTGATCGACTTGGCGGTCACGGTCACGCTGATGTTGTCCCACGACGGCGGCGAGACCGAACCGAGTGCCACCGAGCTGACCAGCTTGCCGGCGTTGATGCCGTGCGGTTCACCGGCAAGCTCGGTGACGTGCGCGGCGGCGACGCTCTGCATGTGTGCCTGATCGGGCAGCGCGTCGGTCGGGATGTCGGGGTAGGAACGGAAGGTGCGCACCACCCGGCCGGTATCGGTGGCGATCGAGTCAACGACGTTCTGCGCCTCCCAATAGAGGCCGGCCTGCACGACCATGAACGCGAGCACCATGAACACCGGGGTGATCAGGGCAAACTCCAGCGCACCCGCGGCACCCCGGTCTCCCCGGCACCGCGAGCGCAACCGCGCGATCATGGCCTGCCGCATTGGGGTCCTATCGACCGCAACCCGCCGTGGACGAGTCGCCGCTCTTGATGCAGTCGGACTGGCCCTTGACCTTGTTCCAGATGAGGGTGCCGACGAAGCCGGCCACCGCGACGCTGATCGCGGCGATGATGGCCCATTCAACGGCCGAGGCTCCTCGTTCGCTTCGCTCCCGCAGCGGCTCCAGCCGGGTACGGATCCAAGCGACCAGGAAGTGGTAGGTGGGGTTGTTCCTGATCACGATCACTCCTCAGTTTTTTGCTGCACTAGTACGTGGGACGCCGGCTTGGGTCTGCTCGTTGGGACGCGATTGCGGGGCGGCTATGACGGCCGCTGCCTGATCCGGCGCCGGAATTGGGGGGCTGTTTAATTGGGGGGCTTGTCGTTCCGGGGTCATTCTGCCCTCCGACGGCCTCGTCCGAGGAGGGGTTCCGTGTCCGAATCGACGAATGGCACACCTTACGACGCGAAAATTCGCTCCGCGGCCGGATAGGCGATGAAAACCAAGAAGCCCATGCAAATCACCAATTGCGCCACAATCATGGACTGCGACCGCTCCGCGGCCTTGCCCTCGGTCTCGGCCAGCTCGCGCCGGCGCAGCGTTGCCGCCCGGGCCGCGAGTGATGCTCGGATTTTCGCGCCATCGTCGGCGACCAGCGTCAGCGCGGCGGCCAGGTCGCGCAGCTCCTCGATCTGCAGCTCCTCCCCCAGGCGGCCCAGCGCCGCCCACGGAGTGAGTCCCTGCAGCCGGGCGAACGCGAGCGTGTCGCGGATCCGGGCGAACGGCCAGCCGCCGCCGATGTCGGCGGCGGCGGTCAGCGCCTCGGGGACACCGCGGCCACCGGCCAGGTTCATCGCGACGAGGTCCAGGAACGAACCCACCGCGTGCCGGAAGTCCCGGCGGCGGGACGCCGCCTCGCGACGCAGCGTCGCGGCCGGCAGGGTCGCGCCGAGCACCACGAACGCGACCGTCAACACGAACACGAACAGCGGCGGCAGCCCACCGCCGGCGACCAGCAGCAGGCCCTCCAGGAACGGCGCGAAGACCAGCCCGCCGACGGCCAGGATCACCGACGTAGCAAGGAATCCCTCCATCGACCGGCCCATAACCGCCAGGTCGGAACGGACCGAGCCGATCCGGATGCCGCGGGCGTTGAGCAGGGTCACCAGCCGGGTGCCCAGCGAGCGTTGCCAGGCCGAGATGCCCTCGTTGATGGACAGCGCCGAGATCTGCTCGGCATTGATGTCGCGGCCGATATCGAGCTGGGTCAGGGTCGCGGCCAGACTCGGCCGGCTCGGGCGCAGCGACAGCACCAACAGCAACAGCCCCAGGCCGATCACCGCACCGCCGACCAGCCCGCCGATCATCACGCCGCTCATGAGGCGGGCTCCCGTTCGACCCCGGGTTCACGTCCGGGGGCCAGCACCGACTTGCCGGTCAGAAACCGTTCCGGCACCTCGTACTGCGCCAGGCTCCGCAGCCACAGCAGCCCGGCGCCGAACAATGCGAAGATCACGATGAGCATCAGCTGGCCGCCGGCGGTCCCGTACGGCTTGACGTAGCTGGGCGAGAGCACCGTGAAGCCGACCACGACCAGCACGGTGACGCCGATGATGATCTGCACACTGCGCCGGGTGGAGCGGCGGCTGGCCTCGATCCGGCCGCGCATGTCGAGCTCTTCCCGGGCGGCCAGCGACAGCGAGGTGAGCACGTCGCGCAGGCCCGGTCCGCGGAGCCGGGCGTTGAGGATCAGCGCGGCGATGATCAGGTCGGCCGAGGGGTCCCCGAGGTCGGCGGCGAATTTCATCAGCGCGTCCGGCAACGGTTCGCGGGTGCGCAACCGGTCCACGAGCAGGATGACGTGCCGGCGCAGCGCCGGGCCGGTCGCGTTGATCGAGGCCGGAATCGCCTGCTCCAGGCCGACCGCACCGGCGATGGTGTCCCGCAACGACTCGGTCCAGGACGCCAGCTCCTCCAGCCGCTGCATCTCGACCCGAGCCTGCCGGGCGCCACCGAGCAGCGACCGCCAGAAGAAGCCGAGCAGCGCCGCGGCGATGCCGGCCACCACCCAGCCGGTGATCACCAGCGCCACGATTGCGGCGAGCACCGCGACCGTGATCTGCTGGCCCAGACGGGACAGCTGCACCTGCGAGAACACCGGCGCCCGGCTGTCGTTCTTGGTGATCCAGCCGGCCATTGCGGCAACCAGCAGCAGGATCCCGCCGCCGCAGATCCCGCCGGCAAAGAGCCCCAGCACGCCGTCGGAGCTCATCCCGACCACCGGCCGTATGCGTCCGGGTCGTAGCCGACGTCTTCGAGATCGGGCAGGCAGCTGATCGGAGCGTGCGGCGCCGCGCGCCCATCCGGGCCGGGCGCCCAGACCTCGCTGGACATCACCCGCCCGTCCACGCCGTTGACCTCGCGCACGCTGGAGACAAAACGGGAGAGCTTGCCGCCGACCTGAAAGTCGTTGCGCCGCTCCACAAACAGCACGAAGTCGATCGCGCCGGCGATCAGCATCATCGATGCCTCGGTGGGCAGCCGTACCTGGGCCTGCAGCGCATACGTCGCGATCCGGTTGAACACCTCGGCCGAGGAGTTGGCGTGAATCGTGGACAGCGAGCCGTCGTTGCCCTGGCTCATCGCGTTCAGCATCGTGACGATCTCATCGCCGAGCACCTCACCGACGATCACCCGGCTGGGGTTCATCCGCAGCGAGCGACGGACCAGCTCGGCCATCGAGATATGTCCCTGGCCCTCGGAGTTGGGCAGCCGTTCCTCGAACGCGACCACATTGGGGTGCAGTTCGGGAAATTCGCCCAGCCCCAGCTCCAGCGCCCGTTCGACCGTGATCAGCCGTTCCTCCGACGGGATCTCGTTGGCCAATGCCCGCAGCATCGTGGTCTTCCCGGCGTTGGTGGAGCCGGCGATCATGACGTTCTTACGGGCCCGTACGACGGCCTTGAGAAAAGCGGCCAGCCCCGCGTCGAGGGTCCCGTTACCGACCAGGTCGGCCAGGAACACCTTCGGCAGCCGGGCCCGCCGGATCGACACCGATGGCCGAGAGCAGACCTCCATCACGGCCGAGAGCCTGGAACCGTCGGGCAGTCGCAGATCCAGCTGCGGATTGGCGGAGTCGAACGGCCGGCTGGACAGGCCCGAGTACGCACCCAGGGTCTGGATCAGCTCGACCAGCTCCTCGTCGCTCTCGGCGACCGGGTCCATCTTGACCTCGCGGCCATCGGCGTACCCGACGAAGACGTTGTCGCAGCCGTTGATGTCGACGTTCTCGATCATGGGGTCGTTGAGCAGCGGCTGCAGCCGGCCCACCCCGTAAAGCGCCGCGTGTACCGCGGCCGCGATCTCCTCTTCCTCGTGGGCGGTCGGCGGTACCCGGCCGGCCTCGATCTCGGTGCGGGCGTGATCGGCCATCGCCCGGGAGATCAGCGACCGGGCGTACTGCCGCTCGTCCTCGGCCGACATGCCCAACCCGAGCACCGAGTCATCCCGGCGCTGGGTCGCGATCGTCTCGGCAACCTCGGTACGCAACCGCCGTACCAGCGCGTGATCCATCGCCATTACATCTTCTCCGCTCGGCTCCGCGCTCGCTCCGCTCCTCGCTCGCAGCACGTCGCCACGGCAAGTCTCTGGTTCGGGCTGCTCGCTGCGATGCTCACTCGCTGTCGCCTCGCCATTACATCTGCTCCCTACGCGCTTGCCCGGGCGCTGATCGCCTGCGCCAGCCGACCGGCCACCTCACGCGCCGACCGGATCAACAGCGATTTGTCCAGCCGACCAACCCATTCGCCGGTCAACATCCCGGCGCCCTCGGCGTCATGCGCAATGCGGCCGATCACCCCGGCCGGGATGTCGGCCTGGCTCAGCACGGTCTGGATCTCCCGCGGCGATTTGTTGTCCCGCGATCCGGTCACCACGACCACATAGAGCGGGGTGCCACCGGGGCTGCCGCTGCGCAGCTCCCCGGCCAGCATCGCCGCCCGGGCCCGCAGGTGCGCGACCGAGTCGATGGTCGGGCGGGCCACCAGCACCACCCCGCTGGCCGCCTTGCACACGTCGAGCGTCGGCGCGCCCGAATAGAGCCGGCCGCAGTCGCCGATCACGTCCAGCTCGGTGACGTTGTCCAGCATCTGGGCCAGCGGCAACCAGAGCCCAGCGAGTCCGGCGGCCTGATCCCCGCTGGCCAGCCCGAGCAGCACCTCGAGGCCGCCGTCCAGCCGCTGGATGTGCTCGAAGATCGCGCCCGGCGAGCTGCCCCGCCGGATCGCCACCGCGAGGCTCAGCACCCCGGTCTCCGGGGACAGCGGCACCCCGCGCGGCCCGCGCAGCCGGAACGCCACGTCACCGCCGAACGGGTCGAGCTCGGCCAGCACCGAGCGCCGCGGCCACACCGCGGCCAGTGCGATCGCCGCCGTGGTCGCGCCGGGCGATCCCTTGTCGGCCGCAACGGCCAGCAGCGCCACTACCGGCCTCCTCTGATCGCAGCTGGCGTCGCGTTGATCACGGCTTGCACGTCTTGATGAAGGGGCTATCCGCAGTCTGTTTGGACAGCAGCTCGACCTGCACGGTGCTACCGGCGGTGGCCTGGGCCAGGGACAGGTCGGTGCCCTTCGCGCCGGAATCGTCGGTTTGCACCAACACGCTCAGCACCAGACCACCGCCCTGCCCGACCGAGCTGGGCTTCACACCGGTGACGAAGGCCTTATCGATCACCACCTTGGCCGCGCCGGCGGACGCATTGTTGCTGCTCGCCTTGGGCACCGAGATGATCTTGACCAGGTCGCCCGGTCCGATCGCGCCCGGCGGGAAGTTGCCCTCGCTGACCGCGAACCCGGCCTGCGCGCAGTCGGTCTGCTGCTGGGCGCCGTACATGTCCTGGCTGATCACCGCACCGGCCGGGATCGTGGTGGTGGCGTACTGCTGGGTCAGCTGACCGACCTGGCTGTACTCCACCGGGCGGAAGACATCGGACGTGACCGCGATCTGGCCCTCGGTCACATCGCCCGGCTGGATCTTCTGGCCGATCTTGATGGTCTTGGTGGCAAATACGACGCTGGTCTTCTGGGCACTGTGCAGCACCAGGTACGCCGACAGCGCGGCGCCGCCGAGGATCAGCACCAGGGCCAGCGCGGCCAGGCCCGGCCGGCGCTGCCGGGTCGGGATCGGCATCCGGTCGCCGGGGCCGGCATTGCGTCCGCGGCGGGACGTGGTCGAGGCAGCGGGAGTCGTCATGGGGGGCTTCGGTCCCTACTGGTCAGTGACGTTTACCTTGCTTGGCTCCGGTCGAAACCGGACTCGGGTCGGAGTGTAGGGCGTAGCGACAATCGATCGGCCATATCTCCGGATCGGTGCAACGGCTTTGTGACCCCGGACGTCGGATCGAGGTTCCCGCAAGCTAACAGCGAGCCGTACTGGCTCCGCTCCGCACTAGGCCTGCTGGCTCCGCTCCCCAGGCTCCGCTCCGCAGTGGGCTTGCTGGCTCCGCTCCGCACTAAGCTTGCTGGCAGCCGACCGACATACAGGGATAGCGATGGACATTCAGCTCACCGTGGTCGACGCGCCGACCGGGCGCCGGCTGGATCTGGTCGTGGTCGCCGAGCCCGCCAGCACGGTCGCCGACGTCGAGCGCGAGCTGCGCAAATGCCTGCACGCGGAGGGCCGATTTCCCTTGCAGCAGGGCGGTTTGTGGATCGCCGGCCGACCGGTCAACCCCGACCTGACGCTGCCGTTGAGCCCGCTGCGCCATGGCGCGATCGTCGGACTCGGCGGGCCGGTCTCGGGCGGCACGCACGACATGGATCTCGGCGGGGTGGCCGAGGTACGGGTCGTCGGCGGCCCGGACTCCGGCCGGGTGCATCGGCTGCCCCTCGGTGAGTACGTCGTGGGCAGCGCCCCGGATGCCCAGGTCTATGTCGAGGACCCGACCGTGTCGCCGCGGCAGGCCCGGCTGCGGGTCACTCCGCGCGACGTCGAATGGATCCCGTTCGAGCAGGCGGCCGCGGCCCGGCTGGAGCGCAAGCCCATCGAGGGGCCGGTGCAACTGCGGCC
>Ga0137412_10002545_pt1 | contig 14414 bp, 7 predicted proteins | sample CZODoug2_1_16fun_FD_122160 | JGI IMG/M metagenome (GOLD analysis project Ga0137412, IMG submission 122160) | Vadose zone soil fungal communities from Angelo Coast Range Reserve, California, USA - CZODoug2_1_16fungal (Hybrid Assembly) | ecosystem: Environmental > Terrestrial > Soil > Vadose zone... | reverse complement strand
CGAGAAAGAACTCGTGGAACAAGTAAGTGCCGTAAGCGATGAGGCCCAGTCCGCGGAGCCACCCCCAGCGCAGGCAGCGGCTGAACCACACGGAGGGGAAAAGCAAGGAGTAGAGGAGAAACAAGAGGTAGGTGAGGGCCAGCCAAGTGAACCCGACGGTGGCCATGAAAGGTTGATAGGGGCTGGGAGAGCGCCAGCCCAGGAGGATCACACCGACGACGAGAAAATAGAGAGCAAAAGACAAGAGGCGGCGATGGGCGAGGAGCCAAGCGCGGGAGAGTGGGTCGCGAAGAGCGAGGGCGCCGAGAACGCCGAGGAGAAGGGAGTCCGCGCGGCAAGGCATGAGCGTGTACCAGGGAAAAATGTTGGCGGGGTTGTGATGGAAGAAAAAGGCGCGAAGAAGAGGCGCGGCGACAACGGCAATGAAAATGAAACGAAGGAGGGAGCGGCGGTCCAGAAAGCGAACTAGCAAAGGAAGAGTGAGGTAAAACTGCTCTTCGACGGCGAGCGACCAGGTGACGCCGAGGGGGAAAATGCCCCAGGAGCCGCGAAGGGACATGGCGAAATTCTGAAGAAAAAGGACGAAGGGCGGCCAAGGCAAGGCTCCGACGAGGATTTGCTCGTTTTTTGCGATGAAGCCGGCGCGAGAAAAATAGACGGCGAGAGCGACGGAGGCAAGCAAGACCGCATAGATGGGAACGATGCGAAAGAAACGGCGGGTGTAGAAGACGCGGAAATAGTTGGAGGATTGGCGGGCGTCCAGAAGGATGCCGCCGATGAGGAAGCCGGAAAGGACAAAGAAGAGGTCGACGCCGGTCCAGGTGAGGCGGAGAGGAACGAAGGCGTAGGCCAGGGGAGAGCCGGGGCGCGCAACGACTTCAAAGAAGTGAGCGATAAGGACCAGACCGATGGCGATGCCGCGGATGCCGTCGAGCTCGGGGATGCGGCCGGAGAGATTGAGCGGGCGGGGGCTAGACTCTGTCGGCAACGGAGGACTCCATGCGATTGAAGAAGAAGAGGCCGCCGAGGACGAGGAGAGCGACGACGGCGCTGGAAGCGAGAAGCAGGAGGCCGGGGGACTGGCCGCGGCCGGTGATGGCCCAGCGGAAGCCGTCAATGACGCCGGCCATGGGGTTGAGGCCGTAGAGCCAGCGCCAGCGCTGCGGAACGAGAGTGGAGGGATAGGCGACGGGAGAGGCGAACATCCAGAACTGGATGAGAAACGGGATGACGTATTTGACGTCGCGATAGAGAGCGTTGAGAGCGGAAAGCCAGAGGCCGACGCCGAGAGCGGTGAAGAGCGCGAGGGTCAAAAGAAAAGGGAGCCAAAGAGCGGCAAGAGTGGGGCGGATGCCGTAAGCGACGGTGAAGATGGCGAGGACCACGAAGCCGATGGAGAAGTCCACGAGGCCGGAGAGGGCGGAAGAAATGGGAAGAATGAGGCGAGGGAAATACACTTTGGTGATGAGGCGCTGGTTGTCAACGACGACGTTGGTGGTCATCTGGAGGGCGTAGGCGAAGTAGGTCCAGGGAACGAGAGCGGCGAAATAGAAAACGGGATAGGGGAGGCCGTCGGAGGGGAGCTTGGCGAGGCGGCCGAAGAAGAGAGTGAAGACGAGCATGGTGAGGACGGGTTGCAGGACGACCCAGAGGACGCCGATGGCGGTTTGTTTGTAGCGGATTTTGACGTCGCGCCAGACGAAGAAGTAGAGGAGTTCGCGGTAGGCCCAGACTTCGCGAAGGCGGAGCTCGAAAAGGCCGCGGGGAGGCTCAATGCGAATGGTGGAGGAAGCGCTGTGGAGCGGGAGAGCGGCGGTGGATTGCGAGACGGATGCCATGCGTGGTTAAGAGTAACAGAAAGATGGCGGGGTGAACCCGCGGCTACGGGGAGAAAGACGGCGGGGTGAACCCGCCGCTACGGGGGAGGAGGGGTTTTTTCGAGTTGCTGGAGGTCGCGGTTTTCGATCTGCTTCATGAGAGCTTTGCGCTTGAAGAGGTAGCGTTGGAGGTCGGCGGAGAGCTGGCGGGGGACGACGAAGAATTGGTTGTGGACGATTTCGGAGAAGGAGACGGGGCCGCGGGCGGGGATGAGGTGCGAGCCCCATTGGAACATGAGGCCGGCGTTCCAGAGAGTGGCGGCGGCGAGAAGGGCGATGGCGGCGGAGAGAGCGGCGCGCTGGGAGCGGAAAAGTTGGGCAGCGCGTTCGAGGAAAACGGCGAGGCCGAGAATGAAAAGCGGAGTGAGAGAAACGAAAAAGCGGTTGCCGTAAGAGGAGATGCCGGCCCAATCGGGATAGCAGGAGATGAATAGGTAGAAAGCGAGAAAGGCGGCGAGAAAGGGAGCGCCGGGGCGGCGTGGCCAGCGCCAAAAAATAAAAAGGCCGATGATGGAGAAAAAAAGAATGGGCGTCCAGGCGAGGAGGCCGTGGTTGGAGGAGAAGAGGACAGAGAAAAAAACGGGGGAAGACCACAGCCAGTGAGGGAGCGGAATGTAGCCGGATTCGAAGGCGCTGCCGTAAATGATGTAGCGCGTGAAGAGAGTGGGAAGCAGGCAGATTAGAAGAACGATGGCGAAGAGCGAATGGCGGAGGAGAAGTTCGGGGACGCGGGGCGTGGAATTGGGAGAGGCGGCTTCGGCTGGGCGAAAGGCGAGGTAATACTGGCGGACGACTTCAATGGCGAGGACGGCGAGGACCATGGCGTTGGCGTAGTAGACGTTGAGCATGAGGCCGGTGATCAGAGCGAGAACGAGCCACTGCGCGAGGGAGCGAGAGGGGCGCGTCTCGTGCCAATACCAGAGAAAAAGAGCAACGACGAAAGCGGAATGCGCGTGGGACCACGAGGGATTGAAGTACATGTAGACGGGGAGCGAGCTCGCCCACCAGATGGCGAGTGTGGCGAGGAGCGCCCAGCGCTCTTGGACGTATTGGCGCGCGAGGCGGAAGGCGAGCAGCAAGCCGAGAAATCCGTAGAAGGCAGTGGCGAGAGCCATGGTGATGCGATAGGGGGCGGAGAAGCCGTCGGCGGCGACGGAGGAGCCTAGCGCGCGAGCGAGAAGGACGCCGAGGTGGGCGAGGAAAAGAAAAGGCGTCCAGAGAATCGCGGGGCCGACGGTGAAATGGTTGTCAAGGTGGCCGGTGGGGGTGCGGAAGTCGGATTTGGGCTGATTATTTTCGTCGAGGCGCGGGCTGCGGAAACTTTCGTTGGCGAATTGGTAGTCCCGCGTGAAATCGAGGCGGTGCTCGATCAGCGGAGCACGAGCAAAAGCGTAATAGCCGACGCCGTCGCCGCGCACCCAGGGATTCAGAAAAGGAAGCGAGAGAATCCAGAGAAGGAGAAGCAGCCGCTCCGATTTGGGAGAACGGCGCGCGGGAGATGCGCTGAAGTCTGGTTGCTCCGCCAAGAAGGTACCCGCCGAAAAACTCTCCTACCCCGGCACCCATTATTGCAGGGCGGCGTCATGATATGGAACCAAACGCCTGAGACCGAGGAAGGGACCTGGTAACTGCAAATAATCGTGGCGGTATTGTAGCGCAGGAAGTTACTTGGGAGTTAGACATCCGCGGATTTAGACATTGGCGTTGGCAGGCCCTGGCCCCGATGACGTTCTCGCAGGTAGTTTCCGGTTAGCCGACGATCCACTCACAACATGATTGCCAGAAGTGTCGGGCTGCTGCACACCTTGACCTTCGACCCATCATGTTGTACGCTGACCGGTAGAAGGTTGAGGCATTGAAACGTTTTCCCATTCCGCAAGGCACGCTTGACATGCTGATTCTGCAGATTGTGTCGCTGGAGCCCCTTCACGGCTACGGCATCGCCCAAAGAGTGGACCAGATCTCACGGTCGGTAGTGCAGGTGAATCAAGGCTCCCTCTATCCTGCGTTACATAGGCTGGAGCTAAAGGGATGGCTTAAGGCCGAATGGAAGGAATCAGAAACGGGCCGGGAAGCCAAGTTCTACTCATTGACGGCTTCCGGACGAAAGCAGCTCGCCGCCGAAAAGCACAGTTGGGCGCGGTTGGCTGACGCGGTCCGGCTCATTTTCGATGAGGGCGCCAGATGATAACGCAACTAGTGAACTGGTTCCGTCGCAAGAAACTGGAAGCTGGTCTAGAGCGCGAATTGCGCTACCACCTCGACCGGCGAATCACTGATCTTGAGAGCTCCGGCCTGCCAACTGGGGAAGCTCGAAGGCAAGCCCTGTTGGAACTGGGGGGCATCGCGCAAATCGAAGAGGAAGTGCGAGACGTCTGGCTGTCTCGATGGTTGCGGGATTTCACCTACGATCTCCGCCTCTCCACCCGCTCTTTTCTCAGGATGCCCTCCTTCAGTATTACCGCCGTGCTCTCGCTCGTGCTCGGCATTGGCGCCACAACTGCCATCTACTCTCTGGTCGATCAGGTGCTGCTACACGCCCTTCCCGTTCGCCAGCCCGAACGTCTTGTCCTGATAGATTGGCACGGCGATCAAGTCGCGAATGGCTTCGGCAGTTGGAATCTGATGTCGTACCCGATCTGCCGCGATCTTGACAAGCAGAAGCAGTTTTTCGAGGGCGTATTCTGCCGTGCACTCACCACGGTCAATCTCTCAACTGGCGGCGATTACCGCCCTGCGGCGGCGGAAATTGTCTCCAATAACTACTTCCAGGTGCTCGGGGTTGGACCGGTCTTGGGGCGCGTTTTGACGAACGACGACGATGGTACGCCAAACGCGAATCCGGTCGCTGTCCTTTCCTACGACTTCTGGGAAACGCAACTCGGACGCGCTCCAGATGTAGTCGGGCGAAAGGTGTTGGTGAATCGTCATCCGCTGACCATCATCGGAGTAGCTGCTTCGACATTCAAGGGCATCGACGTTGGCGTGGTTCCATCCATCTGGATTCCTGCGTCGATGTCGGCGCAAGCCATCCCAGGTTTCAGCGATCTTCTAGATCGCCGCACGCGCTGGATGCAGGTGTTGGGCCGCTTGAATCAAGGTGTGAAGGTGCAAGAAGCTGAGGCAGCGCTGCAGCCGTGGTTCAAAGCGATGCTGCAAGAGGATATGCGCCGCGCAGGATTTCCTGTAATCACCCCGGAACGCAGGCGGGAATTCCTCAATTCCTCGTTGGTGCTCGCCGCCGCGCCTCAGGGTCATTCCTCGCTAAGGCGGCGGCTATTGGAACCGCTGTGGGTGCTATTCGCTGTAACCGCACTGTTGTTGGGCCTGGCCTGCTTGAATGTCTCCGGTCTGTTCCTGGCACGTGGATCGGCCCGTGACCGTGAAATTGGCACAAGGCTGGCCCTCGGAGCTTCGCGCGGGCGACTGGCGAGGCAGCTTCTTGCCGAGAGCCTGCTGATCGCCTTCGTTGGGGGATTGCTGGGGATCGCCGTGGCTCCAGTTGCCGTGCGAACTCTCATCGCGTTCCTTCCCCCGGGCACCGCCCCCACCGCGTTGCACGTTGGCGTCGACTCGCGTCTCTTGCTCTTCGCGTTTCTAGCCAGTATTGCGGCGGGCCTTTTGAGCGGGCTGGCTCCGGCCTGGCAGGCAGGGCGGCGCTCGCTTATGTCGTCGCTGCGCGAGCGAGGCGGTACGGCATTCGGTGGTGTACGATTGCGAAAAATTATTGTGACCGCGCAGATTGCCTTGACCTTGACGCTCGTCGTAGGTGCTGCATTGTTCCTGCGAACTTTGGACGCACTGATGGCTAAGGGGCCGGGCTTCATAACTTCCAGTCTTGTCTCATTCGGTATCGATTCTCAGCGAAGCGGATACTCCCCAGCGGAAGGAAACCGGCTGATTCGCCGTATCGATGAAGCGATCCGTCAATCTCCCATCACTGAGGCGTCTGCAATAGCTCAGTTCGCATTGCTGACTGGCGGAAGCTGGAATGATCCGATGACGATTCTTGCAGACACGAGAATCGTGACTAACCGCGACGTCAATCTGAACTCTGTTACGCCGGGATTTTTCCAAACCCTGGGAATAAAAATCATTGAGGGACGAAACTTCGATGAACGCGATGCGCCGGCGCCTGGCGAAAAAGGCTGGCGCTCTGCCATCGTGAACGAAGCATTCGTGAAGCGCTACTTGGGAGGCCGAAGTCCCCTGGGACTGCGAATCTGTGAGGGTTCCGGACCGGACGCTAAACCGAACATTGAGATCGTCGGCGTTATGTCTGATTTTAGCTATCGCGGGCTTCGCGAGGATTCGGAGCAAGCGTATTTTCCTTTTTTTGAAGGCGAAGAGGCTGGCGGCACCTTTTATGTGAGGGTTCGCGGAAGGCCGCAATCCTTCCTCCCATCGCTTCGTGAGATAGTTCATAGCGCCGACCCCACATTGCCAATGACCGATTTCCGAACGGTGGATGAACAAGTCGACCGATCATTGAATTCCGAACATATGCTGGCCACCCTGTCCGGCAGCTTCAGCGCACTTGCGCTGTTGCTTTCACTCGTTGGCCTGTACGGCGTGATGTCTTTTGTCGTGACGCAGCGCACCCGCGAGATCGGAATCAGGCTGGCGCTTGGAGCTACGCGCCGGTCGGCAATTTGGCTGGTCCTGAGAGATGCGTTGGCCATGATCCTTTCAGGAATAGGTATCGGTTTGCCTTTTGTCTGGGCCTTAGGTCGCCTGGTAGAATCGCAGCTATATGAGGTGAAACCCTCCGACCCTATTGTCATCGCACTTACTATCCTGATTCTCTGTTCGGCGGGGCTTGGCGCCGCACTGATTCCCGCGCATCGGGCCTCGTGCGTAAACCCGACGGACGCATTAAGAGTCGAGTAGCTGGTTGGTTCGCCGACGCGGGCGCCGGTGTCCTTTTCCAATCATTTCAGCGACTCAGAAGAAAAAACGCCGGCGGACCTTCCCGCCGGCGCGTTCTTGTTCAAAACAAGGTGACGGCTTAGAAATTGAGCTTTAGCCCGAGCTGCATGATTCGTGGGTCGCGCGTCGACGTCACCTTATCGAACAAGCTTGAAGTAGCGTTGAGCGAAGCGCAGCAAATCGGGTTGGTATGGTTGAAAGTGTTAAAGGTCTCCCAGCGCAACTGGCCGGTAAAACGCTCAGTGAACTTCATGTTCTTGAAAAGAGATAGGTCGGTGCGCCAGAAGCCTGGGCCACGAATGGCGCCAGGATGCTCGGTGGTTTCGGTTGTCTGAGTGGCACCCGGCACAGCGAGAGCGGCAAGGTTAAACCATTGCGCATACGTCTGGGCGCCGGAATTCGGATTGCCAATCAGGTTGGGACGGCAGCCCAATGGCGAAGCGCTCAGAAGACAGCCTGAGCCCGTCGGGTCGATGCAGGTTGCGCCAGTTCCGGACACGCAACCACCGTTGCCCAGGACTGCCGTCAGAGGAAGACCGGTCTGGAAAGTTTGGATGCCGGAGAACTGCCAACCGCCTAGCACATGTCCCTCAACGCCGTGGAGGTTGCGCGCCCACGGAATTTCCCAAACGAAGTTGGCGGTAAGAACATTGCGGCGGTCGGCGATTGTAGGGCCATAGTTGCCGCGAAGATCACCGGTGACCTGGGGAAGCGCCGCGCCACCGGTGCTGCGGTCGGCGGGATCGGTGGTCAGGCCGTGCGACCAGGTATAGGAAACATTGACCATGGAGTTGCCGGAGAAGCGCTTTTGCAACTGCGTTTGCAGCGAGTGGTAGTTTGCGGTGAAGAGATCGACGAAGAAAAGGCCGGGGCCGTAGCCGACGTAAGGCCTCAGCACCGCCAGCTTGTTGGAGTTGGTCGTGCCGTTGATGGGCCCGGTGATGACGACCTGGTCCGCGGCTGTTGGAGCAGGACCCGCAGTGCAGGGAGTTGCCGCGGTGCAATTCAAATAGGATGCGACAGGGGCTTGGTTGAAATCCTCGAAACCGGGAAGATGGATGCCGTTGCTTCCGTAATAGCCGATGTCGGCCAGCCAGGTTGCGCCGAATTGATGCTGAACGTCGAGACTCCATTGCTGGGAGTAAGGGGATTTGTAGTCGATCGGCATGCGCGACTGGATGGTGAACGGGGTCGTGGTAGCCACAGTAGTGGTGGCGCCGGTCGGATTCGAGAGAGTGCTGCGATTAATGTTCAGGTTAGTGAGGAAACCCTGGCTGAGGCCGACGTTGAGTTCCGGGTTACCAAACTCGAGGCCGTTATCAAAATAGATGCCATAGCCGGCGCGAACAGAAGTGCGGCCGTCACCTTTTGGATCCCAAGCGATGCCAAGGCGGGGAGCGACAGCTCGATTGAACTCCTTGCCAACTTTGCTGCCAAAGGGCGACTTGGTGCCAACAAACCCGTTGAAAGTGGGCGGGTTGGCAAAGATGAGACCGTTCAAGGGATTGTAGCTGGGATTGCAAGCGCTGCTGGATGGAACGCCGTTGACGAGTTTTACATCCATCGCGCCGGATGCGGTGATGCAAGGAGCTTCCGCGGGATTGTAGAGCGCCGGATCGAAATTGACGAGGCGACTGGTGCCATTGGTGCCGCTGGCATCAGTCGGCTGGCGGAAGAAGGAGTGCCGGATTCCGTAGGTGAAGGTAACGTTTTTCCTGATTCGCCAGGTATCTTGGCCGAAGTATTCGAACTGGTTGTCAAAAATGTTGGCGGTGACGTCGAGCGAGGCCTGGGCAAACGTGCTGGTTTGGCCGAGCAGGAAGTTGGCAAACGACTGTTCAAACGAGAAGGGGCAAGTACCTCCGGCGGCAGCGGTCCCGGTGCAAACAGGAGTGCCGCCAAAAAGAGTAGCCGCGGTGGGGGCGTTCTGAGCGTCGAAGGAGAACGCGCCGTTATTGCTGCCACTGAGCTGGTTCTCGTGTTTGTTGTAGTGGTAGTAGATGGCGCCGAACTTGAGAGTGTGCTTACCAATGATTTTGGTCACATTGCCGTAGACCGTGTGGTTGACGTTGTAATCGCTGTACGGGCCGAAGTCAGCAATGCCCGTGCCGCCCGTGAGAGTGATGGACGGTACGCGACCGAGCAAATTTTGGAATGGCAGCGTTGCTGCGAGCGCGGTCTTGACGTCCGGCGATTGCGAGAAGTTCTCCGCGCCGATTACGCTGCTGAGGATGGCACCGTAGGAATAACGGTAGCCCGCCTCGACGACCAATTTCGCGTTGGGTGTGAAGGTAGCGGCGATGTTGTACTGGTGTCCCGGCGAGTGCGTGGAGGTCGTGGCAATGCCGTTGACGGGCATGCTGGTGAAAAGACCGCCGGCCTCGATGGTCGGATTGGTGTCATGAAGGAATTTGCCGTTGACCGTCAGCTTTGGCCCAAACACATGATCAATCTTTATCATGTCTTCCCGGAAGTTGAATATATTGCCGAGCGTGGTTATGTCCGTGAATGGACTGCTGGCGGTGGCGGCATTGGGCAGCGGGAATTTGGAGAAGAGGTCTTTGACGTAGGCCGCGGCGACGGGATCGACGGAAGTGGAGGGGATGCTGGTGCCATACGCGGTGCAAGCGCCCGGCGCCCCATTGCTATTCGCCCACTGAGTGCAAATGACATGGTTGAACTGCCCATTCATCATGCCGGAATAGGGAACGGTGGCCGTGGGATTGGAGTAGGTGACGATGCGGCGCGCTTCGTCGGAGAAGAAGAAGAAAGTCTTGTTGCGCTGCTGGTAGACTTTGGGAATCCAAACAGGACCGCCGATAGTGCCTCCGAAGTCGTTATAGCGCAGTGTGGGGCGCTTGGTAACGGGATTGGTGGCGTTGTTGAAAAAGCTGTTGGCGTTGAGAATGTTATTGCGAAAGAACTCGTAAACGCCGCCGTGAATATCCCTGGTTCCAGAACGCGTAATCACGTTAACCTGCGCGCCCGCCGAGCGGCCGGACTCCGCATCGTACGCACCGCGAACGACGCGGAATTCACTGATCGCATCAATGCTGGGAAAAGAGAGCAGCGTCAGATTTGAGCCGCGGTCGACGTTGTCGGCGCCGTCAACCTGCCAATTGTTTTCCTCGCGGCGGCCGCCGTTGATCTGGAAGGTCATAGTGTTCGTGCCTATCGGCGCCGTAGCGCCGGGAAAGATCTGGTCAGCATTGCCGGAATCGGAAGCGCCCGGGACCAAGAGGACAAGCTGGGCGTAGTTGCGACTGTTAAGAGAGAGCTCTTTCAGTTGCGTGCCGGAAATCACGCCGGTAGCGGTAGCGCTTTGGGTGTCGACAGAGAGAAGGTCCGCTTCGACGGAAATGGTCTCGTTGACGGAGCCCAGTTCGAGAGTGAAATTGACTGCAACATTGTCGTCGACGTTCAGAACGATGCCCGTGCGCACTGCCTTCTTGAAGCCGGCGGCTTCCACGGTGACGCTGTAACGACCGACGGGCAAGAGAGCCGCCACGTACAAGCCGTGATCATCTGAGGTCAGCGTGCGGACCACGACCTGCTGGTCCGAGTTCGTTACGGAGACTTTGCCATTCGGGACGATTCCCCCTTTCGAGTCAGAAATTGTCCCGGCAATCGTGCCTGTAACGTTTTGACCGAAACAGGCGCAGCTCAGGCCAAACACGAATAAAAACACGGACAAACACCTAACGGTTATGCCTCTCATGGAAATCCTCCTTAGTTCCCCCACCAGAATGAACGTCGCAAGACCTAGATTCCTTTGTCTCCAACAAATCTCAATCCCACTGTATTCACGCGCTCCTTCCGACCCAACCGCTGTTGCTTTGCCGTCCCAGGCGATTTTTGATCTTGTAGCGGTCACCCCGAAACGTGGACTTGACGTATTCAATCGCTTGCCCGCTTTCGATGTACGCAGTACGCGTAAACAGAAAGACCGGACTTCCTTTGGCGACGTGCAGCAGCCGTGCCTCCTGCGCATTGGCTAAGCCCGCCTCCACGACCTCGTCCGCATGAACGATATGGACCCCGTAGATTTCCGAGAGAGTGCGGTAAAGAGAAGTACGCGGATCAAATTTTTCGAGCAGGTCGGGAAACAGGCGAAGAGGTACGCATGAACATTCCACCCCCATCGGCAAGGAGTCCGCAATTCGAACGCGGCGTAGCCGGATTACCTTATCGGCAGGCTGGAGGGAGAGAGCATCGGCCACCTCCTCGCCAGGGAGCACCGCTTCGAGGGCAATGAGCTCGGAATGAGGGCGGGAGCCACAAGCCTCCATTTCCTCGCTGAAAGAAAGAACTTCGCGAATATTTTTTTCCAGTTTGACAGCCGAAACGTATGTGCCTTTGCCGCGCTGACTGTAGGCGACGCCCAAACTGCAGAGAGACTTGAGGGCTTGCCGAGCGGTCATACGGCTGACGCGCAAGCGCTTGGAAATAACCTCTTCCGAGGGAAGGGGTGTGCCGGGTTTTAATCCGCCGGAGCGAATATGCCCTAGTAGATGCTGTTGGATCTGGTAGTAGAGAGGAACAGCACTCTGGCGATCAAGGTGGAGAGAATCCAAGGGCGACCCCAGTTGTCTAGACAACTAGGCACGTGTATATAGGCTGCTGGGCGGACTGTCAAGATTTTTCTAAAGGTGGAGGGTTCACGGATTGGCGCGGTCTACTCATAGCGGAGGGCGGCCATGGGGTCGAGGCGGCTAGCACGCAAAGCGGGGATGTAGCCTGCGGCGCAGGCTACGAGAGCGAGAACGGCGGTGGCCAGGCCGAGCGTTAGCGGATCGTGTGGGGTCAGGCCAAAGAGCTGGCTTTGGACGACGCGGGTTAGCATGAGGGAAAAAACAACGCCGGCGACTACGCCGATGGCGACAAGCAGGAGGACTTCGCGCATGACGAGCCAGATGACGTTGCCGCGGGCGGCTCCGAGAGCGATGCGAATGCCGACTTCGCGAGTGCGCTGGGCGACGGTGTAGGCCATGACACCGTAAAGACCGATGACGGCGAGTAGAGTGGCGAGGAAGCCGAAGACGGCGGAGAGGCTGGCGATCATGCGCTCGGTGGAAAGGGAGTTGTTGATCTGAACTTCGGTGGTACGCATGGCGTAGATGGGGAGATTGGAATCCATGTCGCGGACTTTGGAACGCACGGCAGTCATCAATTGATTGGGATCGGCAGTGGTGCGGAGGTAGACGGTCATTTCGCCGAGGTAGCGGGCGCCAAGATAGGGAATGAAAGCCTGCTCGGGGATTTCGTCGCGGAGATTGGTGTACTTGAAATCCTTGACGACGCCGATGACTTCCATGTCGATGGGGGTGCCGGGATCGATGCCGAAGCCAATGTGAAGGCCGACGGGATTGCGTCCGGGGAAAAACTTTTTGGCGAATTTTTCGTTGATCATGACGGCAGTGGGCGTCCAGTTCCAAACTTCGGGACCATGCTTGACTTGGTGGTTGTCATTGCTGCGGAAATCGCGTCCGGCAACGATGGGCACGCCGAGAGTGGCGAAATAATTGGGGCTGATGGAATTCATGTAAGGTTCGGGATTCTCACCGGGTTTGGGGGGAGTGAAGCCCTCGACGGACATGCTGCTGTCCCATTCGTTGTCTTCCAGAATGCGCATGGAGGCGAGGCCGACGGATTGAACGCCGGGAATGGAGGCGAGAGAATCGGAGAGTTGGGGATAGAAAACTTTCATGCGTTCGGGAGTGTAGCCGTTGAGCGACGGGTCGATATTGAAACCCACAAGCCTTTCCGGGGAAAAGCCGGGGCCGAGATTGCGGAGGTTGGCGAGGCTGCGGACGAAAAGTCCGGCGCCTACCAAGAGTAAAAGAGAAAGAGTGACTTGCGCGACGACGAGGCCTTTTCTGAGGCGATGATGGCCGCCACCACCCACAACGGCGCCGGCTTGATCTTTTAGAGTTCCGGCGAGGTTGGGCTTGGTGGTCTGGAGAGCGGGGACAAGGCCGAAGATGATTCCGGTCAGGACGGTAACCGAGAGGTTGAAGAGAAGAATGCGCAAGTCAGGCGCGCTGGAAATATTCATGCCACCGGAATCGGAGGGGAGATAGATTTTCATGAGAGCGCGGTCAGCCCAAAAGGCGACGGCGAGACCGGTGATTCCGCCGAGGGCGGAAAGAGTAAGACTCTCGATCAAAAGCTGGCCGATGATGCGCGGACGCGTGGCGCCCATGGCCAGACGGACGGCAATTTCCTTGACGCGGCCGGAACCGCGCACGAGCAGGAGATTGGCGAGGTTGGCGCAAGCGATCAGCAGGACTGCGCCAGTGGTGGCCATCAACACCCACAGTGGAGTGGAAAGCTGGCGGCGCGTGTAGGAACGGCCCTGGGAGCCGGGCAAAACATCGATCCAACACTTCAGAAATTCGTCGCGGTCGTATTTTGAGGCGTGGGCAAAGGCGGGGAGCTGAACTTCCTGCTCGAGCATGGAGTGCATGAAGGGCTGGAGGGCGGCCTTGGCCTGCTGCTGAGAGACGCCGGGCTTCAGGCGGCCGAAGGCGTTCACCCAGCGGTTGCGGCGCTCCTTGAGCATGTCTTCCGGATTGCCGACATTTATCTGCGCCATCATCATGACCGGAATGAAAATTTTTGGGGAAAAACCCAGCTCAACACCGTCAAAACCTTCCTGAGAAACGCCGACGACGGTCATTTTGTAATTGTTGATGGTCAGAGTTTTGCCGACGATTTGGGGATCGCCGGCGAACCGCGTTTTCCAAAAGCTATAGTTGAGTACGGCGTAAGGGTGGCCGCTGGGAACGACGTCGTCCGCGGGAGTGAGGAGTCGCCCCATGGCGGGGACAATACCGAGTGTGGAAAAGTAGGTGCCGGAAACCAGTTCCACGGAGACGCGCTCGGCTTGCTGTCCGAAGGAAAGGCTGGCGGAGTTGGGGAAGCGGCAGAACATGTCGGAGAAGACTTCGTTGTGCTCGCGAAAATCACGGAACATGGGATGGGAGACGGCGTTGCCGCCCCAGTTGCTGCCGTAGTGGCGGCCGCGCATGGTGAGAAGGACGAGCTGCTGGGGTTCCTTGACGGGGAGAAGGCGCAGAAGGACTTGGTCGAGGAGGGTGAAGATGGCGGTGTTCGCGCCGATGCCCAGAGCCAGTGTGAGGACGGCGATGGCAGTGAAGCCGGGAGTGCGGGCAAGGGTGCGGAAAGTATATTTTAGGTCGCGAAAAACAGTGTCGAGCCAGCCGGCGGCGGTCATGGGGCGTTGGGATTGGTTGGCGGCTTGGGGCACAGGGACACCTCCGATTAGCTAGAAGTAAAGACGAAGAAGTTTATAGAAAGTTTGATGAAAGTACGAATAAATTCGTAGAATCTTTGCAGTAGTTTTAGGCGAAGAATGAGCGAAGAAAGAACTGCGAAATTCAGGACGAGCCGGGCGAAATGGCCGAGTTTAGTCGGCGCTGGTGGTGGCTACTCTTTGGATGTCTGGGGCACCGGACTTCTGCTGAAAGAAAGCGGCGACGCGGTCAATGATTTCATTCAGGGGAGTGCGGGGACGGAAGCCGGTAAGAGCATGGAGCTTATCGACACAAGGAACGCGGCGCATCATGTCCTCGAAGCCGGGTTCGT
>Ga0137412_10002543_pt1 | contig 14423 bp, 11 predicted proteins | sample CZODoug2_1_16fun_FD_122160 | JGI IMG/M metagenome (GOLD analysis project Ga0137412, IMG submission 122160) | Vadose zone soil fungal communities from Angelo Coast Range Reserve, California, USA - CZODoug2_1_16fungal (Hybrid Assembly) | ecosystem: Environmental > Terrestrial > Soil > Vadose zone... | reverse complement strand
GGCGGAACACTTCAAGGCAACGGGCCTTGCCGACGCGAGCCATACCCTGACGATCGAAGTGACCGGCCGGCAGGACCCGGCCGCCACGACTGCCATCGTCGTCGTGGATGCGTTCGACGTGATCACGTCGGGGGCGCGCCGCGAGGAGACCGATCCGGCCGTCACCTACACCGCGGGTTGGTTGCAGGGCAATCGGGACCACCCGTATAGCGGGGGGACCGCCGCGGTGTCGACGCTCCCGGGTGATCGTGCCACGTTCACCTTCACCGGGACGTCAGTCAGCTGGATTGGCTATCACGGGCCGCAGGCCGGGATCGCCCGCGTGATCCTGGACGGAACGGTCGTCGCGGATTCTCTCGATATGTTTATCCCCTTCCCCTCGGAAGCCCCCCAACAAACGGTCTTCACGATACCGGGCCTGGCTCCCGTGAAGCATACGTTGACGATCGAAGTGACGGGGTCGAAGAACCCGGCGTCGGCGGGCCTTGCGATCGTGATCGATGCCTTTGACGTGACGCCATGAAACACGAGTCCTTCCGGGCAGTCCGAAGTTGAAAACAAGGAGGTATCTATGCGCCACAGAAATTCGTACGGTTTGAGTTTGGCTGCCACTGTCTTCGGAGTCCTGGGCGGGCTGTTGGTGTGGCCTGTGGTCGGCGGCGCGCAGCTTCTGCCTCTCCCTGATCCGACGCCGATCGTCTCCGGGCCCGTGAGCAATCTCCTCGGCGCGACGACGGTGCTGGGCGGCACCGGAACGCTGGTCGCAGGGACGAGTGACGTTCTGCAGGCATCGCGTATGACAGGCGGCGTTCCCTCTCTGGTCACGGGGGAGGCCCTCCACGCAGTGACGATCGGCTATCCGGATCAAATCGACTCCGAAGCCTCGCTCGCCGCCCTCGCCCTGAATGTCGCGGGAACCAGCATCGGCGCCGACTTCGTGATGTCACGAGCCACGGCGGGCGCCGGAGGCGCCCTTGGCGCCTCGAATATCGACGGGCTCTCGATCAACGGGGCGCCCATCCCGGTCACCGGAGATCCGAACCAGACGATCGGTATCCCCGGAGGCCAGGTGGTGCTCAACGAGCAGCAGACCCTGTCGGACGGCACGTTGGTGGTGAATGCCCTTCACGCAATCGTCGCCGGTGTTGCGGACGTGACAGTCGCATCCGCCACGGCCGGTCTCGGCGGAGGAAGCGCGAAAGCAGTCCAGGCGCGCTACTGAGCGTAGGGCCTTCTGGAATCATCACGATCGAGAATGGAGGAATAACAATGGGCAAAATTTGGACGCGTTATGTTTTTGGGGTCGTGGCGCTCGCGCTGATGCTCGGCAGCGGCTCCGCGAGTGCCTGGCAGTGCGATTTCCTGACCGGCGGCGGCTTCATCGTCCGCGACACCGGCGCCAACGCGAACTTCGGCGTCGGGGGCGGATGCAAGGACGGCTCGCCGACATGGGGGCACCTGGAGTACATCGACCACGGCATGGGCCTGAACGTTCACTGGACCAGCATCACTGCGTACATGGAGATCGACTCGAGTACCGACGACAAAGGCCGGCCGATTGGGGCCCGCTTCATTTGCGGCACGGCCAGGACGAACCTGCTCGGTGACGTCGACTGGGTCGTGGCAGCCAGAGACAGAGGCGAACCGGGCAGCGACGATGAGTTCATCATCCGGCTGACGCGATTCGGCGTCATCGTCTATACGACCGAAGGCGATTTGGATCACACATTGGGCGGTTCGGGCCCCGGAGGCGGAAACATCCAACTCCACAAGCCCAACCCGTCGACCACAGGATCCTTCGGGGGTTCTTGCCCCGCCTTGTTCGTGGAGGGTTAGCGGGTGCTTGTCGATCTGCGGGGGAGGTCTGGCCGACCTGCATTACTCCCCTGCAGCGATGCACGCAGTGGGTATCGGGGCCGGGGGCCGGACTTTATAGTTCTTTCATAGTTCCTTCGGCCTGCGGAGGATCACTGGCTCTTAATAGTCAAGGGTCATGATCGGGATTCCTTGAGCAGCACTTCCGGGCACACCATGCCGAGCATTGTTGAGCGGGTCTATGCGGTAGCCTTATCTGCAATTTTCGGCCTGGCTTTGATCCCTCCTCAGGCTTTCGCTCAAACCAACGCTGGGCCGGCGCGCTTCGAGGAGACCGATCCGTCCGTGAGCTACACGGTCGGGTGGACGCAGGGCGATACTCGCAAAACCTGGAGCGGCGGTACCGCCGCGGTTTCGACGGCGCCGGGCGCGCAGGCGACGATAAGCTTCACTGGGACTTCAGTGAGCTGGATCGGCGGCCGCACGCCCGGCACCGGCATCGCTCGCATATCCCTGGATGGAATCTTCCTGGCCGAGGTCGATACGTATTCAAAGACCGAGGAAATCCGCGTACCCATGTTCCGGGCGACCGGCCTGGCCGACGCGAGCCATACGCTGACCATCGAAGTGACCGGCCAGCAAAACGCCTCTGCGACTTCCAACCTTATCATCGTGGACGCCTTCGACTTGCCCGCCGCAACGATCTCGCGCTTGCAGGAAACGGATCCGTCGGTCACCTACACCTCCGGTTGGGCTCAGGACAACCCGGTTGTCACATTCATCCCCGGGGTTACCACGGGTCTGACCCAGGGCGCTTCGCTCCGGGCGTGGAGCGCCGGGGCCGCCCGGATGTCGACGACGCCGGGCGCGCAGGCCACGTTCACCTTTACCGGAACGGGGGTCAGCTGGGTCGGCGCTCGCGGATCCCAGACCGGGATCGCCCGAGTGTCGCTGGATGGCGTGTTCGTCACCGAGGTCGACCTGTATTCACCCACGGAACAAATCCAGGCGGCGGTCTTCACTGCAGCGGGCCTTGCCGACGCGAGCCATACGTTGACGATCGAAGCAACCGGCCGCCAAAACGCAGCCTCGCAGAATGCCTTGGTCGTGGTGGATGCGTTCGACGTGACGACGTCCGGAATCCGCCACCAAGATACCGATCCGGCCATTGCCTATGGCGACGGTTGGATTCAGGGCAATCGGGACAAGGCCTACAGCGAGGGGGCCACTGCGGAATCCGCTACCTTGGGTGCGCAAGCGACCATCACCTTCACCGGGACGGGGATCAGCTGGATCGGCGCTCGCGGACCCCAGTGCGGGATCGCCCGCATATTCCTGGATGGAGCCTTCGTCGAGGACTTCGATACGTACTTCCAGACGGAAGGACCTCAGCATACCGACTTCTCGATAAGTGGCCTGACTGCGGGGACCCACACGTTGAGCATCCAGGTGATAGGCAGAAACCCGCTTTCAACGAATATTTGGATCTTGATAGACGCCTTTGACGTCACTCCATGAGCTGGGCCGAGGTGGAGATGGCTGTCAAATTGAATACCTTCCATCTTGAAACCTCGTTCGGCAGCCGGTCGCTCTTACGGGACAACTGGCTGTGTAAACGCGTCATCAAGGATTTGCGATGCCATGAAACGATGACAGAGGAGGGAATCGACTCACTGCGCATGGTTTCTCTCCACAGAACCCTGGTTTCGGCCATATCGAAATTACCGTACTACAGCCGGATCCCGAATCGTTTTCCGGTCGCGCGGTCGGTTGAAGTACTGCAGCAGCACTTCCCGATCATCAGCAAGGAGACCCTGCTGGAGAACCGGGACAAACTGTACCCGAACGCCGGAAAGCCCAGGCCGTGGAACTCCGTAGGAAAAACCAGCGGCACGACGGGAACCCCTCTTTCCGTATTCAGAAGTCCGAAATCGGTGCTGCTGGAGAACGCATTTTTAAGAAGGCACTGGGAGTGGGGCGGGTATCGGCACGGCATGCGGCGCGCGACTCTCCGCGGCGAAATGATCGTGCCTTTGGATCGTGCTGCTCCGCCATTCTGGTTTTGGAACCGATACGACAACCAGCTCCTGATTTCTTCCCGACATCTCAGGGATTCTTGCGCGGATGCAATCATCGATGAATTGGAGCGGTTTTCGCCGGGGATGCTGCAAGCGTATCCGTCGACCGCATTCACGCTCGCCCAGCTCATGGCGCGCCGGAATCGCCGTCTCAGCATTCCCGTGGTATTTACCGCTTCCGAACCGCTCTATCCTCATCAGCGGGAATTGATAGCGGAGAGATTCGGCGCGAAAGTGATGGACATGTACGGAATGGCGGAGCGGGTGGCGTTTGCCACGGAGTGCGAGTTTGGATCGATGCACGTCAATCCGGATTATTCATACGTGGAATTGGTCGATTCGGACGGACGGCCCACCCGAGATGCCGGTTACGTCGTCGGAACCAGTTTCCACAATCTTGCGATGCCGCTGGTGCGCTATAAACTCTCGGACCGAACCCGCTGGATATCAGGCGGATGCCGCTGCGGACGACCCTTTCCGATGATCGAGCCGGTCACCGGAAAAGTGGAGGACAGCATTTTCGGCAGCAACGGCGCGTTCGTCAGTCCATCGGTGCTCACCTTCGCGTTTAAAGGAGTGCAGAACATCAAGAAATCGCAAGTTGCCCAGGTCGCTCCCGAACGCTGGGAAATCCGGCTCGTCCCGGCCCCTGCATTTGGCGCGGATGATCAGCATAAGCTCGTCGACAACATTCACAACCTGGTCGATCCCGGTGTGAACGTCGACGTGGTGTTGAGGGACGAAATACCCTGCACGGCGTCCGGAAAGTTCCGGTGGGTCGTGAACGAGTGGTCCCACGCCGGCGAACAACCTTAGTCCTCGCGACGGAAACGGACTGATTCAACATGTGCGGGATTGCCGGTTATCTGAGGTTGCGTGCGGAAAACTCCGCGCCGATCTCTCCGAATGTGGCGAGGGAGATGCTGGCGGCGATCCGCCGGCGTGGCCCGGACGGAGAAGGCCAGTGGCGCTCGGCCGATGATCTTTGCTGGCTCGGCCACCGGCGCCTCGCCATCATCGACCTTCACACGGGCGACCAGCCGATGTGCAACGAGGACGGGACGATCTGGACCGTCTTCAACGGCGAGATCTACAACTACGCTGCCCTGCGTACCGAACTCGAAGCGCAGGGTCATCGCTTCAAGACCCGCAGCGATACCGAGGTTCTGGTGCACGGCTACGAGCAGTGGGGTGTTCGCGGGCTGGCCGAGCGTTTGCAGGGCATCTTCGCCTTCGCTGTATACGATACCGTCGAGCGCACCCTGTCGCTCGCCCGTGACCCGATGGGGGTCAAGCCGCTCTACTGGTGGAGCGACGGCAATGCACTGCTGTTTGCGAGCGAGATGAAGTCCTTGCTGCGCCATCCCGCCTTGCGCGACCGCAAGGTGAACCGGGCAGGCGTGGCCCAGGTTCTCGTGACGCGCTACGTGTCGCGCCCGAACACGATGTTCGACGGAGTGTCGCGTTTGCCGGAAGGATGCTGCATGACGGTCGACGTGAACGGCAGCGCGCCCGCGGCGCCGGTGCGTTACTGGGACGTGCGTCACCGATCCGAGCAAATCAGTCTCGAAGAGGCCACCGGGCAACTGGACGCATTGCTCAAGCGGACGGTGGATATGCAGTTGATGTCGGATGTGCCGCTGGGCGTGCAGCTTTCCGGGGGCGTCGACAGCAGTCTGGTGGTCGCTCTGATGGAAACTCTGCGCCGGGAGAAGGGAGATCCCGCGCCGGTGAAGACGTTTTCCGTCGGCTTCGATATCGCCGAGTTCAGCGAGCTCGGCTACGCACGCAAGGTGGCGGAACGCTACGGCACCGAGCACCACGAAATCACGGTGGGCTTCAGGGAATTCGCCGAGGAACTGCCCTTCCTCGCCTGGATCTACGACGAACCGATGGGGGAGCCTCCTGGAATCCCCACGTACTTCATGTGCCGCGAGGCGAAGAAGCACGTGAGCGTGATGCTGTGCGGCGAGGGAGCCGACGAGCAATTCGGCGGCTACTCCAAGTACATGTTCGACCAGTTCTCCGCGGCCTTCGACTGGATGCCCTCCGGGGTTCGCAATGGTCTCCTGCGCGGTGTCGCGAGCGGCTTGCCGTTCAAAGGCCGGCGTCTGCGCAGCATGGCGGAGATCCTCTCGATAGCCGATGCACCGAGCCGCTTCGCGTCGTGGTACGGCGGCTTCGACACGGAGCTTCAGGCCAGCGTGCTTTCGGAGGCGATGCGAAACGAAATCGGCGACGGCGGGCTGGCCCAAACGTTCGACCAGATCGTCAGTGCCTGCGGCAGCAGCAGCGCTCTCGATCGCTTCCTTTATTGCGACGTTCATACCAGATTGGTGGACGACATCCTGGTCAAGAGCGACCGGATGAGCATGGGAGCCGGTATCGAGTCCCGCGTGCCTTTCCTCGACCATAGGGTGGTCGAGTTCGCAGCGAGCCTGCCGCAGCACCTGAAGGTCAGCGGCTTGAGCTCGAAGATCGTTCTCAAGCGCCTCGCCGAGCGCTACATCCCCCACGAGACCATCTACCGCCGCAAAGTGGGTTTCACCGTCCCGCTGACCCGCTGGTTTGCGGGACCGTGGCGCAGCCTGATCGATGACGTGTTGCTTTCCGACCGCTGCCTGGATCGCGGTTACTACGACGCCGATGTGGTGCGCGGCATCGTGAGCGATCACGTTCGGGGCCGCGTCGACCGCGAACAGGGGATCTGGTTGATGCTCGTCCTGGAAATCTGGCATCGGCTGTTTGTGGACGACGACGGCAGCGAAGCGGCGGTCGGCAGGGTCAAGACGGACTTCGCCCGCTCGCTGGGTACGCTGGCGGCAGCGGCATAGCTGCGCGCCAGGGTCTATCCGTGGCTGATTTTTCCGTGACCAAGCACAAGATCGTGTTGTTTGGCCCGTCCCTGGCTGCCTTGAGCGGGGTGTCGACCCACGTGCGCATGCTGTTTGCTTCGGATCTGGCGCGGGACTACGACCTGCTGCATTTCCAGGTTGGGAGCGAGGGACGCGAGGAGAACGCTCTGCAGAAGCTGATGCGGTTCACTCTCAGCCCGCTCCACCTCGCGCTCGTCCTGCTGCGGACCGGTGCCCAGGTCGTTCACATGAACGCTTCGCTCGATCCGAAATCCTATTGGCGAGATCTCGTGTACTCGATCGTCGCCAAATTGCTCGGCCGGCACGTGGTGAATCAAATCCACGGCGGACCGATGCCTCAGAATTTCTTTCGCGGGAATGCCTTTCTGACCTGGGTCCTGCGGCGCTTTCTCGTTTCGAGCGACGTGGTCACGGTTCTGTCCAGCGCGGAGCTGGCCGCTTACCGCTCGTTTGACTCGCGGATAAAGGTCTATCTGGTTCCCAATGCCATCGATCCGGTGGGGCTCGCCGATCAGAAACGCTCTTACAACACCGACAGGTCTTTGAGGCTCGTCTACGTCGGCCGGCTCGTGCGCGCCAAGGGACTGTTCGAGATCGTCGAGGCTTTGATGGAATTGAAGCGCGCTGGGCGGGAGTTCAAGCTTTCCATAGCCGGAGTAGGCCCGGACCACGACGAATTGAAGGCCGTTTCGGAAAGCGCCGGCCTCGGGGATAGCGTGCAGTTTCTCGGCAGCGTGTTCGCCGCGGAAAAGCGTCGCCTGTGGCTCGAATCGGATTTGTTTGTTTTTCCGTCGTACACGGAAGGGCTGCCTTATTCGCTGCTGGAAGCGATGGCGGCCGGCTGCGTTCCCATCACCACCCCCGTCGCCGCGATCCCCGATGTGATGCGGGATGGGCAACACGGCCTGTTTGTGCCGGTGAAGAACCCGGGCGCGCTGGCGAGCGCCGTTGCCGCTCTCGACGACGACCGCGAGGGCTTGATACGAATGGCCAAGGCGGCCCGGCGACGGGTGATCGACCAGTACACGCTGGCACGGCTCGCGGACGATTTCCACAAACTCTACGACGACTGCCTCGCGTGAGCGCGACGCTGGCGTGGAAGTTGAATCGCCTCAAGGCCATGGGGCCTGCGGAAGTCTGCTGGCGGGTGCGGCAGGCCGTCGCGGCCGGGTTCGAGCGCCGGGGTTTCGGCCTCGCGGGCGATGTCGGTGCGGGCACGGGTACCGGCGGCCCGGGGTGGGTCTCGCCTTTGCCGGCGGACTTTGATGCCGCTCTGTATGTCGCGGCAGCCGATCGTCTCCTCGCTGGACGGTGGGATGTGTTCTCGTTGCGTGATTTCGCCCTCGGTTTCCCGCCGCGCTGGAATTGCGATCCCAAAACCGGGGTGGAGGCGCCGCTCGCGTTCGGCAAGGGAATCGATTACCGGAATGAGGGCGCCGTTGGCGACGTCAAATATCTGTGGGAGCTCAACCGCCACCTGGAACTGGTGACCTTGGCGCAAGCATGGCATCTCACGCGCGAGCCGCGCTTTGCTGAAGGGGCGCGTCGCCTGCTGTCGTCCTGGCTGGAGCAATGCCCTTATCCCCGGGGGCCACATTGGACCAGCTCTCTTGAATTGGGAGTGCGCCTCGTCAACTGGGCCTGTGCCTGGCATCTGTTGGGCGGCGACGCTTCCTCGCTGTTCACCGCCGAGGGTGGTCTCGCGTTCCGTCAACGCTGGCTGGTCGCAATCTATCGACACTGCCATTTCATATCGGGCAACCTGTCGCGTCACTCTTCCGCCAACAATCATCTGTTCGGGGAATTGATGGGGCTGTTCGTGGCATCGGCGGTCTGGCCGCTCTGGCCGGAATCGGCGGGCTGGCGCGCGCGCGCGCGGGACGAGTTGGAAGTCGAAGCGATCAAGCAGAACGGCGCCGACGGCGCGAACCGCGAGCAGGCGTTCTGGTATCACCATGAGGTCGCAGACATGATGCTGTTGTGCATGCTCTTCGGTCAGGCGAACGGAATCGGCTTTTCCAGTCAGTTTCGAAAACGCCTCGAACTGATGCTCGAATTCATCGCTGCGGTCATGGATGCAGGCGGACACGTACCCATGATCGGCGATGCGGACGACGCCGTGATGGTGCGTTTTTCGCGCGAACCGGAGTTCTGTCCCTATCGGTCCCTTCTTGCGACGGGGGCGGTGCTGTTCGGGCGAAGCGACTTCAAGGCCAAAGCGGGACGCTTCGACGACAAGAGCCGTTGGCTCCTGGGTGATTCCGCCTCGGAGAGATTCAACGCGCTGGCGGTTGCAACTGCGGAGCCCGTTGCGCTCGCGTTCCCCGAGGGCGGCTACTACGTTCTGGGACAGAACTTCGGTACGCCCCGCGAGGTGAAGGCCGTAGTGGATGCGGGACCCTTGGGTTACCTGTCGATTGCCGCACACGGACACGCCGATGCGCTGGCTTTTACATTGTCTGTCGGCGGTCACGAGATCCTGGTCGACCCCGGCACCTACGCTTATCACTGCCAGAAACGCTGGCGCGACTATTTTCGCGGAACCTCGGCGCACAACACCTTGCGGGTGGATGGAGAGGAACAGTCTGTGCCGAGCGGAAATTTCATGTGGCTTGCCCACGCCCGCGCGCGCCGCGAGCGCTATGAAACCGGGCCGGAGCGGGATGTATTCGAAGGTGTTCACGACGGGTACCTGCGGTTGAACGACCCGGTGCGCCACCGCCGGCGGATCGAATTCAGTAAACGCAACCAGCGTATCGCGGTCAGGGACACGCTGGAATGCAGCGAGGTGCATTCCGTGGAGATGCACTGGCATCTGGCGGAAAGCTGCGTTGCGCGGGCATCGGGTCATACGGTGGAGATTGACTGTGCGAACGTGCGCATTCGGGTCGAGTGCCCGCTTGAGCTGGGCGGGCCCGAGGTGGTCGTCGGTCAGGACGACCCGCCGCTCGGTTGGATATCACGGCGGTTGGACGAAAAAAAGCCGTCGCCGACGATCGTTTGCAGGGGGCGCATTGCCGGCGGCACGAGTCTGGTTACGGTGGTCGCGATCGCGACCGGCGCAACGGGCGGGTAGGAAGTCACGTTCGGCACTGAGACGGCTTCGCCGCCTCGACGGATGCGATCGTCGCAGTGGGCGCGTTCGACGTCATCCAGTGAGGGGCCAACCCAAATCGGGGGCTGAACAGGACTCCTTTGCTCAGCGAAATCACCCGCTAATCCAACCGGACTACATCCCGCCTCGCGCCGGCCGCACGAGCGTCAACAACCCCTTTCTATGCTGCTCCTGCAGCGCGTAACTATGAGAGGCGGTCATGAAGCTAAGCGTCTGGGGCCTTGGATACGTCGGGACCGTTTCGGCGGGATGCCTGGCCCAGGAAGGTCATGAAGTCATCGGCGTCGATTCGGAACCGACCAAGGTCGATCTCATCAACGCCGGCAAAAGCCCCATCATAGAAAAAGACATCGGTCGGATCATCGAACAGCAGGTCGCAGCCGGCCGGCTGTCGGCGACGGTCGACGCGGCCGTCGCGGTCGAGCAGACCGATCTGCTTCTTATCTGCGTGGGAACGCCCAGCCGCGGCAACGGCGACATCGAGCTGAAATACGTGCGCCACGTGTGCGAGCAGATCGGCGCCGCCCTGCGCAACCATCACGGCGCACCGGTTGTGGCGATACGCAGCACCATGCTGCCCGGAACCATGCGCGACGTGGTGATCCCGACGCTCGAGGCGTGCTCCGGCCGGCGCGCCGGTGTCGAGTTCGGAGTCTGCATCAACCCGGAGTTCCTGCGCGAGGGAACAGCAGTTCACGACTTTTTCAATCCGCCAAAGACCGTCATCGGTGAGTTCAACCGGGCGAGCGGGGATCTGCTCGCGAGTCTGTACGCGCGGCTCGCGGCGCCGCTCATCCGGACGGGCATCGAGACCGCCGAGATGGTCAAATACGCGGACAACGCGTGGCACGCGCTCAAGGTCGGTTTCGCCAATGAGATCGGCAACGTCTGCAAAGAGCTCGAAGTGGACAGCCACCGCGTGATGGATATTTTCTGCCAGGACACGAAGCTCAATCTCTCGCCGTATTACCTGAAACCCGGCTTTGCGTTCGGCGGTTCGTGCCTGCCCAAGGATCTGCGCGCGCTGCTGTACAAGGCAAAAATGCTCGATGTCTCGCTTCCCATTCTCGCGGCAATCCTGCCGAGCAACGAGCAGCAGATCGAGCGCGCGGTACGGGCAGTGATCGAAAAAGGCAGCAAGAAGGTCGGCATACTCGGCTTCAGCTTCAAGGCGGGCACGGACGATTTGCGCGAGAGCCCGGTGGTGGAGCTGACCGAGCGCCTGATCGGCAAAGGCTATGACCTCCGGGTCTACGACGCCAATGTCAGCCTCGCGGCCATCCATGGAGCCAACCGCGACTACATCCTCAACCACATTCCCCACATCTCGCGCCTCATGACCCGGAACATCGATGAAGTTCTCGATCACGCCGATACCATCGTTATCGGCAATGCTGCGCCGGAGTTTCACGACGTTCCAAGGCGCCTGAGGGGTGATCAGATCGTCGTCGATTTTGTCCGCATCACCGACTCGCCCAGCGTGTCCGGCGTCTATGAAGGGATCTGCTGGTAGGCGCGCCTGGCAAAGGGCACGCGAAGCGGTCCGGCGTTATATGAATGCGATCAACGATCATGTCGGCTCCGTGATTGGACCGGTCAACGCCGGCGGCGCGCCCGTTTTCGAAATGGACGGACAAAGCGCTCCGGAAAATCTGATGGAATTCGCGGGTGAGCGGGAAAGCACCGCCGGGCTGCGCAATGGCAAGACCGAGGTGCTTGCTCGCATCGTCAGCCGCCGCATTTCGAAACGGCCAAAGCGAATGCTCGTGGTCGGATGCGGCTCGGGGCTGGAAGCGGCGATCCTCGCGCAGGAGTTCCGCGCTCAAACGACCGGAATAGATCTGGAGGCGGATTTCGATCCGGCGTGCGCCGAGCACGCAACGCTGCAGCAAGGAGACGCGACCGACCTTCAATTCGCCGACGAGTCGTTCGATCTGGTGTATTCCTACCACGCGCTTGAGCACATTCCCCGGTTCCGCACAGCACTTTCCGAGATGCGCCGGGTTCTGGCGGAGGACGGCCATTACTGCGTGGGCACGCCCAACCGGTTACGGTTGATCGGCTACCTCGGAAGCAAGGATACGTCGCTGGCTCAGAAGTTCTTGTGGAACGCCAATGATTGGTCGGCGCGCCTGCGCGGCCGGTTCAGGAATGAGTACGGCGCCCATGCGGGCTTTTCTCCGGAAGAGCTCAGCACCGAGCTGGGGAACGTATTCTCGTCGGTGGACGACACCACCCTGCAGTATTACCTCGAGGTCTATCCCGGCAAAGCCCGGCTGATCGATTTCGTGTGCAGGGCGGGGATCCAACGCTTCCTGTTCCCATCGGCATATTTCATTGGGCGAAGGTAGCGATCGATGGCGTGGCGATTCGAAAAATCTCCGGGATACCGCCCAAGGCGGATTCTCATCCTCGTGGAGAATCTGCCCAGCCCCTTTGACCGACGCGTCTGGCAGGAAGCCACGACGCTGCATGAAAGTGGTTACGGGGTTTCCATCATCTGCCCGACCGGCAAGGGCTGCGAGAAACGGCACGAGATCATCAACGGCATTCACATCTACCGGTATGACCTGCCTGTAGAGGGGGCAGGCGCCAGGGGTTACGCGATCGAATATGCCGCAGCCCTTTTCCGCGCGTCGCGGATCGCGTGGCAGGTGCACCGCACGCGCGGCTTCGACGTCGTGCACGCCTGTAATCCGCCGGACCTCTTTTTCCTGATCGGCGGGTTGTTCAAGCTGTGCTTCGGCACGAAGTTTGTCTTCGACCATCATGACATCTGTCCCGAACTATACGAGGCCAAATTCGGCCGCCGGGACGCCCTGTGGAAGCTGATGGTGTGGTTGGAGCGGATTACGTTTCGCGTCGCGGACATTTCCATCGCCACCAACGAGTCCTACCGGCGCATCGCCATCGAGCGCGGCCGCATGCCTCCGGAGCGCGTATTCGTCGTGCGCAGCGGCCCGAGCCTGGCGCGCCTGAAGATCCTCCCCCCCGACGAGCGGCTGAAACGCGGCCGCCGCTATCTCGTCGGCTATGTCGGCACGATGGGCAAGCAGGAGGGCATCGATCAATTGCTGAGAGCCGTTCGCCACATTGTGTTCGATCTCGGCCGCAGCGATGTCCACTTCGGTCTGGTGGGTAGCGGCACTTCCCTCGAAGAGATGAAGGCGTTCGCGCAAGAGCTGGGCGTGGCGGAACACGTGACCTTTACGGGCCGCGTGCCGGACGGCGAGATGCTTGCGATGCTCAACACCGCCGACGTCTGCGTCAACCCCGACATCGCCAACGAACTGAACGACAAGTCCACCATGAACAAGATCATGGAGTACATGGCGCTCGGCAAGCCGATCGTGCAGTTCGATCTCGCCGAAGGGCGTCACTCGGCCCAGCAGGCGTCTCTGTACGCCGTGAAAAATGACGCTATGGATTTTGCGGCGAGGATCGTCGAGCTGCTGGACGACCCGGTACGATGCAAAGAGATGGGCGAATTCGGGCGCCGACGCGTGGAGAACGAGCTCGAATGGCGTTACGAGGCGCCCAAACTGCTTGCCGCCTACGAAGCGCTGTGGGCCGCGGCCGAGGTTTCCCGTGCTGTGCGCGGTGCCGAAACATGAAGCTTCTTCCGCTGGACACGCCCGAACTGTTTTTTCTTGCCGCGGAGTGGCTTGCCCGGAAAGAGAACTACCAGTGGCTTGACTTCGGAAACGGTAGACAAACAGTCACCCCCACACTGCTCAAGATCATGGCGCAGCGGGAAGCGCATTTTCTCCGAATCTATACCTGGGGAAGGGACGACCGGCCGATAGGGATCGTCGGTCTGAACAGCGTGGACCGCGCCTTCAAGACGGGGACGCTATGGGCGGTGGCCGGGGAGAAGTCTTTCTCCAATCGAGGATATGTGAGCCTCGCCAGCTCGAAGCTTCTGACCCTTGCGTTCCGCGACCTCGGGCTTCACGTAGTCGATACGTGGATCGTCGACCGCAACCCGTCGGTTCGAAGCCTGGAGCGCCTCAACTTCCGTTTCATCGGCAGGCGGCGCCAATGTCACATCATCGACGGGCGGCCGTACGATCGGCTCCTGTTCGACCTGCTCGCTAGCGAGCACAGGGAGCTCGATGAGGAGCGGTGGCACCGGATAGAAAGACCGCGTAGGGAAGCGGTTTGCGAAGAGCTTTAGACCGAGGTGACGCGGTGGATGCGAAAGTCAAACAAAAGACGCTCCGGATGCTGTCGAATGGCGTTTACGTGCTGACCTCTCGCAGCGAAAACCGTTACGGCGCGGCGACCGTCACTTGGGTGTCCCAAGCGTCCTTCAAACCGCCTCTGATCATGGCGGCGGTCCGCAGGGAAAGCAACGTGTTCGAATGTCTGTCCGAAAGCGGCAGCGCCGTCCTGCACATCGTGGGCGACCTGCAGCAGGAAGTCGCCCGGCGATTTTTCTTCCCGACCCACGCGGCGCGCGGAACCATAAACGGCGAAGCGTTCCTGGAGGGAAAGACCGCTGCGCCCGTATTGCCCAACTTGCCCGCGCACATTGAA
>Ga0137412_10002540_pt1 | contig 14436 bp, 14 predicted proteins | sample CZODoug2_1_16fun_FD_122160 | JGI IMG/M metagenome (GOLD analysis project Ga0137412, IMG submission 122160) | Vadose zone soil fungal communities from Angelo Coast Range Reserve, California, USA - CZODoug2_1_16fungal (Hybrid Assembly) | ecosystem: Environmental > Terrestrial > Soil > Vadose zone... | reverse complement strand
AAGCCCACCGACGCGCAGCGCATTCAGCGCGCGCTCGAAATCTATCGTGTCACGGGGAAGCCGATGTCGAAGCTGCTCGGGCGACAGAAGAGCGCCCTTCCCTTCCGCCTCGTCGAGCTCGCGCTCGTTCCCTCGGACCGCGCTGCGCTGCACCGGCGCATCGAAGGGCGCTTCGAGGCGATGCTCGAACGCGGACTCGTCGAGGAACTCCGCTCGCTTCGCGAACGCTACGCGCTGCGGCCGAGCCTACCATCGATGCGCTGCGTCGGATACCGGCAGGCGTGGCAGTTTATCGAGGAGGAAATCGATCGCGGCGAGTTGCGCGATCGCGGGATATTCGCGACGCGCCAACTCGCCAAGCGGCAGCTGACCTGGCTCCGCAAGGCGAGAGGTGCGCAAAACTTCGACTCCCTCGATTCCGACATGGCGACGAAGGCCATTGCCTTCCTGCGCCTGCAGCTCAATCGAGCCAGTCTCGCTCCTTGAGCTTCTTCGGGAGATAGGTCTTGCTCAGGTAGCGGAAGTCCTTGTTGGCGAGCGCATCGAGCTCGTACTTGAGACCCGTCGCGAGCATCCGCTTGATCTCTTCCTGCCAGTCCTTCTTCTGGAACCAGCGGTAATTGATCAGCTCCTTGGCCCGGCTCACGTCTTTGTCGTTGAGCTTGATGCCGACATTGCGTGGCAGCCCGTACGTATCGGGATCGGAGCTCGAGAGCCCGATGAACTTGGCTTTGGGAATGGCCATCCGCTCGCTCTCGAACGCGAGGTTGATCGATCCCTGCTTGACGACCGAGTAGATGTAGTAGCCCCACGGGTCGTTGTCGACGAGAACGTACACGGGGAGCCCGTGCTCCTCGTGCAGGCGCCGCGCCAGGCGCCGCACACCGCGCGGCGGCTGGCCGTTGCCCGTCAGGAGGACGCAGTTGTATCGGCGCCAGAACTTGTCTTCGGAGAGCCGGTTCCACTGGGTGCCTTTCTCGACGAGCAGGACGAAGTCCGCCGTGCATCGCCGGATCTGGATGAACTCGGGCTCCACGATGGAGGGCACCGAGTAGCCGCCCTTGCCCAGGCGCGCGCAGTCCACCCGGTCGCCGTCGTCGGTGAGCACGACCGGCCCCACGATGCTGCCGGCGTTCTCGGCGCGCACGTGGAGCTCCTCGCGCAACGCCGTCAGCGTCACTTCGAGGTCTTCGATCAGCGGGTCGGACTCGTTCTGGGCGTCGAAGGTGTTCTCGTGCGAGTCCTTCATCGTGTGCTTGGTGCGGTAGTAGATCTCCCGCAGCGACGTCGTGAGGTTCGCCCTCTGGAGCTCGGCCAGGGCATCGGCCACCAGCACCGTCTGCATGAACTTCTTCGCCATCCCCACGTTGAACAGCGTGCGCTCCTGCTTGCGCTTGCCCATCTCGATGATGCCGCGCTTCTCGTTGAAGTTGATGTTGGCGAGGCTGCGCACGGGGATCGACAGCGCCGGGTCACGACCCCGGTCGGCGGCCGTGATCACAGTGTCGGCCACGCCCACGAGCTTTTTCTCGACGGGTGTGGGTTTCTTCGCGGTTGCTTTGGCCATGGAGCTTATCTCTTTTTACGCTTTATTTTGCGCTTCGCCGCCTTCGCCGTCTCTTTGATCGGCGCGACCTCTTCCGGCGGACCGTCGGTGCTCGGCTCGGCGCCGGGCAACACGGGCGCCTCGCCCTCTGTCCCCTCCGGGGTGACGATGATCGAGTGAGGCAGACCCTCAGGGCCGCTGTCGTGGCCGAGGATCTCGTCGGTCTTGGCCCCGCCGGTGCGCTTGAGCGCGATCTTCTGCAGCTGGTTCTTGAGCTTTTCCTTCGGGAGCCTGCCGCCCTTCAGCCGCGCACACGCCTCGACGACCTCTTCGATGTAGAGCTCGAAAATATTGCGCCGGCGGAACTCGCTCTTCGCCCGCTCGCGCTTTCGCAGGAATACGCCGAGCCGGCGCCCGCATTCCTGCAGCGCCAGCCTGATCTCCTTGCGGATCTCGTCGTAGTCGGCGATCGCCTCTTTGGACTCGCTGGTGAACGGCACCCAGACGGAGGCCATGTGGACAAACACCACCATGGGCCCGGCCGGGAGCGCCCCCCGAGATTGCGCGACGCCATAGTTTCGCCAGGTGGTCTCGAGCACGGACTTGAAAGTCGCGCACGCCGACTGCTGATAGAGCAGGGGAACGCGGTTGGCGTAGCGGATGACGCGGGCGAGTTCGTTGTCGTCGTCCTGCTGCTCGCCCTCGGCCAGCGGCACGGCGGGCGCTTCCGCCGTGTGCGCCGCCTGCTCCGGCCCCTTGCCGAAGGCCAGCCCCGCCTCGATGATGAACGGGTTGCCGCGATACACCGCCGGCGGCCGCGTCACCGCCGTGTAGAAGTCGCCCTTGATCTGCCTGTAGAGGCCGTGGAGGATCGCCTTCTCGCCGATCGGCGAGATGCAGTTGGACGGGGGCGCCATGATCTTGGTGGACTGGATCGCCTTGTAGAGCGCCTCGGCGTCGGCGCCGTGAAGACTGCGCGGCTTCGCGTTGGGCGAGAGCTTCGCCGTCTTGCAGATCTCCTGGGCGACGGCGGAGGACACCCGGCTGAACTCGCTCGCGAGAAACCCGGAGAGCCAGTGGCTCTTGGTGTCGTGGAGCATGCGAAGAAGAACGCCGAACTCGATGCCGTAGGGATGCGGCTTGATCTCCTTCGGCTGGGGCGGCAGCTCCTCGATCGTCCGCGGGTACTCCTTCGTCTCGCCCTCCGGCGTGCGGTAGACGAGTCGCACGTGCGGATTGGCGATGGCCACCTGCTCGAGATATTCGTCCACCGAGGCGCGGCCCTTCTGGTAGCGCCCGTCGATCTCCAGTGCCACCTGCGTGCCGCGCGGGTGCTCCCAGTCGATCTTCTTGTTCTCGACAATCCTCGGCTCGTTCTTCTTGGTATCGATCTGGACTTCGAAGTAGTGGGCGGCGGCCCGCGCGCCGGTGCGCGAGATGATCTGCACCGGCTTGCCCGTCGTCAGCTGAGCGTACATGCCGGCCGCCGAGATACCGATGCCCTGCTGGCCCCGGCTCATTCTGAGCCTGTGGAACTTCGAGCCGTAGAGGAGCTTCGCGAAGATCGGCGGAATCTGCTGGCGGACTATCCCGGGCCCGTTGTCGATCACCGTCACGCGGAAGCGCGTCGCCTGGCTCGGAGGAGGCGGCGGCGCCGCGTCGGCCGGCGCGACTTCCACGTTGACCAGGACGTCAGGCAGGATACCGGCCTCTTCGGCCGCGTCCAGCGCGTTGTCGACAGCTTCCTTGACGCAGGTGAGGAGCGCCTTGCGCGGATTGTCGAACCCCAGCAGGTGGCGGTTCTTCGTGAAGAACTCGGAGACCGAAATCTCCCGCTGGCGAGCTCCCATCTCGACGGCGGAGATGGTCGTGTTCGGCTTGGCCGGCTTCGCGTCCGGAGTCTTGGCTTCAGCGGTCTTCGGGTCGGCTGCCGGCGTCTTGGGCGTCGCTGCTTCGGGCTTTGCCTTGGACTTGGCTTTGGATTTGGGTGCGGGTTTGGACTTGACTGCCGCTTTGGACTTGAGTGTGCGTTTTGCCATCGCCCTCGTTGATACTTCGACCTTCGGCGGAAAGTGTGGCTAGACCATCAAGGGCACGATCAGCAGCGCCACTATGTTGATGATCTTGATGAGTGGATTGACCGCGGGGCCCGCCGTGTCCTTGTAGGGATCGCCGACCGTGTCGCCGGTGACCGCTGCCTTGTGCGCATCCGAGCCTTTGCCGCCGTGGTGCCCGTCTTCGATGTACTTCTTGGCGTTGTCCCAGGCGCCGCCGCCGGTGGTCATCGAGATCGCGACGAAAAGCCCGGTGACGATCGATCCCATCAGCACGCCACCCAGCGCCTGCGGCCCGAGGGTCAACCCGACCACGATCGGCACCAGGACGGGAAGCAGCGACGGCACGATCATTTCCTTGATCGCCGCGCGCGTCAGCAGGTCCACCGCGACGCCGTATTCGGGCTTCGCCGTGCCCTCCATGATTCCCTTGATCTCCTTGAACTGCCGGCGCACCTCCACCACCACCGCGCCCGCGGCGCGACCCACCGCTTCCATCGCCATGGCGCCGAACAGATAGGGCACGAGACCACCGATGAACAGGCCGACGATCACCATGTGACTGGACAGGTCGAACGACAGCGTTTTGCCGGCGTGATCGAGCGCGTGCGTATAGTCGGCAAAAAGGACGAGCGCCGCGAGGCCCGCCGAACCGATGGCATAGCCCTTCGTGACCGCCTTGGTGGTGTTGCCGACCGCATCGAGCGGATCGGTGATGGCGCGGACCGAGTCGGGAAGTTTCGCCATCTCGGCGATGCCGCCCGCGTTGTCGGTGATCGGGCCGTAGGCGTCCAGCGCGACGATGATTCCGGTCATCGACAGCATGGAAGTCGCGGCGATCGCGATGCCGTAGAGCCCTGCGAGCTTGTAGGCGACGAGGATCGCGGCGCACACCGCGATCACCGGCCAGGCGGTCGCCCTCATCGAAACGCCCAGGCCGGCGATGATGTTGGTCGCATGTCCGGTGGTGGAGGCCTGCGCGACGTGGCGCACCGGCGAATATTCGGTCGCGGTGTAGTACTCGGTGATGACCACCATGAGCGCGGTCAGCACCAGACCGACCAGCGCCGCCCCCCAGAGGTGCCATACCGTGATCAACTGCCTGTTGCCGAGAATCTCGAACGGAGCCTCCTTCACCACACCGCCCATGATCCAGTACGTCACCGGGACAAAGGCGATCGCGGCGAGCACGCCCGCCACGATCAGCCCGCGGTAAAGCGCGCTCATGATCTTCTTGCCTGGCTGCGCCTTGACGAACATGCAGCCGATAATGGAAGCGATGATCGATACGCCGCCCAATGCGAGCGGATAGATGAGCGCGGCGTCCGTGGTGGTCTTGACCACCAGCGCGCCCAGAAGCATCGTCGCGATGAGAGTCACGGCAAAGGTTTCGAAGAGGTCCGCCGCCATGCCGGCGCAGTCCCCCACGTTGTCGCCGACGTTGTCGGCGATCACCGCGGGATTGCGCGGGTCGTCCTCGGGAATGCCCGCTTCCACCTTGCCGACCAGGTCCGCGCCGACATCGGCGCCCTTGGTGAAGATGCCGCCGCCAAGCCGCGCGAAGATCGAGATGAGCGACCCGCCGAAACCGAGACCCACCAGCGGCTTGATGACGTCGCTGGCCGCCGCACCGGGCGCCGCCGAACCCGCCATGATCGCGTAGTAACCCGCGACGCCGAGCAGGCCCAGGCCGACGACCAGGAGGCCCGTGATCGCGCCCCCACGGAAGGCAAGCGTCAGCGCTTCATTCAGGCCGACCCGGGCAGCCTCCGCGGTACGCACGTTGGCGCGAACCGAGATATTCATTCCGATATAGCCGGTCGCCCCCGACAGGATCGCACCAACCGCGAAGCCCCAGGCGGTCGCCCAACCGAGACCCGGAACGAATCCGATGACCAGGAACAGGATCACGCCGACGATGCCGATGGTCGTGTACTGGCGGTTCAGGTAGGCCATGGCGCCCGTCTGAATGGCCTGCGCGATCTCGCGCATGCGGTCGTTGCCGGTGGGTTGCTGCAGGATCCAGGATATTTGCCAGCCCCCGTAGGCAAGCGCCGCCGCGCCGCAGACGATGGCCAACCAGAGACCTCCGCTCATAAATTTCTCCCCTGAATGAGGCCCTTGTCCCGGGCCCGGATGGATGAAAGGCGCGGAATTATAGCAGCAGCGAAGACGCTAGAGCCTGAAAGGAGGAAGCTTCTTGGGAACCGGCGCGTTCTTCAGCTTCACGTAGTCAGGCAATCCGTTCTTGTAAGGCGGCGGCGCCTCGCCCTGGATCAGCGGTGAAATGTAGGTGCGGCATTTCGGCGTGATGTGAAACCCGTCTTCGGTGATGAAATCGCGCGGCATCATCTTTTCCTTGTTGGCGATGTCGGCGAGATTCGCAACGCCGATGCGCCACCGATACGGCTTGTTCGACACCCGCTCGATGATCGGCATCACCGCGTTTTTCCCGGCAAGGGCGAGCTTGACCGCGGCGACGCCGAGCTTGTAGGACTGTTCCACGTCCACCTTGGATGCGATATGGCGGGCGGAGCGCTGCAGGTAGTCCGCGAGCGCCCAGTGATACTTGTGCTTCAGACGGTCCTTGACGAGCTTCGCGATGATCTCGCCCGCGCCGCCCAGTTGCGAATGCCCGAAAGCGTCCTTCAGACCGGTCTCGGAAAGGAACTGGCCCTGGCTGTTGCGCAGGCCCTCCGACACCGCGATCGCGCAGTACCCGTCGCGTTCCACGACTTTCTTGACCCGCTCGAGGAACTTCTCCTCGTCGAACTGGATCTCGGGAAAAAGGAGTATTTGCGGCGCGTCGCCTTCCCGGTCGGCGGCGAGGCCGCAGGCTGCGGTGATCCACCCCGCGTGCCTGCCCATCACTTCCATCACGAAGACCCGCGTCGAAGTCTTCGACATCGAGGCGACGTCGAAACCCGCTTCGCGAATCGAGGTCGCCACGTATTTCGCGACCGACCCGAAACCCGGACAGTTGTCGGTGATCGCAAGATCGTTGTCGACGGTCTTGGGAATGCCCACGCAGACGAGCGGGTATCCGAGCTTTTCGCCGACTTGCGAGATCTTCCAGGCGGTGTCCGCGGAATCGTTGCCACCGTTGTAGAAGAAGTAGCCGATGTCGTGGGCGCGGAATACCTCGATCAGGCGCTCGTAATGTGCCCGGTTTTCATCGATACTTTTCAGCTTGTAGCGACATGAGCCGAACGCGCCACCCGGCGTGGTCTTGAGCCTCGAGATCGCCGATGCGGGCTCGCGGCCGGTGTCGATCAAGTCCTCGGTGAGCGCTCCGATGATGCCGTCGCGGCCGGCGTAGACCTTGCCGATGCGCTTTCTGTGCTTGCGCGCGGTCTCGATCACGCCCGCGGCGCTCGCGTTGATGACGGCGGTCACCCCACCCGATTGAGCATAGAGCGCATTTTTGGGTTTCATGGCACTGGTGCGTTATTTGAGCGCGGCGAGAACCCGGTCGCGAATCTCGGCGACCGAGCCGACGCCCGAGATTTTCCGATACTTCGGCGCGCGCGCGTCACCCTGCGCGGCCCAATTCGAATAGTAGTCCACCAGCGGCCGCGTCTGCTTGCGGTAGACCTCGAGGCGCTTCCTGACCGTCTCCTCCCTGTCGTCGTCGCGCTGAATCAGGGGCTCGCCCGTAACGTCGTCCTTGCCCGCCACCTTGGGCGGATTGAATTTGACGTGGTAGACGCGTCCCGATCCGGGATGCACCCAGCGCCCGCTCATCCGCTCAATGATCTCGTCCTCGGCCACGTCGATCTCGAGCACGAAGTCGAGACCGACGCCGGACTTGCGCATCGCCTCAGCCTGGGGAATGGTGCGTGGAAAACCGTCGAACAGGTAGCCGTTCTTGCAATCCAGATGCTTCAGCCGCTCCTTCACCAGCCCGATGATGATGTCGTCGGAAACGAGCTGGCCCTCGTCCATCACCTTCTTTGCCGCAAGACCGAGCGGCGTGCCCGCTTTTACCGCGGCGCGCAACATGTCCCCCGTCGAGATTTGCGGAATGCGGAAGTGTTCCCTGATGAAGCTCGCTTGGGTGCCCTTACCGGCGCCCGGTGGTCCCAAGAGGATAAGTCTCACTATTGTCCCCGGCGGTTGCGGCCGGGCTCATACCCGACGCGGCGAACTTACCGTTTATGACCCGCGCGGTCAAACAGCGCCCGAGCCCGTTCAAGGTCCTCGACAGTGTCAACACCGGCGAGCGGCGCATCTTGTCGCACTGCGACGGCGATGGCGTAGCCGTGCCAAAGCGCGCGCAGCTGCTCGAGCGCCTCGAACTCCTCGAGCGGCGAGCGTTCGAGCCGCGGATAGTTGCGCAGGAAATCGGCGCGATAGGCATAGATGCCGATGTGCCGGTAGCAGGGAAGTCCCTGCGGCAAGGCCCGTGTGGAAGCGCCGAAGGCATCGCGTGCCCAGGGCACCGGCGCGCGGCTGAAGTAGCGCGCCAGTCCGGCATGGTCCAGAACGACTTTGACGACGTTGGGATTGAACAGTTCGTCCGCGTCCCGGATCGGGTGGCAGGCTGTGGTCATGGCCGCTTCCGGCGTATCCGCAAGCAGGGTCGCCACCGCACGTATCAGCCCCGGCTCGATCATCGGCTCGTCGCCCTGGACGTTGACGACCAGACTGTCCGGCGCAAGCCCGAGGCGCTCGACAACCTCCGCGATCCGATCGGTGCCGGTGGCGTGGTCGCCGCGGGTCATGACCGCGTGATGGCCGTACCGTTCTACGGCTGCCGCGATATCGCCGTGGTCGGTGGCTACATACACCTCGCGCGCGCCGCTTTCGCGCGCCCGCTCCGCTACGCGCACGACCATGGGCTTGCCCCCGATATCCGCGAGCGCCTTCCCCGGGAGCCGGCTGGACGCGAAACGCGCCGGGATGATGGCGGTGAAGGACATGCGACGGATCTTAGGCGGCCGCCTCCTCGTTCACTCGCTTACTTCTTCCTCGGGAGGCAGCTTTCTCGCTTCCTCCTCGAGCATTAGGGGTATATCGTCCCGAATCGGAAACGCGAGTCGGTCGGCCTTGCAGACGAACTCCGCCTGTGCCCTGCGGTACACCAGCGGTCCCTTGCAAATCGGGCAGACGAGAATGTCAAGCAGTCGCGCGTCCATGGATGCGTTCCAGTATGAGTTCCGCCAGGGCGGAATCGAGCTCGGCATCGACGCGCACCGCAATCAGGTCGCGTCGGCCGAAGTGGCGGCATTTTACCGCATCCTTTTCGGTCATCAGCACGAAGTCACACTCGGCAAACTCGAGGTCTGCAGCCCGAAACGCGTGATGATCCGGAAACGGATGGGCCGAGAACGCAAGCCCCATGCGTGAAAGCCCCGCGAAAAACCGCTCGGGATTGCCGATTCCGGCGACCGCGTGCAACTTCTTGCCGGAAAGCTCGGACTGCGCCAAAGGCGTCGCATGCGCATCGACTCGGTACAGACCCGCCGGCGTGAGGCGCATGCGAAACGCGCCGGACCTCGGTTCGGCCCCGTTCACCACCGTAGCGTCCACGCGGCGACTGGCAGGCTCACGCAAAGGACCGGCCGGAAGGAGCAAGCCGTTGCCCAAACCGCGCTCATCCTCGACTGCGATTTCGAAATCTCGCTGCAAGCGGTAATGCTGCAATCCGTCGTCGCAGAGAATCACGTTGCAGCGGGCATGCGCTGCGAGCAGCGCGCGCGCGGCGGCGGCGCGATCCGCGCCGATCCACACCGGGCATCCCGAACGCTCCGCAAGCAACAAGGGCTCATCGCCGGCCCGGGCGGCATCGTCTCCCGCGTTCACCGCGCGGGGTCCGGCCTCGGTCCCGCCGTACCCCCGACTGAGGATTCCCGGGCGTAGCCCCTTGGCGCGCAGAGCTTCGACGAGCGCGAGGACCAGCGGTGTTTTCCCGGTGCCCCCGACCGTCAGGTTGCCGATGATGATCACCGGGACCTTGAGCCGCACCGAAGGCAGAACGCCGAGGCGAAACAGGAGGCGGCGAAAGGCTACCAGCAGCCGAAAGACAAGGCTTATCGGAAACAGCAGAACCGATACCGGGCTCAGCCGGTACCAGTGGCGCGCGGCAAAGCCAGCGGGGAAGGTGGGCCGGACGGCCTCCATACGGGCGCGCGCTGCGCGCTACTTCGTCGTCTGCTCCACCGCAAACACCACCTGGCCGTAGCCCGCCTGACGCGCCGCGTCCATCACGCGGATCACCGATTGATAATTGGCGTTGTTGTCCGCGTTGACGACCACGATCGCATCCTTCATGCCCGTGCCGGCGCGGCGGAGTTCTTCGGCAAGGCTTGCGACGTCCCGGAACTGGACCGGCTTGCGTTGCAGCACGTATTGCCCGTTGGCGCCGATCACCACGTTGATCTCGTTCGCGCGCTCAGGCTTCCTTTCCGCGTCGGCGCTCGGCAGATTGATCTTCAGTTCCGCGAACCTGGAGTAGGTCGTGGTCAGCATGAGGAAGATGATGATCACCAGCAGCACGTCGATCATCGGTATGAGGTTGATTTCCGGATCTTCCTTCTGCGTGCGGGCGAACCTCATACCTGAGTATGCGGCGGAGGCTGGAATTCGAAACGACGTTCTCCGTGGACCACGTCGACCAGCTTCGCCGCCTGTTGCTCCATCTCGACTACGAACCCTTCGACCCTGCCGCGGAAGTGGCGGAAGAAAATCATCGCGGGAATAGCGATCACCAAGCCGAATGCCGTGTTGTACAGCGCCACGGAAATGCCATGGGCCAGCTCCTGGGGGTTGGATCCTGTGGGCGACTGGGAGTTGAAGATCTCGATCATGCCGACCACCGTGCCGAACAGGCCCATCAGCGGGCTGATCGTCGCTATGGTCCCGAGCGTTGTCAAAAAACGCTCCAGTTCGTGTGCCACCGCGCTGCCGGCCTCTTCGATCGCGTCCTTCATGACATAGCGCGAACTCTTGTAATTGCGGAGACCCGAAGCCAGTACCTGACCGAGCGGAGAATCCTGCGAGAGATTCTCGAGCATGTCCTCACTCACGCCTTGTTTCTGGTATGCGGCGAGCACCTTCTCCAGCAAGCCGCCCGGAACGATCTTCTCTTTGCGGAGGATCATGAACCTTTCGATGATGAGCGCGACTGCGATGATCGACACGGCGAGAAGGAAATAGATCGGCCAGCCGGCAGCTTGGATGATGGCAAACAACAGCGCTCTCCGAGTAAGACGGCGGACACTTTAGCTTGCGACTGCGGATTCGGCAAGGCAGAGAATTCCCAGAAGATGCGCCTCTGGCGCTCAAAAAAATCTCACAAGTCGGGGCGCTGCTTGCCGCGGGGCTGAAAGCGAGCAACTCGGCCTAAGCCTTTATCCACAAATACTGTGGATAAGGTTGTGCATAGCCCGCAAATAGCGCGCGTAAGTGAATCGCGCAAAAGGATTTTCTTACTCCTGATGAAAACTTGAACTTCCATTTTTCACTTTACTGCTCAACGAGTTACAAGTACGTTCTCGGCCTTTGTCTGAGCCGCTCATAGTGGGCTGCGCTGCGGCGGCTCCCGTTGTGGATAGGTTACAATCGACGCATGCCCGGAGAACAAGGACTGGCGCGGGTTTCCACGCGTTTCCCCTCGCAAATTCTCAGCGTTTCCGCCCTCATTCGCAGTGTCCGGGACCTGCTCGAGCGTCGCTATCCGCTGCTTTGGGTCGCCGGCGAGATATCCAACTTCACCGTGGCCAAGTCGGGACACGCTTATTTCGTTCTGAAGGACGAGCACGCCCAGGTGCGCTGCGTCATGTTCCGACAGCGGCACCAGCTTCTCGATTGGCAGGCACGCGATGGCATGCAAATCGAGGCGCAGGCGCTGGTCAGCTTGTACGAACCTCGCGGCGATTTCCAGCTCAATGTCGAAACCATGCGGCGCGCAGGGCTCGGCGCTCTGTTCGAGGCTTTCCTGAAATTACGTGACAAGCTCGAAAAAGAGGGTCTATTCAAAGCCGAAACGAAACGAACCCTGCCTTCCCTGCCGCGGGCGATCGGCGTGATCACCTCGCTGGAGGCGGCGGCGCTCCGGGACGTACTGACCACGCTCGACCGGCGTAACCCGTCCATCGAAGTGGTCGTCTTTCCCGTGCAGGTCCAGGGTGAAGGGGCGGCGGAGAAGATCGCCGCCGCGCTCGAAATCGCCGGCAGGCTCGGCGGATGCGACGTCGTGTTGCTGGTGCGCGGCGGTGGCAGCATCGAGGACTTATGGGCTTTCAATGAAGAAGTCGTGGCGCGGGCGATACGCGCCTGCCCGGTTCCGGTCGTTACCGGTATCGGCCACGAAACCGACTTCACCATCGCCGACTTCGCCGCCGACCGGCGCGCACCCACGCCGACCGCCGCCGCCGAACTGGTCAGTCCCGAACGCGCCGAGCTGCTCGAGGGGATTTCCAGGCTGACCGCAAGCCTCACCCTGCGCACCCGCCAGGAACTCCAGAGGCGCATGCAGCACGTCGATCACCTTGCGCGCAGGCTGGTGCACCCCGGGGCGAGGCTGCGAGCGCAGGCCGAGCTGCTCGGCCAGTTGCGATCAAGACTCGGGCAAGCTGCCAGCCGCATCTCCGCCGAGGGGCGCTGGAAGGTCGCTCGCCTCTTGCAGCGGGCCCAGGCCGGACTCCCCAATACCGACAAGCTCCTGGCAACCTCGCTGCAGTTGGTCGCACGGCTGCGTACCGCAATGCACACCACGCTCGAACGCGCGGGCTCGGCATACGCCCGCCGCAGTGCCAGTCTTTCGCACCTGGATCCGGCGGCGGTGCTCGAGCGGGGCTACAGCGTCGTCCGCGACCGCTCGGGCCGGATCGTGCTGCGCAGCGCAAGTCTCGCTGCCGGCGATCTCCTCGATATCACGTTCGCAGAGGGCGGCGCCGAAGCACGCGTCGAGCGCTCACGCTAGGAATCGAGAACGCAGAAGCGGCCGCTTGCAATCGGGGCCGCTTGGACAGAGAATACCGCGGGGCGCGCGGCTGCGGCCCTGATCATCGGGAGAACGATTATGAAGAATCCGCTCGATTCACTTTGGGGGACGGTCATATGCGGTTTGATCCTGACCGTGATCCTGCACAACATCGTCTCGTACGCGTTGGGAGGCTGACATGGACTGGGTACCTGCAATATCCCGCTGGATCCATCTCCTCGCGGGAGTGATGTGGATCGGCCTGCTGTACTACTTCAACTTCGTCAATGTCGCCGCGGCGAAAGCGGCGGCGGCCGATGGCACTGCCGCCGGCATCAGCAAGCACGTCATGCCCCGCGCGCTGTTCTGGTTCCGCTGGGCCGCGGTCGTGACCTGGCTGGCCGGGGCGGCTTTGCTAGGGCGCCATTTCCTCGAGGCGTTTTTCTTCCTGAACAAGGCGTATTACCCGATCGGGGTCGGTGCCTGGTTCGGGACAATCATGCTGATAAACGTGTGGGCGCTGATCTGGCCCAACCAGAAGAAGATCCTGGGCATCGTCCCCGCAACCGATGAGGAAAAGAACAAGGCGCGGCGCGTGGCCTTCCTCGCCTCGCGCACCAATACGATGTTTTCCATCCCGATGCTGTACTTCATGGCGGCGGGCGCCCATACCGCTCTGTACTTCGGCTAGAGCAAGTTCCGTGGGATAAAAAGCCGGCTGGCACGCGCCAGCCGGCTTTTTCGTGCAAAAGCGCCTAGCGCGCAGGGGGCGCCTTCTCGAGTCCCTGAATTGTCGTGCCGGACTTGATGCCTTTCGCCGCGAACCAGCCTGCGGGCATTTCGAGCGCAAACTTGGCGGGAGCAGCCGCACAATGCGAAGTCTCGGTTTGCGGCTGCATGTCCGAGATGCTGACGATTTTTCCCTTTTCGTCGACAAAAGCCACCGAGAGCGGGATCAGCGTATTCTTCATCCACATGCAGTGAAGTTCGGATTGCGGAAATACGAAAAACATGCCCTCGTTCGGACCGAGATGCTTGCGAAACATGAGCCCCTGCGCCCGTGTCTCGAAGGTGGAAGCGGCCTCGGCGCGAATGAGGTGAATCCCGGCCGACAACTCCAGGACCGGCAACTGCGCGAAAGCGACGCTCACGGCAATCGACGCGGCGACGCCGAGGAATGCGGGAATCTTCTTTCTCACGTTTGACGCGTGGTCGGTGAAAATAAAAAGGCAGGGAACGGAGTCCTCCCTGCCCTGGTCTCGTCGAGAGACAACTTACTTCTTCATTTCGTCCTTCTTGGCGTCTTTCTTGGCGGTCTTCTTGGCCTTCTTATCGGCCTTCTTGTCGCCCTTCTTCATTTCAGACTTCTTGTCGTCCTTCATCGGCTGGGCGCCGGCGTGGGACGCGGCCAGGGCCGCACCGCTTGAAACGGCGAACGCCGCGGCGACCAGGATCGAGATCAGCTTCCTCATGTGTTTCCTCTCCGTGAAGTTTAGGAACAGGTTGTGACCAGTCCTTTGCTTCGGAACCAGTCCCTCCCAGTAACGCCCTGCCCTTCCCGAGGTTGACAAGCGTGTAAGCATCGCTCGGCGACGCAAGTCTGGAAATCTCTTTTCACATTAAAAATCAACTAGCTATCGTTCCTCTCTTTCACGCGGGGGAGCTCGCCAAATTGGCTATAATACGGCCCAACCAAGAGCGGAAGGCCTGTAGTTTTCGCGGCCGCAATGGCCGTAAGGTCGCACCGACGATCCCTTTCAAAGCGAAACTGCAGGAGCTTCCCGTGGGCAAAATCAAAGTCAAAAATCCCATCGTCGAGATGGACGGTGACGAAATGACGCGGATCATCTGGAAGACGATCCGCGAGAAATTGATTCTCCCCTATCTCGATGTCGAGCTGAAATACTACG
>Ga0137412_10002539_pt1 | contig 14439 bp, 11 predicted proteins | sample CZODoug2_1_16fun_FD_122160 | JGI IMG/M metagenome (GOLD analysis project Ga0137412, IMG submission 122160) | Vadose zone soil fungal communities from Angelo Coast Range Reserve, California, USA - CZODoug2_1_16fungal (Hybrid Assembly) | ecosystem: Environmental > Terrestrial > Soil > Vadose zone... | reverse complement strand
TGAGCAAGACGTCCGACTGGATCGTCGACATGGGTCCGGAGGGCGGCGGTGGTGGTGGCACGGTCGTCACGGCAGGCACGCCGGAAGACGTCGCCAACGACCCGAGCAGCTACACGGGGAAGTTCCTCGCCGAGATGCTCGGCGAGTCCGTACCGAAGCGGAAGCGGCGCAAGGTCAGCGCCTGACCTACGCCTTCGACAGCGGTGACGGGAAGCGCGGGTTGATCCGCACGCCGCCCAGCCAGTCGGTGAGCTCGTCGGCCTTGAGCGCCAACGCCTTCGACGCCTTGGCGCCGACGTTCTCGAGCAGTTGCAGGACGACGCGCCCTTCGGCGTCCTGACGCCACCCGCCGACGATGCGTCCGTCGCACCACGCGGTCGGCCCGGCGTTGCCGTTGGTGTCGAACACCTGGCCGCGGTGCTCGCCGAGGTACCAATCACGGTCCTGCCACCCCATCGTGGTGACGTCGAGGGAGGGCAGCAGCGCGCACCAGGGCGCTGTTGCGGGTTCAGGTTCGAGGTCGTCTGGCAGTGCGACGCCGGGCGTGCCATGCAGATCCACCTCGACGGCGCCGACGTCGCGCAATCCGTCCCTGGCCCAGGTCAGGGTGTTGCCGAACCACCACTTCACGTCGTTGACCGTGGCAGGCCCAAATGCATTCAGCCAGGCCCGGATCACCACCGTGCGAGCGGCTTCGGCCGCCGTGGGATCCCCGGCCGCACCCAGCCAGGCCGACGCCGAGGCCCACCGCGGGCGCGACGTGGTCCAGGTGCCGTCGTTGGGGCCGCGGACCAGGAAACCCTCCACCGCGAGCACAGTCAGGACCCGCGGCGCGACGGGAGTGGCTCCACCCCAACGCTTTCCGGGCGCCGGATCGTGGTCGCCCGCCAGCTCCGGAAGAGCCGCACGCAATTCTCGGGCGCTGGTGGGGCCGTGCTCGTGGACGTGGGCAAGGACGGCCTTCGACGCGCGGCCGAGCCACTTCGCACCGTCGTCGGCGATACCGGCCTTCTGGACGTCGGCGATCAGGCGTTTGCGCTCGTTGGCGGCGACGCGGTCACTGGCCGCGGCCTGCACCGCGGTGAGATCGCCTGCGGTCAGCACCCACAGCGTGCGCCGCATCGCGAGATGCTTGACCACCGACCGATCCCGATACAGCGCGGCTTCCAGATCGCCGACCTCGAAGCCGGGCATTCGCGCCCAGAGCGACAGGTAGGGCGTTGCCGGGTCGGTGGCATGCAGGCCGACCAGCTGGGAGGCGACATCGGCGATGGACCCGGCGTCGGGCGCGGTGGTCAGCAGGTGGCGGCGCGCCAGTCTGGCCCGCCGCTCGTCGACGGTGAAGGAACGCACTGTTCAGGTTTGGCCGGACTCGGGGTCGCGCATCGATGCGCGGATCTGCTCGAGGCGCTCGGCGGCCGCACGCTGGCGGGCGTCGTACTGCTCCTCGACGGTGCGGCCCTCCGGGGTCTGGGCGGCGAGTTCGGAGGCGGCGAGTTCGGTGGCGCCGATCGCGGTGCCGTAACGGGTCTCGATCTTCTCCCGCACGGAGTCGAACGTCGGTACACCAGCCGCGGTGTACCCGGTATCGAGGGATTGTGCGGGAGGCAGGGGCACTGGCACGGGCTCTGGGGCGGGCAGGGGAGCCACGGGCGCCGGGTCGGGCTGCACTTCGTCGACGTCGACGACGTCGTCGCCCCCGACTACCTCGTCAGGCGCTCCATCGTCGGGCGCTCCGTCGTCGGGCAGTGAATCGGACACAGGCTCACCGTACCTCCGCTCAATAGTTGGGATCGGTAGCGATTCGGCCCGTCTGTACTCGTATCACGACGGCGCCATCGGGGCGACGCGTTGAAGCGAAGGAAATGTCAATGGGAACTTCACGGAATCGGGTTCTGGCTGCTGGGATCGGCCTCGTCGCCGCCGCTGCCGTACTGGTTGGCTGCTCCGACGACAAGGGCACCGCCCCGGCGGCATCGAGCAGCCCGGCCGCAAGTGGCGGCGGGACCTCCCAGGTGAGCACGGGCGGCAGCACCGAGGTCAAGGTCGAGGGCCAGGATCTGGCAGGCCTCGACCTCAGCACCGTGACCTGCGTCAAGCAGGCAGGCAAGATCAACGTCGCCAGCGGATCTGCCACCGGCGGACTCGGCGTCGTGATGACCGACGAGGCGACCCCCAAGGTCGAGTCGCTCGGTCTAACCGTCGACGGAAACGCGCTGGCGGTCTCGTCGATGGGCGGCATGAACACCGGATCCGCCGACGTCAAGGTCGACGGAAGCACCTACACCATCACCGGTGAGGCGGCTGGTGCCGACATGAAGAACCCGATGGCGGGAATGATCACGAAGAAGTTCGAGATCAAGGTGACCTGCAACTGACCGGTCTGACCCGAGGCGGCGGACGTGCACTGCACGTCCGCCGCCTGCGGCTATGTCCAGCGACTTATGATGCAGCCGTGTCGATCCCTGGCGAGCTGGAGCGTGCCCGCCACCTTGCCTTGGCCGCCGACGAGCCCGCGGCCAAGGACTTGCTGCTGTCGCTGATGCCGGAGATCGAACAAACCGACCGCGACGACCTGCAGCTCGAAACCCTGGCTCAACTCGGCGAGCTGTACCTGGTCAGGACGGCGTACGACGGGGTCCGCGAAGGCGCCACCCGGATCAGGGAGTGCCTGGCCGCCTACTCGTCGATTCTCGACGGGACCGCGACGCCGGAGGTGGTCGCCAAGTCGACCATGACCGACGCCGACGCGCGCCATCTGATCCGTCGATACTCCCGCCGCGCGCAGTTCCTCGAGATCGGTCTGGCCGCGGCTCTCGGGGATCACGAGGGCGCGGCAGCAGCGCTCGAGGTGCTCGACGGCATGACGTCGGACGACGCGGCGTTCGCCGATCTGCGCGACGAGTACGCGTACCTGTGCACCTACGCCCGGATCAACTGCGCCACGGCGCTCTGCGACGACGATCTTCACGTCCGCTCGGTACCGCTGTGGCAGAGGGTGATCGCCGACATCGACGGGCCGGGCAACGGCAGTGAATCGACCGACAACCTGCTCGTCCTCGGCGGCATCGGATACGCCAGATTCTGCATCGAGACGGGGGCGCTGGACGAAGCCGAACCCTGGCTGCGCAGAGCGGGCGCCCGCGCCGAGGCCCGCAAGTGGCCACTGGCCATCGCCCGAACCCAGTTGGAGCGTGCCACGATCTGCTGGTCGAGGGGCGAACAGCTGGCCACCGAGGCATTGGTCCGCGAGGCCTACCCGGTGATCGCGGAGTATCTCCGCGCCAACGACGTATCCCGCTGCTGGTTGTACTTCGGGCTGTACCGGATGGCGGCAGGCGGTCTGCAGGTCGCCGATGAGTGTTGGGAGCACGCCGAACGGCACTGGCGCGAGCTCGGGAAGCCCCTGCACATCCACCGCATCCTGTTGCAGCGCAGCTGGATTGCGATCTTCCGCGGTCGCTACCAGGACGCGACCGCCATGATCGAACAGGCCCGCGCGTGCCTCGACGAATCGCCGCGCAGCAGTTGGCTGGCGTACGCCAGGCTCGACGATCATCTCGGCTCGGTGTGGCGCGCCGACGCGCTGGCCGACCTCGGATTCGACGGGGCGGGCGACCCCGACGAGGACTGGCCCGCCGCCGAGGAGCGCTACCGCTCCGCGCAGGGCGTGATGCACGCCGAGCCGGGAAGTCCTGCGTACCTCACCGCGATGGACAAGCTGGCACGCGCCGCCGACCTGAAACTGCCCGCCGCGCTGGCAGTCGACTCGGTGCGCTACGCGATCACCGAGCCCGGGGCAAGGGCGCAGTGGGCCGAGTGCGTTGCCGCGCCGCTACTGGCGGGGGCGTTCTCCGTCGTCTGGGAGTCGGAGAATCGCGAACTCACCAGTGAACTGATCGAATACCACAGCGCCAGAGGCACGTTCAGTGCCGAGAGTGGGCAGGCGGAGGTGATCGAGTGGTCGCGCGTGGCGACGGCTCCCGCACCGATCAGCGACATGGACGAACTCGCGCAGGTCGCCGCTGGACCGCCGGTGCAATCCGGCCCCTCACTGACCCGGCTCGGCCCGCTGCCGCCGATGCAGATGGATCCCACGAGTGGTCCCGTGCTGGAGCGCTACCGCAAGCTCGCTCTGGACCGGTACGGCCAGCACGTCACGACGGACGAAGTCGCCTGGTCGACGTGGCCCTGATCGATCGGGAGACTTTGGTCCTCCGGTTCGCCGACGTCGGCGTCGCTACCTACGCCAGCCTCCGGGTGGTCGGAAAGCCGGAACGAACCCTCACCTGGGTGATCGAGGAGCCCCTCCTGCTCGCGGCGCTCGAGGAACTCGCAGGCGCGCTGCCGGAGCCGAACCCGGGGGAGACGATCGCGGACGCACTGAACCGGGCACTCACCGTCGGCCCGTTCGCGACGCAGGCCAGCGAACTGACCCTGGCCTACCGGCTGGGGGTGCTTCTGGTGTCCGACGCTGGATGGCAGCTCCTGCTCGAGTACTTGTCGACGCCTCCTGGCGAGCGAAGCGACGGGGGAAGGCCTCGGGGCGAGCGAAGCGACGGGGGAAGCCAGAGGGCCGTGTTGTTCGTCTCGCCAAGCGCGCGCCTTGCCCGCGTGCCATGGGGCTTGCTCGCATTGCCGACGGTGCGGCCGGCGGCCGAGGAGATGGTGCTGGCCAGGACGGCTGCGATCACGACCGAAGGCAGGTCAGCCGCCCGAATCCCTTGGCCGACAGCCGATGCCGATTCGTTGACCGAGGGTTACCGGCTGATGGAACTGGTGGAGGTGTTGATGGCGGTGCCCGCCAACATCGTGCACTCGCCGCGCCCCCGCGTTCAGTGGAGCCAGCGCGTCGATCGACCTCCGCTGCTGGTGCTCGATCCTCGGGTGCCGGGGCAGAGGGCGGACTCGGCGCTCGGGTCGGTGCTTGGGCGGCCGTCGCCGGACGCGCCACTGGCCCGGCACTTCGCGGAGACCATCGCGCGCGGAGCCGTGCTGCCCGCCGTCGATGCGGCCGTCGAGCTGTTCCGGCGGACCGACACCGACTGGAACTGGCTGTCCGCCAAGCTGACCTCTGGTCCGAGTCGGCTGTTGTTCGTTGGTCACGCCACCGCAGCCGAGTCGGGCAGCGCCGATCAGGCCGCACTGCACGTGGCCGACGAGCGTCCACTGACCGCCGCGGCGGTGATGTCGCTGCAGTTGGCGATGCCTCCGCGGGTTGCGCTGCTGGCGTGCGCATCCGGTGGCGACTATCGCTTCGACGAGCCAACCGGACTGGTGGCGGCCGTCGTCCTCGGCGGGGCGCAACTCGTCACGGCAACGCTCTGGTCGCTTCCCACGACGGCGGGATACCGGCAGTTCACGCACCTCACCGACGGCGACCCGATGGCCGACGTGGTGGTCGCAGTGGACGAGGCGCATCAGTCCGCGGACGCGGGATGCGAGGTCAACCGCTGGCAACGCGACCAGATGCGCCGGTGGCGAGCAGGGGATGCCACCGCCAACCCCGTCTACTGGGCGGCTCTGGTGACGTTCACGGTCGACGGCGTCCGCTGATCCTTCAATTCGGTGGTACGCACACCGCGACGGCCGACTCGTCACCGCTGCGGTAGTAGGCGTCGACGATGCTGCCCGGCGTCACCTCGGCCAGTGCGGACGCCGGAATCAGCGTGGTCTCGTGCGCCGGGAACTGCCCACCCTCGGGCCGCAGGACCATCAGGTCGAGTTCGACCTCGCGGTAGTCCTCGCGTGCATCGCCGGTGGCCCGCATCGCCGTCACCACGCCGCGTGACCTGGTGCCGTGCCTGATCAACTCCAGCTCGTTGCGCGTTGCCAGTCCCTTGCGGACCAGCATCTGGTCGAACTCCGACCGGACCGCCACGATGTCGTCGGCCAGCGAAAGGCGCTCGCGGGCAGCAGGATCGAACGCCACGAGCAACACGACTCCTGGACGCAGATCCGGTTCGCCGTCACGCTGACGGAGCCTGCCGACGAACCGTTGTCCCGAGACGCTCTCCACGTCGACGGTGATCGGGCCTGCCACGGTGCGTACGGTGCCGATCCCGACCGCCGGGTTCGCGCCCGGCGGAACGGCGCTGGACTCGTTCATGCGACGAGCGAGCGGGCAGCCGAGCGCCGCTCCGACGGCGGCGCAAGCAAGGACGATGATGGCGATCAGGAGCGCGTCGGGCATGAACCACAGGGTGGGCCTTCCCTCCGGCTACCGAACCCAACTTTCTGCAGCCCCTATCCTGGGCAGATGAGCACGCAGCCGCAGGTGGTGACGACGGTCGCCGTCGCACAACCGCGCCGTGCGGTGATCGATGCGGCCTGGCGGGCGATCGGGCCTGGCGTCGAGGTGCTCAGCGGCTCGGACGGTGGCCCGTTGCGCCGCACCGTCAAGCGCATCCTCGACCCGCTGGTCCTCCGGCTGCGATCCAATCCTCAGTACTCGGCGCCAGTCCTCGCGCCCGATACCGCCGCGGCGGTGCGCGACCTGATCGTCGACAACGCCGCCCACCTGCGCGCCGCGGCCGCCTGGTTCGCCGTCCTCAAGACCGAGCGCCGCCGGTTGCGCATCACCACCGGGAACGCACAAGAGCTGTACTTCCCTGTGTGTTTCGAGCTGGCCGTGACCAAGGGCGCGCCGGAACACGACCACGTTGGGGCGGCCGAGGCCGTCTTGCGCAGCATTCACCAGGAGCGCGACCGCACGGCGATCGAGCAACTGAACCGGTACGTCGACGGCGACGAGGTCATAGCCAAGCTGTCCCGACAGCTCGACCGCAGTTGGCGCGACGTGCGCCCTGGTGACACCATCGCCGGTCCGTTCCTGGCGGGGTTGTCCACCATCCTCGGCACCGCGAACGGCCACACCGCGGAGGCGGCGCGGCAACGCGTCTGGTCGGCGCTGATCGCCGACGCGACGCCCTACAACCTCGGCGCACGGGCGCGCCGCGAATTCGCCGATCTGCCATGGTCGATCGTCGAGGTGGGATTGAGTTCGATTGCCCCGCAACAACCTCCGCCGATGACCACTGGTGGGAACGGCGACCGTCCGCTGGATCGCAGTGTGCTCGACCGGGTGCGGGCGACGCTGCGCCGCGCGCTGGACCGCGACGAACTGCCCGACCTCCCGCTGCTGTGCGCAGAGGAGGTCGACCGCGCCTGCGCACCGTGGGGACTGCTCGCCGAGGACAAGCAGGCCACGTTGGTGGCAGGTATCGAGGTCGCCGTCGACCTCGCTCCGCTGCGCGAATCCGCAACGCCGCGTTACGACTTGGGCCGGCTGATCCAGGCCAGACTCCGCAAGGAGGCATACGTACTGCATGCACGGCGGTATTTGGCCGAGGGCGGGCCGCTGCATCCGCGGCAGCGGCAGGTGATCGAGGATCTCGCGGCCTTCGCGCGCCCGTACACCAGCAGGTTGTGGGCCAGACTGCACGGACGCGACGTCTGGCAGGAACCCTGTGACGACGTCGACGACGTGAGAGCCCTGCTGGAGGGGGTGGCCAGGTCGGTGAGCCTTGATCACCGGCAGCGGATCAAGGCCATGCTGGAAGTGGCCGGGGCGAGCGATATCGAGGCGGCCCGATGAGATTCGTCGCGGATTCCGGTTTATGGAGCACCGGCCCGACGGTGGCTGCGGCACCCGCCGTCGCGGTCCTCGAACTCAGCGGTGCAGTGCTGGCGTGGACGGTCGACGACCCGTCCGGTGCCGTCAGGATCACCTTCACCGATGTGCCTGCCGCCGAATGGCTCTGGAGGGTGGTCGGCGAAGCCGGTCACGTCGCCGTGCTCGCCGCGCTTGGCGACGGCGGGGCAGACGGCGGCCGTGTCGTCGACGTCCCCGGCGTCGAACCGTCGCGGGACGCGCTGGCCCCACTGCGGCGGCTCGCCGTCGGGCATTGGCTGCGGCGGTGGTGGCCTGCGAGTTCACGCGATGGCATCGTCGCGCTCGACCCCTCGGTTCTGGACGGCGAGATCGCCCTGCTGAATGCCGCCGCACAGGATTTCTTCGCCGAGGACGTCTTCGATTCCGACGTGGCCGAGTTGTTGCGGTGGCACGGGGCGAGTCTGGTTGCGAGTGCCAACGGCGACGATCCGCGCGTTGCCGAACTCGTCAGTGCCTGTAGCGAACTCGCCGACGAGCTCGGCGTCGCCGAATGGTCGGAACTGGTTGTGTCAATGGCTCAATCGCAACGGCGCCGCGACGACTATGCCTTGGCCGCCGGGCCTGAACCGGTTCGGTCGGGAGCGTCGACGATCGCCAGCGGAATCGGTTCGATCAACTGGACTGCCGTCCCACCCGGGCTGTTCGACGCGGCCGACGGCACGGTCGACTGGGCGATCGAGATGGCCGGATCGGCGGCAGTGGCCGCGGTCCGGGTGGCCACCACGGCACCCGCCACCGGTGTCTCGATACGACTGCGATCGGGTGCGCTCAGCGGCGCAGGCGTCCTGGATGCCAACGGCCGTGCGACGCTACCGTTGATCGGCGCCGAACAGCAGCCGGTGACCGAAACCCAGGCCTGGGACCATGATTGGCCGACCACCGCCGTCATCGTGGGTGCTGACGTAGACGATTCGGCCGACTCCGACGACGCCGCCAGCATCAGGGAGCGGATCCGGTCCTTCGCAAGGGGCAGGCTCGCGCGACCCGGCCCCGACGCATTCCTCGCCGAGATCCTGGCAGCCGAATCCGACTACTGACGCCTACTTGCCCGCCGCCTGCAGCGTCGGTGCCGGAGGTGCAGGCAGTGGCAGCGGTTCCTGCGGCACCTGCGGCGTACCGATCTGTCCGGCCAGCCAGGGCAGCGCTGCGGCGAATGCGTGCGCGGCGAACGGCCAGTCGTGCTTACCGGTCTGGGGGATGACGCCGCATTCGATCCCGTTGGCCGCGCCAAGCCCGCACAGCGAGTTCGCCGCCTCGGTCTGGTCGTTGGTACGGCCTGAGGCATCGCTGCCGCCAAGCCCGTTGCCGCCGGCGTTGGCGGCGTTGATCGCCGTGGGAGGCGGTGCGGTTGAAGCGGTTCCGCTGATGTCGAACCACCCCGAGATCCCCGAGTAGGGCCCATGGCGGCCGATCACGGTGGCGGGGTCGTAGTCGGCGTACTGAGCCGCGTTGCCACCGAACAGCCGCTCGATGGTCTGCTGTTTGGTACCCGAGTTGGGGCCCATGTCGCCTGCGATGTCCTCGAACGTGCTGAACAGGTCGGGGTGCATCACGGTCAGGTCGACCGCGCAGGTTCCGCCCATCGACCAGCCGACGATGCCCCATTTGGCGGCGCTGCGGCTCACGCCGTAGGTCGTCTCCATGAACGGCACGACGTCCTTGGTCAGGTGGTCGGCCGCATTGCCGCGGGTGCCGTCGACGCATTCGGTGTCGTTGTTGAACGCGCCGCCCGAGTCGACGAACACGAGTACCGGCGCGTTTCCGTTGTGCGCGGCCGCAAAGTCGTCAACGGTCTTGATCGCGTTGCCTGCGCGCAGCCAGTCGGCGGGGGTGTTGAACTCGCCGCCGATCATCATCAGCGTCGGCAACGGCGGCGGCGGGTTGGTGGCGTACCAGGCCGGCGGCAGGTAGACGAGTTCGCCGCGGTGCTTGAAGCCAGAGGCGGCCGGGCTGATGGTGACCGGCACCAGGGTGCCCTTGGCCGGGATCTGGTGCGACGCCTGCATCGCCACCACCGTGGCCTGGTCCGTCTGGTCGGGCAGTGGGCCCGCCGTGAGCTGGTTCCACGCCGTCTGGACGGTGGGGAAGTAGCCCACCCACAGATTCAGGGCAAGGCCCGCACACAGGAGGCAGAGCGGCAGAGCAACCGCAGACACGCCGCGTCGCCACCACTTGGCGCCGGGCCAACCGACCACCAGGATGACCGCCGCAACGCCCGTCACCGCGATCCAGATCCACAGCAAGTTGGGAGCTGGGTCGCCCGCAAGTCCCTCGGAGGAGATGTACCAGTACGCCGTTGCCGACAGCACGACGCCGATGCCAACGGCCACCGGCAGCCAGATCAGCCGCCAGCGCCGGTTGCGCCAACCGATGGCCGCCAGAAGCACCACCACGGCGGCCATTTGGATCGTCAACGGCAGCCAGCCGTGCATCAGCGACAGGTGTTGTTGGCGGTAGCCGGCAGCCGGATCCGCCAGCAGCGTCTCGGCGATCCTCGTCATCGAAGTCGTCACGGCCCCATGGTGAATGCCGTTCCTTGTGAAGGGCTGTGAACTAGCGCGGTTTCGCCAGAGGGAACGGCAGCGTCTCGCGGATGCTGCGCCCGGTGATCAACATGACCACCCGGTCCACGCCGACGCCGAGGCCGCCGGTGGGCGGCATCGCGTACTCCATCGCCTGCAGGAAGTCCTCGTCGAGTTCCATCGCCTCGGGATCGCCGCCCGCGGCGAGCAGCGACTGCTCCTGCAGCCGCCGTCGCTGTTCCACCGGGTCGGTCAGCTCGCTGTAGGCGGTGCCAAGCTCGACGCCCCAGGCGACCAGATCCCATCGCTCGGCGACCCCTGGCTTGCTGCGATGCGGTCGGGTCAACGGCGACACCGACGTGGGGAAGTCCTTGTAGAACGTCGGATTCTGGGTCTCGCCCTCGACGAGGCGCTCGTACAACTCGAGCACCACCGCGCCCGCATCCCAGTGAGTCAGGTACGGAATGCCCGCCCCGTCGCACAGCGAGCGCAGCCGGGCGAGATCGGTGTCGGCGTCGATATCCGTGCCGAGCGCCTCGGACACCGCGCCGTGCACGGTCTTCACCGGCCACTCACCCGAGATGTCGACGGCCTGCAACGAGCCGTCGGCGTCACCCGGTCGCATGACCACCTGGCTGCCGTTCGCCGCCTCCGCGGCGTTCTGGATCAGCTCGCGGCACCCGTCCACCCACACGTTGTAGTCGGCGTGCGCCTGGTAGGCCTCCAGCAGGGTGAACTCGGGGTTGTGGCTGAAGTCGACGCCCTCGTTGCGGAACGCCCTTCCGAGTTCGAAGACGCGTTCAACGCCGCCGACGCACAGTCGTTTCAGATAGAGCTCGGGGGCGATCCGCAGATAGAGGTCGAGGTCGTAGGCGTTGATGTGGGTCACGAACGGCCGGGCGTTGGCGCCGCCGTGGATCTGTTGCAGGATCGGCGTCTCGACCTCGAGAAAGCCCTTGCCGACCAAGGTTTCACGGATCGCATGCAAGATCCGACTGCGTGCGGTGATCAGGTCGCGCGCCTCGGTGTTGATGGCAAGGTCGACGTAACGCGTCCGGACCCTGGCCTCGGGGTCGGTCAGGCCCTTCCACTTGTCGGGCAGGGGCCGCAGGCACTTGCCGATCATTCGCCAGCTGTCGACAAGGAGCGAACGTGTCCCGTTCTTGCTGTAGCCCATGGTGCCGGTCACCTCGACGAGATCACCGAGATCGATGGCGCGGGTGAAATCGGCGATGGTGCCGTCGGCGAGCCGCGAATTGTCGAGGAGCAGTTGCACCTCGCCGGACCAGTCGCGAAGTTGGGTGAACAGCACCGCCCCGTAGTCCCGGATGCGCAGCACCCGGCCGGCCACCGACAGGGTCACGTCGTCGCTGGCATCGACGGCCTGCGTGATCGTGTGGCTGGGTGCCTTGCCGACGGGGTAGGCGTCGACTCCGCTGTCCTGCAACGCCTTCAGCTTGGCCATCCTGACCCGAACCTGCTCGGGTAGCCGCGGCGGTCCAGTTTCTTCGAGCAGCTCGATGTCGAGTCCGCTGAGGTCGGGCGCGCTGCCGTCCTCGTGCAGCAACCCGGATTGGACGAGTGTGTCGGGCGCTGCGATGTGATGTCCGGTGTGCTGCTTGGCGCGGCGACTGAACGGCAGCACCAGGAAGCCCTCGGCGATCACCGAGGCGATGCCGACTCGTGGCACCAGTCGGGCGTCGTCGTAGCAGGCGAAGCGGGGCACCCACTCGGGCAGGTACTTCATGTTGGACCGGTACAGCGTCTCCAACTGCCACCAGCGGGAGAAGAACATCAGCAGGCCGCGCCACAGCCTGGCGATCGGGCCCGCGCCGAGCTGCGCGCCTTCCTCGAAGGCCGACCGGAACATCGCGAAGTTCAGCGAAATACGGGTCACGCCAATGTCTTCGGCCTGCAGGCACAGTTCGCTGACCATCAGCTCGTTGGTGCCGTTGGGGGATTGGGGCGAGCGCCGCATCAGGTCGAGCGACGCCCCATTGGCGCCCCACGGCACCAGCGACAGCATCGCCACCACCTCACCAGTGTCAATTCCCCGGTCGCTGCGCTCCTGCCCTCCGGAACCCTGCACCGCCTCCACCAGCAGGCAGTCGCCGTCGGCCGGATCCCCGAGCCGGCCGAGCGCCATCGAGAACCCGCGCTCGGTCTCGGTGTCACGCCAGGCGTCGGCGTTCTTGACCACCTGGCTCATCTCGTCGGCGGACAACTCGCGGTGCCGCCGAATGCGTACCGTCAGATCGGCCCGGCGCGCCCGCGTGACGGCCTGGCGGACCGGCTTCATGTCCGGGCCCGACAGCTTGAAGGTGTCCGGATGCAGGATCGCTTCGTCGCCAAGTTCGAGGGCGTTCAGGCCGGCCTCGCGGAATGCTTGCGCGGCAGTCGAACTCGCGCCCATAACGCCGGGTGCCCAGCCGTAGGACTGGCACAGCTCGAGCCAGGCGTGGATCGCGGCAGGCCACGCCCGTGGGTCGCCGATCGGGTCGCCGCTGGCCAGGCACACGCCTACCTCGACGCGATAGGTGATCGCGGCACGTCCGTTCGGGGCGAACACCACCGACTTGTCGCGGCGGGTGCCGAAGTAGCCGAGAGAGTCGTTCTTGCCGTACAGCTCCAGCAGTCCGCGGATCGCCGATTCGTCCTCGCCGGTGAGCGCATTGTCGGCCCGCTGGGACTGGAACAGCACGATGGCCGCGACCATGAGTGCCACCGCGCCGAACAAGCCGAGCAGCGCGTTGACGAACACGTGCGGATGGCCCGTGAACGAGTCGGCGGCGGCGCCCGCGAATGCGCTCACCCGGTTGAGGGCGTAGAGCAGCCGGTCCGACCTGGCCAGCGTGCCGGGGAACAGCTCGAGCAGGCCCCACCCGATCAGGGTGCCGGTCGCCATGGCCACGACGAGGGTGGCGGCCGCCTTGAACAGCGCACCGCGCCGCACCTTCGCCCAGAACTCGTGCCGGGCCAGGATCAGGAAGCCGATCGCCGCGACGTGGAAGCCCGCCCCGATGATCTCGCCGACGTCGACCATGACCGTCTCGTCACCGGTCACCACATCGAGGACGTTCCAGCCGATCGCGGCCACCATGTAGAGGACCAGAATCCACCAGGCGATCCGTTTTCGGGCCGCGAGTGCCGCCGCGAGCAGCGCAAGCACGAACGCCCACGCGAAGCTGGTGTCCGGGAAGTTGAACAGGTAGTCGTTGACGAATTCACGCGGGATCTTGATGATCAGCCGGATCAGCGGGGACACGCTGGCGATCAGGGACAGCGTGGCGATGACACCGACGGCCCAGCCCGCCGCAACGGGGACCCACCAGAATGCGGAGCGCCGTTTCTTGTTCACCGCGGTCAGGGTCATAGGCCGCGAGGATATTCGGTCAACCCTGGAAATGGGTGAGACTGCCTACCAGACGGGGCCGGTGTATTTCTCACCTGGACCGTGCCCCGGCTCTTCTGGCGCCACACTCGCCTCGCGGAAGGCCAGCTGGAGACTCTTCAAGCCGTCGCGGACCGGCCCGGCGTGCGGCCCAAGGAACTCGGCTGACGCAGTCACCAGCCCGGCCAGCGCGGTGATCAGGCGACGGGCCTCGTCGAGGTCGCGGTAGGGGCTGTCGTCGGGGTCTAGTGCCGACAAACCCAATTTCTCGGCGGCGGCGCTCATCAGCATGACTGCCGAGCGCGTGATCACCTCGACGGCGGGGATCTCGGCCAGTTCGCGGATGCTAGGAACCTCGGTCATGCCTGCTAGACTGGCACGTGCGACCGTCCTGGTGTATTCCAGGACACCCAAGTGGAGTCCCGCTCCCACCGTTGGCCACGTCTTCGACGCCGGTTTCAACGGTCCGGTCACAGGTGTCACACGACGCCTGTTCTGCGTCATGCGCAGGCGGTGAGAGCCGTGATCGGTCGGCATCGGGCCCTGCTATATGCAGGGCCTTTCCTGTTCCATGGAACAGGGGGCTGATGGTGTGGGCTCCGGCAACACTACATAGGAGGCCCCATCAGCACTGAGACACGCATCAACGAGCGCATCCGCGTACCCGAAGTCCGCCTCATCGGACCAGGTGGTGAGCAGGTAGGCATTGTGCGCATCGAAGATGCACTCCGCGTCGCCGCGGACGCCGATCTCGATCTCGTCGAAGTAGCCCCAGACGCCAAACCGCCGGTTTGCAAGATCATGGACTACGGCAAGTTCAAGTACGAGACGGCTCAGAAGGCGCGCGAGTC
>Ga0137412_10002538_pt1 | contig 14440 bp, 8 predicted proteins | sample CZODoug2_1_16fun_FD_122160 | JGI IMG/M metagenome (GOLD analysis project Ga0137412, IMG submission 122160) | Vadose zone soil fungal communities from Angelo Coast Range Reserve, California, USA - CZODoug2_1_16fungal (Hybrid Assembly) | ecosystem: Environmental > Terrestrial > Soil > Vadose zone... | reverse complement strand
AGTTTACACCGCACGACATGTATGACTACGACGCGACGTGGGAACCGATTCTCGCCGACATGCAGGTTGGCGGGCAGGCGCGCAAGGTCGTGATGCAATTGAACCGCAACGGCTTCCTCTACGTACTCGACCGGACGGACGGAAAACTGCTCTCGGCCAAGCCGTACGAGAAGGTGAACTGGGCCACCAGCATCGATTTGGAGACGGGCCGCCCCGTGGAGTCAGACGTATCCAAGAAATTGCTCGCCGGCCAACAGGTCGAGCTGTGGCCATCGACTCGCGGCGGAAAAAATTGGCCGCACGCTGCGTTCAATCCGGAGACCGGATTGCTCTACGCCAACACGCAGCACATGGCGAGTCTCTATCGCTTTGTTCCGCTCGAGCCGTTCGCGGCTGGGATGCGCTATCAATTTGTCGAAAACAAAACAGCGCCGCACGCAACTGGAGACCCCGTCGGGCATGTCGACGCGATCGATCCGATGACCGCCGAGCCGCATTGGCGCGCGCCGTTGTTGGACCATCCGCATTGGTCCTCCATCGTAGCCACGGGCGGCGGACTGCTCTTCACTGGGAAGGAAACCGGCGAGTTCATCGCAATCGACGCGGAAACCGGAACGACGGTGTGGCAATTCCAGACCGGTTCGGGCATCAACGCTCAGCCGATTACGTTCACGCACAACGGAAAGCAATATATTACGGTCTTGTCCGGCATTGGCGGGCTCTATTGGAACGCGGCGCGGGAATCTCTGAAGAATGTGCCGCAAGGTGGATCCGTCTGGACGTTCGCTCTGGCGCAATAAATCGATATTGAATCCACCTTTTGGAGCCACTGGGATGAAACGCGCGATTGCGGTTGGATGGGCTCTGGCATTTGTGTGTACATCGGCGTCCGCGCGGGAGTCCCCGTCTGGCAAATTCTCCGCGAAGCAAATCAGCGCGGGCGCGGCGATATTCGCGCGAAACTGTTCACCCTGCCACGGCGCGCACATGGCCGACCCGGAGGGGGCGTTTGACCTCCGGACCTTTCCTCACGATCAGCACTCGCGCTTTGTCAATTCCGTGACGAACGGAAAGAACAGCATGCCGCCGTGGGGAGGTTTGCTGAAACCGGAGGAGATTGAGGAGTTGTGGGCTTACGTGGTGGCCGGGGAAAAGGCGAACGCTAACAGTTCGACTGCGAAATGACCGGCCGGCGGCTGCGCGGAATGTGGTGGAGGACCTTGCTCGGAAGAAGACATTAGCGCTCTCTGAATGACTCGGGGCGGGATCGTGCTTAAAAACCAAGAAATCGAATTTCGACAGCTCCGGTCCGATCAGCCTTCCTGGCTCAGATTGACCCTCTTACTCGCTGGATTTGGACAAGCCAAGCAGGCGTTGACACAGCTATCCCGCATTGCTATAAGTCACTCACTTTGGAACCCCAGTAAGTTTTTGGGAAGATCTACGTGGGGGAAATCATGCAAAAGCGAAGCGTGTTGTTGCGAATCATGGGTCTTCTGTTAGCGCCCATTGTAGCGTTCCACCTCCAGGGTCAGGACAAGCCACCGCTCAAGTTGATCCAAAAAATCCCCATGCCGAATGTGCAGGGGCGGCTTGACCACTTCGGCGTGGACGTGAAAGGCGGACGGCTCTTTGTGGCCGCTCTCGGAGACAATCAAAACACGGTCGAGGTAATCGATCTGAGGTCGGGAAAGTGGGTATCCAGTATCCCCGGACAAAGCAAGCCGCAAGGGTTGTTCTATTCTCCTAACTTCAAAAAGCTTTTTGTAGCCAACGGGACTGACGGCACCTGCAAGATATTCGCGGGAGACACGTTCAAGCTTATTGATAACTTACCGATCGGCACCGATGCCGATCACGTGGGGTACGATCCAGCGACCAAATATCTTTACGTCGGATTCGGCGATGCAAAATCCGGGGGGCTGGCCATCATCGATACGCGCAACAACAAGCATGTTGGGGATATCAAGACCGATGCCCGCTCCGGTGGCATCAAGATCGAAAAATCGAGGCCACAAACTTTCGTCACGCTTACCGGAGCTACCAATCTTGGCGTCGTTGATCTGAAAAAGCGCGAACAGATAACAGTCTGGCCGACGGGAGTTCCAAGTAATGTCGCCCTAGCGCTCGATGAGGGCCATCATCGGCTTTTCGACGGCGTTCGTGAACCAGCGACACTGATTGTCCTAGACACTGATTCTGGAAAAAAAGTTTCGCAGGTTGAGGGCGTCGCCGGAATCGACGACCTGTGGTATGACGCCGCACACAAGCGCGTCTACGCCTCGGGAGGCAGAGGGTTTGAAGTGGGGTTCGTTTACACCTATCAGCAGAAAGACGCCGATCACTATGACCTAATCGCGAGAGTTCCCACGGCGCCCGGGGCCGGCACCTCGTTTTGGTCACCAGAACTCAATCGCTTTTATGTTGCTGCTCCAGCCAATGACAAGGAAGAAGCAGCAATTCTAGTATTCGAACCTCAGTCGTGAGGAGTGCGTCGGGAGGAGAACGAAGAGGAGTAGGCAGAAACCGATGGGCATAGGTTTCACCTTCATTCTTGTTTTGGAATTCTAAAATGTGGTTCTGTTTGAAACGAGAATCAGGAATGTCAGATCTGATTGGAGGAAAAGATATGAAGACACGCTCTACGCTAGTGTGCCTCCTCGTGCTTGGGGTACTTACTTTCTTTGGCTGCAACACAGCGCCGGGCGGGGCCCCCGCTGCCGCGCCGTCCCACGAACTTCTGCCACTGCAACTCATTCAACGAATTCCCACGCCGGGTGTCACGGGTCGCATCGATCATTTCACCGCGTATCCTAAGCGCCGCCTGCTGATTTTTGCCGCTCTGGGTAACAATACGGTCGAGGTTGTTAATAGTTTCGAGGCCAAGGTAGTTCACAGTATCAAGGGGTTGAACGAACCCCAGGGCGTACTCTATATTCCGGAATTCAACAAGCTCTTCGTGGCCAACGCGGGGAGCGGTGTCGTGAACGTTTACGACGGCAGCACGTGGGCTCTTCGCAAAAGTATCCCGTTCGGCGAGGAGGCTGATACGGACAACCTTCGGTATGACGAAGCTGCAAAACAGGTTCTTGTCGGCATCGTGGGCGGCATTGGCGCAATCGACGCCGCCACGGAAACTCGTGTCGGGAAGGACCTCAAGGGTAGTGGCGGTCACTCCGAGTCTTTCCAACTAGAAAAGAAGGGGTCTCGCGTCTTCGTCAACGTGCCGGAGGACAACAGTATAGTCAACGTTATTGACCGTAAAACTGGTGAACTGACTAAATGGGAGCTGAACGGAATTAAAGCAAACTACCCCATGGCGCTCGATGAAGACGATCATCGGCTGTTTGTCGTTACCCGGAGACCTCCGTTGGTGGTCGTACTTAATACGGATACCGGCAAAGAGGTTGCGAGAGTCCCTATTGGAGGATCATGCGACGACGTATTTTTCGATGCGGAGCGCAAGCGAATTTATGCCCTGGGTGGCGAGGGCTTTATCAGCGCAATCCAACAGAATGACCCGGACCACTACACTCTGATCGCAAACATTCCGACCACCGTAGGTGTACGAACCGGCACTTTTTATGGGTCGAGCTTGTACGTCGGAGTACCAGCGGGTGGACTAGAACCCGCGCAAGTATGGTTTTATGGGGTACCGGAGTAAAGTGCAGGAACGCTGGTGACTTGGCACAGTGAGTCGGAGGCTCATTTTTGGAGTCCGCAGAATCCGCGCAAGACCGGACGCTTTAGGCGCGGGATTAGGTCAAAAAAAGCGATAGCGAATGCGACTCCGGCTTGGTGTTACCATATCAATTTCAGCGCAACTTGGATTTGGCGAGAAGTAGTTTGTGTGGAGGTGATGAGCCCCGCGCTTCCGATCGGTTGACCGTTCTTATCGAAGACGTCAAGATTGTCTGTTGGTGAGGAAAAGTTTGAGTGGTTGAGAATATTGAAAAACTCGGCTCTGAACTGGACGTTGAAGCCTTCCGAAAACAGGCCACTGAAGGCACTTGGTCCGCAGCCCGTGCCTGCGCAGCCTTGACCGGGATTGCTCCTCCTGAAGATTCGATTGTTCTTAAAAATCGAGAAGTCCAGCTTCGACAGCCCTGGCCCGATCAAGGTATTGCGGCCCAGGTTTCCCCATCGCGTATTCGGAGTCGGGAAAGCCAGGCATTGCGTTTTGATGTAATGGTTGGGGTTTCCAGGATTGGTTAGAGTCTGGCACCCCGGGCCAGCGAGCCGGTCCGGCGGCACGCTGGTCTCTTCCAGTTTCTGCCCAACAGGGTCTCCGCCAACAAGGGGTGTGAACGGCTGCCCAGTACTTATCTTGTAGAGGCCTCCTAGCTGCCATCCTCCCAGCGCCCAACTTGGGAGCTCCAGAAGCCACAGAGGCGCTGCCATGCCGGAATGTTGCGTTGATGCTCCCCAAGTTGGACTGGGCAACTCCCAGGTAAAACTGACCACGGCGGTTTGAGCTACGTCGAAATCGGAGAGTCCGCGCGTGGTTCTCTGGTCGAAGAATATCTGGTTAAAGAGTCCGTTCGGAAACGAATCATCCGCCGCGGTCGCCGAGAGTGTATCAACGCTCTTACCCCATGTGTACGCACCATGGAACTGAAACCCGTGACTCACGCGCTTCGTCAGGTTCACCTGAAGCGCATCATAGAACGAATTGGCCTGCCACAAGTTTGCGCTGATACGCCCGAAATTCGGATTGAGGGCAACGCTCGGCAGAGGGTTGGCCTGCGTTCCGGTAGGCAGAAATCCTCTTGCGCACGGGTTTCCATTACCATCCGGTCCACAGGGCCATACGTAGCCTGCTGGGGTCGCGGTAGGGAGAACCATATCAATGTTATCGGCTTTGTAGGGTTGATGCACTCCCCGAGATCCTACGTATCCTACCGTCAGTGCAAGCGTAGATGACAACTCGCGTGCTACACTCAGGTTCCATTGCATCACGTAATTCCGCTTAGGAGCGTGCTCGACGTAGACAGAACGAGAGGAGTTCGACAGATTCGCAAGCTGCTGAAACGCACCCGTCGGGAACGAGCCTGCAGGAACAGAGTTCCCAAATATCTCCTGGACGAACGGCACCGCATGCTGATAAGAAATTGAGAATTCATATGGCAACGGAAGTACGTCGAAAATGCCGAATCCGCCGCGGATGAGCGTCCTGCTCCCGCCCGGGTTCCAAGCGAATCCCACGCGAGGCTCAAAATTCCGAAGCGTCGAGTTCGAGAAAAATGGTGATCCTACATAAGGCTGAGCGTCGGTGAGGTGACGCAGGTTTGAAATCCGGTTGTGCGCTTCATTGGGCACCGTCGCCATTTCATAACGAAGGCCAAGGTCAACAGTTAGGTATTTATGCAGCCGGACGTCGTCCTCGACATAAGCACCGAATATGGTCTGTCGCAGTCCAAAAACGGGTGGGGTGATCGTACGGTTCCCTTGAAATCCTTGTGGCTGATTCGTGAGAAAATTTGACAAAGAGGCGAACCGGAAAACGCCGTTTACGTTGCCCAAGACCAGTTGATTGTCCTGCATCCGCTCGATAGATCCGCCAAACTTGATCGCATGCCTTCCCTTTGTGAAGAAGACGTCATCGCCTCCCTGGAAAGAGTTCCAGAACAGTGATCTGCTGGATGGCAGAAGGCCCTGGGTGCTCGGGGCGCCACCAAATTTGGTGACTCCGGGCAAGTTCTCGATCGACCCAGCCAGTCCTCCGGGTTCAAACGCATAGGACGGATCGAACATAAGTGGATTGGATACTTTGGACACGCCTCCCGAAATTCCTACGGCCCGGCTGAATCCCACCCGGACGGCGTTTAGAATGGTGGGACTAAATATGTGCTGTTGCTGAATGCTCGCTACCTGGCGGGCCGAAACAATGTTGGTGAGAAGCTCGTTGAACGTGCCGGGCAGAACGGTCATTGAGTTATCACGCATGAAAGTGCCGGAAATACCGTCTCTTTTAGAAAACTGGTGATCCACACGAATCGTGAAATAGTTTTCGGTTGTAACCTGCTGTCCGGCAAATGTAAAAATTCCGGTGTCGCCGTTTCCGAGGGAGGGCCCATTGGGTAATGGATAAAATGCGGCAAGAAATCGCCCTACACTCGGATCCACGCCGATAGCTCCTGAGGAAAGCTGGCCGCTTCGTGCCGCAGCCGACGGGACAGTATTGACGGTAGTGACGCCCAGCGACTGGCGAAGCCCTTCGTAGTCGCCGAAAATAAACGTACGGTCCGTCTGGATTGGCAGCCCTGCCGAGCCCCCGAACTGATTTCGCTTGAACGCTGGAATGGTTGGCCCATCGAAGAAATTCCGCGCATCCAGAGCGCTATTGCGGAGAAATTCATATGCAGTACCGTGGAACGCGTTTTTGCCCGAGCGAGTCACTGCATTGATCACGCCCCCCGAAGTACGTCCGTACTCAGCTGGATAGTTGCTCCCCAGAACAGACACCTGTTCGACGGCGTCAATTCCCAGATTGTCGCCTAGCACGCTGCCCGGAGCGCCATTTGAATAGTCATTGATGCTGATTCCATCCAGCCGATAGCTATTCTGGTCGGGACGCGCCCCGGAAATACTGATCGCTGCTCCAAAGCCGCGACCGACGTTTCCTCCCTCACTGGCACTTCCCGTCTGAACGCCCGTAACCCCGGCCTGCAACGTCGCGAGTTGTGCCCAATCCCGCCCATTCAAAGGAGTATCGCGCACGGTTGAGGCATTGACGTTTCCACTTACTGCAGGGGAGGTCTCCGATACTGGCGCGGAAGGAGCCAGCATTCTCACCACTTGTGCCGGGTCACCGACTCGCATAACAACATTAATCGATCGTTCTACTCCTGCGATAAGGACTACGGCGCTCCATTCTTGTGTAACGAATCCCGGAGCGGATATGGTCATGTCATACCGCCCGGGTGGAAGATTGGGAGCATTGTAGAGCCCGTCGGCATCTGTGGTGATCGTCCTGACGGTACCTGAGGTTGCATCTGAGACAGAGATGTGCACACCCGGCATGACCGAACCATTTTCTCCTCGTACGGTGCCGGTGATTGATCCGCCGGCGACTTGCGCGTTTGTGGCCGAAGGGACAAGGAACAAGATGGAAATCAGTGTTAGAAGTAAAACAACAATTTTGCTCAATCCGTTGGAATGAGATTTCACGCGGGAGCTTTTCCAATCAATCCAATGATCCGCGGTCAACATCCCGCCTCCCGTCCCGAGTTTCATCGACCGGATGCGAAATGTCACGGCGCGACTTTCAAACTTCACAAGTGGCCTCCGATACTTCAGTTCTGTGAACAAACAGAGTAGTCTGAGGAATCTTCCTGGCTCCTCAACCCTACGTTTCGTTTACCCACAACTCCGCACCTCTATCGGAACGGGGGGAACAGCTAAACAACCGCCGGCGCGTGCGTCTCCGGCACGGTTTCACCAAATCAACTTGAGCGCAAACTGAATCTGGCGGGACGTTGTCTGTGTAGAGGTGAGGAGTCCCGCGCTTTGAATGCGTTGCCCGTTTTGATCGAAAACTGCAAGATGATCGGTTGGGGAGGAAAAATTGGCACGGTTGAGAATGTTGAAAAACTCAGCCCGAAACTGCGCGTTGAAGCTTTCTGAGATGCGCTTTATGTGGTTGTTCTTGAAGATAGAGAAGTCTAGCTTCGACAGCCCCGGCCCAACCACGGCGTTGCGGCCCAAGTTGCCTCTTAGATTCGCGCAGGTGCCCGCGATGCCCGCGAAGGTCTGGCACTGGGAAACAATCGCTGGGGTCGATTGAGGCAGGATGAAGCAGTTGGGGTTGATATAAATTGGCCCAATAGGATTCCTCTTGAAATTAGCGTCGACTGGATCGCATCCCGAAGTGTAACTCGGCAACTCACTGGTTTCGTCCAGTTTCATCCCCAAGGGATCCCCACCGAAAATTGGAGTAAACGGTTGCCCGGTACTGGCCTTGTACAGACCGCCCAGCTGCCATCCGCCAAGAGCCCATTGCGGAAGCTTCGACCCATTTGCCGGTCCAGGTATTTCCCAGGTGAAGCTCAGGACAAAGGTCTGGGCGACATCGAAGTCCGAGAGACCGCGCGTAGTCCTCTGATCCATGAAGAGCTGGTTAAATAGCCCATTCGGAAAGGCGTCATCGGCTTCCGTGGCCGATAGCGTGTCAATGCTCTTGCCGAACGTGTAAGCGCCATGAAGTTGAATGCCGTGACTGACGCGTTTTGCAACGTCCACCTGCATGGCATCGTAAAACGAATGGGCCTGCCAGAGAGTGCCGTCGACTCGCCCAAAATTCGGGTTGAGCGTACCGCTTGGTTTAGGAGCTGCCTCCGTGCCGCTCGGAAGGAACCCAACAGCGCACGTGACACCTGGGGTCCCGTTAGGTCCGCAGGGCCACAGATAGCCTGCCGGAGTGAGAGCAGGAAGAACCATGTCGATATTGTCCATCCGGTAGGGTTGGTGGACCCCCCGCGATCCGACGTAGCCGACCGTGACGGCGAGAGTGGATGACAGCTCACGCGCCACGCTCATATTCCATTGCATCACGTAATTGCGGTTTGGGTTGCTTTCGGGAAAATACGCGGTACCAGAACTCGAGTTGGTCACTAATTGGTTAAATGCGCCGGTCGGAAATGAACCGGCGGGGAGATTTTCCCCGACTACCAATTGCACGAAGGGCAATGCTCGCTGAAAGGTGAGAGTAAATTCGTACGGCAGCGGCAGTACGTCAAAAATTCCGAACCCGCCGCGGAAGAGTGTCTTGCCGCCGCGCGGATTCCAGGCGAAACCCACGCGCGGCTCAAAGTTCCGAAGCGTGGGATTCCCAAACAATTTTGTTCCAATACTCGGCTGTGCATCCGTCAGGTTGCGCAGCACAGAAGTCCGGCCGTGGCTTTCGGTCGGCACGGTCACCATCTCGTAGCGCAAGCCGGCGTTCAATGTCAGGTTTTTCTCCACCCGGATATCGTCCTGCACGTAGGCGCCGATGAGCGTCTGCCGCATTCCACTGTCTGTTGGCAAAGGCAAGGCGGTCCCTTGAAACGCTGCCGGCTGGTTGATGAGAAATTGCGTCAAGGAATCGAAGCGGAACGTTCCGTTGACATTCCCAGCCGAGACTTGGTTGTCCTGCATTCGTTCCACTTCCACTCCGAACTTCAGGGCATGCCTTCCTCGGGTAAGAACGGCGTCGTCACCACCCTGGAATGAGTTCCAAAAAAGAGATCTGCTGGACGATAGATCTCCCTGTGCGGTTGGAGCGCCACCAAAATCTGTGACTCCCGGTAGGCTCAGGATGCGACCGGCAAAGCCTCCAGGTACAAATGCATAGGAAGGATCGAGCATGAGAGGGTTCAACACACTCGTTACGTGCCCCTCAATTCCCACCGCGCGGCCGAATCCAATTCGAGCAACATTCAACAGATTGGGGTTAAAGATGTGCTCTTCATGAAGAGTTGCGACCTGCCGGCCTGACACGATATCGGAGAACAGTTCCCCGAAAGTACGTGGCTGAATGGTCTTCGAGTTGTCGCGCATATAAGTAACGTAGATACTGTCGCTATCCGAAAATTTGTGGTCCAGCCGAACGGTGAAATAATTTTCGGTGGTCACTTCCTGCGCGGAAAACGAAAAGACTCCCGTATTGGCATCCGGCTGCAGTTGGCCGTTGGGTGACGGATAGAAAGCCTTAAGGAATGAGGGGTGTTGCAAGGCGTTGAGGCCGACAAAATTATCGACACAAAATCCCGCCTGCCCAGGAGCCAGGTTTGTCTGCGTGGCGGGATTCGGACACGCCCCGGTCCACGGGCCGCCGGCGGGGTTTCCGTCGGGCCCAAGGAGATTTCCGTTGGAGTCGTGGACGATTCCCAATCGCGCTGTATCGGACGGCACCGTATTGACCGTGGTCACGCCCAGCGATTGGCGGAGTCCTTCATAGTCTCCGAAAATAAATGTGCGGTCTTTCTTGATCGGCGCTCCCGCTGACCCTCCGAATTGGTTTCGTTTGAAGGCGGGAATTACCGGGCCGTCAAAGAAATTTCGAGCATCGAGAGCGCTGTTGCGGAGAAACTCGTATAAAGAGCCGTGGAAAGCATTCTTGCCCGAGCGGGTCACGACGTTGATTACGCCGCCGGAAGTTCGTCCATAGTCGGCTGGATAGTTGCTGCCAAGCACGGACACCTGCTCGACAGCGTCAATTCCAAGATTGTCACCCAACACGCTGCCCGGGGCGCCGTTCGCGTAGTCGTTGATGCTGATTCCATCCAAGCGGTAACTGTTCTGATCTGGCCGCGATCCGGAAATGCTCACTGCCGCCCCGAATCCGCGGTCGGTGTTGCCTCCTCCGGTCGCACTGCCATTCTGCACGCCGGTGACGCCGGCTTGCAAAGTCGCGAGCTGCGCCCAGTCGCGCCCGTTTATCGGTGTGTCGCGGACGGTGGAAGCGCCGACGGTTCCACCTACCGTGGAGGTTGCCGAACTTACCTGGGAGGGAGGCGCCGCCGTGCGGACTACTTGCTGCGGATCGCCCGCTCGCATCACAAAATTGAGGGCGCGCTCCGCTCCCGCCGCTACGGAGACACTAGTCATTACCTGGGTAACAAATCCGGGAGCTGAGACGCTCATGTCGTAGATTCCGGGAGGCAGGTCGGGCACGTTATAAAATCCATCCGTATCGGTTATGACCGTCCTGGCCGCACTGGAAGTCGTATCCGTACTGGTCATGTGGACCCCCGGCATCGCAGCGCCAGATTCTCCTCTTACCGTGCCAGTAATCGACCCGCCGGCCACTTGCGCGTGGATGGTCCATGGCATTGCAAGGGTCAGGAGCAGGCAGAGTATGGCGGCAACCCAAGCCGTCGCTGGTCTGTGCAGAAATTTATTTTTTGCCTGGTTTTCGCTGAAGGAAGTGAAATTGGGGTCCATGCAATTTTGTGAAGCGAGGGAACGGCCCCGGCGCGGAAGGCCGTTCCCGACGATTTTGCCATGTTCCGGATACTACTTGGAGGACGCCATCATGCCCCCGGCCAGATCGTTGCGCACAACCGCGCCGCCCTTCATCACGAATTTCACTCGTTGCATCTCCGTGATGTCGGTCAACGGATCTCCGGCCACAGCGATGATGTCGGCGAACTTGCCCTTCTCAATTGTGCCGAGGGTGTCCTGCTTGTGGATGATCTCGGCGTTGATTGTCGTGGCCATTCGCAGGGTAAACGCGGGGCTTGCTCCCCACTTGACGAAGATAGGGAACATTTCGCCCTGCACGCCGTGCGAGCAATTGCAATCGGTGTTATAGACCCTTCCTGGCGGCGGTGCGGAGCCGCTGCCCCAACCGAGGATCACACCGGCAGCCAGCATTTTTTTCCACGTAACCTCCACCAGGCGGTACCGGCTGTAGGGCGCCCATTGTTTCAGGTCCCCAGGTTCGTCCTGACGGTGATCTAGAATCGTCGTCGTGATGGGCATACGATTCTGGACGAATTGTTTAATGTCGTCATCGGTGGCGGCGGTGGCGTGCTGAATATTGTCGATCCCGACCTCGATCGCGTACTTGAGGCCGTCACCCCCATAGGTATGGGTAGCGACCCACATGCCGCGCTTGTGGGCCTCATCCTCGACGGCGGCAAGTTCGTCCTTCGTGGGAAGCGGCTGATTGAACATCTTGCCGTCTTTGTCGAAATAAAAAGGGCCGGTCGTATGGATTTTGACGTGGTCGACGCCGTAATGGGCCAATTCACGCACGGCGGCGCGCATCGCGTTAGGTCCGTTCGCGGTGATGTCCGGTTCGTGGGGCGCGAAGTCCAATGGATAGGAGGCGCTGCCGGGCATCGTCACGTTGATGATGGGACCCGCGGTGATCAGCCGGGGCCCCTGAACGAGGCCGCTTTCGATGGCTTTTTTGAGCTCGACGTCGGCATATCCGCCGCCGTGCGATCCCATGGCCACAAGCGTGGTGTAGCCGGCGTTCAAGCTTCGTGTGGAGGTGTTAAGCGCTATCATCATCTGATGTTGCAGGTTTCCTTGACCGTCCGTGAGGTGGACGTGACCGTCAATCAATCCCGGCAGCACCGTCGCTGCGCTGAGGTCGATCACTTTGGCGCCGGCCGGAATCTTCACGCGGTCGGCGGGACCGACGTCGGTGATTTTGTCGCCGATGATAAGCACAACTTGATTTGGTAAATTGGCGCCCGACTTGGGGTCGAACATTTTGCCCGCGCGCACGGCCGTGACTTGCTGGGCTTGCGCTGACACAATGGCCCCTAAAATCAAGAGCACTGCATTCAACAGGTATTTCGATCGCTTCATATAGCCTCCGTTGCTGTCCACAATCTGGCGTCAGGCCGGACGATTTCGATTTAGGCCTGGGCGCGCTTTAGATCAAGGAGGACAACCCTATTTGGACCTGAACTGGTCACAAAGTAAAGTTGTCCTCACCGTTTGTTACCGACGCCGTTTCAGCGGCCGTAAACCAGTACCCGGAAGTTTCCGGGTTTCGCCCTCGCCAGTGGATTGGGCTGTTTCTCAGTGGGAGGGCCCGGCGGATCAAAATCCGAAGTGGACACGAACAGAGTGTGGGTCTTCGTATCAAGTCCCATCGTTTTGCCGCCGTACTCAGTCTTTACCGTCTCGACTTCGCTGAGCTTGCTGGGTGAGTCTTCGTGAAAGATGTGAATCATACCCTCGCGCGTGGAGACAAATACCATGCCGGTCGATGGCTCAAACTGGATAGCGTCCACGCCGGCGGTTATCGGGAACGACTGGATGACGTTTCCTTTGTCCGCATCCATCATCACCATGAATTGCGGCTTGCGGCCCGCGGAAAAGAGGCGCCGGTTCTTTACGTCCATTGCCAGCGCGACAGCCTGCCCTTCCGGAGCGACCGGCCAGCGGTTCTTTATCTCGAGAGTTTTGGTGTCAATGGCCACTACGTCGTTTTTATCTTCGTTATTGTCGTAGATCATCCCCTTGCCGTCGACTGCGGGGAACTCCACCGCTCCGATCAGGTCTATGTTCTTCACTACCGTTTCCTTCGCCGGATCGATAACGGTTGAGTTGTGGCTGCTGCCGTTGAAGGTAAAAATGTACTTCGATGCCGGATCGTAAATAATAGAGTCTGTGTCAGGCTGATTGGTCTTGACCTCGCCGGTGACCTTCAAGGTCTTCAGATCGAAAACGAACGCGCTCTGGGCCTCACCGTCACTGATAAAGCCCTTGTTAAGCGGCTTGACCAGGGCGACTCCGTGGATGCGTTTGAAACGGGGGTCAGAAATTGTGGTCACCAACGAGTAGTCATCGGCATTGAGGATAACTACTTCCGTGCCGTGGGATACGTAGACGCGGCGCGCGTCTGGATCGACGAGGAGGTAGTCAAAATACTCGCCGCCACCCGGTGCCACGGCCAGTGGGACTTTCTTGACCAGGTGGTAGCCGCCTGCAGCCGAAACTGTGAGAGCGTAGGCAGCGAGTAGTAGAGTCGAAACACCAATTGCAAGACGTGCAAAACTTGAAGTCTTCATGTGAAATTCCCCCCTAAGAGTCTGAAGTGCGGGTCGTGCATCCCGGCCCGGCCGGGGATGCGTGCGACACCTAAACTTGCCTGGATATTAATACGTCGCCCAAGAAAAAAAGTTTCGGTCAATTGTAGATAAAACACGGCTGCCCGCCCAAAAGTCAGGCGGGCAGCTGTGTCACATGCGCATCCTTCGAATTACCAGATCACCTTAATTGCAAACTGAACGTCTCGCGGTTGGGTCGCCAGGGTGTCCATAGAGCCGTCACCTCCTGCCGATCCGTTCTCGTTAAAGATTCCGGCACCCGCGCCGGGCTCCGGGGGCACAAAGTTGCTGTGATTAAAGATGTTGAAGATCTCCGCCCGGAACTGAATGTTGAACGTCTCCGAAATGCGATGGATCGGGTTGTTCTTGGTCGCGGAGAAATCCAGGTTTACAAGTTTGGGCCCGCGGATGGTATTGCGCCCCGCATTGCCCAGTAGATTCGCGCAATAAACCTGCCCGCTAGGCGGCGCTGCGGCGCCCGAGAAAGTGGCGCACTGGGCGGCAAGGGGCGATGAAGCCGACACCGTCGGAAGCGTGAAGCAACTCGCGTTGATATAGACAGGGGCTGTGCCGCCTATGTAATTGTGGTTAATGGGATCGCAGCCTGGAACACGGTTCGGAATGCCGAATGGGTCCGCACCTGAATTTTGTAGCTGCGCTGGGTCTCCGTTATTGATGACGGTCGTCGGAACCCCAGTGTTGATCTTGAAGATCGTGCCAACCTGCCATCCGCCCACCGCAGCCTTTGCAAAACCGTTGAGAGACTTGGGCGTGGGCAGAGCATAGAGCACGTTAATGGACGCGTTCTGGCCGACGTTGAAGTCAGAAACGCCCCGGAGCGATTTCGGGGCGAAAAAGTACAAAGAGTTGAGTCCATTCCCAAA
>Ga0137412_10001246_pt2 | contig 14454 bp, 13 predicted proteins | sample CZODoug2_1_16fun_FD_122160 | JGI IMG/M metagenome (GOLD analysis project Ga0137412, IMG submission 122160) | Vadose zone soil fungal communities from Angelo Coast Range Reserve, California, USA - CZODoug2_1_16fungal (Hybrid Assembly) | ecosystem: Environmental > Terrestrial > Soil > Vadose zone... | reverse complement strand
CCGAGCAGCGCCCGTCGAATGACAGCGCGGCGCGCGGCAGCGGTTCCAGCGGCGGTGGCTCCGGCGGCGGTGGCGGTCGCACCGAGAGCAGCCGGGGCGGTTCGTCCGACGGCGGCGGTTCCGGTGGCGGGTCCGCGCCCAGTCACCAGGGCGGTGGCGGTGGCGGCGGGGGCTCGCGTGACTCCTCGCCGAAGGAGTCCGGCGGAGGCGGAGGCGGCGGCTCACGCGGCGGCGGTGGTGGCGGCGGCGGCGGCGAGTCCAGGGCGCACGGCGCCGTGGCCCAGCCGGCCGACCCGACCGCGGTCCAGCCGGCCGTGAACGCCAAGCGTGGCGCACCCGTGGCGGCGGCTCCGGCCGACGACAACAACTGAGCAAGAACGCTCGAGCAGAACGGGTGGGGCGGTAGCGGCAGGATCGCTACCGCCCCACCCGTTTGTGCTGGCTGTGGTGTGTGCGCGACCCGGTGCGGGTCAGCGGCGGCGCCAGGTCAGCCGGATGCCGAGCCCGGCGAGCCAGGCGTGCAGGTCGTGCCCGTGGGCGCTGAGCCCGGCCAGCACCCGGTAGCTGGTGGCCAGGGCCCGCTCTGCGGCGGCGGGGTCGAGCAGCCCGGTGGCCACCGCGGCCACGTACTCGTCCAGGTCGAGCACGGTGCTGGACCGGCCGGTGCACACCACGAGGTCCAGGTAATGGTCCACCGTGTGCCAGACCGAGCCGTCCGGCCCGTCCCGCTCGATGTCCACGATGTCCAGGTAGAAGTCCTGGTCGCGCTCGTGGCCGGGGTGCCACCACCAGTCGGTGACCCGGATCCCGAGCTCGGGCAGCAGCCACGACTCGACCCGGGCGAACCGGGGGTGCTCCTGCACTGCCCGGTCCAGGTAGAGCCCGAACGGCTCGGTGCGGTACTCGTCGACCGGGCGAACAAAACCCTTCGGATCGGTGTTGGTACAGGTGTGCACGTCGAACGTCTCGTGCTTCGGCGGGTGCATCGAATCCGATACTGTCAGACGGAAGGCTTACTCTCGATACCGTGGCATTCGCGACTGAACACCCCGTCATCGCACACTCGGACGCTCGCCCGGTGGAGTCGATCCCCCGGGAGAACGGCCAGTTCGAGGTGGTCAGCGAGTTCGTGCCCGCTGGTGACCAGCCGGCCGCCATCGAGGAGCTCGAGCGGCGCATCCGGGCCGGTGAGCACGATGTGGTGCTGCTCGGCGCCACCGGCACCGGCAAGTCGGCCACCACGGCCTGGCTGATCGAGCGGCTGCAGCGGCCCACCCTGGTGATGGCGCCGAACAAGACGCTGGCCGCCCAGCTGGCCAACGAGCTGCGCGAGATGCTGCCCAACAACGCGGTCGAGTACTTCGTCTCGTACTACGACTACTACCAACCCGAGGCATACATCGCGCAGACCGACACCTACATCGAGAAGGATTCGTCGGTCAACGACGACGTCGAGCGGCTGCGCCACTCGGCCACGATGAACCTGCTCTCCCGCCGGGACGTGGTGGTGGTCGCGTCGGTGTCCTGCATCTATGGCCTGGGTACCCCGCAGTCCTACCTGGACCGGTCGGTTCAGCTGGACGTGGGGGACCAGGTCGACCGGGACGCGCTGCTGCGTGCGCTGGTGGACGTCCAGTACGCCCGCAACGATCTGGCGTTCAACCGGGGCACCTTCCGGGTCCGCGGGGACACCGTGGAGATCATCCCGGCGTACGAGGAGCTGGCGGTCCGGATCGAGTTCTTCGGCGACGAGATCGAGGCGCTCTACTACCTGCACCCGCTCACCGGCGACGTGGTCAAGCAGGTCGACACGGTCCGGATCTTCCCGGCCACGCACTACGTGGCCGGCCCGGAGCGGATGGAGCGGGCCATCCGGGACATCGAGAAGGAGCTGGAGGATCGGCTGGCCGACCTGGAGCGGCAGGGCAAGCTGCTGGAGGCCCAGCGGCTGCGCATGCGCACCCAGTACGACGTGGAGATGATGCGCCAGGTCGGGTTCTGCTCGGGCATCGAGAACTATTCCCGGCACATCGACGGCCGGGGTGCGGGTACCGCGCCGGCCACCCTGCTGGACTACTTCCCGGACGACTTCCTGATGGTCATCGACGAGTCGCACCAGACGGTGCCGCAGATCGGCGGGATGTACGAGGGCGACATGTCCCGCAAGCGAAACCTGGTGGAGTACGGCTTCCGGCTGCCCTCCGCGGTGGACAACCGCCCGCTGACCTGGGAGGAGTTCGCCGATCGGGTCGGCCAGGTGGTGTACCTGTCGGCCACCCCTGGGCCTTACGAGCTGCAGCGCACCGGCGGCGAGTTCGTCGAGCAGGTCATCCGGCCGACCGGTCTGGTCGACCCGAAGGTTGTGGTCAAGCCGACCAAGGGGCAGATCGACGACCTGGTGCACGAGATCCGTGAGCGCGCCGAGCGGGATGAGCGGGTGCTGGTCACCACGCTGACCAAGAAGATGTCCGAGGATCTCACCGACTACCTGCTGGAGCTGGGCATCCGGGTGCGCTACCTGCACTCCGAGGTGGACACGCTGCGCCGGGTGGAGCTGCTGCGCCAGCTGCGGCTGGGCGACTTCGACGTGCTGGTCGGCATCAACCTGCTCCGGGAAGGCCTCGACCTGCCGGAGGTTTCGCTGGTGGCCATCTTGGACGCGGACAAGGAGGGCTTCCTGCGCTCGGGCACCTCGTTGATCCAGACCATCGGCCGGGCGGCGCGGAACGTGTCCGGCGAGGTGCACATGTACGCCGACTCGATCACCGACTCGATGAAGTTCGCCATCGAGGAGACCGATCGGCGGCGGGACAAGCAGATCGCCTACAACAAGTCCAAGGGGCTCGACCCGCAGCCACTGCGCAAGAAGATCGCCGACATCCTGGACCAGGTGTACCGGGAGGCCGAGGAGGTCCCGGTCGGTGGCTCCGGGCGCAACCAGTCCCGCGGCAAGCGGGCCGCCGGCGAGCCGGGTCGGGCCAGCTCCGGGGTGATTGCCGGGCGGGACACCACGAACATGCCGCGCGCCGAGCTGGCCGACCTGATCCAGCAGCTCTCCGAGCAGATGCTGGCCTCCGCCCGTGACCTGCAGTTCGAGCTGGCCGCACGGCTCCGGGACGAGATCAGCGACCTGAAAAAGGAGCTGCGCGGCATGGACGCCGCCGGCATTGGGTGAGGCCATCCCCGGCCAATTCTCCGGCGGCGATACGGTAGACGCCGAGTTGTCCGGATCGATGGAGTGGGGAAACCGAGCTGTGACCGCAATAGCCTCCTCGTTGCGGGGCAGGGCCAGCAGTCTCGGGACCGCGCTGCGCGAGCACCCCGGTCGGATGTACCTGGTGTCCCTGCCGGTGCTGGCAGCCGCTGTCCTGGCGCTGGCGGTGAGCCTGGGCGGGCGCTACCTGGACCTCGAGGTGTACCGGCTCGGGGTGCACACCTGGCTCACCGGCGGCGACCTCTATGGGGCACTCCCGGTCACCAGCGCCGGGGTCGTGCTGCCGTTCATCTACCCGCCCTTCGCGGCCATGCTGATGGTGCCGCTGGCGCTCACCGGGTGGGGATTCGCCTCGGCCGCTGTGTTCGCGGTATCGCTGCTCTCCCTCGGGATCACCCTCTACGTGGTGATGCGGCGGTTGTGGCCGTCCGGCGGTCACGTCGGCGCATTGGCGGCGACATCCGTGCTGGTGCCGCCGTGTCTGCTGCTGGAGCCGGTGTCCCAGACCTTCGGGTTCGGCCAGATCAACCTGATCCTGATGGCGATGGTTGCGGTGGACTGCTTGATGGCGCGCACCCGCTGGCCCCGGGGCCTGCTGGTCGGGCTGGCCGCCGCGATCAAGCTGACCCCGGCCGCGTTCGTGCTGTACTTCCTGCTCCGGCGGGACTATCGCGCGGCGGCCGTCGCGGCGATCAGCGGGGCGGTGGCCACCGGGATCGGGGCGCTGGTGGCGCCGGTGCCTTCCGAGCGGTACTGGGGCGGCGGGTTGGCCGGGGTGAGCGGGGTGAGTGGCTCGCCGTTCTTCACCAACCAGACCTTCCAGGCGGTGTTCACCCGCGCCGGGGTCGGCGGGCTGGAGATGAAGGCGGCGTGGCTGCTGCTGTCCGTGGCGCTTCTGCTGCTCGCCATTCCGGTGATCCGACGGGCGCCCCGGCCGCTGGCGCTGGTCGCCACCGCCGGCGTGGCGCTGCTGGTGTCCCCGACGTCCTGGTCGCACCACTGGGTGTGGATAGCTCCGGCCCTGCTCATCGCCGGGGTCTCCGCGTGGCGGGCGCGCTCGGCGCTGTGGGCGGCGGTCACCGCGGTGCTGGCGGTGACCTTCGTGGTGGCGCCGTTCCAGTACCTGCCGCATGACAACGGCCGGGAGCTGACCTGGTCAGTCCTCCAGCAGGTGGCCGGCGCCAGCTATGTGATCGTCACCGTGGCGGTGTACGTGCTGCTCTGGCTGACCTGGCGGCGCCGGCCAGCGCCGCGCCCGGCCGCCCAGGTGGCGGAGCCCGCGGCGTCCTAGGCGTCCGCTTCGGTTGAGGCGGCGAGGAGCCGGCCGAACTCTTCGGCGATTGCCGGCAGCGGCCAGTGCGCGTTGAGCCCGCTCGGGTTGGGCAGTATCCAGATCCGGGTACTGCCCAGCCGCTGTTCGGCAGGTCCGATCACCGCTTTCGGTTGGCCGAACGCGACCCGGTACGCGGTGACCCCGACAACGGCGAGCCAGCGGGGGCGGACTTGCTCGGTCAGCTCGCGCAGCCGCTGGCCGCCGGCGGTGAGCTCCTCGGCGGTGAGCTCGTCGGCCCGTGCGGTGGCCCGGGGGACCAGGTTGGTCAAGCCGAGGCCGAGCGCGGGAAGCACGGCCTGCTGGTCCGGCCGCAGCAGCTCAGGCGTGAACCCGGCGCGGTGCAGCGCGGGCCAGAACCGGTTGCCCGGGCGGGCGAAGTGATGCCCGGTGGCCGCCGAGACCATGCCAGGGTTGATCCCGCAGAACAGCACCCGTAGCGGTGGGTCGTCCGGCCCGGGGAGCAGATCCGGCAGTACCCCGGTCACCGGCGAGCTCAGAGCAGCCCGGCCAGCAGGTAGGCAGCCACCGTGCCGAGCAGGAACACCGCCCAGCCCACCGCCGAGGCCAGCAGCGGCGAGCGGCCCAGCCGGGTCAGCAGCCGGCCACCGATCAGGCTCACCGCCAGGCCGAGGAGCAGCGCGGCCGTCGGAAGGGCCACCACAACGGCATGCGCCTTGGGTTGGCACACCACCAGCCCCGGAGCCGAGCGGCAGGCGTCGATGGCCATGCCCAGCGGGCTGAGCGAGGCGAATCCGACGAGCAGGCCGATAGCCAGCAGCGACAGCGTCGCCAGCCCCCACGACGGGTACTGCGCGGCGAGCGCGGCACGACTGACCGAGGGGCGCGGATCCTTGGTGAGCTCAGCCAGCGTGGCCCGGGCGGCGGCCCGCGCGGCAGCGTCGTGTGGTGAGGGATCCTCGGCGGATTCGCCGCCGGTGTCAGGCATGCCGCACTGTATCGGGGCTGATCGGCTGGTTCTGGCCTGGGTCTGTCGCCGCCCAGTGCTGTTGCCGCACAGGGCTGTCGCCGCACGGTGCTGTTGCCGCATACGTCCGCTGGAGCGATGCTGGCTGCAGAGCCCTATCGGAGTGATGACCTGACAGGAGCAGCGCGTGCATCATGCCTTTGTCTTCAACGAGGTTGCCGTCCTCGTCCGGCACTGGTTCGAGATCGACCTCGGCGACAGCCACATGGAGCACGGCGCGCGGGTCGAAGTTCGCCTGGTGGCTCCTCAACCGCGTCGGGGTACCGAGTCGGCCGCCCAGGTGATCACCGTCGATCAGCCGGTGTGGCGGGCGGATCTGTTCGATCGGCTGGACGGCACTCCCGGAGCGTTCGAGGCGGCGCACTTCCACCCGCACTTCGTCGGGGTCGAACCGTGCCCACGTCACTGGGCCGAGCAGGTCAAGGCGGCGCCATGGGACTGGCTGCACACCAGCCTGTCCGACGTCGCGGACATCGTCTCCACCGCCGGCCTGGAGCTCAACGACCCGATCACCGCGAAGGAGCAGGTCGGCGCCGAGGTCGACGCGATCGTCGCCGCGGCGCAGACCCGCGCGGCCACCCAATGCCGCTCCAAGCAGCAGTGTTATGCCTGGACCAGGGACGCCCAGGTCTCGGTGCACACCATGCTGGACACCCTGGCGCGGCCCGATCTCCTCGACCGGGATCGAGTGTCCCCCTGGGTATTGGTCTAGGCCAGGGTCATGGTCTAAGCCGAGGTCACCGGCGGTCTGACCCGCCGGTGACCTCGGTGACCTCGGCGCGCAGCGCGCTGGCTGATCCCGTGCCCCGCTGATTGCAGGCGGGCTGAGACTGGCCTCCGGCGGGCTGAGACTGGCCTCCGGCGGGCTTGAGACTGCCTCCGGCGGGCTATGGCGCCCACCACACCCGCTACCTAGGCTGAGGCCGGGGTGACGTCGGTGATTGCCGGCCGCCCACGGAGGGATGTCGGTGGACGAAGGCGTCTGCGCGGTTCGGCCCGGGGTCGACCTCGGTCGGCACGCTCGCATGCTCGCTCGTGTGCACGACGCCCTGCTCTCCGGCGACCGGCCCCCGGTTCGACCGCGAGACCTGGTGGAGCGGTCCTGGACCCGGGTCCGCCGTTACGGCGTCAGCCCCGACCTGGGTGACCCGCCCGACCCGATGACGGCCGACCAGGTCGAACTGCGCCGGCAGGCCTCGCCGTTGAGCCGGGTTCTGCCGCTGCTGCGCGCCAGCCTCACCTCGGTCGCCGAGGACGCCCGGCACATCATGGTGATCACCGACGCGCAGGGCGTGGTGCTCTGGCGGGAGGGCGCTTCGAAGGTGCGCCGCCGCGCGGATGGGCTCGGCTTCACCGAGGGCGCGACCTGGTTGGAGGGCACCGTCGGGACCAACGCCATCGGCACCGCGATCGCCGAGGCCGCCCCGGTGCAGCTGTTCTCCGCCGAGCACTTCGTCCGCCGCCAACACCCGTGGACCTGTACCGCGTGCCCGGTGCACGACCCGCGCACCGGTGAGCTGCTCGGCATCGTCGACATCACCGGCCTCGCCGAGACGATCCACCCGACCACGGTCGCCCTGGTGTGCACCGCGGTGAAACTGGCCGAGTCCAGCCTCTGGCACCAGCACGAGGGCCGGCTGGAGGCGCTGCGCGCGGTCGGTGCCCCGTTGCTGGCCGGTGTGCCGGGGCCGGCCCTGGTGGTCGACGATCACGGCTGGGTGGCCGCGGTCACCGGGATGGCGCCGGTGGACCGGGTATCGGTGCCCCGGCCGGACCAGCCGCTCGCGGTGCACGGCGTCGGCCTGTGCCAGCCGGAGGCGGTGCCCGGCGGCTGGCTGCTGCGCCCGTCCGACCCGGCCGGCGGCGCACCCACCTCAGGCCGGTTGCGACTGCGGCTGGAACTGGGCTCCCGGCCGGTGCGCGCGGTCGTGGAAGGCACCAACCGGTGGCTGCACCCGCTCTCCACCCGTCCCGCCGAGGTGCTGTTGCTGCTGGCCATGGCCGGTGCCGCCGGGCTCAACGCGGCCGAGCTGAGCGTCGCGCTGTACGGGGACCGCGAGCACCTGGTCACCGTGCGCGCGGAGCTGTCCCGGCTGCGCCGCACCCTGGGCGGGCTGCTGCTGGCCCGGCCGTACCGGATCGCGCCGGGCGTCGAGGTGCAGCTGCCCGAGCTGGTCGGCTGCGGGTTCGTGGTGAATTCGACTGCCCCGGGGGTGCGAGCTCTCGCGGTCGGCCACCGCTGAGGTGCCCCGGTGTTCACCGCGCCGAGCCGCCGTGCAACCCCGCTGCAACCGTTGCCCCCAGCGGCGGGGCGCGGTGTGCTAGGCCACCGAGAGATGGGCAGCGAGGGGGCGTAGCTGATGCCGGGCCACCTGGAGACCAACGGCGCGCTGGTGCCGCCGGTGGTGCCTGGTTCCTCGGTGGGCATCATCGCCAACCCGATGTCCGGCCGGGACATCCGCCGCCTGGTGGCCAGGGCCTCGGTGTTCCCGAACGCGGAGAAGACCAACATGGCGCTGCGGCTGATTGCCGCCGCCGGCGCGCTCGGCGTGCAGCGGGTGTACATGTCGACCGACGGGATGGGGGTGGCCGGCGGGGTGCTGCGGGCCGCCGGCAAGCCCCGTGCCCGCGACGGCAGGTGGCCCGAGCTGGTGTTCTGCGAGCTGGACCGGCCCAGCGGGGACGTCGAGGACACCCGCCGGCTGGTTCGCCAGATGCGCGAGCGGGGCGCCTCGGTGGTGGTGCTGCTCGGCGGTGACGGGACCGTCCGCGCGGCGTCCACCGAGTGCGCCGAGTTGCCGCTGCTGCCACTGTCCACCGGCACGAACAACGCCTTCCCGGAGATGTGGGAAGCCACCGTGGCCGGTTCGGCGGCCGCCCTGCTGGCCACCGGCCGGGTGTCTCGGGAACAGGCCACCTACCGGGCCAAGTCGCTGCACGTGCGGTGCGGCGCGGCCACCGAGGTCGCGCTGGTCGACGTGTGCATCGCCACCGTGGCCCACGTCGGCGCCCGGGCGCTGTGGGATGTCGGCACGCTGCGCGAGCTGTACTGCGCGTTCGCCGAGCCGCACGCCATCGGGCTGTCCAGCATCGCCGGCCTGGTCGCGCCGAGCGGGCGAACCGACCCGGACGGGGTGCGGCTCCGGCTGGCCGGCGACGCCGCCGCCCCGCGCCGGGTGCTGGCCCCGGTGGCGCCCGGGGTGCTCGCCCAGGTCGGGCTGCTCGAAGTGGCACCGCTGCGCGCCGGTGAGTCGGTGACCAGCGCGGTGCCTCGGGGCACGGTCGCGGTGGACGGCGAGCGGGAGCTGGAGTTCGGGCCGGGCACCCCGGTCACGGTGACACTGCGCGCGGACGGCCCGACCGTGCTGGACGTCCGCGCCGCACTGGCACACGCCGCCGAGCGCGGGCTTCTGGTGACTGGGATCACGACTTTTCAGGAGGTCAGATGAAGGCAGCGCGATACCACGGCCGCGGGGACATCCGGATCGACGAGGTACCCGAACCGGAGGTGGGCGCCGGTCAGGTAAAGGTGGCGGTCGACTGGTGCGGGATCTGCGGCAGCGACCTGCACGAGTTCCTGGAGGGCCCGCTGTTCATCCCGCCGCCGGGGTCACCGCACCCGCTCACCGGGGAAACGCTGCCGGTGGTGATGGGGCACGAGTTCGCCGGGACGGTGGCCGAGCTGGGCGACGGGGTCGAGGGCGTCGCGGTGGGCGACCGGGTGGCCGTGGAGCCGTACTACGTGTGCGGCACCTGCGCCGCCTGCCAGGCCGGCCGGTACAACATCTGCCGCTCGCTCGGCTTCGTCGGGCTGTCCGGCACGCAGGGCGGCTTCTCCGAGCGGTGCGTGGTGGACCAGCGCTGGGTGCACCCGCTCGGCGAGCTGGGCACCGACATCGGCGCGCTGGTGGAGCCGCTCGCGGTGGGCTACCACGCGGTCCGGCTGTCCCCGCTGCCCAAGGGTGGCACCGCCGTGGTGTTCGGCGCCGGACCGATCGGGCTGGTCACCATCGCCTCGCTGAAGGCCGCCGGCGCCGGGCAGATCATCTCCGTGGAGCCGGCCGCCGCGCGCAAGGCCAAGGCCCCCGGCGCCGGTGCGGACGTGGTGCTGGACCCGACCGAGACCGATGTGCCCGAGGCGGTGCGCGAGCTGACCGAGGGCGCCGGCGCGGACGTGGCCTTCGAGTGCGCCGGCATCGACGCCGTGCTGGCCAGCGCGATCGGCTCGGTGCGGCCCGGCGGGACGGTGATCAACGTGGCCATCTGGGGCCAGCCGGCGACCGTGCAGATGAACTCCCTGGTGATCTCCGAGGTGTCCGTGCTGGGCTCGCTGGCCTACTGCGGCGACCACCCGGACACCATCCGGCTGCTCACCGACGGCACCGTCGACGCCGCCCAGTTCATCACCGGCCGGATCGGGCTGGACGAGCTGGTGGACGGCGGTTTCCGGCAACTGATCGAGCACAAGGACGAGCACGTCAAGATCCTCGTCCATCCCTAAATCCGCGCCAAAGAAGGAGGCAGGATGACTGCGCAACGGGTCGCGCTGGTGACCGGCGGAGGCCGGGGCATCGGCCGGGGAATCGCCCTGCGGCTGGCCGCGGACGGGCTCGCCGTCGCGGTGAATGACGTCAACCCGGAGACCGCCACGGCGGTCAGCAAGGAGATCATCGCCAACGGTGGCCGCTCGGCGGCCGTGCCGGCCGACGTGACCGACCGGGACGCCGTGTTCGACATGGTCGCCCGGACGGCAGACGAGCTCGGCCGGCTCGACGTGATGGTGGCCAACGCGGGCATCGCGCAGGTCAAGACGCTGCTCGAGGTCACCCCGGAGGATCTGAAGAGGATCTTCGAGGTGAACGTGTTCGGGGTGGTCTACTGCCTGCAGGCGGCCGCCGAGCGGTTCATCAACCAGGGCGGCGGCGGGAAGATCATCAACGCCGCGTCGGTCGCCGGACACGCGGGTTTCGAGTTCCTCGGGCACTACTCGGCGACCAAGTTCGGCGTCCGCGCGCTCACCCAGGCCGCCGCCAAGGAGCTGGCCCAGCACAAGATCACGGTGAACGCCTACTGCCCGGGCATCGTCGGCACCGACATGTGGGAGCTGATCGACGAGCAGCTGCGGCCGTACCTGGGCACCGCAAAGGGGGAGGCGCTGGCCACCTACACCGAGCGCATTCCACTGGGTCGGGTGCAGACCGCTGACGACGTGGCCGGCTTCGTCTCCTACCTGGCCGGACCGGATTCGGACTACATGACCGGGCAGTCGGTCATGATCGACGGAGGGATCGTGATGTCATGACCGGAACCCTGCCGACCACGGTGTCCCAGGAGCTGGGCCCGGACGCCCTGCTCCAGGTGTACCGCACCATGCGCACCATCCGGGAGTTCGAGGAGCGCGTGCACGAGGAGTTCGCCAGCGGCGACATCCCCGGGTTCGTGCACCTCTACGCGGGCGAGGAGGCCTCCGCCACCGGGGTGTGTAGCCACCTGGACGACCGGGACGCCATCGCCTCCACCCACCGCGGCCACGGGCACTGCATCGCCAAGGGCGTCGACCCCAAGGAGATGATGGCGGAGATCTACGGCAGGGCCACCGGTTCGTGCAAGGGCAAGGGCGGCTCCATGCACATCGCCGACCTGTCCAAGGGCATGCTCGGCGCCAACGGCATCGTCGGCGGCGGCCCCCCGCTGATCTGCGGCCGGGCGTTGGCCAGCAAGCAGCTCGGCACCGGCGGCGTCGCGGTCGCATTCTTCGGGGACGGCGCCTCCAACCAGGGCACCACGCTGGAGTCGCTGAACCTGGCCACCGTGTGGAACCTGCCGGCGATCTTCGTGGCGGAGAACAACGGCTACGCCGAGGCGACCTCGTCCACCTGGTCGGTGGCCACCGACGACATCGCCGATCGGGCCGCCGCGTTCGGCATGCCGGGCGTGATCGTGGACGGGTTCGACTTCTTCGCGGTGCACGAGGCCGCCGGGGAGGCGGTGGCCAGGGCCAGGGAGGGCGGCGGACCCACCTTGATCGAGGTCAAGTTCACCCGCTACTTCGGCCACTTCGAGGGTGACCAGCAGCTCTACCGGGGCGACGAGGTGGCCCAGGCCAGGGAGAAGCTGGACTGCCTCAAGCGGTTCCGGGCCAGGGTGACCGAGAGCGGGGAGCTCACCAACGACCAGCTCGACGCCGTCGACAGGGAGGTCGCCACCCTCATCGACAGCGCGGTCGACGAAGCCAAGGCGGCGCCGAAACCGGCCGCTTCCGAGCTGCTCACCGACGTCTACGTCATGTACTGATCGCGCGGATCCCCGGAAGGAAGGAACGGTCATGGCACGCAGCATCAGCTACCGCGAAGCGATCAATGAGGCGCTGGACCAGGAGATGGCGCGCGATCCCCGGGTGGTGGTGTTCGGCGAGGACAACGTCGGCGGCACCGGTTCGCCGGGTGAGATGGACGCCTGGGGCGGTGTCCTCGGCGTCACCAAGGGGCTCTACGGCAAGCATCCGGGCCGGGTGATGGACACCCCGATTTCCGAGTCGGCGTTCATCGGCGCGGCGATCGGCGCGGCCACCGGCGGGTTGCGTCCGGTGGCGGAGCTGATGTTCATCGACTTCATGGGCGTCTGCTTCGACCAGATCTTCAACCAGGCGGCCAAGTTCCGCTACATGTTCGGCGGCAAGGCGGTTACCCCAGTGGTCATTCGGACCATGTGGGGCGCCGGCTTGCGCGCCGCCGCGCAGCACTCCCAGTCGCTGCTGCCGGTGTTCACCCACATCCCCGGGCTGAAGGTGGCCGCGCCGTCCAACCCGTACGACGCCAAGGGTCTGCTCATCGCCGCGATCCGGGACGACGATCCGGTGATCTTTGCCGAGCACAAGATGCTCTACGAGATGACCGGCGAGGTGCCGGAGGAGAGCTATGTGATCCCGTTCGGCGAGGCCAACCTGGTACGCGAGGGCGCCGACGTGACCATCGTGGCGATCGGGCGGATGGTGAACACCGCCACCGAGGCCGCCGCCGAGCTGGCTGGCGCCGGCATCGAAGCGGAGATCATTGATCCTCGGACGACCAGCCCGCTGGACCTGGACACCATCCTGGAGAGCGTGGAGAACACCGGCCGGCTGGTGGTGGTGGACGAGTCCAACCCGCGCTGCTCGCTGGCCTCGGACATCGGCGCTTCGGTCGCCCAGGAGGCGTTCGGGTCGCTGCGCGCGCCGATCCAGCTGGTCACCGGCCCGCACACGCCGGTGCCGTTCGCCGACTCGCTGGAGGACCTGTTCATCCCGGATGCACAGAAGGTGATCAACGCGGTGAAGACCGCGGTCGAGTGGAAGAAATGACCGCTCATGGCTGACGAGCGCATCCAGAAGGTGACCATGCCCAAGTGGGGCCTCTCGATGAAGACCGGCAAGGTCATCGAGTGGTTCGTCGCGGAGGGCGACACCATCGTCAAGGGCGACGACCTGGCCGACATTGAGACGGAGAAGATCGCCGGCACGCTGGAGTCCCCGCGGGAGGGGCTGCTCCGGCGCATCGTCGCGGAGACCGGGGTGGAGCTGCCGGTGGGCGCCACGCTGGCCGTGGTCGCCCCGTCCGATGTCGCCGACGAGGAGATCGAGTCGGTGGTGGCCGAAGCGCTGGCCCAGCTCGCGTCCGGTGAGCTGGGCGGGGACGACGAGCCGGCCCCGCGCATCGCCGAGATCGACGGGCGGTCCATCTCCTACATCACCCTGGGCGAGGCCGACGGTGACCCGGTGGTGCTGGTGCACGGGTTCGGCGGGGACAAGAACTCCTGGCTGTTCGTCCAACAGCCGCTGTCCGAGTCGCACACCGTGCACGCGCTGGACCTGCCCGGGCACGGCCAGTCCGGCAAGGATGTCGGGGACGGGTCGCTGGACACCCTGGCCAGCACCGTGCTCGGCTTCCTGGACGAGGTGGGGGCGGGCAGGGCGCACCTGGTCGGGCACTCGCTGGGCGGGGCAGTGGTGGCCGCCGTCGCCGCCCGCGCCCCGGACCGGGTGGCCTCGCTGACCCTGCTCGCGCCGGCCGGGTTCGGCCAGGACGCCGACGCGGAGTACCTGCGCGGCTTCGCCGCCGCGTCCTCCCGGCGCGAGCTCAAGCCGCTGCTCGGCCGGCTGTTCGCGGACGAGTCGCAGGTGACCAGGCAGCTGGTGGACGACCTGCTCAAGTACAAGCGGCTGGACGGGGTCGCCGAGGCGCTGCGCGTGCTGCTCGGCACCCTGCTGGACGGCGACCGGCAGGCCATCGACACACCCGCGCTGCTGGCCGGGGTGCCCGCGCCGGTCATCGTCGTATGGGGTGGCGCGGACCGGATCCTGCCGGTGCCGGAGGGGGTGAAGCTGAGCCGGGTGGACGCCGGGCACATGCTGCACATGGAGGCGGCCGGCGACGTGCTGCGGCACATCCAATCCGCTGTCGGCTGACGCGGTGAGTGGCTAGCGTTGCTATCACAACGCTAGCCACTCACGACCTTCTAGCCGCGGTAACGGTGGGGGCACTCGATGTCGGCTCGGTTCTTCAAGGCGGTACGCGCGGAACTGGGCGAGGACGCGGTGGACCTCACCGACGACACGCTCGCCGCCTACGGGGCCAACCGGCTGCCGGGTGGCGACCGCTGCCCGAGCGGTGTGCTGTACCCGCGGACCGTGCGTGAGGTCCAGCTGATCGTGCAACTCGCCAACCAGCACGACGTCACGCTGTGGCCGAGCAGCACCGGTCAGAACCTCGGTTTGGGCGAGTTCTCCCCGGTCCGCGCGGGGCAGGCGGTGGTGCATCTGGGGCGGTACATGAACCACATCGTGGAGGTGGACGAGACCCTCGGCTACGCGGTGATCGAGCCCGGGGTGACGTTCCGGCAACTGCGCGCGGAGCTGGCCGCCCGTGGCGACAAGTTCATGATCAG
>Ga0137412_10002536_pt1 | contig 14456 bp, 15 predicted proteins | sample CZODoug2_1_16fun_FD_122160 | JGI IMG/M metagenome (GOLD analysis project Ga0137412, IMG submission 122160) | Vadose zone soil fungal communities from Angelo Coast Range Reserve, California, USA - CZODoug2_1_16fungal (Hybrid Assembly) | ecosystem: Environmental > Terrestrial > Soil > Vadose zone... | reverse complement strand
CTGGCCGCGCTGGCGCAGAACAACTTGTCGCCCAAGGACGTTGCGCTGATCGACCTGCAGCCGCAGGCGATCCTGGCGGCTTGGGACCGTGGTGACATCGACGCGGCCTACACCTGGCTGCCGACGCTGGACGACCTGCGCAAGACGGGCAAGGACCTGATCACCAGCCGTCAGCTGGCCAAGGACGGCAAGCCGACCCTGGACCTTGCTGCGGTGTCCAACGAGTTCGCCGCCGCCCATCCCGACGTCGTCGACAAGTGGCGTCAGCAGGAGGCCCGTGCACTCACCACCATCAAGGACGACCCGGACGCCGCCGCCAAGGCGATCGCGGCCGAGATCGGGCTGACCCCCGATGTCGTTGCGGGACAACTCAAGCAGGGCGTGTACCTGACGCCCGAGCAGCTGACGTCGCCGGAATGGCTCGGCACTGAAGGCGCGGTTGGCAACATCGCCAAGAACTTGCAGTCCGCGTCGGAGTTCCTTGCCGAGCAGAACCAGATTCCCGATGCCGCGCCGCTCAAGACGTTCCAGGACGCGATCTACACCAAGGGACTGCCCGGTGCCCTCGCCCAGTGACACCGTGACCGAACCCGACACGCGCGGCGGCCTGCGGATCAAGAGCGTTTCGCACCGCTACGGCTCGGGGAAGGACCAAGTCACGGCGCTCGGGCCGGTCGACATCACGGTCGAACCAGGCTCGTTCCTGGTGCTCGTCGGCGCATCGGGTTGCGGCAAGAGCACGCTGCTTCGATTGATCGCCGGCTTCGAAACCCCCAGCGAGGGAACGGTTGCGGTGGAGGGGACGCCTCCGACGCCTGGCGTGACGGCAGGTGTGGTGTTCCAGCAGCCGCGACTGTTCCCGTGGCGCACCGTCGGCGGCAACGTCGAGTTGGCGCTCAAGTACGCGAAGGTGCCACGGGAGCGTCGTGCCGAGCGGCGTGATCAGCTGCTCCAGCGAGTAGGTCTCGACGGCACCGCCGACCGCAAGATCTGGGAGATCAGCGGTGGGCAGCAGCAGCGCGTGGCGATCGCCCGCGCGCTGGCCGCCGAGACCCCGCTCTTTCTTCTCGATGAGCCATTCGCCGCGCTGGACGCGCTCACCCGTGAGCGCCTGCAGGAGGACGTCCGTCAGGTCAGCGCGGAGTCCGGTCGCACGACGGTGTTCGTCACGCACAGTGCCGACGAGGCAGCGTTCCTCGGATCGCGCATCGTGGTGCTGACCCGGCGGCCAGGGCAGGTGGCACTCGACCTGCCCGTGGACTTGCCGCGCACCGGGGTCGACGCCGAGGAGCTGCGTCTCTCACCCGAGTACGCGCGGCTGCGCGCGGAGGTCGGTCGTGCGGTCAAGGCGGCGGCTGCCTGACACAGCCAGGCGCAATCAAATGCGGGCGTCGGGCCCGCTGCATTGGTGATGTTTCGACGAGTCAATGGCGCGCGTCGCGCGCCAGGCACGGCTTAGACCGGCGGATATGCGGGAGGTGGGTAGACGCCTCGCAGCGCCCACGGGAACCAGTTGAAGAAGTACTCGATTTCGTCGCTCGCGTCGTAGTCCGGATTCGGATCCATCAGTACCTCCCAGCGAAGCGACTTTGTCAGAAGTCTAGTCCCTGGGACCCCGCGAGCGACACCGGATGGCGTCGAATGCCTACACTGGCCAACCAGTTGATTGGTACCCGGGCGAAGTCCCGGCCTGCATATAGTGAGTCGCCATGTCCACGACCGAACCCGATGCCCTCCGCGCAAGCGGTTCATCGGCTCCCCCCTCGAACGGGTTGACCCGGCGCGAGGAACTGCTTGGGGTAGCCACGAAGCTCTTCGCCGCACGCGGGTATCACGGCACCCGGATGGACGACGTCGCTGACGCGGTCGGCCTCAACAAGGCCACGGTCTACCACTACTACGCGAGCAAGTCGCTGATCCTCTTCGACATCTGCAAGAGTGCCGCCGACTTCACCGTGGATGCGTTGCACGACGACCCGTCGGCGTCGGCCCGCGAGATGATCTATCACTTCACCCGCCGCCTGCTCGTCGGCATCGCCAGCGACATCGAACGGGGGGCCGTGTACTTCCAGGAGGCGCCCTACATCACCGAGTGGTTCACCGAGGAGCAGGTGGCCTACATCCGCAAGGCGGAAACGTCGGTGTACGAACACATGCGCGACGTCATCGACCGCGGCATCGCCAGCGGCGAGTTCTACGACTGCGACTCGCACGTGCTGGCGCTCGGCTACATCGGGATGACGCTCGGCTCCTACCGGTGGTTGCGCCCGCAAGGTCGTCGCACTGCGCAGGAGATCGCCGTCGAGTTCAGCACCGCGCTGCTGCGCGGTCTGATCAAGGACGATGTGGTGCGCACCGAGGAGCCGCTGGGAATCGACGCCATCCCGTAGCTCGTCATGACCTGTCTCCAGCCGTCTGAGCGGTGAGGTTCTCGGCGACCTCGGCGCGCCACTCCTCGTTCGCGTGCGTGGTGTCGATCTCGAGCTCGAAGCGGGCGATCATGTCCGGCTCGATGGCCGCGACGTCGACGTAGAACTGTTCGTACCAGCGCCGGTGTTGGTAGACCGGGCCGTCCTCGTCGCACAGCAGCGGGTTCTCGATGGGCGCCTTGTGCTGCCAGATCTCGACGTCCTGCATGAAGCCCTCGCCGAAGTTCTCGGCGAACTTGTGCGCGATCTTGTTCGCGGCGTCCCCATCCATGCCGGGGACGTTCTTGACGGCGACACCCCACTGCAGGACGAAGGAGGTCTGACTGACCGGGTAGTGGCAGTTGATCAGCGCCGAGTCGACGACGAAGCCGCCGCCGAAGTCGTTCTGCAAATAGTCGATCATGTACGACGGTCCGTAGTACGACGCCTCGGAGCGCAGCAACGCCTCGTCGAGGTTGTACTTGTCCGACTGGTGTACGTCGGGCCGCGCCTTGGACTCCATGAATTGGCTCGCCACGTGTCCTTCGAAGACATTGCTGAAATACGTCGGGTAGGCGAAGTGGATGTAGAAGAAATGCGCCATGTCCGTGTTGTTGTCGATGATCTCGCGGCAGTTGGCGTTGTCGATCAGCAAGGAGTTCCAGGTCCAGTCGCTCCACTGCCCGTGGTGGATCCCTGCGATCTGGGGGATGGCCTGCTCGGGGATCGGCGGGTTGCCCTCGGGGTCGTTCCAGACGAAGAGCTGCTTGTTCTCCTCACAGGTCACCCACGACCGGGTGCGCGCGAGCTTCGGGACCCGCTTGGCGTACGGCACCGCCTTGCACTTGCCGTCACCGCTCCAGCGCCAGTCGTGGAACGGACACGCGATCTCGTCACCCTTGACCGACCCCATCGTGAGGTCGCCACCCATGTGCCTGCAGTAGCCGTCGAGCACGCTGATGCGTCCCCGGGTGTCGGCGAACACCACGAGCTTGGTGCCGAACGCCTCGATCCGGTGGGGCTGACCGTCGCGGAAGGTGTCGGCCAACCCGAGGCAATGCCATCCCCGTGCGAACCGGGTCGGCGGCCGGCCGTGGTCGATGATTCGAGCGTCCGGCTGCGTCGTCGTACTCATTCAGTCCTCCCTTGCCGCCGCGGCACACGCGGATTTGATGTCGTCGTAGAACGGCCGCATGAGCTCGCCCACCTCGGTGAGCTCCACGACGGGAAGGCCGAGCAAGCCTGGCTCGAGGTAGGCGAAGCGGAGCTGCCCGTCGGCCATCGACCCGGCCTGCACGACGTCGAATTCGACGGCTCGGTCCAGGGTGGCTGCCAGATCGGCGACCTCCCAGCACCCGTGGTGCAGTCCCGGTCCGTGCTGATCCAGGAACTCGGTATAGATGCTGTTGCCCTCGACCGGCTGGATCAGCTCCAGCTGGAGATCGCCGACATAGCTGAGCGAGATGTGGGCGACGAAGTCGGCGGGCCGCCCGCGGAGGACACAGGTCTCGGGTCCAAACCGTATGTCGGACAGCCTGGTCCACCGGTCGACGTGGTTGCGGACGGCGAACTCTTGCTCGGTCGCCTCGATGTCGTCGACCACCCAGGCGAGCTGAGTCATGGGTCCGGAAAGAAACTGCATCGTGCTCCTCAGGGGTTGATGACCCGGCTCATCACCGACGGCATCAGCCGGGTCAGCGAGCACAGAACCTTGTTGTAGAAGGGAAAGACGATCTGCTGCTTGTTCTTGGCGACGCCGTCGAGGATGTAGGCGGCTGCCTTCGCGGGGCTGATCTTGGCGAACGGAACGCGGTCGATGGCCCTGGCGTAGTCGTAGTCACCGGTGTTCGCGGCGGCGTCGAAGATCCCGGTGTCGACCACGCCGGGAAGCACCACGCTCACGCGCACCCCCTTGTGCCTCGCCTCGGCGCGAAGCGACGTGCTGAGTCCCATGACGGCGTGCTTGGTGGTGGCGTAGGCGACGGATTGCGCGACGGGCATGACGCCGGCTGAACTGGAGGTGTTGACGATGTGCCCCGAACCCTGGCGGAGCATCAGGGCGTAGGCCGCGCGGGTGCCGTTGACCACGCCCCACAGGTTCACGTCGACCACCCGGCGCCACACGTCCTCGTAGGTGAGGTCGAAGTCGCCGCCCGCGACGATCCCGGCGTTGTTGAACACGAAGTCCAGCCGTCCGTGTTTGGCGGCCACGCCTTCCAGCAGCCAGCCAACGGCGCCGTCGTCGGAAACGTCGAGGACGGCGGTGGTGACGCGGCCTACGACCGAACCCGCGAGGGCATCGAGCCCGTCGGCATTCACGTCGGCCGCGACGACGTCTGCGCCGCGCGAGCCGAGGGCGGTCACCAGGGCTGCCCCGATCCCCGAGGCTGCGCCGGTCACGACGACGACCGCGCCGGGGTAGGGATCTCTCATTCCCCGAATCGTAAGTCGATCGACTTAGAAGGTCAAGACACTTGACTTATCGGCACGGTACACTGGCGCCGTGACGACGCCCAAGGACGCCCGCGAGGGGCTACTGCTGGCCGCCGAGCGCCTCATCGGCGAGGGCGGCGCTGCGGTGTCGCTCCGTGAGATCGCGGTCGCCGCGGGCCAGCGGAACAATTCGGCGGTCGCCTACCACTTCGGGTCGAGGGACGGGCTCATCGAGGCGATCATCGCCCGACGGCTCGAGGCGATGGAGACCGAGCGGATGCGGCTGCTCGCCGGTCACGAGGAGAACCCTCCCGACGACCTCCTGCGCAGCCTCGTTGCGGTGCTGGTGCATCCGATGTTCACCACGCCCTACGCCGAAGGCTCCACCCACTACGCGCGGTTCCTGGAGAAGGTGCGCGACCACCCCGCGGTCATGCTCCAACCATTGGCCGACGACCGCTGGCCGGCCACCCGGATCATCACCACCCGGCTCGAGCAATCGCTCGGCCCGCTGCCTCACGCCGTTCGCCGTCAACGCCTCGCCGCAATGGTCACCGCAATGTTCGCCCTGATCGCGGACGCCGAACGACGTGGCGAGCTCGCCAGCCGAGCCACCCGGGACGGCGTGGTCGACATGCTCGTCGGGCTGCTCACCGCGCGGGTCGCCGAGACGGCGGTCAGCTGAGCTCGACGCTGCGTGTCAGACGGGCGGTCAGGAAGTCGATTACCTGGTCGAGGGCAACGCGAGTGGGTTGGCCCGGCTCGTCGATCAGATGCTCGGTGAGTACTGAATGCGGTCGGATCATGGAGTCGGGATTCGCGTCGGCATCGTCGAGTTCAACGCCGATGAAGGCGTCGCCGAGCTGCTCACGGAGAAATTCGAACCGCTCGGCGGGAACGAACACGTCACCGGTGAAGCGCAAGCCAAGAACATTGAGTCCGGACGCACAGCGTTGCTTGACGCGGGCCATGTCGCCGGCAGAGATGTCGATCGATCGCCGCTGGCGAGGTGTGATCGGCAGCGGCATGGACGGCTGGGAGAGTACGGGCGCGAGAAGCCGATCGTCGGTCGCCATCGCCAATGCGTATCCGCCGGTGAAGCACATCCCGACCGCTCCGACTCCGGGGCCGCCGCAGCGCTCGTGTTCGTGCGCCGCCAGCGCACGCAGCCAATGCACGACCGGCGACGTGCGCCCGGTGGCCAGCACGACGAACTCGCGGCTCGCACATATCGGCACCATCGTGGTTGCGACGTTCGCGGCGGACGACAGATAACCGTGCGCGCCTGGAATGGGATCGCGACCTGGGCGCCCGAACAAGTGCGGAACGACTGCTGTACAACCCGCCGCAGACACCCGTCGAGCGAACTCGAGCACCTTCGGTGAGATACCGGGCATTTCTGCGATGACGATGACGGCGGGTCCTGTCCCGATCCGAAAGACGTTGCGTCCCTTGCCGTCGTGCGTGAATTCTGCCAGGGAGAAGTCGCTCAGGTCGTCGTCAGCCACGTGCGCCCACCCTCACCGTCGAACGGTCGCCGCGACTTCAACACCCCCACGACGACCTGCTTTGGCCATTGAGCATGACACACCCGGTCGACTAAGTGAATCAACGCTAGCCCGTTGAGTTAGAAGGTGAAGCGGTTCAGCACGTCGTAGTTCCGCATCGGCGTCGCGTAGATCAGCCGATACAGCAGGCGCTGCGGCGTGAACGGGATCGCCTCGTAGCCCGCCATGGTGGAGGCCTGCTCGACGAAGTGCAGCCCGAGATTCCATCCTTCGATGGCGCGGGCGTCGCGCAGGCCCCACTTGACGATTCCGTGGGTGAAGAGCTTCGACAGCCGCGGGCCGGACGGCGACGTCGCGTCGAAGAGCAGTTCGCCGTGACCGACCCGATCGATGAGACGGGCGAACAGTTCCCAGACCTCGCGTTCGGTGACGTACATCAGCAGCCCCTCGGCGACTACCACGGTCGGCCGGCCGGCCGGTATCTGGTCGAGCCACGCGGGATCGGTTACCGACGAGCCGATCATGCGGTAGGCGTCCGTCTCGTCGTACAGCTTGCGCCTGAGTTCGACGACGCCAGGCTGATCGAGGTCGAACCACCGCACGGTCGGGGGCGGGTTGATCCGGAATGCCCGAGTGTCCAGCCCGCAGCCGAGGTGCAGCACGACGGCGTCGGGGTGGCGGCGCATGAAGTCGGCCGTCCAGGCGTCGAGCTTCTTGGCGCGCAATACGACCAGAAACTGGTTCGCCCACGGCTGCGTCGCTCGATGTATCCGCTTGAAGTCGTAGTCGATGCGGTCGACGGCATCTGCCGCCGCACGGTCACCCAAAATCGGTCGGGGCGAACGGCTTTCGTACGCTCGAAAGTACAAGGTGACCAAGTTCGTCCACTCCACGGAACGCCAACCGACGGAGCTGAAGTCAACCTTGGTCGTCATCTCTTCCTCCTGTCGGCGCGGTAGACGTTCCACCGCTGCATCAACTCATCGCGGTAGTCCTGTGTGGAGAACTGGCAGAAGTCCCGGAAGTCTTCGAGCAGCTCCCGCTGCTCGGCGCGGTCCTTGCCCAGTAGCGACAGGCCGAACTCGGCGACATCGATGCCGGGCTTCATCAGGGACAGCTGCGCGTCGAGCACGCTGCTGAAGCCGCCAGGCGTGACGCGGTAGTGGTGCTGGCGGGTAGGACTTGGCAGCCGCTCGATCATCCCGCCCTCCTGCAGTTGGCGGGCGACCGTGCTGACCGAGGCCTTGCTGACCGACAGCACCTCGGCCAGATCGGTCAACGACTGTCGCGGCGGATCGCAGATCAACAGCCAGCCATAGGCCCGCCCCATGGTGCGCGTTGCGCCGAGCCGTTCCATGAACAGACCGAGCCGGTCGACGAACTCGGCTTCTTCGGGCGTCATCCCAAGCCTCCGCGCAGTACGTTCAGTACGAACTGAACGTACTGTACGCCGCTGCGGCCAACATCGGAACTGCCGTCAGATCGCGGAATCTGTGAATTTCGCGATCTGCCAGCAGTTTCGGCGATGATGGGACCCATGAAGTCCAACCTGTTGTCGCGACGCGATCTCGACTTCCTGCTGTACGAGTGGCTGCACGTCGACGAGCTGACCAAGCGGCAGCGGTTCGCCGACCACTCCCGCGAGACGTTCGACGGCGTGCTCGATCTGTGCGAGCAGTTGGCGACCCGGTACTTCGCCCCGCACAACAAGAAGAGCGACGCCAACGAACCGACGTTCGACGGCACTCGCGTCATCGTCATCGACGAGGTCAAGGAGGCGCTGGACGCGTTCGCCAAGGCCGATCTCCTCGGGATGAGCGCCGACGAGCGCCTCGGCGGCGCCCAGTTGCCGATGTGCGTGGCGCAGGCGGCCTTCGCGTGGCTGTGCGCAGCCAACGTCAGCACGTCGGGCTACCTGATGCTGACCATCGCCAACGCCAATCTGCTCGGCAAGTTCGGGACCGACGAGCAGATCGAGACCTTCGTCAAGCCGATGCTCGCAGGCCGGTTCACCGGCACGATGGCGCTGTCGGAGACGCAGGCCGGCTCGTCGCTGGCCGACGTCCTCACCCGGGCCGAACCCCGCGAGGACGGCACCTACCGCCTGTTCGGGTCGAAGATGTGGATCTCGGGCGCCGAGCACGAGATGTCGGAGAACATCGTCAACCTGGTGCTCGCCAAGATTCCCGGCGGTCCAGCGGGAACGAAGGGCATCTCGCTGTTCATCGTGCCGAAGTTCCTGGTCAACCCGGACGGGTCGATCGGCGAGCGCAACGACGTGGCACTGGCCGGGCTGAATCACAAGATGGGCCAGCGGGGTGTCACCAACACCGTGCTCAACTTCGGTGACGGCACGTTCAATCCAGGCGGCGAAGCCGGCGCGGTCGGCTACCTGGTCGGCGAACCGCACCGTGGGCTGAGCTACATGTTCCACATGATGAACGAGGCGCGTCTCGGCGTCGGCATGGCCGCGGTGGCCCTCGGTTACACCGGCTACCTGAAGTCATTGCAGTACGCGAGGGAGCGCCCGCAGGGCAGGCCCCTGACTGCCAAGGATCCGTCGACGCCGCAGATCCCGATCGTCGAGCACGCCGACGTCAAGCGGATGCTGTTGGCGCAGAAGAGCTATGTGGAGGGCGGGCTGGCGCTGGCGTTGTACTGCGCGCGGCTGATCGACCTGCAACACGGCCCGGAGTCCGCCGAGGAGTCCGCGCAGGCGACGCACCTTCTGGACATCCTCACCCCGGTGGCCAAGAGCTGGCCGTCGCAGTGGTGCCTTGCCGCCAACGACCTGGCGATCCAGGTGCACGGCGGATACGGGTACACCCGCGAGTACGACGTCGAACAGCACTACCGCGACAACCGGCTCAACCCGATCCACGAGGGCACCCACGGCGTTCAGAGCCTGGACCTGTTGGGCCGCAAGGTAACTCAACGCGACGGCGCCAGCCTGGTCGCGCTGAGTGCGGCGGTCGCGCACACGATCGAAGCCGCGGCGGCCGCCGGTGGTGAGGCCGCCGAACTAGCGGCATCATTGGCCACGAAATTCCAGCGCCTCGTCGATGTCACCACCGGGATGTTCAGCTCCGGCGACATCGTCGCCGCCCTGGCCAACAGCGTCGTCTACCTGGAGACATTCGGGCATATTGTCGTCGCATGGATCTGGCTGGAGCAACTGGTGGCATGCAAGGACCGCACCGGGAACTTCTACGACGGCAAGCGCCAGGCCGCGCGCTACTTTTTCCGCTACGAACTGCCGCGGACGGCCCCTGCGCTGGACCTCCTCGAAAGGGTCGACCGGATCACCTTGGACATGCGTGACGAATGGTTTTGACCGAGCCGGAATCCCGAACCTGTCCGCGGGACATCTACAACACTGGTCTGCGTCACCTGTTGGAGGTTCTCCACCGTGGTAGCCGCCGGCTCCTTGAGCGAGTCGCTCTCGCGCGCACAGCTGTTGGCCATCCTCAACATCCTCGAAATGTGCGCCGAAACCAAAGACGGTCACGCCTATAAACACGAACTCGTGACGGCGATTGCCGATTTATTCCGCCTCCGCGATGTGACGTTCTTCTGGGGCCGAACCTACACCGAACTCTTCTCCGACCCCGCACCTGTGATGCGAGGCGCTGTCGTCCCGCTGCTGGCCGAGTACCGTGATCAGTGGAAGGAGAAGGACCTCTTTGCCGCCCCCCAGGTACAGCGAACGCTGCGGGCAACAGGTTTCGTCACCCTCAGCCAGATCCGCGTGCTGCCCGCCGAGCAAAAGGCCTACGTCGAAGGGTATTTACTGCCGCACAGGATGGGCGTCGCATCAGCCATACACCTCACGCTCGCCGACGGTGAAGCCCTGGTCGGGATGTTCGACGCCGGCCGCGAATGGGAATCGCGCGACATGGCGGCAATCCAGGTTCTCGCCCGGCACTTGCGACTCGGAAGCGGACGAGTGCGGGGTGCGCCGACCAAACTTTTCGGCTCCGATCCGCTCCACCGCCTAACTCCCCGCCAGCTCGAGGTGACACGACTGGTGAGCACGGTTCTGACCAATTACGAAATCGCGCGGGCACTCACGCTGTCCGAGTTCACGGTGAAGAAGTATCTGAGCCGCATCTTCAGCGCCACGGGACTCGCCAATCGGTCATCGCTCACCGCTGCCTACCTACAAAGAGGTTAGTCCACAGTCGCTACTCTTCGCCTCAGTCTCGATCAGTAAGCGGCGATCTGTTTGATGGCGACGTGCAGTTCCTCGGCACTCGGAATCACGAACTGCTCGAGGGACACGCTCTGCGGTACCGGGGTGTCGATACCGCACACCCTCATGATCGGGGCTTCGAGGCTGGTAATGCACTGCCCCGCAATGATGGCGGCCACCTCCGCACTGGCACCCCCAGTTTGCCCGGCCTCATGCGAGATGATGACCCGACCCGTCTTCTCCACGGTACGAACGATCGCGTCGACGTCGAGCGGGCGAAGTCCCCTGGGATCCAGAACCTCCACGTCGATTCCGTCACGTGCGGCCAGCTCAGCCGCTTCGAGGGAAAGATGGACCATCCGGCCCCACGCGATGATGGTGACGTCACCCCCGGCGCGTTTCACGTCCGCGACACCCAATGGGATGGTGTACTCCCCGTCGGGCACTTCGCCTTTGAGATTGTAGATGCCCTTATGCTCGAAGAACGCCACCGGATTGTCATCTCGCACGGCGGACTTCAATAGGCCTTTCGCGTCGAAGGGCGTCGATGGGATGACAATATAGAGACCCGCTGCCGGGAGCAACGCCGCTTCCGGGCAGGTCGAGTGCTCGGGCCCGGCGCCACCAGCGGCACCTTCAGGAAATCGCAGGACCATGGGAACGTCGAAGATGCCTCCGTGCATGTAGCGCCACTTGGCCATCTTCCCAACGATCTCGTCGGCCGCGTTCCACAGGAAATCGGCGAACTGCAACTCGACGATGGGTCGCATGCCAGTAATGGCCGCTCCCACACCCCCGCCGACAAGGAACATCTCCGAGATGGGTGTATCAATGACTCGCTGAGGGCCGAACTTTTCGAACAATCCGGCGGTCACACCGAAAACGCCACCGAAGGCTCCGACGTCTTGGCCCATGAGGAAGACTCGCTCGTCATGGGCAAGTTCTTCGGCTATCGCTTCATTGATCGCAGTGGCATAGGAGATAATGCGCGTCACCGATTCTCCTTCGAGTCGTATTGACGGGTTCGATCACGGAGCGATCTCAGGCGTACAGCCCTTGGGTAAGACGCTCTCGGCCGGGCATTTCTCCGCCGAGGGCTACCCGTGCAGCGCTGGCCACCTCGCTGTCCACAGACATCTCGATCTCCCGCAGCTCGGTGTCGGTGGAAGTCCCCTCGCCGATCAGCCGAGATCGCGTGGAGACGATGGGGTCGTGACGCCTGCCCTCGATCAGCTCCTCCTCAGTGCGGTAGCTGCCCGGGTCGCCCTCGAAGTGGCCACGGAATCGAACAACCCGGCCTTCCAACAGCGTCGGGCCGCCACATTCACGCGCCACCGCAACGGCTTCCTCGACCGCGTCATAGACCGCGAACGGGTCCATGCCGTCAACGGAGACACCGCGCATGCCGTAGGCCCCAGCGCGCTCCGCGAACGACTCCACCGCGGTGACCGCGGACTGCGGAGTCGAGATCGCCCAACCGTTGTTCTGGACAATAAAGATCACAGGCAATTTCCACGCGCCTGCGACATTGGCACCTTCGTGGAAGGTGCCACGATTGGCGGCGCCATCCCCGAAGAAATTGACCACGACCTGGTCGGTACCCCGCAGCTTGATCGACAATCCAACCCCGGCCGCCAGCACGTGGCCGCCACCAAGTGTCCCCGACTGGCCCAGAACTCCCTTGGCAGGGTCAGCGATGTGCACGATCCCCGCGCCGAGGCCACCAGTCGAACCTTTCAAGTTCCCGAGGAAGTCCCCGTAGAGACTGACCATGTCCATTCCCTTGGCGATCATGTGTCCGCACCCGCGGTGGTCGTACAACAGGTAGTCCTCGGCCCGCAAGGCCGCCATCGACGCGACCTCCAATGCCTCGTGACCGCGCCCGGCATGGTAGAAACCCGACACCTGGCCGTCGTCGAGAAAGCGCAGCAACTGCTTCTCCCATTGCTGCACCTGGTACATCGTGCGGTAGATACCGACCTTCAGTTCGTCGGACAGCACACTGACCTCCCTCAAGCATTCTGACTGTGCTTGCCTGCCGGACAGTTCGATTGACTCAACCGCCGGCCTCCAAGCGCTCCTTGAGCCCAGTTGTGAAGCCAGCCGCCGTCATTCCGTCGACAACGCGGTGGTCATAGGCGATAGCGATGTGAAGACGAGGTTGGATGACGATCTGTCCGTTGAGCACGACCGCCTCATCGCGAAGCGAACCCACGAACACGGTCGCGCAATGTGGCGCGTTCACGAGGGGTGTTCCGGTGTCGATCCCGAACGCACCGAGGTTGGACACGGTGATCGTGCCGCCGCGCACATCGTCGGCGCTGAGTTTCCGGTCCTTCGCCTTGGCCGCGAGCGACTTGGTGTGCTCGGCCAGATCGTGGATCGACAGGTGATCTGCCCGTTGGATCGTGGGTACGAGCAAGCCTCGGTCCGAGGCGACCGCAAAGGAGACGTTCACATCCGCGAACCGGATAATCCCGTCAGCCGTGTACCTGGCGTTGACATCGGGACAGTCGGCAGCGGTCTTCGCGACAGCGCTGATCAGCAGGTCCGTGTACGTGACCGCCAGTCCCTCGTACCGGAGTCGATTCAGGCGAGCCTGCAGCGCCATGGCGTCAAGGCTGACCTGCTGCACGAACTGCGGTATCTCCTTCCAGCTTCGCGTAACGGCCTCGGCCATGGCTTTCCGGACTCCCTGCAGGGGAATTCGCTCAGCGACGCGGGGATTCGGGCCATCCGTCTGTGCCGAGGAGAGCGCGGCCACGTCAGCAACTCTAATGACACCGTTCGGCCCGCTGCCTCGCACTGCCGCCAGGTCGATTCCCAATGCCTTGGCCTGTGCGCGCGCTTTCGGAACCGCCTTGGGCCTGCCCGAAGGGGCAGCGCCGGCAGGGTCGACTGGCTGTGCGACGGCCGTTGCGGGTGCCGCCGCCTGGCTGTCGTCAGCTCCGGCAGCAGGAATAAGAACGCCGGTGTCCGCGAGGAACGCGGTGATCTCCTCATCGGCGTTCACTTCGCCGGGCTCAGCCGCTACGGCGAGTACGGTTCCGACCGGGATCTCCGTGCCCGCCCGCGCCGCGATTCGCAGCAGCCGCCCGGCTTGTTTGGCCTCGACCTCGCTGGTCATCTTGTCCGTCTCGACCTCGTAAAGTGGTTCACCCTCGGCAAATTCGTCGCCTTCGGCGACATGCCAGATGATGATGATCCCGCTCTCCATCGTTTGGCCGAGCCTGGGCAATTTCACGACATACAAGCGTCATCTCCGATCGTCAGCGAGTTCAACGGTGGGTCGACCGGCAGGTTCCCGCGATTGGTGCACGTCGGCAGAATCGGACGACAGGCAGAAGATCGTCGGGAAAGAATCCATACTCGTCGCGACCGGCGCTGCGCCGGTTGTCGAGCGCCCCGAACGGCAGCGGCCACGGGGAGTCGCAAAGCCGCAGCAGCGCGAGGAGATTGCCCTTGACGCCGGGACCGTAGACGAGCGGCGGGCGCAGAATGACGATCTCGATCCCGCTTTCCCGCGCCGCCGCCTGAAGGTCGCCGCCCAGGAGATAGGCCGCGACCAAGGGGCGCCGGAGGTCCCGGGAGTGCCCCTCGAAGGGAAGGCCGCCAATCTCGGCCTTGACCTTGCCTTCGGAGCCGCGCTCGATCCGCGAGCGGATCGCCGGCGGCAGGCTCTGGAAGCTGGCCAGCGCCTGGGGAGCGAGGCCGGCGTCGAGCTCCGCTTCGAGCAGCTCTTCGGCCAGGGCGGCCGCGGCGGCGACCGGCTGGCCGGTCTCTCCCGCGGGCAGTTGGCGGCAGGTCTCCTCCAGAAGCGCGATTCGCCAGGGGAGGTCGCTCGCAATCTCCGCCGCCTTGTGCCAGAGCAGGGCCGAGTCCGGCCGGATGGCGAGAGCGGCGAGGAGGATATCC
>Ga0137412_10002535_pt1 | contig 14458 bp, 10 predicted proteins | sample CZODoug2_1_16fun_FD_122160 | JGI IMG/M metagenome (GOLD analysis project Ga0137412, IMG submission 122160) | Vadose zone soil fungal communities from Angelo Coast Range Reserve, California, USA - CZODoug2_1_16fungal (Hybrid Assembly) | ecosystem: Environmental > Terrestrial > Soil > Vadose zone... | reverse complement strand
ACTGATATTCTGTGATGACTCCATCCGGCGTGATCGAAGCAATTTTGCCCGTCGAACCTTCGCCGAACCAGATGTTGCCGTCTGGCCCCGGCGTGATGAACGCCGGATTGCTCAGGCTTGGGGTCCTGGAGTAATTGATGCTGCCGCACGGAGTGATGCGGGCGACTTTGCTGCTGTTGGAAAGTGTGAACCAGAAGTTACCGTCTTCGCCCACGGTGATCGCGAACGGCTGGCTGCCTTCACGGATCGGGAAGCTCCTAACCGGCGTCGTCTGGGCGGCAGCGCTACCTGTCAAGAAGGCGAACGCGAACAGCGCGAACGCGAAATAAGTAATATTGGTTATTGTCTTCATGGGTTTATTTCCTTTCGGCTTTCTTCTCCGGAATTTCCCTGCGGAAACTGCGGGATGCCCTCGGGATAACAGGTGTAGCAGTTATCGTAGAGGTTCGCGCTGTTAGGATCTATGAGACTTTAGTCGTACTAAACGCATTCAGCTTCTCATCCGCACGCACAACGTAACGCTTTCCGTCGGCGCGATGTGCGTCAGCAATCCAGATTGTTCGCCCGAGGGAATCAATAGCTGAGACGCAGCCCCAACTCCAATCGGCTTTAAGGATTGTTGACCACCTGCGGCGCAGGTTTGCTCACTTCAAGTCCGCCTGCCAGACGGCGGGACGGACTCGCTGCGGCGAGCTGTGCGCTCACCTTTTGGATTTGCTCGGCCTGCTGCTTGATACTCGCAGTCACGGCCGCAATTTGCCCCTCCTGCAAAGCGATCACTGCCGACTGTCTTTCAGTCGTCGCCTTCAATTCCTGCGCCAGGTGTTGCTGTTTGAGCAACTCGGCCTTCAATTCCTGCACGAGGTGTTGCTGTTTGAGCAACTCGTTTGCCGTAAGAGGCGATCCCGTAGGGGCAACCCCAAGCTGGCCGTTTGCATCTACGACAACCGGATCACCGGAGACTCCTACACCTGAGATCCCGCCGATAAAGCAGGCTACGTTAAACACGTCGCCAATCCGTATCGTTTCGCTTTCCGGTACCGGTACCGGCGAAGGAACCGGGCCGGCAAAGAAGCCGATGTAGATGTTAAAATCGCCCTCGACGCCGGCGCCAGCTGAGTCACCGATGGCTACGTTTCCGGAACCACTTACGTTGTCAGCCATGGCAAAAACCCCGATGGCGTTGTTGGAATTGCCGGTAGTGTTGGCACCGAGCGCATTAAAACCGACGGCGCTGTTGGCAGTGCCGTCAACGTTGCTAAAGAGCGCACTTGCGCCAACGGCTGTGTTGGCCTGTGCTGTGCCCAATCCACTAGAATCATTGTTCCCTAGGGCGACATCGCCGATAGCCGTGTTGGCAGAGGCGTGGATATTCATAAAAAGTGCGCTTTCGCCGAGAGCGTTGTTGCTGGATCCATCAACATTGAAAATGAGTGTATGAGCGCCAAAAGCATCGTTGAAGTCGCCGCTGACGTTGTTTTCTAGTGCCTCAGCACCAGTGGACGTGCTGTTGTTGCCGGTCGTATTGCCAAAGAGCGCATGGAAGCCAGTGGCGGTGTTCAATCCTCCTGTATTTGAAAAGAGCGCCTGATCGCCAACGGCGGTATTCTCTGGAACCGTGATAACCACGCCAAATCCCGGAGGTCCCTGTGGTCCTTGTAAGCCTTGGGGGCCCTGTGCTCCTGGAGGGCCCTGTAATCCCTGAGGGCCTTGTGGTCCCTGAGGGCCTTGTGGTCCCTGAGGTCCCTGGGGGCCTTGTGGTCCCTCGGGTCCGGGCGGCCCAGGAGGTCCTTGGTTGAAGTTGCCGACATCGGCGCGACCAATCTGGCCGCTAGACGGGTCAACTATGACTACCTCGAGCGGCGCTGCCACAGTCATCTGAACGATTCCCGCTAGATAGACTGACGAATGAATGGATGAGTCACCGACCCGGATCGTGTTTGATTCGCCAGCGATACCCTCACTGCCGACGTCAATATTGTTATCGCCAGTAGTTAGATTAAAACCCGCACTCTCACCCAACGCAATATTGCCGTCGCCGCTGACATTGCTTTGCAGTGCGCGGTCACCCACAGCTGTATTGTTCCTGCCTATCGTGTTGTCAAACAGAGCAAAGGCTCCATTGGCCGTGTTTCCGGGCCCGGCAACACTGCTAAAAAGCGCCCCAGCGCCAGTGGCCGTGTTCTCATTGGCGCTGTTGCTAAAGAGCGCTCCAGCACCTTCAGCAGTGTTATAGTTCCCTGTCGTGAGACTCAGGAGCGCGTATATACCAACAGCGTTGTTGTAGAAGCCAGTGGTGAGGCTAAATAGGGCACTCTGCCCTTCTGCTGTATTGCCCCCGGGATAGCCACCGTCCGGTGGTGGATTGACGGCTTGCGTGTTTTGGACGAGCGCAAACCAGACGAGCGCAAATATGATTAGAACCGGTGGAATATTTGGTTTCATATCCGGGGAGTTTCAAAAAACTCTCGCCACCTTGTCGAGGCAATTCGCCGCAAGCGGATACTTCCCCAAAACTTGCACGCTGCACACGTGCCACTACAGTCAAACCATTGAATCGGGCGGTTAGCTCAGTGGTAGAGCATCTCGTTTACACCGAGAGGGTCGGGGGTTCGAAACCCTCACCGCCCAGTTTCTCAGTGAGAAGTGACTCGTGAATAGTGATCGGTTTTCATTTCAACCGCGAATGCACACGAATCTTACGAACTTCCGCTTCTTCGGATGCCAATGGCTTTATTTGTGCCAATTCGTGTCTATTCGTGTCTATTCGTGGTCAATGATTTAAAAATTCCGCCGATTCCAGTAACACGATTCAAGTCGTGATGCTCCTTATTTCAAGAGAACAAGCAGCTAGCCCCGCGGCGTTGGCCTGGGCGCCGGAGTTGGACTCCTCGCCGGGGTTGGACTCACCTGGAAAATGGTTCCCTGGTTGTTGGCGCCGCCTTCCGTGGTCATGCCATAGAGCCATCCGTTAACGAGAATGACATTGTCGATCGGTTTAGAACCGTCCCCGTTGTTTGTCTGCCCACCAAAGCTATAAAGGCGTTGGTAATTGTTACCACTGGTATTAATCACAAAGACAGTGCCCAGATCATTGTCGCCGCCGTTGGCAGTCGTGCCGTAGAGTTTGTTGCCGACCAGGAGAAGCGATCCATAGGGATTTTTGCCATCATGATGGGTTTCACCAAACTTATGAAGCAAGTCAAACGATGATCCATCGGTCTTGATTCTGAAGAGCACTCCGTCATCATGATGTCCGCCGTTGATTGTCATACCGTAGAGATGGTCCCCCGACTGCACAACGTAACCATGGTCGCTTGTCGCACCGTCTGAATCTCCACCCGCAAAATCGTGCAGGCTCATGTAATTGTTGCCGCTCGTGTCGATTTTGAACACGACACCGAAGTCGTGTTCGCCGCCCTGGCGCGTCATTCCGTACAAGGTGGTCCCATCGGGATCCAGTGTGAGGCGCCCATGTGGCTCCTTGCCAGTTGATGATGCGCACGCGAAAGAGAATAACGTTTGGAAATTCGTCGGGGTAGCCGTAGGCGTGGCTGTAGGGGTGGGTGTTGGCGCGGCCGGATTAAAGGAAAAGACGACACCCTCGCCGTTGTCGCCTCCGGCCGCCGTCATGCCATAGAGAATGTTGTTTGCGACTACGAAACAGCTATGCGACTCATCGCCGATGGAGTTGTGAAGGCTGAAGAGCACCTGGTAGCCAGTGCCATCCTGGCCGATCGAAAAGATGATCCCGTTATTGTGAGTTCCACCGTCCAATGTGGTCCCAAACAATAGACCGTTAAACGGGGTCATCGCGTCGTGGCGGGGATTATCGCCGTCATTAGTGTCGTGACCGGCGAACACGTGATCGATTGAATAACTCGACTCCACATTGTTAGGATCGAAGTGGAAGATCACACCGTAGCTGCCCACCGGCGTAGACGCAGGTGTGGGCATAGTCGCGATCGTGGTAGTCGTGCGCCCGAAAAGCAAGCCGTTCACATAAGTCAGCGATCCCTTTGGCACACCACCATCGATCGGCTGTGTCGTGCCGAATGAATAAATCGTACTACTAGGAGACGTCGCAACGCCACGGGGAACCTCTGCCATTACGAGACCAAGCACCAAAGCACACCCAACGACAAACTTCGTCTTTCTCGTATCCATGATTGCCAGCGTGTCTGACGTTCCGGCACCTTAGCAAGACTAAATCGGTTACAAATCTGCGCGTCGCAGGTCACGTCGATTAGGGCTCAACTGGTTCTCACTTGTTTAGGATACGGCGGACAACATGATTTGACACCAGGAGCCGTTGGGCGATTTCTCAAACTGGCGACGTTCACTTTTTATCATCGTGCCGGGCGTTTTGTCTTGTTGATGCTGTTTCTTTTGGCGCGAGTAAGGCGACGATTTTTTCAAAGCACGGATCTTTCCGCAGTGGATCCCAAAACGGCAGTAGTTTCAGCTGGCCATAGCTGACAGTGCTCGGGGGCTGGACGGCGATTGCAAGCTGTTCGCAGGCGAGATCATCCTCGCCAACCCATGCAGCGATCATTGCCAGATACGCGATCATAAGTGGGCCGTTGATCGCATCTTTTCCCACCGGAAGAAGCTCGACCGCGCGTCGGCCTTCGCGCAGCGCTTCTTCTTTACGACCGAGACCGGCGTCGATCAAACCCAGCACGCACACCGGTGGGCCGTAATTCGGTTGAGCTTGAACCGCTTTCTCCTGCTCCGCGCGTGCAACGGTGAATGCCGCCTGTGCCGTTTCGTCATCATTCGTCATGCGAGCAATAACGCCTTCTATCAGCGGGCGATTTAAGTGAACCGCATAGTCGGTCAGAGGTATTTCACCGAAAGCGTTTAACGCATCTTTTGCTGCAGCGACGTCGCGCTCGGCCAGAGCACAACTCAGCCAATCATTGGCAATGTTCGGCAAGGCAGCGGGATCTGTAACTCGAACTGAGTCGATTGTTTGATGCAGCGATTGGGTATCGGCTTTCCAGTGAAATTCGATGGACGCGCGCGCTACTTTCGTATCGACATCGTCCGGCGCGATGGATAACGCGCGATCTAATATGGATTTTTCTTCAGCGTAGCGCCGGAGAACTCCATAACTGATCGCAATCTGCTGAAGCGTAAAAAAGTTGCGCGGGTCTAGATCAATCGCGTACTCCAGGTTCCGTGTTGATTCTTCCCAGAGCCCCTGACGCCTCTCGATGTAACCCTTCAGGGCGAATACGCGGGGAGAATTGGGGAGGGTCTGGCTCGCCGCGGCGAGTTCAGCCAAGGCTCCCTCGTAATCGAGGTATCCTCTATAAAGATTTTCTGCGCGTGCCAGGTGTGCTTCGCCAGCCTGAGGGCGGAGGCGAAAAGCGGCCTGGATTGCGGCTTCCGCTAGCGCCAGGCGTGCAGGGGTATGGTCGAAGCCAAAGAAGTAGAGCTGGTCATGAGTGTAGGCGAGCTGGCAGTAGGCTTCGAAAAAATAGGGATCACGCGCGACAGCCTGGTCCAGCAGATCGGCGGCTTGGAGCAAGTCCGCCATCGCCCGACTGCTAAACAGCGTCAAAAGAAGGTCTCTCGCCCGGAGGTAAAAATCGTAGGCGACAAGATCCGAGGTCGGTGGCTCTTCAATGGCGGCTTTCTCGACAGCCGAGACTTTGGCTTCAACCTGATCTGCGACTTCTCGCGCGATCTCGCTTTGGGTTAGAAACACGTTAGCCAAATCTTGATCGTATTCCTCCGCCCAAACCTGATTGTCAGTGCGAGTATCTATCAATTGCGCGCTTAAGTGAATCCTGCCCGCCTCCCAGCGGACGCTTCCCTTCAACACATGAGAGACGTTCAGTGCCCGTCCGATTTGTCGGGTGTTACGTGCGCCACGATATGCCATGACGCTGGTGCGGCTAATTACTCTGATATCCGCCACCCGTCCTAGCTTGGTCAAAATGCCGTCCTGGATACCATCGGCAAAAAACGCGCTCTCTTTGGTTTGGCTAAGATTTTCGAAGGGCAGTACCGCTATTGCAATATTTGGTCGGCGGTGATGTAGTCCGCTTTTCCAAATCATTATCCCGAGGGCTGTTCCAAGGGCGAGCAAGAGCACAGCCATTCCGGCAGCAACCGGATTGCGCCGGGACCAGCGAAACGTGCGCACCGGGGCCGAAACCGGTCGCGCGATGATGGGGCGGCCCGCAAGCCAGCGTTCAAGGTCTTCGGCCAGATCCCCGGTGGAGCAATAACGCGCGTTCGGTTCGCGCTGCAGACACTTTGCGCAAATGGTTTCCAGATCGCGGTCGAGCGTTGGCGCGAGAGAACGCAGTTTCGGCGCCGGCTTTTCAGCAGCTTGTTGAATCACAGCGAGCACGTGCTCACCCAGGAATGGTGGCCGGCCCGTCAAGAGATGGAACAAGATCGCGCCGAGGCTGTAAACATCTGTGCTTGGTTTCAAACTCGCCTCTGGGCCCTTTGCTTGTTCGGGCGCAATATAACCAGGCGTGCCAAAAATCGTCAGTGTGCGGGTAACGTCACTCGCTGTGTCGAACCACTTGGCCAATCCGAAATCGCTCACCAAAGGTTCGCCGCGCCCATCAAGCAAAATGTTTCCCGGTTTTAGGTCACGATGAAGAATTCCTTGGGCATGCGCGTATTGGACGGCGCGCGCGACCTTCGCGATCAGTGCCACGCTGCGGAATGGCTCGCTACGTAAGGTTGGTGCAGCATCACGCAAGCTGCCGCCCGCAGCGAATTTCATGCTGAAGAACGGACGGCCGTCCTCGTCTTCGCCGACTTCGTAAATAGGCACGATGTTTGGATGATCCAGACTCGCCACAGCTTGCGCTTCGCGTCGAAAACGAATCAGCGTTTTCTGCGAATCGGCCTCGTACGCTAAAATCCGTTTCAACGCGACGATACGCCGCGAATGCCGCTGGCGGGCACGATAAATAACTCCCATCCCGCCATGCCCGATCTCGTCGAGAATTTGATAATTGCCCAGCCGCCAATCGGGATCGCGCACATCGACCTCATCGAGCACGTCCTCCAACGTTTCATTATTAGAAGTATCGGCTCCCAAACCCAGATAAAGCAGGCAATTCAGACAAAGCCCGCGTCCGACGCGCGATGTTGATCCACATTCTGGGCACGGGATCGGTTCCTCTCGGAGCGGTGCCCAAACAGGAGTGCCGGCGGAGTTCATGGGACATCGAAAAAATCACAACGGAAGTGATGTATTCGGCATTGTTCCCCGCGCCTCCCCATCTCCTTCTACGGAAGCTGCCGGGCGAAGTTCAGTACAAAGTTAAAAATCGTCCGGGAACGCTCATCCCGGGTGTTGGTGAAGAAGTCCAGTCTTCGCGCAGCAGTTACGCGGAACGCTTTGCCTTACACACACAGCCCGATTCCGTCGGCAACAACGAGAATCTATGACCTGTGACGAGTCTCGGATATTTTCGCAGGACTTCAGATGATGCGTTTTACGCGCTCATCCTCGAGGCGATTATCCTTTTGGCGCTCTGCTCCTCAATCAGCAATGTGTAAAATGCAGCCGGGCTTTTAGAATCGAATCGGCGGTTAGCTCAGTGGTAGAGCGGCTGGCTTACCCAAGTAGGTCGTGGGTTCGAACCCTTACGCGATCTTTGCCAGGCGGTTACTGCGAACCAATTCTCGCTCGCACTAGCCGGACGAAAATCAAGACGTGTGATGCAATAATAAGCGGCACGAGAAAAGTCGGGAGCAGACTCAGTGGAAGTTCCCGCAGCGCGTGCATCGACTGCCAGTCTTTCAGACCAAAGTGGAGCGCCCTGGAGACAACAACAATAATATCGATAAGTCCAAGTGTGTTCCAGATAAGCAAAAGCGGCTTCGCAAATTGAGTGCGCATCGCGCCAACCACGGCCAACGCCAGGACGGCAACAACGATGTCGCCCCAACCCGCGGGTCTTGCGAACCCGCACGGCAATTCGCCATGCTGACAAAGAACCAGAAAGTACACGCCGGCAAACAGGCGTGTTAGATGAAATAACACCAGCAAGCCAAGATCGACGTTCAACACCCACACTCTGATTGGGGTGATTTTCCAACACCCGAGAAGGACGAGCGCAGTCAACGTCCACACTGTCGCGGCCACAACTGGCGCGCTTGCCTTGTAAAACCATCCACCTAGCCCTACCGCAAAACATAGCCAGCCAAGAAGAACAAGGGTAACAACTCTCTTCGAATTATCCCTCATAACGAGTTCGCTAGTGAGACATCACCTAGGATAACATCTCGATCACCGCTGCTTCACAGTGAATCCGTGTCGTGTCGAGGAACGGAATCCCGTTGTGTTCCGGATCACGCAGAATCAGCGGCAGCTCTGTTCCAGCGAGAATAACTCCGTCAATGTCGCTGTTTGCTTTCATGCGAGCGACGATCGCCAGCAGCCCCGCGCGCGTCTCCGGCAGAAACTTCCCTGATACCAATTCGTTCAGGTACTTGTCATGAATGTAAGTCTGATCCTCCGGGCCTGGCGACAGAAGCTCGATTCCTTCTCGCGAGAAAACCTTAGGATAAAAAGCTCCCTGCATAGTGTAGCACGTCCCGAACAAGGCGAGCCGTTTCAAATTGCGCGCTTTGGCGGCCGCACATGTTGCTTCCACGATACTAATTAATGAAATCGGGGACTTCGACGCGACTTCGTCGAACACAATATGAGGCGTGTTCGCCGAAATCAGGCCGAAGGTTGCACCAGCCCGCGCGAGTTTGCCGATTTCCTCGAGCAAGTACTCAGCCATATCAGCGAGATTACCTGCCTCCATAAAATCGAGTCCCTTCTTCATGTTAATGCTGTTAATGATGAATTGCGGATAACTCCCATCGCCCGTTCGCTCCCGGTAAAGCGCGATGATCCTCCCGTAATAATCAATAGTGCTTTCCGGGCCGAGCCCGCCAATGATTCCAAGAACCTTCATATGTTAACCACGAATGAACACGAATTGACACGAATTGACCAAGACGAAGTGCGAGTGGTGCGGAGCGAAAGGATGACCAATAACGAATATCTCACGGCTAGCACATCTTCACTTTGTCATTCGGGCTTCGGGATTAATTCGTCATTCGTCATTCGGATTTCGTCATTCTCGGAATTCGTGTTCATTCGTGGTTAAATGAAAAGCCGATCCGCCCTGCATTTTGTCGTCATCATCGGCATCGCGAATTTCTTCGCCGATTTTACCTACGAAGGCGCGCGCGGAATTATCGGTCCCTTTCTCGGCTCGTTAGGCGCGAGCGCGGCAATTGTCGGGTTTGTCGCAGGCTTGGGCGAACTCATGGGTTATGGGTTGCGGTCGGTCTCAGGATATTTCGCCGACAAATCGCACAAACATTGGGCGTTCGCTTTCCTGGGTTACACAATCAATATGTTCGCAGTTCCTGCGCTGGCGCTAACCAGACAATGGCCGCTCGCAGCCAGTCTCGTGGTTTCGGAACGCGTTGGTCGCGGCATCCGTAAACCGACTGTGGAAGCGATGCTTTCGTACGCCGGCAGATCAATCGGCGCCGGCTGGGTGTTTGGATTGAACGAAGCACTGGATCAAGCAGGCGCTACGATCGGGCCGTTACTCATGGCGCTGATACTTTATCTCAATGGCAGCTATCAAACCGGTTTTGGGGTCCTGCTCATTCCAGCTTTGCTTTGTCTTGCGACTTTAGTCCTGGCGCGGCTTCTTCACCCGCGTCCACATGAGTTGGAAAAAGACGCCGGACACACGTTTGCAACAGCTAACCTGAAACAAACGTACTGGATCTATTTCGTGGCAGGCGCATTGCTTGCCGCGGGATTCGCCGATTTCGCATTGATCGGTTTTCATTTTCAAAAAGCGAATGTCATGCCGGGAAACTTGATCCCAGTGTTCTATGCAGTTGCGATGGCAGCCAGCGCCCTTGCATCCATTCCTTTGGGCCGGTTGTTTGATAGGCTCGGTCCGAATGTGTCGCTGTTCGCCTTTCTGATTTCTGCTGCGGCTGCTCCATTCATTTTTCTGGGCGGATCGACCTTTGCATTGATTGGAATGATTTTTTGGGGAGTCGGGATGAGCGCTCAAGGCTCGCTGTTTCAAGCGATGCTTACCGGAGTTATTCCACCGCAGAAACGAAGCACGGCTTTTGGCTTGTTTGATACCGGATACGGAATTGCGTGGTTTCTAGGGAGCGTGGTGATGGGGCTGCTGTACGATAAATCAATCCTGGCCGTGGTAATTTTCTCGGTCATCCTTCAACTTGCTGCTATTCCCGTCCTTTTTGTCGCGAATAAGAAACGCTAACCTTTCTCTGTGGATCCCTATGCGAAACCGAAGGAGCGAAAAGTCGGCGCGCGTCGTCCGAAGATCTCGCATTTAGCACAATCGGTCGAAAGACGGACGCGAAAAGACCGCCAGACAGAGAAAGAAACAGTTGCGTCTGAGCGACGTGCGATTAAAAAGGCCGCGCGTCGCCATTTAAAGAAGCAATTGCTGGGAGAACTGGAAGAGAGCAAATGAAGAGGCCGGAATCAACGATCCCGGCTACAGCATCATCGCTTTGCGTTTTACGATTCGACGCTCGGCATTAGAGTTCGCGCATGCGTTTGACCGATTTGTCAGTCGTGGCTTCCACATTGCTCCTGATAACGCTCGCTGTTGGCCGAGCCCAGTCGCCTTCCCAGCGTAACCCGGATGTTTCAAACAAGGCACTGATCACAAAATCGACGCCCGGCATAAGCGCCGACGCTTTTAAGAATAAAAGTGCGGACACACCTGACGCGCTGCGCAAGATGGCCGACAAGTATTACGCCTGGCGGAACGAAAATTACCCAGTCCGCAGCAGCGACGCAGGGCTGCATACATGGGACGACCGGCTGACTGATTATTCGCAGGCGAAAATCGCAGAGCGCGCGCAACACGTGCATTCGCTCCTGGAAAAGGTGCGCGCGATGAAGACCGATAACTGGCCAAAGAACGATCGCATCGACTGGATCCTGTTCCGCGCACAATTGGAGAATGTCGATTTTGGTGATCGTGTTCTGAAATTCGAACGCACTGATCCGCAGGTTTACGTTCGCGAATGCACGGACGCGATCTTTTCGCTGCTGAAAAAGGAATACGATACGCCCAGGAAACGGGCGCTCGCTGCGACGGCGCGTCTCACACAAATGCCGGCGCTGTTGAAGCAGGGCCTGACCAATCTGCGAAACCCCGTAAAACTTTATGCGCAGCTGGCGATTCAATCGGCGCGCTCAATCGATCCACTTTTAAATAAAAGTTTGATGGCGCTTGATGCCGGTCTTGCGCCTAACGAGCGCGATGACCTGATCAAAGCTCGCGATGCCGCTCTTACTGCTGTGCACAGTTATGCCGACGAGGTGGAGAAGCGCCTGCCGAAAATGGTCGATTTCACGCCGATGGGCGAAGCAAACTATAATTACTATCTCAAGCATGTTTTGCTTCTGCCACTCAACGCCGAAGAGGTAGAGATGATTGGCCGGACAGAGCTCGCGCGTTATCGCGCTCTCGAGGCGCTTTTGCCCGATCCGAAATTAGCCGACCCGGATCCGAAACGGGCGGCTCACATTCCGCCCGATCAGGAATCGTTCCTGAAAGCGTACGAAAGCCGCGAAACAGAAATGGTCAGCTTCTTGAAAGAACACAATCTTGTGTCTTTGCCGGGCTATCTCGGGCCATTTCAAATTCGACAGTTGCCCGAGGCCTTTAAGCCAACCAGCCCCGGCGGTTTCATGAATCCTCCCGGTGTTTACGACAAGGATCCAACCGGGTTCTTTTTCATTCCCACCTACAATCCAGAATCGAAGAACTTTTATATTCGCGCGGCAATCGAAGACCCACGACCGATTCTCGGACACGAAGGTATTCCCGGACATTTCCTTCAGCTTTCAATCGCCAATCATTTAAGCGACGAAATCCGCCGTCAGCATGAGGACAGTGTATTTGTGGAAGGCTGGGCTCTCTACGGCGAGGAGATGCTAATGCGTACCGGCCTTTACCCGAACAACTCGCCGGCCCAGGGACAAATTCTGCGCCTGTCCCGCTATCGCGCGGCTCGCATTGGAGTTGACGTGAATCTGCACACTGGCCGATGGACTTTCGAGCAAGCGGTCAAATATTTCATGGATGCCGGCGGACTGGATCGCGAGGCAGCCGAGGGCGAAGCGGCAGGGGCAGCTTCAAGTCCAACACAAAAGATCAGTTACATCACAGGCAAATGGCAGATCATGAATCTGCTCGGCCGTTACAAAGACCGACAAGGCGAAAATTTCCGGCTCGGTCAGTTCCACGATGACCTGATCAAGAACGGAAGTCTGCCCGTGTCTATAATCGAATGGATCTTGCTCGATGATCCGACAGCGCTGCAGCAAGCAACGAAATAAGCGGAGAAAGCGGCGGAGCACTGCCGCACTCCAAAACGTGGCCGTAATTGCAACCGCGCGGGGTTCTCGCTTGCGTTGTGGAGTTCGGCGGCGCTCCGCCGCTTTTTGATAGCATCGCTGTGCGACAAACCGTTCATGTCTTGACATATGGAAGCGTGCTACCGCAAGATCGGCCCCTAACGACCCCGCCCCTTATGAACTCGAATACTGCTAGGAATTTCGTTCTCCGAAACCTGTTACTTTGCGCCGCGGCGATTGCCATCACGAGCTGTGGTACTGCGACTTTCAGTAAAACCGGAAGCGATGCGCAAATCGAAAGCCTGCGAAACTTTGAACTCGCGTTTATCGACGAGTTTGCCGTACCCGGCAAACGTTTCAATGCGACCGCGTTTGACGTCAAAGTCAACGAAGGAAACGCGAAGTTCCAGCAGGTCATCACGAACGAGAAATTCACGGCACGCCGTCCGGTGCTAGTCGATCTTAAAGGGCAATTCGACGCCGACGCAACTCATCTGCGAAGCAAAGCCAGCCGCGGCAAGGTCACGCCCGCGCTGGCAGGCGAGATGAAGAAAGACGTCAACAAGGTTTACGATCATGCCCTCGGCCGGTAAGACCAAACACAGGAAATCATCGCGAAAGACTTCACGGAAGAGTTCAGCGCTCGACTCAGCTCTCGATCAGGTCACTGACGAATCGGTCGCGGCTTCGATGAAGGAATTTCAGGATTTACTCGCACAGGCAAAAGGCGACACAAGCGAGCTAATCCGCCAAAACGCGCAGGAACTTGAAGAGCGCCTTGTTCTTCTGAAAAAACGAAAGATCGACAAGGAAGACTTCGATTTCTTTTTAGAAAATCAAAAACGCGATCTCAGGGTTTTTATTGACAGTCAGCCAGCCCAATCGCAGGAACGCGCTGAGAAATTGACGCTCCATATTCTGGAGATAGCTGCCACGAAAGTTGTGCCGGTGTTGATCATGATGATCTAATCGCAATTGCATATGGAGCCGCCGGTCTGTGGCCGGTTCAGGCTCGGCGCTGCTTTGCACATTGGAAGACGGCCCGCAGGGCCGTGGCTACAGGGCCACTTACTTCGAGCGCTTCATAATTTCGCGCAGCCGATCGTGCGGCAGCGCTTCGACACGATGATTGTCGCGCCCGGTCATGGACTGGTTATCGACTAACGCGTTCACGACCGCTTCTTCAGTCGCTTGCACCACAGCCGCGAAAATCGGGTCCATCAGATCATTTGGAATTGTCTGCACGGCGTGCGTGATTTGATCTGGACCTGCGACATTCGGGTTTGCAGTTGAAAATGCGATGAACAAATCACCGGAGCCGTTTCCCGAAATGGTTCCCGTTCGAGCAAGCCCGATCGACACCCGGCGGGCGAGTCGCTTCAATTGATTTGGCAGCAATGGAGCGTCCGTCGCAACCACGGCGATGCACGAGCCGCTCTCTTCTTTGTAAACGTCGCCTGGAATCTCTTTTCCAACGGGTATGCCGGCGATTGTGAGCTGCGCACGTCGACCGAAATTTGCCTGTAGAAACACGCCGACAACGAAACTCTGTTCTGCAGCGTCTTTTCCAGCGCCTTGCGACCGGATATCGATTTTGCGGGAAGCGGTCCCGTTTCCGCCTTTGAATTCGTAGCAGACCATGCCTGTCCCGCCACCCACGCTCCCCTCCTCCAGCGCAGCGCCGTGGGCATTATCGAGCGCGTGCCACACATCTTCCGGCTTAACGTGAAAGCCATTGATGTCGTTAAGCCAACCGTCCCACGTCTCTGCGACAACGGGCAAGCTCCACCAGTAGCCGGTCTTATCAGCCGCGCCGTGTTTGACACGCCAGGCAATCACCGCATCACGCGCCACCCCAACGCTGTGTGTGTTCGTGATGATAATCGGCCCTTCGAGAAATCCGCTTTCGTCGACCCACGCCGTACCGGTCATTTCACCGTTGCCGTTCAAGCTGAAGAACCCGGCATAAACTGGATCATTCAGTGAAGCGTGCCCGCGCGGCAGGATCGCAGTAACACCGGTGCGCACCGGACCTTTTCC
>Ga0137412_10002532_pt1 | contig 14461 bp, 10 predicted proteins | sample CZODoug2_1_16fun_FD_122160 | JGI IMG/M metagenome (GOLD analysis project Ga0137412, IMG submission 122160) | Vadose zone soil fungal communities from Angelo Coast Range Reserve, California, USA - CZODoug2_1_16fungal (Hybrid Assembly) | ecosystem: Environmental > Terrestrial > Soil > Vadose zone... | reverse complement strand
ACGTGGGCCGGCGCGCCGCAACACGGGGTAGCGACGTCACCGTGGGTGTCCGCAACTTCCGGGTGTGCACCAGCGCCGACGCGCCAGCCTGAATCTTTTCGCGTCTAATCGATTCGCAAGTTTTGCAGTACTGACTGCGTATGTAGCACATTTGCCCCGCTCAATCGGGCCGATTGCCATGAGCCAATTCGCAAAACGACCGCCTCGGCGCCGCGCCGTATTCTGAAGGCCGGACGACCGAGGGGACCGCGCCATGTCTGAGTCTCAGATACCCGCCAAGACCCGCACCACGTTTCCGGGGATCAGTTCGCGCGCGTGGGAGCATCCCGCCGATCGGACCGCCCTGTCTGCGCTGCGCCGGCTCAAGGGATTCGACCAGATCCTGAAGCTGACGTCCGGGATGCTGCGGGAGCGCCAACACCGCCTGTTGTACCTGGCCAGCGCGGCACGCGTCGGGCCGCGCCAGTTCGCCGACCTCGACGCGGTGCTCGACGAGTGCCTGGATGTCCTGGACACTGCGGCGAAACCCGAGGTCTACGTATTGCAGTCACCGATCGCGGAGGCGTTCACCATCGGGATGGACAAGCCCTTCATCGTGCTCACCTCGGGGCTCTACGACCTGATGTCGCACGACGAGATGCGATTCGTGGTGGGCCATGAGCTCGGCCACGCGCTGTCCGGCCACGCGGTTTACCGCACGATGATGATGCATCTGGTGCGTTTGGCGAGGTCTTTCGGCGCCCTGCCGGTCGGAGGCTGGGCGTTGCGAGCGATCGTCGCCGCCCTGCTGGAATGGCAGCGCAAGTCGGAGCTGTCCGGAGATCGCGCTGGGCTGCTCTGTTGCCAGGATTTGGACACCGCGATCCGGGTCGAGATGAAGCTCGCGGGCGGAAGCCGGCTGGACAAGCTCGACTCCGAGGCGTTCCTGACCCAGGCCCGCGAATACGAACGGACCGGCGACATGCGCGACGGGGTGCTCAAGCTGCTCAACCTGGAGCTGCAGACACACCCGTTTTCGGTGCTGCGCGCGGGGGCGCTGACCCAGTGGGTGGACGCCGGCGGCTACGGCAACGTGATGTCCGGCGACTACCCGCGGCGAGCCGACGACGACCGAACCGCCTTCTCGGACGACGTCGGCGAGGCGGCGCGCCATTACAAGGACGGCTTCGACCAGTCCGACGCCCCGCTGATCAAGGGCATCCGCGATGGTCTCGGCGGCATCGTCGACGGCGTGGGCCGGGCCGCCACCAGCGCGGCCGATTCGTTGGGCCGCAAGATCACCGAGTGGCGGCACGGCTCGAAATAACTATCCACCGCACTGTAGTTGGAAGCTCGCGACCCGCTATGCCGATTGCTAGCCGGCCGCGGGTGAACTCGTCATGAAGGTCAGCCTGAACCCGTATGAGGGGAGCTTTCGGCCTCTGCCGCCATTGACGAACTGCCCGAACGGTCCAGCCATCGGAGTGCTGTTGGCGGCGCCTTGCGCGGCGGCCGGAACCGCGGTGGTGGCGTTGGTGAGAGTTGCCACCCCCGGAGTGGTTGCGCCGGGCACCGAGGTGGTCCAGCTTGCAGGCGCCGCCAACCCCCGATCGGAACCGCCTTACCCAGTCCCGCTGCCACGCCGCCGAGGCCCCCGACGTTGGGCAAGGCGCCGGCCGCGGCCGACCCCGCGGCCTGTGCCGCGCCCTCGACCGCCTGGACCACGGGAGCCAGATCATTCGCAAGCCTGGCGATGCCTTGGAAGCCGGCGGTGTTGTTGCCAAGGGCATTCCCCGCGACAACCGCCGCCTGCACTGAATTGATGTACGGCGAGATGTACTTGTTGTACAGCAGGACAACGTCGTCCAGCGGGGTGTTGGCCACCAGCCACTGATCGATCGCAGTGCCGTTGATCGGTGACGACAGCGTCTGCAACACGGTGCTGACCCTGGGGTTGATCTGGGCCAAGATGTTGCCCACGTCGCTCGAGATGCCTTGAATCTGGGACTTGAAGGCCGCGATGGCCTGGTCGGCCAGCCCGCCGGGGTCCACCACGTCGGCCGGCTCCGGCAACTCCGTGAGCTGGGTCGCCGCCGCCGAGTTGCCCGCATAGGTGTACATCGCGCCGGCATCCTGAGCCCAGAATTCCATGTAGAGGGCCTCGGTCGCCGCGATCGCCGGGGTGTTTTGCCCCAAGAAGTTGGTCGCCACCAGCGCCGCCAGCAGTGCGCGGTTGGCCGCGATCACCGGCGGCGGGACCGTCGCGGCGAACGCCGCCTCGTAGGCGGCCGCCGCCGCGAACGCCTGGCTGGCGGCCTGCCCGGCCTCCTCGGCACCGCTGTCCAGCCAGCTAATGAACGGAGTGACCGCCGCAAGCAGCGACGCCGACGCCGGCCCCTGCCACGGACCGCCGGTCAGCTCGGAAATCACTGACCGATGACCCGCCGCGGCGGCCTGCAAGTCAGCGGCCAGTGCACCCCATGCGGTCGCGGCGGCCAGCATCGGACCTGCCCCCGGACCGGTGTATATGCGCCCCGAGTTGACCTCGGGCGGCAACACCCCATAATCAACCATCGCCTGTTATCCCCTAATGCCTGTTGACCACTCAGCCAGCAGCATCCGGCCGTTAACCCGCGGCCGGCGGCCTGGCCATCACTAAGGGCTTGAACCCGTAGGTCGGGGCATTCTTGCCGAAACCGCCATTGACGAACTGCCCGAACGGCGGGGCCATCGGGAAGCTGTTGGTGCTTTCGGTGGCGGCCGAAACCGCGCTGGCCACACCGGGATTGGTGGTGGCGTGCCACGGAGTCCAGCTGGCGGGCGCCGACAACCCCCCAATCGGAAGCGCCTTACCCAGACCCGCCGCCACCCCACCGACGCTTGCCCCGAGGTTGCCCGCGGCGCCGGCCGCGGCCTGCCCGGCGCCAGAGGCGGCCGCCCCGGCCGCACTGGCCGCCGACGCGGCAGGCTTGGAAAGAGTGTTCGCAAGGCTGCCGATGCCCGAAAAACCGCTGGCGTTCTGCCCGAGAGTCTGCGTCGACTGAAGCAGGGCCGCCAGCGAGTTGACGTACGGAGACCAGTACTTGGTGTAGAGCGGGACGATGTCGTCAAGCGGGGTGTTCGCGATGAGCCACGCATCGATCGCCGGCCCGTTGATCGGTGCCGACAGCGTCTGCAACACGGTGCTGACCCTGGGGTTGATCTGGGCCAACGCGTTGCCCACGTTGTTCGAGAGGGCTTGATCCTGGGCCTTGAAGACCGCGATGGCCTGGTCGGCCCACGCGCCGGGGTCCACCACGTCGGCCGGCTGCGGCAAATCCGCCAACTGGGTCGCCGCCGCCGCGCTGCCCGCATAGGTATACATCGCGCTGGAATCCTGAGCCCAGAATTCGGAGTACTGGGCCTCGGCAGTCCCGATTGCCGGGGTGTTTTGCCCGAACACGTTGGTCGCGACCAACTCCGCCAGCAGCGCGCGGTTGGCCGCGATCAACGGCGGCGGCACGCTACCCAGGAATGCCGCCTCGTAGGCGTTCGCCGCCGCGCTCGCCTGGCTCGCGGCCTGCGCGGCCTCCTCGGCACTGAGGTCCAGCCAGTTAATGAACGGACTCACCGACGAAACTAGCTTCGCCGACGCCGGCCCCGTCCACGGGCCGCTGGTCAGCGCGTCAATCACCGACCGATGACCCGCCACGGCGGCCTGCAGCTCAGAAGCCAGCCCGCTCCATGCCGCCGCCGCGGCCACCAACGACTCGGCGCCGGGTCCGGTGTAGATCTTCGCCGAGTTGATTTCGGGCGGCAACAATCCGTAGTCCACCACGACTAACCCCTAATCCTCACGGCGCTCAATGCGCCGCGGCCGCGTTGGCCGCCTCGGTCGCGGCATACGAACCCGCACTGGTCGCCAGCGCCGCCGTCAACGCCGCCTGGATTTGGGCTGCTCGCGCATGCAGTTCCTGGAACCGCGCGCCGTGGCTAGCGAACTGCGCTGCCGTCAGAATCGACACCTCATCGACGGCGGCGGGAACGACGCCGGTGGTAGGGCCGGCGGCCGCCGCGTTGCCGGCGTTCAAGGCCGAACCAATCGACGCCAGGTTGTCGGCCGCGGCCGCCAGGTGCTCTGGATAGGTACGTACGAAAGACATGAGGTTCCTCCGGAGAGCTGTGGCATGGATGAGCTACAACACGTCAACGTGTTGTCTGCATTTTTGCTGTGTATTGCCTAGGTGTTTCCTGGTGTCGAGACGATATTCGTCGGCTTATCGGTACGTTCAAAGTGCATGACACCAGCGAATGGACTCTGATCACGATGTTTCATTAAAATCATCGTGATTTTTAGTCATGCTTTCTTCATATTTTCTATGAAGGTCCTATGTAGGTTCAATTGGCGTGATCGTGGCGCCGTCGCTCGCGGATCGGTCGCGGACTGGCCTGATCCGTCTCCGCGTTCGGTCACACCCTTCGGCGTGCCCCCCTCCGCGCAACGCCGACTGCGAACCGCCAAAATCCCTTATATACTTGCGTATTTCGCGTCGCCGATTCGGCATGCCGATCGCAGCGGAGAGATCATCGCGCCGCCCATGGCGCCGAGCGATCCCCTATCGGGCCTGCGGCCAAGGCGCCATCGGGTCTTTCGGCAATACGACAATCACACGAGTCCTGATGGCTGCGACGGGGAGTATATATCACAACCACCGCGGTTAATCGTGCAAAACATTGCGCGTGAGCATACGTTCGGTATCCAACAGGCAAACTAAAAATGAAGATATCTATCTTCTATGGTTTCTGGTTTCGCCATGCCTGTTGGAGCCTTAAATTTCACGATGGCAATTTACTGCCGCGTCTGAACTAGCCCGCAGATCCGCCGAGCCGTTCCATTCGCCGAGGCGCATCTGTACGTGACCGTCCTGCGTCATAGACGGAGGGGTTACGGCGACGTACCCCGGCCCGCCGCCATCAAGCCGCTAAGCCCACGCCGTAGCCGAGCTCTAGCAAAGACGCCGGGCGAGCCGTCCTTCATCGGGCGCCGGCAAGCGCGATGTGAAGGCCGCTGATTTTCGACAGCGCCACCCAGTGTGCGGCCAGCCGCACGTTCGCGGTCGACTGTGCGGCCAGCCGCACGCTCGCGCCCTGAGTTCTAGGGGATCACTCGACGGTGTAGCCCATCGGCATCAGCACGCTCTTGTGCTGCGTGAAGTGCTCGACGCCCTCCGGCCCGTTCTCCCGGCCGATGCCAGAGTTCTTGTAGCCGCCGAACGGGCAGCACGGGTCGAACGCATACCAGTTGATCGCGTACGTCCCGGCGCGGATCTTCTCCGAGATCTCGATGCCGTGCGGCACATTGGACGTCCACACGCTGCCCGCCAGCCCGTACACCGAATCGTTGGCGATCTTGATCGCGTCCTGCTCGGTGTCATAGGGAATGATGGCCAGCACCGGCCCGAAGATCTCCTCCTGCGCGATCGTCATCTTGTTGTCGACGTCGGCGAACACGGTCGGCTGCACGTAGAAGCCGTTGTCCAGTCCTTCGGGACGTCCGCCTCCGCACACCAGTCGGGCGCCTTCTTCAATGCCCTTGGCGATGTAGCCCTCGACGCGGGCGCGCTGCTTCTCCGAGATCAGCGAGCCGATCTGCGCACCCGGGTCCGACGGCGGCCCGACGGGTAGCGCCTGTGCGAAAGCGCCTACCGCATCGACGATTTCGTCGTACCGCGAGCGGGGAGCCAGGATGCGAGTCTGGGCCACGCAGGCCTGCCCGGTGTTCATGATCCCGGAGAACACCAGCATCGGGACGGAGGCGGCCAGGTCGACATCCTCGAGCAGGATGGCTGCCGATTTTCCGCCGAGTTCCAGGGTGCACGGCTTGAGCATCTCGGCGGCGCGCTTGCCGATCTCCTTGCCGACGGCTGAGCTGCCGGTGAAAGAGAAGATGTCGATGTCGGGGTTGGAGGTCAGCGCCTGTCCGGTCTCGATCCCGCCGGGGACGATCGACAGCACGCCCTCGGGCAACCCGGCTTCGGCGAACACCTCCGCCAAAGCATTTGCACTCAGCGGTGTTTCGGCGGCCGGCTTGAGCACCACCGTGCAGCCGGCCAGCAGCGCCGGGCCCAGCTTGTTGATCGCCAAGAACAGCGGCACGTTCCACGCCACGATCGCGCCCACCACGCCGAGCGGCTCACGATGGACGATGGTCTGCCCGTAGCCGCCGTTGCGGACTTCCTGCCACTTGACCTGATCGACGGCAGGGCCGGCGAAGAAGTTCAGGCACCCAATCCCACTCATCCACTGCATGGTCTCGACGGACATCGGCGGCTGGCCGGTTTCGTCGCCGAGCAGCTTGACGAAGAGGTCTTTGCGCTCCTCCATCAGTTTGAGCGCACCGGCGATGACCGCCGCCCGCTCCTTCGGCGGTGTCGAGGGCCACGGCCCGTTGTCGAATGCGGCCCGGGCCGCGGCAACCGCAGCGTCAACATCGGCTGCTGCAGCCAGTGGCACCTTGCCGACGTACTCGCCGGTGGCCGGGCAGTGCACTTCGATGACCTCGGACGTCGACGGCTCGGTCCACTTGCCGCCGATGAAAAGCTTGTCGTACTCCGTTGTAGCTTGCTCCGTTGTGACGTGGCTCATGGCCGCCACCCTACCCAAGCCGCAGCGAAACGAGAACACGTTTCATTACTGCGGCCGAAGCACCAGCACAAGATTGCTCACGAGGAACTCACGCACCACCGGTATTGCGGTCAGCCTCCATGCCCATTTCGGGTGGTAGCGCGGGAACGCCGAGATCAGCGCACCTGTGCTGGCGGCCCAATCCAGGCCGTCCGCCGCGGACACTGCGAACAACGACGACCCGTAGTTGTTTTTGGCCGGGTGCCCGTGTTTGCGGGCATACCGGGCGGCGGCCCGGGCACCGCCGAGGTAGTGGGTCAGGCCCATCTCGTGGCCGCCGAACGGGCCGAGCCAGACCGTGTAGGACAGCACGACCAGGCCGCCGGGCCTGGTGACCCGGAGCATCTCGCCGCCCAGCTGCCAGGGCCGCGGCACGTGCTCGGCGACGTTGGAGGACAGGCAGATGTCGACGCTGTTGTCGGCGAACGGCAGCGCCATGCCCGACGCGCGGACGAACGTTGCCTTTTCGCGCGCCAAAGCCGGCCTCGCAGCATGCATTTCACTCGGGTCCGGCTCCACGCCGATGTAGCGGACCCCGGCGTCGGCGAAGGCCACCGCGAAGTATCCGGGCCCGCCACCGACGTCGAGCAGGCTGCGACCGACCGGACGCTCGCCGTGGATGCCTTGCCAGAGGTCACCGACCATGGCCGCGGTGTCGACGGCCAGCGGGCCGTAGAACCTGGCCGGGGCGGGCTGCTCGTAGCGAAAGCTCGACAGCAGCCGCACCGAGCGGCGTAACGTCGCCCGCCGCGCGAACACATCAGTCACGGCCACCGGCCAACCCTAAAGCGCACGCATCGCTAGGCTGGCCGGATGTCTGGTGTGCGCTCGGTGCTGCTTTTGTGCTGGCGCGATACCGGACATCCCCAGGGCGGCGGGAGTGAGACCTACCTGCAGCGCATCGGCGCCCAGCTGGCCGCTGCCGGCGTCGACGTCACGCTGCGGACCGCGCGCTACCCAGGCGCGGCGCGGCGCGAAGTCATCGACGGCGTGCGTATCCGTCGTGCGGGCGGGCGGTACTCGGTCTACGTGTGGGCGCTGCTGGCGATGGCGGCGGCCAGGCTGGGCATCGGACCGCTGCGACGGGTGCGACCGGACGTGGTCGTCGACACCCAGAACGGTTTGCCTTTCTTGGCCCGGCTGATCTACGGCCGACGGGTCGCGGTGCTGGTGCACCACTGCCATCGCGAGCAGTGGCCGGTGGCCGGCTGGTTCTTCAGCAGGCTCGGCTGGTTCGTCGAATCGTGGTTGTCGCCGAAGCTGCATCGCCGCAACCAGTATGTGACGGTGTCACTGCCGTCGGCCCGCGACTTGGTCGGCCTGGGGGTGGACAACGAGCGAATCGCCGTGGTGCGCAACGGTCTCGACGAGGCCCCCGCGTCGTCGTTGAGCGGCGCGCGGGCGGTGATGCCGCGGGTGCTGGTGCTGTCACGGCTGGTGCCGCACAAGCAGATTGAAGACGCACTGACCGCCGTGGCCGAGCTGCGCCCTTCGACACCCGATCTGCATCTCGACATCGTCGGCGGCGGGTGGTGGTCTCATCGGCTGACTGATCACGCGACACGCCTAGGCATCAGCGACGCGGTGACATTTCACGGGCACGTCGACGACACCGCCAAACACCATGTCATGCAACAGGCTTGGGTGCACGTGCTGCCGTCACGCAAAGAAGGCTGGGGTCTGGCGGTCGTCGAGGCGGCCCAACACGCGGTGCCCACCATCGGCTACCGGTCGTCCGGCGGGTTGGCCGACTCGATCATCGACGGGGTGACCGGCGTGCTGGTCGACGACCACGACGAACTGGTGGGTCGGCTGCAGCAGTTGCTTACCGATCCGGTGCTGCGCGATCAGCTCGGCGCCAAGGCGCAAGCGCGTAGCGCCGAATTCTCTTGGAAGCAAAGCGCAGACGCGATGCGTACGGTGCTGGAGTCGGTTGTCGCCGGCAACCGCGTCACCGGTGTGGTGTAGCGGTGAGTCATCATCACCCCGCTGCCGAACGAGCCCGTTGCCGCCGACTAGTCACCGTTGCTCCGACCGCTCCGGCGATCAGCATGGCCAGCCATGTCAGGTGCGCGATCACGACCGTCGTCCGCCGGCCCGTCGATGCACCGGCTGTTGCGCCGCCAGCGTGATACAACACCAGGTCCCGTCCGCGATAAGCCACCGGTAAACGACCGAATGTCTCTGCGGCCGAACCCATATCGCCGGGTGTGCCCAACTCGACCACCAGCCATCCCACGCCGGCCCGATGGAGATCAACCGAATCGCCACCGGTCAACAGCAGCTGCTGCACATCGCGGGCCCGGTTTCCCTCACCGAGAACCGTCGTCCCCGAAATGGTCAGGTCGCCTGTGGTCAGGACGTCAGCGCGCAGCCAGCGCGGCAGCGGATCCAGCACCGGCGTCGGACCGGACCAGGCGAATCGCCGCATGGTGTCGGCTGGCAACACCGCGACCTCTGCGGGCTCGCGGTTGATCGCCGCCGCAACGGCCGGCCAGTCGCTCGGATAGCGCACCGACTCGACCTTTCCCCCTACCCCCCAAGCCAAGTCGGGAAGCGACAGCACCAGCGCGGCGCAGCACAACAGCGCGGCGGATGCGGGTCGCAACCAGCGCCGCAACGTCAACACCGCGCCCGCGCCAGCCAGCGCGTAGCCGGGCATCGCCAACGCGACCCACTTCTGCCCGTCGCGCAGCACGCCCAGGCCGGGTGCGGTGTCGACGACCGTATGCAGCACGGCCAGGCCCGGGCCGGTGGCCATCGCCGCGGGTATCAGCACCGATGCCATCGCCAGTACCAGCAACGGCAGCACCGTCCGGTGACGCGTCAGCGTGACGACTCCCGTCGCGACCACCGCGAGCAGCACAACGGCCGACAAGACTGCGAAAAGCGTTGCCCGCGAGGCCGGCACGGAATCGCCGTTCCAGATTCCACCCAGGCTGGCCAGACTGCCGAGGGTGCCTAGACCGGGCTCGGCCCGTGCCGCGAAAGCGGCGATACCTGGCGCGCGAGCCCACATGTGATCCTGCGACGACAGACCCAGTGCCGCTGCCGTCAACCACGGTAGCGCCGCTGCCACCGCATCGGCCAATGCGATTGCGGCGCAACGCCAGCGGGGAGTTCCCATACCCGGCACCGCGACGCACGCCAACCCGACTGTGGCGGCGAGGAGCAGGCCGGTCGGGGTAATCCCGGCCAGCGCAATCCAGAACGCCAGCCCGAAAACGGCTGGCCAGAAGCCCTTTTCGCTTGATCGAAGCGTCAGCATGCCGCTGGCCACCCACGGCAGGCAGCCATAGCCCAGCAGCAGACTCCAGTGTCCCTGCAGGAGCCGTTCGCCGACGTAGGGATTCCAGATTGCCAGCGTGATCGCCGAAAATTGGCCGCCGGCACCGGATTCCGGCAACACCTGCGCGACCAGTCGAGCCGCGCCCCAGCCCGCCAGCCACAGTCCAACGACGAGGAATGCCTTCACCACCAGGCCGCCGTCGATGCAGTGCGAGGCCAGCGCGATCGCGAAATCCTGTGGCGTGGCCCGTGGCGCCGAAACCAGCCCGAGGGCGCTATCGGAGAGATAGGACCGCGGTGTGGAGACCGCGTCACGCAGCAGTAGATACCCGGGGCTGAGCAGCGGCGCCACCACCAGCAGCGCCAGCGCCAGCGCGTACCCGGGACGGGACCAGCGCAGAGGCCAGTGGGGTGCCGTCCGCACGCGCCGAGCTAGCTAGGACGGGTCGGGTGGACCCGACGTCGAAGGACCTCCCGAACTCGACGGGCCCTGATCTCGCTTGACGTCCTTGGGCTGAGTGGGAATCTTCTCGGTCTCCGCTTCGGCGCCGGGTACTCGGGCGGGTGGTGGCTCGCCGCGGCCGAAGAAGCCACTTTGGTCGGCTGCGTCCAGGTCGGGTTCGGCCAGCGCGGTCTCGGTCCGCAAGCTGAACGAGCCGAGCAACCGCCCGCCGATCAGCGCGATCACGCCGGCTGCAGTGAAGGTGATGGGCAGGACACGGGACCACAGCGCCAACCGGTCGCGCTCCTCGCGCGCGGCGTTGACCTGCGACTCGACGGACCCCTCGTTGGAGGTGATCGTGTAGTCGACCAGCGTCACCTCGGGCTTCAGCGCGTCGCGGGCGTAGTAGTGATTGGCGCGCTCTTTTTCTTTGACGATGGTCCCCGATTCCGGGTCCACCCAAAAAGTCCGTTGCGCCGCGTAATAGCGGGTCATGGTGATCTTCTCGTCCGGATCGCCCGGCAAGCCCCACATAAACGCGGTGTTGGTGACCTTGCTGTCCGCGTCGTCGGCGTACAGCGACGGGTACCTGATCGGCTCAGCCAGCTTGCCGTCGGCGTCGTAGCCGACATCCTGGGTGAACTTGTACGCGCTCAGGCCGTTGACGTCTTCTTCACCGGTGTAGTTGGCCACGAAGGCCTTCTGCGCGATCGGATCGAAGTACGAATACGAGCGCTTCTCGGTATGGAACGGGAATCGATAGGACAAGCCGTCGTGCGGCAACGCGATGTTGGTCGCCGGGCTTTCATCCTTGAACCCGCGCGGCTTCTGCACCGCGCCGCCGGGGTGCGTGTCGTCGGACACCGCTGAAGCGGTTTTCCGGTTGAGCGTGACGGTGTCGACCAGGGCGAGCAGCAGGCCGGAATCCTTCTGCTTGTCGCTGCGCCGAATCGAGCTACCCACTTGCAACGTGACGACATCGGCGTTGGCGGGAGATTCGACGTCGATCTGCTGCTGCGAGACCAGCGGCACGTTCTTATCAACCACGAGCTTCGGGCTGTACAGCGAGGCGGGGTCTACCGCTGTCCCACTGCCTTCGCCGATCACCGTCGCATCCAGATTGAGCGGAATTTTGGTGATCCTGCTACCGGTGTAGGTCCACAACAGCAGCGCGGCGATCAACAAAGCGGCTCCGAGTCCCATGATCCCGCACGCGGCCATCCGCAACATGACTGCTCGGTTCACGTTGCCGTGCCCTCCTTCTGGTCTCGTTCGGTTCAGGCCACCAACCTGTTCCGTCCCGAACCCCCGCGACCTGGGGTTCTACCCGCTTGCGATCCTGCAGCCAAGCAAAACTCGTTCGACCCTAACAGCATTATTTAAGGTCGCCTTTTATCCCCCTACGGTGGGTAAATCGGGTGTACCCCATTCACCGGGCAGACTGTCACCATGACGGCCGCCGGCGACGATGCAGAGCGAAGCGATGGTGAGGAGCGGCGCATAAACCCCAGCGAGCAGGTCGGCGGCACTCGCCGCTTCCTGCCCGCCGTCGAAGGAATGCGCGCCTGCGCGGCGATCGGCGTCGTCATCACCCACGTCGCGTTTGACACCGGGCACTCCAGCGGGATCGACGGTCGGCTGTTCGGCCGCTTCGATCTGGCGGTGGCGGTGTTCTTCGCATTGTCGGGCTTCCTGTTGTGGCGCAGTCATGCCGCGGCCGCGCGCGGTCTGGCCTCGCGCCCGTCCACCGGTCGCTACTTGCGATCGCGGGTGGTCCGCATCATGCCGGCCTATGTGGTTGCCGTCGTGGTGATTCTGACCCTGCTGCCGGACGGCAATCACCCGAATGTGACCGTGTGGCTGGCGAATCTGTCGCTGACCCAGGTGTATGTCCCGTTGACGCTGACCGCCGGCCTGACTCAGATGTGGAGCTTGTCGGTCGAGGTCAGTTTCTACCTGGCGTTGCCGATCCTTGCGATCCTGGCGGCGCGGCTACCCGTTCGGGCCCGGGTACCGGCGATCGCCGTTCTGGCTGTCGCGAGCTGGTTTTGGGGCTGGATCCCGTTCGCCGCTCCGGCCGGTCTCAACCCGTTGATGTGGCCGCCGGCGTTCTTCTCCTGGTTCGCCGCGGGCATGCTGCTGGCCGAGTGGATCCACACCCCGCTCGGTTGGCCGCACCGGCTGGCGCGACGCCGGCTGGTGTTGGCCGTCGGGGTGGTGGTGGCCTACTTGGTGGCCGCTTCGCCGCTGGCCGGCCCGGCCGGGTTGGTTCCGAGCAGCCCCGCGCAATTCACCGTGAAAACCGCGATGGGGGCGCTGGTGGCGGCGGGTCTGGTGGCGCCGCTGGTGCTCGACCGGCCCGACGAAAACCATCGGCTGCTGGGCAGTGCCCCGATGGTGACGCTCGGCCGCTGGTCGTACGGCATCTTCATCTGGCACCTTGCCGCGCTGACGATGGTGTTCCCGGTGATCGGTCAGTTCTCGTTCCGGGGACACATGCCCGAGGTGCTGGCGCTGACACTGGTGTTCAGTATCGCCATCGCCGCGGTGAGCTATGCGCTCGTCGAATCACCGTGCCGGGAAGCGTTGCGGCGCTGGGAATCCCGCACCAAGCCACCACCCACCCCGGGGGGTGGCGATGCCGTCAGCCCGCGTCAAGAAGACGCAATCGCGCCATGATCTCGTTACGGACCGCGGAGCGGCGTGCCTTGCCGGCGTCATCGCGTAACGGGGTGTCGACGAACTCGACGGTCTCGGGCACCTTGTAACCGGCGATGCGCTCGCGCAAAAACGCTTGCACCGCCTGCTCATCCAGTGCCGACCCGGCCTGAACCAAGGCGTACGGCACCTGCCCCAGATCTTCGTGTGGCACACCAACAACCAAGCAGGACAGCACATCCGGATGCTCGGAGAGCGCGGCTTCGATCTCGGCCGGGTACACGTTGCGGCCGCCGACGGTGAACATGTCGACCCGGCGGTCCGAGATGTACAGGAACCCGTCGGCGTCGAAGTAGCCGATGTCGCCGAGCGAATCCCAGCCGTTGCGCGATTTCGCGGTGGCGCCGACGTACCGATAAGTTGGCGCGCTGCCCGGGCTGGGTCGCATGTAGATCTCGCCCACTTCGCCGGGCGGACACGGGTTGCCATCGTCGTCGAGCACCTTCATCTCGCCGGCAACGACGACGCCGACCGAGCCGCGGTGAGCCAGCCACTGGTCACCGGAGATGAACGTCAACGCCTGTAATTCGGTGCCGCCGTACAGTTCCCAGATTTTCTCGGGCCCGAGCAGGTCGATCCAGGCCTGTTTGATGGCGGGCGGGCACGGCGCGCCCAGGTGCCAGAACCGGCGAAGCGACGACAGGTCGTAGGCCTCGGGGTTGTCGTGGTAGACCGGCAGCGCCCGCTGCATGATGGTCGGCACCGTCGTCAGGAAAGTGACACGAAAGTCGCTGATCAGCCGGAGAAATTTCTCCGGCTCGAACCGGCTCATCAGCACGAGGTGGTGGCGCATCAACAGAGCGATGGTCGCGGTGGTGAAGCCGGTGTTGTGCGACAGCGGCACCGGGACCAACGTGGTGTCGCCCTCCTGCGCGCCCAGCGGATAGCCGATGGCGGCGGGGATCCGGCTGTCGCCGCCGGATTCGATCAGCTTGGGCCGACCGGTGCTGCCGCCTGACCCCATCGCTTTCCAGACCGGCGACACCGCCTCCGGTAGTGCCTCGTCGGACAATGCCGGGTCGGGAGTGAAACCAGCTGGAACGCTTGTTATTTCGGGGTGCTCGCGGCCGACCAGCAAGGTCGGCGGCCGCAATTCCAGCAGGCCGGCCAGCTCGGCGTCGGGCAGCCGTGCCGACAGCGGCTGGGGCACCGCGCCCAGCTTCCAACACGCGACCGCGGCCTGGATCCACTCGATCGAGTTGGGCAGCACCATCGTCACGTAGTCGCCGACTTCGACACCGCGCGCGGCGTAGGCGCGGGCCAACCGGTTCGTCGAGCGGTCGAGTTCGCCGCGGGTGACCGTGCGCCCGTCACATGTGATGGCCGGTTCGTCGGGAGCGAGCGAGGCCAGCGCGGAGATCTGTGCGCCGA
>Ga0137412_10002531_pt1 | contig 14462 bp, 15 predicted proteins | sample CZODoug2_1_16fun_FD_122160 | JGI IMG/M metagenome (GOLD analysis project Ga0137412, IMG submission 122160) | Vadose zone soil fungal communities from Angelo Coast Range Reserve, California, USA - CZODoug2_1_16fungal (Hybrid Assembly) | ecosystem: Environmental > Terrestrial > Soil > Vadose zone... | reverse complement strand
CCGAGTTACCGGATTGGAGATTTTCTGGCCGACTGGGGGCCCGAAGGATATTACGGCCCTGTGAAGAGTTACGAAATTATGCGGGCGACGGCGCCGAAGAGTTCCAACGGCGTCGTTGTGAGCGTCGCGGTCAGTCCGTTTTCGCCGATGCCGGGAGTGAACGACCAGGGAAAAAGCCGGCGCACTAAAGTGATTCCGGTTTTTGTCGATGCGGATTCGAAGGCGCTGAGTTTTTCGCCGACCACGCCGGAAGAATAGCGACAGTCAGCGTGCGAGATCGTCGAGTGCCTGCGCTAATTCTTGCGGACTGACGCTTGCTGTCCCCAGTTTTCCAACCACAACGCCGGCCGCAGTATTGGCCAACACCGACGCATCGGCCAACGACGCGCCTGCCGCGATAGAGGCAGCCAGCACGCTCAACACCGTGTCTCCCGCGCCGGTCACATCGAATACTTGCCGTCCCGTTGCTCCACGCTCGATTCCAGCTTTGCCAACACGCGCATAAGTCACTTCAAAACTCGTCGCAGGAATCGTCAGGTGCCGCGGCGAAGCCTCTTCAAAAACGCTCAAGCCCTTTTCGCCGCGCGTGATCACCACGGCGCCGCAGCCGAAATGCGCCAGCAGGGCGCGGCCTGCTTCTTCAAAAGATTTCTCGTCACCCAGCGCGCGTGTCACGAAAAAACCGGCTTCCTTTGCGTTGCATACGATGGCCCTCGCACCGCGGTAAGCGTATAGCCGCGACGTTTTCGGCTTCACAAACACCGGCACCTTCAGTTTGTGGCAGGCGCTCAACACTCGGTCGGCCAATTCATCGTTGACGAGGCCTTTGTCGTAGTCGGAAAGTACCAGTGCATCGAGCTTCTTCGCCGCTGCAAAAAGGACGTGTAACAGTTTTTCTTCCGTCATCTTTGTCAGCGGCTCGCGCCGTTCATGATCGATGCGAACGATCTGCTGGTGTCGCGCAATGACTCGGGTCTTGACCGTCGTCACGCGCGAAGGGTCGGCAAGCACGCCTTTTTCGCCAATGTGCGCTGCGCGCAGACACGCCCGCAAAGCAACTCCCGGTTCATCATCGGTTTTGCCACGCGCGCCCACCACGCCGAACATTTCCACATGCGCGCCAAGCACAGCAATATTCACCGCGACGTTTCCTGCGCCGCCAAGACACTCGCTCTGCTCCACAAAATCCACGATTGGCACCGCCGCTTCCGGCGACAGGCGCGACGCAGTTCCCCACAAATAGCGGTCCAGCATCAGGTCGCCGAGCACGCCGATACGCTTGTCCGCGATGCGCGGAATCAGCCGCTTGAGATTTGCGATGGAAGCAGGATTTGACCGAGCCATGGCACGCAGCCGCGCGAAGTTACTCGGGCGCGATTTGCGCCTCCTCGGCAAGCATCACGGGAATATCGTCGCGAATCGGATAGACGCGCCGGCACGATTCGCATTTCAAGCCGCTTTTGTCCGATTGCATGTGGACGCGCGCTTTGCACACTGGGCAACGCAAAATATCGAGCAGCTCTTGTGGAATGGCCATGGGCCTCTCGGGAGAAATATCGCTAACCGCTTCGAATGTAGCAGACGCGTCCTTCACCGGCAACCCGCGTCAGAGTCCTTTTGCTTCGCGGAACTCACGCACTACCGCACGAACGTCTCGCTGGCCCGCGTCCACCGCCGCGTTCATGCCGCGCATCTCTTCGGCGGAAATCTTTCCCGCAAGGTCGGCTAGGGCCGCGCGCAATGCGGGATTTTCTTCCAACGCCTTGCGGCGCACGATCGGTACCGCGTCGTACGGCGGAAAATAGTGCCGGTCGTCCCGCAAGGGAACGAGATGCAGCGTGGCGATCAGGCCATCCGTCGAGTTGCCGGCCACGATGTCCGCTTGATGCTGCGTCAGCGCGCGATAAAGAAGCCCGAGATCCATCACCCGCGGGGTGTCCGCAAATTTCAGTCCGTAGGTCTTGCTCCAACCTTGATATCCATCGGGACGCTCCAGGAATTCGTAGCCAACAGCGGCGCGCCACTTCGGCGCGATCGGCTCAAGGTCGGACATATTTTTCAGGTGCAATCGCTCCGCATCGTCGGACCGTACGACCATCGCAAACGTATTCTCGAAACCCAGCGGTTCGGTGACTTCCAGTCCGAAGCGCTGGGCATACTGTTGCTTCACGCGCTCGTAAGTCATCCGAGCATCGCCTTTGGGCGATTCTCCCAGCACCGCCGTCAGCGCCGTTCCCGTGTATTCCACGTACAAGTCCAAATCGCCGGCGAGCATCGCTTTGTGAATCAGAAGCGTTCCGCCAAGATTCGTCTTTCGTTCGACTGGCATGCCCGTGCGTTTTTCAATGTGCTGCGCCAGCAGTTCCGCGAGGACCACCTGTTCCGTAAAAAACTTCGAGCCGATAACCAGCTTGTTCTTCGGCCCGTTCTTACACGCGCACAAAAATCCTGCCGCCACAACGAGCGAAATCATCACCGCAATCCATCGCCGCACGCTAAACCACCTTCAACTTTCGTTCGAGTAACCCAAGTGCCCCATCCGCCGCCAGCGCCAGCAACGCCGCGGGAATCGCGCCTGCGAGAATCACCGCGTCGCTCACCATCGCCACGCCACGAAAAATAAACGTCCCCAGCCCGCCCGCGCCGATCGCCGCCGCAATCGTTGCGACGCCAATGGTGATTACTGTCGCCGTTCGAATGCCGGCCAGAACGACGCTCAGTCCCAGCGGAAATCTTACCCTCATCAGAATCTGCGTTTCGGTCATGCCCATCGCTTCCGCCGCTTCCAGCACCGCCGGATCAAGATTCGTAAGTCCCACCACCGTATTCCTCAAAATTGGCAAAAGCGCATATAAAACGAGCGCAACAATCGCCGTGCGTGTCCCGATTCCACCAAGGAACGGCAACGGAATCAGGAATCCAAACAGCGCCAGGCTCGGTATCGTCTGCAGTATCGAAGCAAATCCGAGGGCCATTGCACGTGAGCGCGCACGGTTTACAAGAATCATTCCGAGCGGCACGCCTATCGCAACCGCAATCGCCATGGATACGACGACCAGAAACAAATGAGCCAGCGTAGCCTGCATAATCTCCGCGCGATGGCTCGAAAAAAAATCCAATAGATTCATGCCTGCGCCTCATTCGGCATCGCAAATGAGGCCGCAAACGCCCGCACTTCCGGATGCTCCACCCGCAGAAACTCCTCGCGCCTCGCGTCGGCAACAATCTTCCCTGCCGCCAGCAAAACGACTCTCGACCCCACGCGCATCGCCTCGCGCAAATCGTGCGTCACGAATAAAATCGTCTTCCCAAGCCGCCGCGCCAAATCCGCAAACTCATTCTGCAATTCCGCGCGCGTAACAGGGTCAAGCGCCCCAAACGGCTCATCCATCAACAATATCTCTGGATCCGCAGCCAAAGCCCGCGCCACGCCCACTCGTTGCCTCTGTCCACCGGAAAGCTCGCGCGGTTTCCGCCCTGCGTATTCTCCCGGGTCCAGCCCCACGAGCCGCATCATTTCCGCGACCCGTGCCTCAATTCGGTCCCGTGCCCACCCTTCCAGCCCCGGCACCAGCCCGATGTTTTCCGCGACCGTATAGTGCGGAAATAGCCCGCCTTCCTGAATCACGTACCCGATTCCGCGCCGCAATCGAATCGGATCCACCAAATCGGTCGGCTTTCCATTTACAAAAATTTCGCCCGCCGTCGGCCTCAATAATCGATTTACTAGCTTGAGTAAGGTCGTTTTTCCACTCCCGCTTCGGCCCAGGAGCGCCACCGTCTCGCCTCGCCGGATTTCCAATGTAATGTCGGAGAGAATCGCCGTCGCCGTGTGATTAGGCGCACGATATTTAACCGCATGAAACCCAACAGTAATCTCGCTGTGGTCTTCTGCTTTCGCATTCATTTCGATTGACACCCTCGCGCCGGAGAGTGAACATCCTAGCGTAGCTCAGCCCTTTCGGCGTCTGATTTTCGACGCACCTTTCTCGCGTCTTCTGCATCCAACCGTAGGGGAAAAATTATGGCAGCGCCCGCCGCAGTTCGCATTCGTCACGATCTTCAAACCCGGCTGGTCCGTTCGCGCGCTCGCACGGACGAGATTTTTTCACTCATCCGCGAAGAAGCCCTATACGACCGCCCCGTCGCCGAACGACATCGCTTGATTTTTTATCTCGGCCACGTCGAAGCCTTCGACTGGAATCTGTTGGGCCGCCGCGCGTTCGGCTTGCGCTCTTTCCGGCCTGCCTTCGATCAATTATTCGCCTTCGGCATCGATCCGGTCGGCGGCGGCCTGCCAACCGACGGCCCGCTCGACTGGCCCGCGCGCCGCGAAATCGATCTCTACAATCAGCGCCTTCGCGAAGAACTGGACACCGCTATCGACGTCGCACTCGAGCACCCCAGTGAGGGACATCCCCAACTTTTGGAAATGCTCGAAACCACGATTGAACATCGCCTTATGCACGCGGAAACCCTTTCGTACTTGCTCCACCGCGTTCCCTACGACAGCAAAGTCGCAAAGTCCGTAACCCTCCGCACGCACGGCAGGCCGCTTAAACCGGACCTTGTCGAAATTCCCGAAGGCGAAGCCACTCTCGGCCTCTGCAAATCGAACCAGGAAACATTTGGCTGGGACAACGAGCGCGGCGAGTGCGTTGTCAGCGTTCCGACTTTTGCCATCGAGCGCCACAACGTCACCAACGCCGATTTTCTGCGCTTCGTACAGGCCGGTGGCTATCAGCATCGCTCGCTTTGGACCGATGGCGGCTGGGCCTGGAAAGAATCTTCCGGCATCGAGCATCCCGTCTCCTGGGTTCGCAACGGCAACATGTGGATGGCGCGCACGATGTTCGAGGATATTCGCCTCCCGCTCGATTGGCCGGTTTACGTCAGCCACGCCGAAGCAAGCGCCTACGCCAACTGGCTCGGCCGCCGTCTGCCAAACGAAGAACAATTTCACCGCGCCGCCTACGGCAGTTCACATCACGCCGCCGAACGTCAATATCCGTGGGGCAACGACGAGCCCTCAGCGAAACATGGCAACTTCGATTTCGCCAATTGGGATCCCGTTCCCGTCGGTTCGCATCCCGCGGGCGCAAGCGCCTTCGGCGTACACGACCTCGTCGGCAACGGATGGGAATGGACACGCACCATCTTCGGTCCGCTCCCCGGTTTTTCCGCTATGCCGTTTTATCCCGGCTACTCCGCGAATTTCTTCGACGGCCAACACTTCGTCATGAAGGGCGGCTCGCCGCGCACTGCCGCGTGCATGCTTCGCCGCTCCTTCCGCAACTGGTTCCAGCCACACTATCCGTACGTTTACGCAACTTTCCGTTGCGTCGAGGACTGACGGAGCCTGGCCCCCGGGAGCAAAGATGCCGACTCAACCTCTTCTGAAGCCGGTAGTGTCGCCGCTGTCTGCGGAGTTCGCGAATGACGTGCGCGCAGGCCTCACCAAATCCGGCCAGCGTGAAATTCTTTCCAAATATCTTTACGACGAGGTTGGCTCCGCGCTATTCGAAGCCATCTGCCTCTTGCCGGAGTACGGCCTCACCCGCGCTGACACGCGCCTGCTCCGCCGCTACGCCGGCGAAATGGTCGCGCGCGTGCCTCTCCCCACGCACGTCGCCGAACTCGGCAGCGGCAGCGGCAAAAAAACTCGCTGGATTCTCGAAGCCGTCGCGCGCCGCCAGCCCACTTTCTATTACCCAATCGAAATCTCTCCCGCCGCGCTCGCCGCGTGCGAAAAAGAACTTGGCCAGATCGACCTCGTCCACATCGTCGGTTTCGAAAAGCCTTATCTCGAAGGCTTGCAGTCGGTCGTCAATCGCCGCGAACCGGGCGATTCCGTCTGCGTCCTTTTTCTCGGCAGCACCATCGGCAATTTCGATCGCCCCGCCGCCGACGATTTCCTTCGGCAGGTCCGCTCTGTTCTCGCGCCGGGCGATTCCCTTCTCATCGGCACCGATCTCGAAAAAGATATCGCCACACAGTTGCTAGCGTACGACGATCCCGCTGGCGTCACCGCCGCGTTCAACATGAACCTCCTCGCTCGCATCAATCGCGAACTCGGCGCCGATTTCAACCTGAAGGAATTCGCTCACGAAGCCCGCTGGAACGCGGAACAACGCCGCATCGAAATGCATCTTCGCTCGCTGCGCCGCCAGCGAGTCAACATTCCCGGCGCCAATCTGCGCATCGGCATCGAACCAGGCGAAACCATCTGGACAGAAAGCTCTCACAAATACGCCGCGTCCGAACCAGTGGCCATGGCAGCCCGCACCGGCTTCCATTGTGAAGCGCAATGGATCGATGAAGAGTGGCCCTTCGCGCAAAATCTCTGGATCGTGGAATAAAACTAGAACGGCTTACCTCTTCACTGCCTGTAAGCCCGTGTACCGTCACGGCGCAAAACCGTTTGCCGCAGCAGGCCCGCCGTCACAAACCGCTATGTTTCGCCGCCCAGTCGCAGATCAGCTGCAATACTTCAGCCGAAATCGTCTCTTCAATCGCGCCATACTCCGCCGGCGTTCCCGATTCCGCGTGCTGCAGCAAATGATTCAAGTCCGGCATCTCTTTGACAGTGACTTCCTTGTCTCCCGCCTTTTCCAACGCCTTTTGTATCAATGGCAGATTCTCCGCTGCCGATACCTGCAAATCCTTGCTTCCATTCAACACCAGCGCCGGGCACTTCACCTTGTTCAACGGCGGCAGCGGATCGTAATCCAGAAAATGCCGGAACCACGGCGAACTCAACATGTGAATCTGCGCCTGCACGGAAGCCGGCATCGAACCTTCCGCCATTCCTGACGAAATCACCATCGCATCTAATTTCTTTTCTAGCACCGCGGCATCGCGTTCCTCGCGGACCATCGCATATGCCTTGCGATCCACATCGAGGCTCTGCGCAACCTGTGCGATCGGCATCCCCGCGGCCTCAGCGATCGCTCTGGATTGCGCCAGCATCGTCTCCTCGCCCGTTTGCGCCGGTGTTGCGAGCAGAACAATCCACGCCGCGCCGCCTTTTCCCGCAAGCAGCGGCGCGATAAGTCCTCCTTCGCTGTGCCCGAGCACGCCAACTTTTTCTCGCAAGATCTCTTTTCGCCCCTTCAGAAATCCAAGCGCCGCTTCCGCGTCCCCGGCAAAATCTTCCGTCGTCGCGCTCGAAAAATCGCCCGTTGATTTCCCAATGCCTCGCTTGTCGTAGCGCAACACCGCAATTCCCTTCCGTACCAGCGCATCCGCAAGCACAAGAAACGGCCGGTGCCCTGCCAGGAATTCATCGCGATTCTGTGGTCCCGATCCCGCCACGAGCAACACCGCTGGAAATGGTCCGGTTCCCTGCGGCATCGTCAGCGTCCCGGCCAGCGTCGCCGTTCCTGATGCATTTTGGAAGCTGACCTCTTCCTCTTTATACGGGTACGGCTTCGTTGGATTCTGCGGACGCCGCACTGCCAGCACTTCGTCCGACCGTTTGAACTCCAGCGCGACCGTGTCCTGGTTCTGGCTCCATTTTCCCGCGATCGCGTTGTGCGCCGCGTTCATCGCTCCTTCGTAAATTCCCGTGACCATCGCAATTTCAAAATGCACCATGCCGTTACGCTCGCTCAGTTCGGACATCGGCAAGCCGTTCGCACCTTGGTCCAAACTGTCCAGCGTGCCGCTTAGTTTCTTTTCTTCGTCGTGAGTAACATGCAGTTGCAGCCGGTACCGCATATTTCCATTCTGAAATGCGCCCTGCCACGTTCCTTCGAGCTGTGAAATCGCATCCACCGGCTTCTTTCCCGCCGAATTCCCGCTTTGCCGGTGAAATACCAGCGGGAAGCTTTGCCCCGCCTGCTTCCACGCTCCGGTCATTGATCGTCCATCCGCTCCCAGCTTGCCTTCGAACGACGCTCCAACCGATGCAATCTCAAACCGTAGCGTTCCCTGCGCTTGGCTGACCGCACTCGCCTCCATCCCGTATACCGACTGCTCCGGGCTGTCCAGTCGCGCCCGTAACTCACCGCCTTTTCCACCGCTGACGTGGAGCACCAGCTTCATCCGGGCTTCGCCCACCGCGAGCTCGCCTTCCCACTCCCCCTGAACGCCGGCTGGGTGCGCCGCCCCGGCAGTGGCACCCGAAGCCGCCTGCTTCTGTGTCGGTTGAGCCGCTGCCGTCGCGCTCCACGCGAGCAACAATGCGCCGTTACAAAGTGCCCGATAAACACGCATTTTCAAAGGATCTCCCCCAAGCTTTGCTACCAAATCCCCGAATTTCTTTGCCCGCACAACCTTACTTTTCCTCAGCAAAGTTCCAGCTCGATGTATTGACACCATCGTCGCCGTATGAAAGTCTACGCGCCGAACGTATGAGAGTTACGGCAAAAGGCGAGTATGCGACGCGGGCGGTTCTCCATCTCGCCATGCAACATCCCGGCGTCGTCACGATTCACGAAATCGCTGCGCGCAATCGCATTCCTGTCAAATACCTCGAACAGATTCTCCTCGAGCTTCGTCGCGCCGGCCTCATCGTCAGTCGCCGCGGCGTGCACGGCGGCTACAGGCTCACTCGCCACCCATCCGACATTTCCATCGGTGATGTGTTGCGTGTCGCCGACCACCGCATAACCGATTCTTCCTGCAGCCAGTGCGACTCGGAGCGCGGATACCCCTGCGCCGATCCCGACGGCTGCGGCTTGAAGCAGGTCTGGAGCGATGTCCAGCTCGCCGTCGAAAAGATTCTGTTCGAAACTACTTTCGCCGACGTATGCGCTCGCTCGCACTGCACCTCGCTTCCACGCTCGGACAGTCGCCTCTGCGAATTGCAAGTCTAACGGTTTTCCGCAAAAAAAAGCGGCGCGCAAGCTTGAACTTGAGCGCCGCCAAATCTTTTCAACGTGCTTCCGGAAATCCTACGTCTTCGCGTAATAGTCCGTATTGCCCGCCGCATACGCTTGCCACTTCTCCGGCAAATCCTCCATCGCGAAGATCGCCGTAACCGGGCAGACCGGCACGCAAGCGCCGCAGTCAATACACTCCGTCGGATTGATGTAGAGCTGCGTCACGCCCTCGTGCCCCGCCTCGTCCTTCCGCGGGTGGATGCAGTCCACCGGGCAAACGTCCACGCACGCGGTGTCTTTCGTGCCGATGCAGGGCTCGGCAATCACGTAAGCCATTCACGCTTCTCCATTGCTCGGAACAGCGGCCGGAGGCTCTTTCCCGCTTCCCATTCCGGCGATTCACGCTGCGCTCTATTTGGCTTTTTGGCCAGCGAACAATATCATTTGATTGTACGCGGCGCGCTTGCGATTCTCAACTGACCGACCCGATGAGGGTCGGTCATCCTGAAGGAGCATCGCGACCGAAGGATCTCAGCGAAGCTTGCCTCGTCTGGCAAGCAGCAGTGATTAAGGGTCGGTCATCCCGAAGGAGCATCGCGACGGAAGGATCTCAGCGAATATAATTCATCAGCGCGCGACTGCGGGCGGGACTCCCGAAAAATAAACATGCTCAACACCAAAGGCAATCGCATCACCTACTTCGGTCACAGCACATTTTCGCTCACCACCGCTTCCGGCGAAGTCGCCCTCATCGACCCTTGGGTCACCACCAATCCATTCTGCCCTCCGGGCCTGAAATCCCTCTCCCGCCTTGACGCTATTTTTCTTTCTCACGCCCACACCGACCACTTTGGCGATCTCCTCGCCCTCGCAAAGCAGCACCATCCCAAAATCGTCGCCATCTTCGAGACCTGCCTCTACATCGCGGAAAAAGGCTTCGAGAAGGAAATCTGCCCCATGGGCAAAGGCGGTACCCAAACCGCCGGCTCGTTTCAAGTGACCATGACTCATGCCTTCCATTCGAATTCCATCGACGACAACGGCGCTCGAATCTACGCCGGCGAACCGGCCGGACTCATCATTCGAATGCCCGGCGGCTTCACGGCCTATCATGCCGGCGACACTGCCGTCTTCGGCGACATGAAATTGATCGGCGAACTCTATAAACCCGACCTCGCCATGCTCCCCATCGGCGACCTTTTCACCATGGGCCCGCGCGAAGCCGCCCACGCCATCCGTCTGCTCGGCGTAAAGCATGTCATTCCCATGCACTACGCCACGTTTCCCATGCTGACCGGCACAGCCGATCAACTCCACACCGAATGCCGCGACATCCCCGGCCTCACCATCCACGTTTTAAAGCCCGGCGACAGCCTCGCCTGATTTTTGAGTTCGTTTTTTGAGGCTTGAATCGGGCCTAGCGGAAGAAGTTTCGAATGAAGAAGCCCACATTCGCGGGTCGCTCGGCGAGCCGCCGCATAAAATACGGAAACCAGTCGTTGCCATAGGGGATATAGACGCGGACGCGGTAACCGTCCCGCACCAGCCGCTTCTGCAGATCGACTCGCACGCCGTACAGCATCTGAAACTCGAAGTCGTCTTTCGAGATTTTATTTTCCGCCGCACACCGGATTGTCGCTCCAATCATGCGCGGATCGTGCGTAGCAATTCCGTGATAAAAACCGCTGGGCAGCAACACCCGCATCAGCCGCACGAAATTCGCGTCCACATCGGCCTTCTTTTCGAACGCCACGTCTGGGGATTCCTTATACGCGCCTTTGCACAAGCGCATCCGGCATCCGTATGCCAGCAAGTCCTGCACGTCTTGCTCGCTGCGATATAGATAAGACTGAATCACCGTTCCGATCGCCGGACTCTGCGAACGCGCTCGTTTCACCAACTCAATCGTTCGCTCCGTGTAGGCGGAGCCTTCCATGTCCACGCGCAAGAAATTCTCCGTGGCCGCCGCGCGCTCCACAATCGAATGCACCAGGCCTTCGCAAAACTCCGCGCTCAGGTCCATTCCAAGCGCCGTCAATTTGCACGACACGTTTGCATGCAATCTCTGTTCCGCGATTTTATCGAACACTTCCAGGTAGGCGTCCCGCGCGTGCTGCGCGTCGGCTGTGGAGGAAACGTTCTCGCCGAGATAATCCAGGCTGACCATCATCCCGTGATCGTTGCAAACGAGCGCCGCAGCCAGCGCTTCATCCAACCCTTCGCCGGCGACGAATCGCCGCGCCATCGTCCGCGTCTTGTTGTTGGACGTGACCCAACTTGAAAAACTCTTGCTTTGAGAAAGCTTAAGGAGTGTCGACCGGAGCATACCTGTCTATTATGACGGTACCGAAAGCTCCTTACGAGTGACTGTGCCCTTCCAGGAACTTTTCCGCATCCAGCGCCGCCATGCAGCCGGACCCCGCGGCGGTGACCGCCTGCCGGTAGCGGTGATCCTGCACATCGCCCGCGATAAACACACCGGGAATTTCCGTCAAACTGCCGTGCGTGGAAATCAAATACCCGTTTTCGTCCGTCTTCAGTTTCCCCTTAAATACGGTCGTATTCGGATCGTGCCCAATTGCCACGAAAACTCCATCCAGCGTAATTTCTCTTTTTTCTTGCGTCTCCGGATTTACAACTGTTATGCCCGTCACCAAACCCTCCGGCGCGTGAATCGTTTCCACGGCCGCCGGCGTTACAAATTCCACCTTGGGGTTGGCCTTGACGCGGTCGATCATGATTTTCGACGCGCGAAATTCCTTCCGGCGGTGAATCAAATAAACTTTCGTCGCGTACCGCGAAAGAAAATTCGCCTCTTCCATCGCTGAATCGCCGCCGCCCACGACCGCTATCGGCTTTCCACGGAAAAAATATCCATCGCACGTCGCGCAAGTAGAAACGCCGCGTCCGATTAATTCCCGTTCGCCCTTCAATCCCAAAAGCCGCGCCGAAGCGCCTGCCGCCACGATCAGCGTCTTCGTCTCTATCGCTTCTTTGCCAGATGTGATTTTAAACGGCCGCTTCGTCAAATCCACTTCCGTCACCGCGCCGGATTTAAATTCCGCGCCGAATTTTTCCGCCTGTTTGCGCATATTCGCAATCAGTTCCGGCCCCATGATTCCCTCTGGAAATCCCGGAAAATTTTCGACGTGCGTCGTCAGCGAAAGTTGGCCGCCGGGCTCGTGCCCATCCAGCACTACTGGCTTCAAATTCGCGCGCGCGGAATAGATCGCCGCCGTCAGTCCCGCACATCCGCTGCCAATGATGACTACGTTCTCCATGCGATCCTTCTCCGCACCATTAGATTCGGAACATGCCAGTTAAGATACAGCGGCCCTAAATTGTAGCATTTGCTGGCTTTTTGCCCGCCTGGCGGAATCGTCGAGCGACCCCGCAGCCAATTTGGAACCGAGTCTCTATCACAAATTTCTCTTCTTGAATTGACCGCCCAATTTCGCCGCGGTTATTCTCTTTCTTTCCAATCTTCCCGCCAGGAGAAATTCCCAATGGACCCGCGTTACCCGATCGGAGATTTTAAAATGCCCGCGAGCGTCACGCCCGCGCTGCGGCAAGAAGCGATCCAGAAAATTGCCGAAACACCAGCAAAGTTTCGCGCCGCAGTGGAGGGATTGAGCGAATCGCAGCTCGACACTCCCTACCGGGACGGCGGATGGACCGTCCGCCAGGTGGTGCATCACCTGCCGGACAGCCACATGAACGCTTACGTGCGCTTCAAGCTGGCGCTCACTGAATCGGTTCCCACCATAAAACCGTACGCCGAGGACAAATGGGCCGAGCTCGCCGATTCGCGTTCCACGCCGATCGAGACTTCGCTCGTGTTACTTGAATCGCTCCATTCGCGCTGGGTTCTGCTTTTGCGCTCGCTCAAGCCGGGAGATTTTTCGCGAAAGCTGGTTCATCCGGACCGCGGCGAAAAGACGATTGATTGGCTGCTGTTTGTCTACGGCTGGCACGGACCGCATCACACGGCGCACATTACCGAATTGCGCAAAGCAAAAGGCTGGTAGCCGCGGAATTTCATGGAGCTTTCTTTTCGTTCAACTCCTTGATGAGCGCTTTTCCCTTGCGGAACCATGGACGCTCGTAGCGCTGCATGTAGCGCGGAAGCGTACGCTTCTTTGCCATGAGCGTCTGCGCCCATTGTTTTGCTTCGTCGTTTCTTCCCGCGAGCTTCAGAAACCTTGCGTAGTTGTAGAGCGTCTCCGGCGTGTTGGTGAACTGGATCGGCTCGGCGAACATCGTCTCGGCGCGCGCATAGTCTCCGGTATGAGCGTAGGCATTTGCGAGGATTCCGGCAGCGCGGTAGTAATCGAATTTGTGGTCGCTGCGGACAGCGATTTCCAGATCCGGAATCGCTCCGGCGAAATCGTTTAACCCGACAGAGGCTTTTCCGCGCAAATAAAATGTGTGGGGCGAATCGCTGCGCGCGGCGATGGCCTTCGTGAACGCTTCGCGCGATTTTTCAAATTTCTTTTCGTCGAGATACATCTCGCCGAGTTCTTCAAAATTCGCGGCGGAGGGATTATCCAGAATGTCAGTTTCGAGTTTTTGGATACGAGTCCGTCTGCCGAAGCCCTGAAACGTGCCCTTCAGCAATCCAAGATCGGGAATCCCCTCGATCACCAGATACGCGGCGGAGCCAACGAAGCCGCCGAAAACAATAATGTAAAACCAATAGCCTTCCGGACGGCGCCGGAAGAAATGGATCAGGGCGACGATCTGGACGATGAAGCCCCACGGATAAAAAAGATGGCTGAGCGCGAACATAATCGGCCGCGGCGTTCCTTTTCGTTAAATTAAACTGCACCAGGCAAATTATCGATACTTTACTCCTACTTCGTCGCAGCCAATTCGTACAGGTATTCCACGTGAGACAACGCTGCGCCGTCCATGCCGCAGACCTTGGGATTGGCGGATTCGATCAAATAATATTCGTCGGGGGCGTGGGCTCCATTGCCGTGACCAAGGCCGAAATGGCTTGCGGGCATTTTGAGCGGCTCGCCGGTAAACACGTAACCGGGCCAGGAACCGGCAAGGCGCGGCATTTCGATCGGGTCGATGCCTGCGCGGTTGTAAACGGCTTTTTCGGCGCGGGAAATCAGTGCATCCATCGGTGTGGTCGTTGGGTCGTATCCGCCGGTGACGTTCACTTCGATATCGCCGAAGCCATGTTTGGCGAGATGCGCTTTGAGCGCGGCCGCGGCTTCCGTAGCTTTCATATCGGGCACAAGGCGCAGATCCATCTTTGCGACGGCGCGGCCCGGGAGAATCGTCTTTCCCCCGGGGCCGATGTAACCGGCCACGAGTCCTTCGATATTTACTGTCGGTCGTGAAACGAGAAGTTGGAGCGACTCTTCAAAGCTGACGTCATGCACCCAGTGCTGCACGCCCATCGATTTCATCACGTTGGCTTCGTTCAGCCGCTTCGCGGCGTTCGCGATCATTTTCTTTTCCGCGTCGCTGAGGGGGCGCGCCTTGTCGGCAAGTCCGTCGATGGCAGGAGCGTTTCCGTCGGGCGAGACGAGCGTGGCGAGCGCTTCAACGAGATGCCAAGCGGGACTATCGAGCCGCGCCTTGTTGCTTGAGTGAACGTCTTTCACCGGTCCGCGGCCCCAC
>Ga0137412_10001359_pt2 | contig 14467 bp, 13 predicted proteins | sample CZODoug2_1_16fun_FD_122160 | JGI IMG/M metagenome (GOLD analysis project Ga0137412, IMG submission 122160) | Vadose zone soil fungal communities from Angelo Coast Range Reserve, California, USA - CZODoug2_1_16fungal (Hybrid Assembly) | ecosystem: Environmental > Terrestrial > Soil > Vadose zone... | reverse complement strand
GATGGCCGGGGAGGTGGTGAACCAGTTGAGCGCCATCGCAGCGAGCTGATCGGTCGACCAACGGGAAGCAACGATGTCTTGCGCGGCTTCGTATGTGTCGGTCATGTCAGGCTCCCTCGGTGGTGTACGGCCCACTATCCTCACTGTCGGGTCTGCTGTCAAGTCATTGGACAACACGGGGGCAGTGTGCGTACGATCGCATCATGGTTACCTCTCCGCTCCGCGAGCTGGCTAGCGTGCTCATCGCCCGGCCGATCGACCCCTGGTTGATCGAGCAGGCTAATACTGGCCTGTCTACGCGGGAGATCGCGGCCGCGCTGGACTTGCTCACGGACGGCAAGGTGTCGGTCAGCCATGCGACGATCGCGGTTTGGCTTACCGATGCGGGGATGACCGACGTAGCGCGGCGTATTAATCAGTACGAATAGCTCGGCCGGCTCGCACACACCACGGGGCGAGCCGGCCGAATCCAACCAAGGCCCGAGAGAAGGGACCTGACATGCACCCTACCAAGATCACCGCACTCAAGCCATGCAACGACTGCGTGGCGGCCTCAGGCATCTTGCTGTGTGGCTGTGACTGCCGGACGTGTGGCGCCACCGGCAGCGTGCCGCGCGAGCTATGTCCCGACACACACTGCCACGGCGGGCAAGTCACGCTGCATTACACCCTGCACCCGGGCGGACCCGAGCGCAGCATGACCGTGGAGCACCCCGATTGTTGGGGAACCGGGTACGCCGATGCGGCGGTCAGCTGGGATCAATTCCTGCTGTCGCTCGCCTACGGCGGGTGGGCCTGGATGTTCGATAGTCCGACATACTCGGCGGCGCCGCTGGTGTTATGCTCGGCCACCCGCAACAATCATCACCTCGTCACTTCGTGGTACGGCCTCATCCCCTCTCGTCATCTCTCTTCCGCTCAATTCGACAGCACCGTCATCAACCCACTCAATTTGGAGGATTACCTATCATGACCACACCACTCAAACCCGGACACGTCATCACCCCGGACACCGCATCTCGCGCCGATCAGCTCGGTTACCTCTATTCAGAAGCCAAGCAGCGTTACGAGGCTGCCAAGGCTGAATTTGAGGAGATCAAGGCCGGGCTCAAGGCCGAAATGTTCAACTCCATCACCGACCCCTCATTCCATGATGCGACCGATGAGACTGCCATCCATACCGCCGCGTTCATTCACCCTGCCGTTCACCTGCAACTCACCGCTAAGAAGAGCTGGCGCCTGGACACCCCCCGCATCAAGACCGAGCGCCCCGACATCTACGCCTACTACGGCAAGCAGACCGTGGCGTGGGAACTGAGAGAGGGCAAGTGAAGTATCCGGGATTATTCATTTTCGTATGCGTGATGATGATCGACTTACTGATCATCCTAATGTTGAGGGGTCGATAATGGTAAAGATCGTTGACTGGGGTACCGGAAAGAAGGTCAAGCGCGGCAGCGGAGACAACGGGTTCATCCTGCCTCGCGGTAGCGGCAAGGTGATCAGGATCAAAAACGGTAAACGCGTCATGACCGCAAAGGACTTCCGGCAGGCAAAAAAGGCTGCCCGGAAAGCTAAGAAGAATAGCGCGTGACCGCACCCCCGATGTCACCTGCCGAGTTCATGCGGTCGGCGCCCGCCGTGCTGTCGGGTAATTCCCCGTGGGCGCAGCGGTACGCCAACGAGATCAGGCGCACCATCACCGAGCACGCCATGTACGCCCCGCGCAGCCTGCAGGTCCATCTGGGCCCTAGTGAACTAGGCGCCCCCTGTGACCGGCAGATCGTGGGGAAGCTGATCGGTGCCGAGCGCACTAATCACGTGGCGGACCCGTGGCCGAGCATTGTGGGGACGGCCGTACACGCCTGGTTGTCAAACTGTCTGACAGCTGATAACCTGCGGCGGGGGGTGACCCGTTGGCTACCGGAGCACCGGGTCACCCCTATGGACGGGCATTCCGGCACGGCGGATGCATACGACGCGCTGGAACAATCCGTTGACGACTGGAAGATTCTCGGCGATTCCTCCCTCTCTCATATCCGTAGCCTCAACGGACCGCCCCGCAGATACATCGTTCAATTACTCCTCTATGGACTCGGTTACCGCAGGCTCGGTCTCCCGGTTAAACGCGTCGTCCTGATTGCTCTTCCCCGTACTGCCGGCACCCTGGACGGAATGTACGTCTGGGAACGCCAGCACTCCCCCGCCGATGACGATCTACTACAGGAGGTATTCGCCGACACCGAACGCCGCAAGATCCTTGCAACCGCAGTCCTGGCCGGACAGCTCACCCTGAACGATATCCCTATTGTTCCCGATGATCGCGAATGCTATTTCTGCCCGCTGTACCGACCGCAAGCAGCAACCGATTCCGGTCCCGGATGTCCCGGAACCATCACCCAGAAAGGCACGTTATGACCTACCCAAATCCGAATCAGTACCCACCGCAGCAGCCGCAATATCCGCAGGGATTCCCGCCGGCTAATCCGTTCCAGCAGGCACCGGCTTACCCGCCGCAGTGGTCACCACAGCAGCAATTCGCTCCGCAGCCAGCTGCTGAGCCACTGCCACAGGGCACGCTGGCCGACTTCTACGGTCAGCCCGCGGCCGGAGGCGCTCCGGCGATCAGCTGGAAAGATCAGCCGATCGGTACCGGCGTAGCGTTCGTCGTTGAGCGCGATGTCGTCACCTCCGACGTGGTGGCCAAAACCGATCCAATCACCGGAGCGGTGCAGCGCTACCGCGACGGTCGACCGAAATATCAGATGGCTGTTCCGATCCTGATCGCGCCCGACCCGATGCATCCGGAGGGCACGGCGCGGCTGTTCGTCGGCGGTCAGATGCGGGACGAGCTGGCCCGCGCGATGGCGGAGGCGGGTGCTGTGCCTGACCCCGCGTTCGGCGCTGCGGTGCCGCACAAGGGAGACGCCGGCTATATCCAGTTGGTGCAGCGCAAGCCGATGCGTCAGGGCAATCCGCAGAACATCTTTGCGGCGCGTTACCAGGTGGCTAACCCGGGCGCACAGGCTGCCGCTCCCGAGCCGGTCGGATCTCCCCCGCCGCACCCGGTAGCGCAGCAGTACGTACAGGAGCAGTTGCCGGCAGCCAACCCGCAGCAGGACGCGGCGATCGCGCAGGCGCTCGCGGCGGCGCAGGCTCAGGCGGCCGCGCAGCAGGTGCAACCGGTACAGGCTCCGGCCGGTCCGGTTCCCCCCGCGGCGGGGCCGATGCCACAGCCGGGCCAACCCCCGGTCGTCACCGCGCCAGCGGGGCTCTCCCCGGAGGCTGAGGCGGTGTTCGCCAAGTTGGCAGCGCAGAACGCAGCACACCCCGCTTCCTAACCGGTACTGACGGCGGCCCGGCACTTCCCCTGATGGGTGCCGGGCCGTTGCCATCCCTCAGTCATTCCCGCATACACCAGAAAGGAAACCACCCGATGGCCCGTCTGCTGGCCGAACTCACCGGCGATAGCCGCAACATTTTCCTGCTCGGCGATGGCGATCCGCGCGAACTCGCTGCCGATGCCGCCCGCGCCCAACTACTCACTCCGCTGGTGAAGCCGGTCGAGGGCGGGGCGCTGGTGATGCCGGTCAGCTGGCCGGCGCTGGTGCAGCTCGGCACCGAACTCCCCGGAATCGACATGCAACCCCGGCTGGCCGAATGGGGGAAGCAGCAGGCCGACTACCGCGCCGCAGCGGAGGCGTTGACCCCGCTCGATTTCCATCCGCACCCGCTCACCTACTCGGTGCCCGCTCACCTCACGCCCTACCCCTGGCAGGTCACCGCCGGCCACATCCTGGCGCTGATGGGTCGGGCTCTTCTCACCGATGAACCCGGCACCGGCAAGACTGCGAGCGCCATCCTCGGCATCTGCGAGTACGCGGCCGTCAGATCGCTCACGCCGGCCCAACTCGGCCCGGTGGTCTGTATCGTCCCGGCCTCGGTAGTGGACGCCTGGGTGGACGCCTGGGCCGACTGGGCGCCGGCCTTCCGTACGATCGCCTGGCGCGGCACGGTCGCGAAACGCCGCGCGCTGGCCGGTACCGCCCACGTCTACGTAGCCAGCTATGACACCGCCCGCAACGACGGCGGCACCAAGGACGGCGCGCTGGCGAAGCTCAAGCCGGCCGTGATCGTGGCCGACGAGTGCCATCTGACCAAGTCGCCGACCGCGCGGCGCACCCTGGCCATGCACCGGCTCGCCCGGTCGGCCACTGTGTTTATTGGGCTGTCCGGGACACCGATCGCCCATAATGTGGGTGATCTGCACCCGGTGCTGCAGCACATCTCTCCGAATGCGTGGCCGAGCAAAGAGCGCTGGATTGATCGGTACTGCATGTCGATCCAGGGGGACTATTCCAGCCGCATCATCGGCATCAACAAGGCCACGGAGGACGAGTTCCGGCTCACCCTGCTCGGCCAACACCGCCGGGTAGCAAAGGCCGACGTGCTGTCTACGCTGCCCCCTAAGGTGTATTCCATCCGGTCAATACCGATCCCACCGGCCTACCGCACAACGTATGACGAATTTGAAGCCGACATGCTGGCTCAGCTCCCCGATGGGCAAGAGGTATCGGTATTCGATGCGCTCTCTCAGCTCTCGATTCTGTCCAAACTGGCGTGCGCGTCAGCCGATGTCGAGATCACCTGGGGGCCGGAAGTTGACGAGAACACCGGCGAGCCTAAGCGGCATATTCACCTCGAGTTGAAACAGCCCAGTTGGAAGGTGGACGCTCTACTAGAGATCCTGGCCGAACGCGAAACCGAATCGGTGGTGGTGTTCGCGCCGAGCAAACAGCTCGTCATGCTTGCCGGTGCGGCAGCGGAAAAAGCCGGCCGCCGCGTCGGGTACGTCGTTGGCGGACAGACCCCGGCCGAGCGAACCGGCACGATCAAGCGCTTTCAAGCTGGGGACCTCGACGTCATCTGCGCCACCACCGGAGCCGGTGGAGTCGGAATCACGCTAACCGCTGCGCGCTGTGTGGTGTTCCTGCAGCGGCCTTGGTCCATTGTGGAATCCCTGCAGGCCGAGGACCGCTGCCACCGCATCGGTTCGGAGATTCACGATTCAATCGACATCATCGATGTGCTCGCGCAGAACACCGTGGAGAGCCGCGTCCGTTCGGTCATCCGGGAAAAGGCCGGACAGCTGGCCGATGTCGTGCAGGACCCGAGAATTCTCGCCGAAATCCTCGGCGGAAAAAACGTCACAACCGAGAGAAAGGTAAGCTAATGCCGATCGACAACGAAGGCCCCGCTGCACCAGACATGTTCTCTATGGTGCTGCGGGAAGTGACCTCAGGCAATCCGTACGTGCTGCTGATCTACACCGCGGACGGACCGGAAATGCGCGTCAGCATGCGGGTGGTGGGCATCGAGGGTAAGAATCACGTGGCCGCGTTGCTGGCCACCACGGCAGCCGAGTTGGACGCCGACAGCGCGATAGAAGCCATCTCTGATCTCATCGGCAAAAAGATGGGTGCCGAATCATGACGCTGGTAATCGGGGTCGACCCGGGCGGCACGACCGGCATCTGTGCCCTGTGGATTACGCACGATCCGCTGATCGTGGAAAACCCGATTAACAGCATCGAGGTAATCCAGTGTGGTGGTGAGGGCCGCACTGCCCGCATAGCCGTGATCATGGTGGTTAATGCTCTGATAGCCAGGGCCACGCTTGAAAACGAACGAGAGGTCATTCTCTCGGTGGAGTCCTTTGTGGTCGGTATGCGCGCTGCGAAATCCCGCCATTCCGGAGCCGGTAAACAAGCGCGCGACATTATTGCCGATCTATATAATATGCGTAATGTGTGGCGCGTTTCTCATCCCGCTGTGGTGGTGAAGAAATGGGCCACCGATGAGCGCCTGGACAAGGCCGGGATAATGACCGCCACAACCGGCATGCGGCACGCCCGGGATGCGGGCCGGCACGCATTGTTCGCGGCGGTCAAGGGCGGCCATATGCCCGACCCGTTGTCGCGCAAACAGACACCGGCTCTGTAACGACAACACCCCGGATGTCGGGTCTATGCTGACCGGACGTCCGGGGTGTGTCGGCTGGTCACGCCCCACCACTACAGAGAGGCTTCCCGATGCAGGATCATACAACACAAGCGCTGGATATAGCACGCGAACTGATCCGTGCCGGCATACCGGTATTCATTGCCCCACCAGCCACCGGTTCCGTCACCGGTTTTGCCCTCCCCGTGGCATGGCAGCAGACCGAGTGCGATCTCTCGGTGGTGGACGCCTGGGCTCCCGGTATGTGTATGGCGGCGGTGATGGGCCACGGCCTGGACCTGGTAGACGTCGATCCCCGCAACGGCGGAGTGGCGTCACTGGAACAGATGAACGGCGCCGTTCCCGACCAGTTGGGTATGGCCGCCACACCGAGTAACGGCGTACACCTGTTCATCCCGCCGCTTGATGCGGCCAGCCGGAACAACATCTTGCCCGGCATCGACGTCAAGACCGGCCGGGCCGATGGGCAGGGCCGCGGGTTCGCGTTCATCGCGCCGACCGTACGAGTATCCAAGGTCAGCGGCGAGCCGGTCGCCTACCGATGGGTGCTGCCGCCGGCCATCGAGCGCATCGGCAAAACCCACCCCTCCACCGATGCGCTGGCCGCGCTGCTGCGCTCGGCTCGTTCGGTGTTTACCCCGCCGGTTTTCGGCGAGGGCCCGATGGCCGAGTTCTGGCGTGGCCGCGAGCCACAGAGCAGCGCTGCCGCTACCGCTGCCATCACCGACAAGCTGGCCGCCGTCACCGGCTGGACCCCGACGTCGGGGCGCGGCTTCCGCGAAGTGCTGATGGCGGCCGCACTTACCCTCGGGGGCTACATCGGTGCCGGGTTCCTCGATGAGGAGCAAGCGCGGGAACAGCTGCGCGATGCGGCCGGGTCGGTGTGGGGATCTCCTGATGAGAACGACGAACTGTGGATCTCCCAAGGTGTTGGTGATGGCCGAGCCCGCCCCTTCCGGGTGCTCTCGGTCGCTGAAGAGCTGCAGCACGCGGCCGCTTCCACCGTCGGCGGTACGCCGGCTGCCGCAGTGTGGCCGGTCTATGCGGCTATCGGCTTACAGCCATTTGAGCCAGACGGAGGCACCCACCAGGACCACGCCGAATCGATGGCGCGCCGACTCTGGCCGGCATTGCGGTGGGCATCGGATGCGGGCGGGTACGTCGTTAACCGTGGCGAGCGTTGGGTGCAGCGGCCGCCCGGTCATCTGGCCGACTGGGCAGTGTCCACCCTGGCCCGCCTCATGCCGCATGGAGTCGCCCCGGAGGCTGGCTTACAGAAAGCTGATTGGACTGCCGAGCACTGGCAGCACCATCGCCGGTCGCAGTGGATGTCTACGCCCGGGGCCGCGCCGATCTCGAGGAAATATCAGTCCATCATCGTAGAAAAGGGTCATATAGCTTCGCTTGATGTGGCCGAGCTGGACACGGACCCCGACGTGTTGTGGGCCGGCGGTCAGCCGTGGGACCTGCGGGCCAGCGCCGACGGGCTGAGCGTGGCGCAGCGGGCCGTGGGACTGCCACACCTGCATACGGCCGCGGTGGTGCCGGTGCTCGCGCCTACGCCGGCGTGGGACGCCTTCACGGCGGCGATCTGGCCGGATGCCGAGCTGCGCCGCTGGGCCCTGCGGGTGCTGTCGGTGGCCGTCACCGGATATCCCGATGCGGCGCTGCCGATCCTGTACGGACCGGGAGGAACCGGTAAGTCCTCGATCATCGCGTTGATCATGAGGGCGCTCGGCACCTACGGACTCGCGGCCAACCCGAAACTGCTGAGCGACCACACCGCGCACGACTCGATCGTGTACGCCCTCAAGGGCGCCCGGCTGGCGTTCATCGATGAGGGTCCGCGCTCGGGCTACGCATCGACCGAGCGACTCAAGCAACTCACCGGCGGGGGTGCGCTTACCGGGAACGCCATGCGGCACGACCCGGTGACGTTCGATCCCACCCACACGCTGGTACTGACCAGCAACGAGGAACCGACGCTGACCGATCAGGCATTGCGACGGAGGCTCCGCGCCATCCCGTGCGAGGGCGATGTGGAGGCGGTGGCCCGCACTCGGCGGGCGATCACCCGGGACGTCTGGGCCGACGAGCAGCCGGGCGTGCTGGGGATGCTGATGCAGCACGCGGCCGGGTGGCTGGCCGATCCTGACTCGGCCGGCTCGGCGGCGGCGCCGGCCTGGGTGCAGCAGGACACCGAGGACATGGCTCAAGCGCAGTCACCGGTGCGGCACTGGGTGACCGACCGCACGATCCCGGCCGACCCCGGGACGCCGAGTCGAGAGCTGTATGTGGCGTTCGTGGCGTGGTACTCCGGGCAGCCGATCTACCGGACTGCGCCCCCCAGCGAGACCCGGTTCGGCCGCGAGCTGACCGAGGCGGGCTACCCCTGGATCAAGCGGCCCGGGGGTACCCGATATCGGTTACTAGCTGTAACGGGCGGCGGATTTTTAGGGCAGCCTACCCTAAATAATTCCGTGGGAGGGTTGAACCCTCCCAGTGGGAGGGTTGAAAACGCAAACCCTCCCATGGACATAACTGCAGGTCAGACCCCTAAAAAGGAAAATATTTGGGAGGGTTGGGAGGGTTTACTCTCTACGTCAGAAATATCAAAATACCCCCCCCAAAAAGTACCCCTACCCCCCCTACACACAGCCGATATAGGAAACGATCTTGAAACCCTCCCAAGAAATGCACTCGGTACCACCCCTGACCTCGGCAAACAGGGGTTGGGAGGGTTGGATTCAGACCCTCCCACAACCCTCCCAGTCCCACATTATGAGACTGCCAGAAAAAAGTCCGGTAATGTCTCGATTGACCGAAAATTAGTCACAGAGCGCAACCGAAACCTCAAGCGGGCCGCCGCCATCGAGTCGGCCGCCGGGCCTACCGTTGAGCTACCCGCCTTGGTGGACCGGACCGGGGCGATCCTGACGGTCACCCTCACCGAGGCGCAGGCGCTCATCGGCTCGGCCGCCGGAGACCTCACGGTGGATGTGGAGACCACGGGCTACCCCCTCGGTCACGCCGACTACGCGCTGCGGCTCGTACAGCTCGGCACCGCCGATTGGTGCCTGGTGCTCGACCCTGACGACACCGACAGCAGAGAGTTCATTCGGGATGCGTTGAGCTCGGCGCACACACTCCGGGCTTACTCGGCCACTGCCGACCTCGGCCCCCTCGCTGCGGCCGGCCTGGGCGACCATGGCGTGATGTGGGCGAAGATGGTGGACGTGGCACCCCTGGCGATCCTGGCGCAGCCCACCGGCGGCCAGTCCGACGCAGACAGCGGCCTGAAGACGACCGCGGCTCGCTACCTCGCGGACCCGACCGCACCGGCCGCCGAGCGCGCCAAGGACGCACTCTTCACCGCGGGCAAGTGGCTTAAACAAGTCAAGATCGACACTCCGGTCGAACGCTCGGGTTGGGCATGCGCCCCCAAGGACTCCGCGACATTCGTCCGCTACGGCGCCTCAGACGTCCTGGACACGGCGCAACTCGCGTACACGTTGCCTGACCCCGGCCCGGTGGTGATCGGCCGGGAGAGAGCTATTGGGGCCGCCGTAGCGCCCGTCAGCTATCGCGGGCTCCGGTTGGATGTGGACAGGGTCGACCGACTGGCCGGTGAGCACACCGCACGCCGGGCCGAGCTGGCCGCGCAACTCACCGCAGCCGGAATCGCTACCCCGTCCAGTCCGATCCAGGTGGCGCGCTGGCTCACTGAAGCCGGGGTGACACTGCCGACGACGGACAAGGGAAACCCGAGCGTTGACGCTGAGTCCATCGGCCACCTGGTCGGTATCTCTGGGCCGATTGGTGACGCGGCCCGGGTCTACGCGGAGTACGTCAAGATTGGCAAACGCCTCTCGGCATTCCTGACGCCCTGGCATGTGATGGCGACCCGCGGCGACGGCCGGCTACGCCCCACGATCTACACCCTCGGTGCGGAGAAGACCGGGCGCATGTCCGCCGTTCGGCCCAACATGCAGCAGGTGCCCCGGGTGGGTGGATACCGCGAGTGCATCATTGCCGACCCCGGCTGTGTGCTGATCGGTGCCGACTTCAGCCAGGTGGAGATCCGGGTGGCGGCTATTCTGTCCGGGGACGAGCAACTCAAGGCGATGTTGCGCGAGGGCCTTAAGGTGCACAACCTGATCACCGAGCAGGTGTTCGGCGCCGGCTACACCGATGAGCAACGCAATGGCGTTAAGCGGGGTGTGTTCGGCTGGCTCTACGGCGGCGGCATTCCGACCCTGGCCCGACAGCTGGACGGGAAGGAATCCTCCGCCCATGCCATGGTGGCGACGCTCTCGGCGATCGCGCCCCGACTGGTGGCGTGGCGGAACGAAGTGGTATACGCCGTTAAGTCTGGACAACTGACGAAATACCAGACCTATTCTGGCCGGATTATCCACATTGGACAGGCGCACTCGGCACCGAACTATCTGGTGCAAGGCTCGGCCCGCGAGCTACTGGGAGATGCACTTATACGTTTCAGTGACACGCAGTACCGCGGCAACATCATCCTGCCGGTGCATGATGAGATAATTACGCAGGTTCCGGAGAACGAGGCTGAGGAAGGGACACGAATTTTGGTGGAATGTATGGAGCAGGAAATGCAGGGCGTGCGTATTATTGCTGAGCCGGCGACACCTAGTGTGTGCTGGCCGGTTCATTGATGTAGACCGGTTTACACTTACGTCTCACTAATCACCGATGAGGCTAGTTACCTATCGGGCTGAGCAACTCGGGGGTTGCACATGGTAGGCGCCGCTACACCAGACAAACGCTGTACGGCAAGGAAAACCAACGGTCAGCCGTGTATGAATTGGGCGCTAACTGGTGTCGGTGTTTGTCGGAGTCATGGCGGTGCAACAACGAATTCTAAGCGTGCCAACATCGTGGCTAAGGGATTAGCTACATGGCGCCTCGGTGATGCTGTTGATGACCCCACCACAACACTATTACGCCAGATAACCCAGACACGTCATCGGTGTGATTACTACGCCGATTTATTGCACCAACAAATTGATGACGCGGCCGAGTCTGACAACGATCCCATGTATGGCGGTCCGCGCATTCCGAAATGGGTTGCCGGGCTCATCGGGTACAAGTATTCGGCGGCCGGTAAAGACGGCTACATCTACGCCAGTGAAGAGGGCGTCCGCGCACTGGTCGGGTTGGAACAGAGTGAGCGGAAGATCCTGACCGACCAGTGCAAGACCGCCATCTCGGCCGGTCTCTCCGAACGCATCGTGGCGATCGCGGAGCAGCAGGGCGCCATGTTGGTCACCGCGGTCAAGCTGATGGTGGCGCAGGCGATCGATGCCGGCATGCCCGAGCAGTGGGCTGACGTGATCTATGAGGCCGCGCCGGACGCGCTCCGGCAGATGGCGGCTATCGAAGCCTGAGCCTAGCGAGGTTTGACGGATTAAACGCCGGCGTTTATTCTGGGCGGTATGGCTGATCGCGGACGCCCCCCGGTGGGGCGCATTGTGGAGGTCCGACTACCCGATGAGGTTGTCCGGTGGCTGGACATGCAGGTGCGCGCCATCAACGCACGGCGCACCCTAGCCCAGCGGCCGGGGATGCGCCCCTTAATGACACGCGCACAGCTCATCCGTCAGATCCTGGAATCTGCTGCGCGTGAGAGGTCGGAATGATCAGGTTCGGGATCGGCTTGCCTGGTCCGTTCGTCTGGACACCACACAGAACCGCACCCAGGCGATCGCGCAAGCCTTCTGGTGGCGGAGTATTCGCGCTGCTGGTTGTGATCACGCTGATTATCTTGCTCGTCCATGTGTTGTAACTCGAGAGAAGGAATCGCTGTGTTCGGTAAACGGAAGGCCCGAAAGGAAGCTGCTAAGCGCAACCAGAAGGTGTGGCGCTGCTCGCAGTGCAACCGGGTTATCCGGTTCAACCTGGATATGTTGTGCGACCCGTGCAAGATCGAGCGCGACTTATCGTGAGTGTGTTCGGCTGGTTCCTACTGGGCATGATCATGGCCGTGTCATTATGGCTGGCATGGCGGTATTAGACGCATTCGAGGCGGCCGCTCAGGCATTCGAGCGGCCGCGCTCGGCGTGGCGCAAGTGGCGCTGTGACCGCGATATCTGCGATGGGCTGCCGCACGATCAATGGACGTTCAACCACGCTCGGCCGCAGCAGCAGATAGCGCCTGCTGGCGACTGGGATATCTGGCTGTTCCTGGCCGGTCGCGGCACCGGCAAGACGCGTACGGGTGCGGAGGACATGGCCAGGTACGGGGTCGGCAGCCCTGGCGTTCGCTGCGCCCTCATCGGCCCTACCTTCACCGATGCGCGGGACACCATGGTTGAGGGCGACTCCGGCATTCTCGCCGTGCTGGAGCGCTACGGAGCGCTGCGCGCGGTCAACGGGTGGAACCGATCCCTGGGAGAGCTGTTCCTTACCAACGGCACCCGCTATAAGTGTTTCTCCGCCGATGAGCCCGAGCGCCTGCGCGGACCGCAGCACCACCGCGCGTGGGCTGACGAGCTGGGCAGTTGGCGTTATGCCGACGCGTGGGATCAGGTCACGTTCGGGCTCCGGCTCGGCCGCAAACCACGGGCCATAGTGACCGGAACGCCGCGTAACACCAAGCTGATTCGCGAGTTGGTCGAGCGCGAGGGCGATGATGTGCACGTCACCCGCGGCGCCACGTTCGACAACGAGGCCAACCTAGCGGCCTCCACCATGGCCACGTTCCGCCGCCGGTACTCCGGGACCCGGCTCGGCCGACAGGAGCTGTACGCCGAGCTACTGCTCGACACACCGGGCGCGCTGGTCACCATGGCGATGATCGACGCCGCCCGCGTCAAACACCTGCCGGACGCCGGGCTGGATCACGTGGTGGTCGCGGTGGACCCGGCAACTACCAACACCAAGGATTCGGACGAGACCGGCATTCTGGTAGTCGGTTCTCTGCATGAGGATCTCTATGCGCTAGAGGACTGCAGCGGTAAATACTCCCCCGATGCGTGGGCACGCGAGGCGATTAACGCCTACGTGGAATGGGAGGCCGACGCCCTCGTGTACGAGTCCAACCAGGGCGGAGACATGGTGCGGCAAACCCTCGTGACCACCTGGCGCGCGATGCGAGCGAAGGGGTTACTGCCTGACCTGCCCGAGCCACGCATTGTTGCGGTGCATGCCAGTCGCGGGAAGCGCGCCCGGGCAGAGCCGATCGCAGCGCTGTACGAGCAGGGGCGCTTTCACCACGTCGGTGCGCTGCCCAAATACGAGGACCAGTTCACTACCTGGGTGCCGGGCATCGATGCTGAGGACTCACCGGACCGGATGGATGCGGGGGTGTGGGCGGCTACCGTGTTGGCGCAGAATTTCAGCGAGCGTGTGGGCGGCGGCAGGTTCCGCAGCTCGGCGTAGCTGCGTGTTACGGTCCAGACACGGCCGGTTGTGGATACCGGCCGGTGGTTGTCGGCCCGGCAACTGCATGGGTCCGGCCGGGCCGGCTACATGATGTCAGATCGTTTGGCGCGCGCGTGCGCTACCATCACCCTCAATAACGGGTCAAGGGTTGGGGCGGGATCAGTGGCTGATTTCCAGATCAGGGACCGCCGGCATACTGCTGTTATTCTGCAGAATTCTCCGCGTGAGCAACGTGACCCTCGATACGCTACCCAACCACGCACATTCGTTACCCCGCATATGCCGATGGAGCCGGTATGGAATTCTGAAACGGCCATTGAGCGTGGCTATTACGCCAACATATTTGTCTATCGCTGCGTACAAGTCACCGCAAAAGCTATCGCGCGCATGCCTATCCGGGTCGGCGCTGACCCCGGCAAGCCACAGGACTACCGCACCGATGGCGTATTTGCCAAGCTATTCAGTGAGCCACCCGGCGGCCCCAACGTCACCACATCGGCTAAGAAGCTGATTGCCTGGTCGATCGCGCAGCGCATGGTGTGCGGTCGGCTCGCGTGGGAATATGACCTCACCCCCGACGGCTCCATCGTGGGCCTGTGGCCGCTGCCGGCACCACGCGTGAAGCCGGTCCCCGTGCTCAGTGGTGCCCGCTATTTCGGTTCCTACATCTGGACCGACACGTCCGGGCAGTGGCGCGAGATGCCCGCCGACACGGTGTACTACGCATGGACACCGAGCGCTAATGATTGGCGCGAGCCGGAGTCACCGTTACAGGCCGCTCGGCTCGACGTGTCCACCCACATCATGCAGAACCGCTATGACTATGCATTCCTGCGTAACGGCGGCGTGCCCGCGGCCATGGTGGTGGGGCCCTTTATCAGCGATGACACGGAGCGCGAAGGGTTTGAACGTCAGTTCTCCGGCAACTTCCAGGGTGTAGACCAGGCCGGTAAGACCGCATTCGCCTACTCCGACACACCGTCCCCATTGGACGCCACCGGCAACCGCATTCCGGCTTGGGACGTGAAGGTGCTCGG
>Ga0137412_10002530_pt1 | contig 14468 bp, 14 predicted proteins | sample CZODoug2_1_16fun_FD_122160 | JGI IMG/M metagenome (GOLD analysis project Ga0137412, IMG submission 122160) | Vadose zone soil fungal communities from Angelo Coast Range Reserve, California, USA - CZODoug2_1_16fungal (Hybrid Assembly) | ecosystem: Environmental > Terrestrial > Soil > Vadose zone... | reverse complement strand
ACTGGGCGGAAGAAGCCGACGAACAGAACACCGTACGGATATAACTGCTCGCGTAACGCCCCGAGTTGACACTGCGCAGAGTGCGACATAGACTGCCTTCCGACAATATTCAGGCGTGGGGAGCGGGGAAGGCCGTGCGAATCGGCCACGGTCCCGCCACTGTAATCGGCGAAACGCCGTAAGTCAGGACACCCTCCCAGGCCGTTGCTGCTGGCACTCTTCGCGAGAGAGAGCGCGGCGTTGCGCCCCATTTTCTCGTGGGGCGTTTTTTTCGTAGCACAGGCTTTAGCCTGTGTGGTTTTGACGTTTGATTATCTCAACAGAACACAGCCTGAAGCCTGTACTACTTTTTGGCGCAAAACGAATCGATGAAATTGAAATCACACAGACAGGTGCTAAATTCCGCGAAGGCGAATTTCGCGACAAAGAGAGTGGCAGCATCCCGTCCTTGGATGGCGCTGTTTTTTTTGCTGCAATTCTGCATGCCTGCGCCTGCGCAGACGGAAATCGCTCGGGGCTCGTTCGAATCGCAGGATGCAACGCCTGCTGCCAGAGCGTTTACGGATGAAGCCGGCCGCCATGTGCAAATTCCAGCCAACGTGAAGCGCATCGTTTCGCTCGCTCCGAACCTCACGGAAATTGTTTTTGCCTTAGGCGAAGGCGATCGCCTGGCCGGCGACACGGATTTTTGTGATTATCCGGCCGATGCATCCAAAAAACCGCACGTAGGCGGCCCCGTCAATCCGAATCTCGAGCAAGTCGTGGCGCTCAAGCCGGACCTGGTGCTGGCCACAGCCATCAATCGGCGCGAAACAGTGGATGCACTTGCGCGCATCGGCGTGCCTGTGTACGCCACCGATCCTCACTCAGTCGAGGACATGATCGCGTCCATCGAACATATCGGCAAGGTTCTCGAAGCCGAAAAAACGGCTGCGCCTCTGGCCGCAAGTCTACGCGAACGGCTTTCTAATCTCGACCGGCGCATCTCCGGCGCCACCCAGCGCCGCGTGCTCTTCGTGGTCTGGACCGATCCGCTGATCTCCATTGGCCGCGGCACGTTTATCGCTGACGCCTTGCGGCGGGCTGGAGCGCAGTCCGTGGTGGACGCATCGGCCGAATGGCCTCGAGTCAACCTCGAAGAAATCGTTCGACTCCAGCCGGAGGTTCTGGTCTTTGCGAGCGCGCACGCCGGAGATACGCAGCATGACATCGATATGCTGCGTGCGCGGCCCGGCTGGCGGAGCCTGGAAGCGCTACGCCGCGGAAACATCGTCATCATCAGCGATGCTATCAATCGCCCGGCTCCGCGCCTGGTGGAGGCCGTCGAACAATTGGCCCGCGCGTTTCATCCCGATTCATTTGCGCGCGGCGGATCACCCGCGTCCCGTGCGCAATTTGCCGAGGAGGCGTGCACGTGCGCCCGCTGACACTGAAGCGATTGCTCTGGACCTGCGGCGCGCTGGCTGTCGTGTTGCTTGCCTGCATGGTCCTCGCGCTCAACTTAGGCGCCGTGCCGATTTCCGTGACAGACCTCGTATTGAATCTCGGCCGCGTCGCCATCGGGCAGAGCGACCAGCTTCCGACGGAATACCGCCTCATCGTTTTTGACCTGCGCCTGCCGCGCATTCTGCTCGGCATTCTTGTGGGCGCGGCACTTTCTGTGTCAGGAGCGAGCTTCCAAGCGATGTTGCGCAACCCGCTGGCCGACCCATTCATCCTCGGAGTTTCGAGTGGCGCGGCAGTGGGCTCGATTCTTGCGACGCTCATTGCGCCGCGGTTTACGCTGATCACGCCGCTGGGCGCCTTTCTCGGAGCCATCACGACGATTGCCGCAGTCTACTTTCTGGGCCGCCGCGAAGGAGAACTCGACAGCACCACGTTACTGCTCGGCGGCGTTATCTCCGCATCATTTCTATCGGCCATCGTCATGTTTTTGATGACCGCGCTTACTGGGCGCGACTTGCGCGGCACCGTGTTCTGGCTGATGGGGGATCTCTCCACGCCCATTCAGCCCGGTCTCCAATGGATTTTCAGTGTTGGATTACTCGCTGGAATTGGGGCGATCTATACCACGGCCGCTGACTTGAACTTATTGCTCACGGGCGAGCGCGAGGCCATTCACCTCGGCGTTGACGTGACGCGTGTGAAACTGGTTGTCTATGTTTCGGCATCACTCCTGACGGGGCTGGCCGTTTCCGCCAGCGGAACCATCGGCTACGTCGGACTGCTGGTGCCGCACGCGGTGAGATTGCTGTTCGGACCGGATTACCGGCTGCTGATTCCCGCTTCCGCTCTGTGTGGCGCGATCGCCATCGTCCTGGCTGATACGCTGGCGCGCACCGTTGCCGCGCCCACGGAATTGCCGGTGGGCGCCATGACGGCCATGGCCGGGGCGCCATTATTTATTTATCTGCTTCGACGAGGGATGCGGTGAGCACGCACGAAACTTCGACGCAAGCGCTCGGCAGCCGCGAGAAGCCGGCGAAGACCGCACGGACCGTACGCCTCAACGTGGAACAGGCAAGCTTCGCGTATGCGGCCAGCGCGGAGTCCGCGCCGACGTTCACTCTGGGCGCGACGAGCTTTCAGGCGCGCGAGCGTGAACTGGTTGCCATTCTTGGCCCAAACGCGAGTGGCAAGTCAACGCTTCTGCGTCTGGTTTCGGGAACCCTTGCACCGCTTTCCGGGCGCGTGGAACTCGATGGGCAGGAAACCAGCCGGCTCGACTCGCGAACTCGCGCGCAGCGAATCGCGGTGGTGCACCAGGAAAGCCCCATCCTGTATGCCGCGCGGGCTGGTGATTTTGTCCTGCAAGGGCGGCACCCGTATGGCCGGGCGCTGCGCCTCGCGACAACGGATGATGTCGCGATCGCGCGCAACGCGCTCGCGCAAGTGGGCGCCGAGCATCTGGCCAGCCGGACGATTGGGGAGCTTTCCGGCGGCGAAAAACAGCGCGTCATCCTGGCGCGGGCGCTGGCGCAGCAACCGCGGTTGGTTCTGCTCGACGAGCCTACGCTGCATCTCGATATTGGCGCTCAGGTGGAATTACTCGAACGCTTGCGGCAACTGGCCGAAGAAAATCAGTACGCCGTCGTGGTCGTGACACACGAGCTAGCGCTGGCTGCGGAATTCGCCGACCAGGTTGTGCTGCTCCACCACGGCACGTGCCTGCGCGTCGGCTCGCCTGCCGCCGTGTACCAGCGGGAGTTGCTCGAGCAAGTCTTCGAAGCGCCGCTCGATGTCGAACTGGGCCCCGCGGGGCGGCCCCGCGTGCATTTGCGTGCCGGGCGCAACGAGGACGCAACGTAGGGTTCTGTTGTGCGGTGCGCGCTTGTTCCGGCGCTCCGCGAGATCGTTCACCCGGAGGATTGCTGCGTCCCGGCCAGACCGGGATGCCGAAGTTCTCCGCCACATTCACCGCAGACTCCGTGCCGGGAAGACGGTGCAACCCCGTCGCCGACGCGCGACTGTAAGGCGGAGTAATTCCGCGCGAGCCACTGTCCCGAATGCCGGGACGGGAAGGCCGCGCGGCGCAGTGCCGCCGAGCCAGGAGACCGACGGAGTCCGCAGCCGCCAAGCCGGAAACGATCCCGGACACGCGGACAACCTTTGCCTCCCGCGCGAGACGGGAGAGGGGGATCCCCATGAAGACTTCCGTTCGTGTTTGGCCTATTCTTTTGTCCGTCGTTTCTCTGATCGTATTTGCTTTGACGCTGCCAGCGGTTGCACAAACGCAAACCGCTGCAACACTCGCCGGCGCCATCACCGATCCGCGCGGCGCGTCCATCGCCGGCGCGCAAATCAGCGTGGAACAAATTCCATCCGCAAGTGAGCCAGTGCGTACGGCTTCCGGAAGTGACGGCCATTTTTCTCTCACGCTCGCACCGGGCCGCTATCGCGTCACGATTTCGCGAGATTCCTTCGCGCAGGTCGTTCAGGAAATCACAATGGCTCCCGGCGAAACGCGCGAGTGGAATGTCCGCATGACGCTTGAGCCGCTGTCCTCGAAAGTCGTCGTCACTGCGCAGACGTTGCCTCTGGATGCCGAATCATCGCCAGCGCCAGTCACCATCCTCACGCGCCAGGACATCGAGCGGCGCATCGCCACATCGCTGCCCGACCTGCTCGCCACGCAGCCCGGCTTCAGCATGGGGCGTACCGGTCCCGAAGGCGGCCAGACTTCGCTTTTTCTCGATGGCGGCAACTCGAATTACACCAAGGTGCTTGTGGACGGAGCGCCAGTCAACCAACCCGGCGGGCTCATCGATTTCTCCAACTTTACGCTCGACAACATTGAGAAAATTGAAGTCGTCCACGGGGCCGAAAGCGCGCTTTACGGCTCGGATGCAATGGCCGGTGTGATTCAAATTTTCACGCACCGTGGTACAACACGCATACCCGAGCTCACCGCTTTCGGCGAAGGAGGCAATTTCGCGACAGGCCGAGGCGGTGCGGAGTTGTCCGGCCTCCTGGGCCGTTTCGACTATTCGGCTGCCGCATCTGATATCGAAACGTCCGGACAGGGTCCGAACGATGCCTTCCGGAATCGTACAGTCTCCGGCAATTTCGGCTGGCGTTTTACAGATACCGCGCGCGCCAGCCTCGCGTTACGCGACAACGTCAGTGCCGCGGGCACTCCGGGCCCAACGGTGCTCGATCCGGTAAATACCACGAACAGCATTGGCCTTCACAATTTCAGCGGGAACGCCCATGCGGAGTTCACCACCGGTACCCACTGGCATCATCAGTTGAACGCCATCGAGTCTTACTTTCGCGAACTGAATATCAACCCGGGTTTCCCAACCTTTTATCAATACAACCGCTCCAGTTTCGCGGCGCAGTCCACGTACCTCATCCATGGGCTCGGCGTTACTGCCGGCTACGAATACGAAGTCGAAAATGGATTCATCAGCTACGTCGGTCTGCACGTGCGCCGGAACAATCAGGCAGGCTTCCTTGATGCGCGATGGCAGCCGATTGCGCGGTTGACATTAAGCGCCGGCACACGCGCCGAAGACAACGCCAATTTTGGGACGCGCGTTGCGCCTCGTGCGGGGATCGCGTACGCGCTGCGCATGGCCCAGGGCGCATTTGGTGACACACGCCTCCACGCCTCCTACGGCCAAGGCATCGTGGAACCGAGGTTTGATCAATCCTTCGGCACCGATCCCTGTTTTCCGGGCAATCCCAGCCTATCTCCTGAACAGAGCCGGACGATTCACGCGGGGGCCGAACAGAAGCTCGCGTCGGATCGTGTGCGCCTGACCGCCGACTACTTCGACAACCGCTTTCACAACATCATCAGCTTTCAGGAAGACACGCCTTCGGCTGCGTGCCTGGCCACTCACGGTACTTTTGCCGGGAGCTTCTTCAACACCAACCTGGCGCGCGCGCGCGGCGCAAATCTTGCAGGCGAAGCGCGCATCACACACTGGCTCAGCGCAAGCGCCAATTACACGTACGATTCCACGCGCACGCTCTCTGCACCGAATACTTTCGACCCGAACTATATTCCCGGCAGCCGCTTGCTGCGCCGGCCGGTGAACTCCGGAAATATCGTGCTGAATGTGGCGTTCCGGCGGATGAACTGGAATCTTTCCGGGTATTTCACGGGCCGACGGGACGATTACCCCGTTCACGGCCTGACCGTCAACCCCGGCTACGCGCGCCTCGATCTCGCGGCGTCATACAATGTGTCCCATGGCGTCAGCTTCTACGGCCGCATCGCCAATCTCGCTGATAAGAAATATCAGGATGTCCTGGGCTTCCCAGCGCTGGGACGCGAATTTCGCGTTGGCGTGAAGTACACCACTCACCAGGAGTGAGGCGCACATGCCGGAAGACGTCCTGTTCTGCTGGAGCGGCGGAAAAGACAGCGCGATGGCGCTTCATGCGTTGCAGTCGGCGGGCGAATCTCGCGTCACCGCGCTGCTCACCACCGTCACTGAAGAGTACGACCGCATCAGCATGCACGGCGTGCGCCGCGTGCTGCTCGAGAGGCAGGCCGCGTCAATCGGCCTGCCTCTCCACGCGGTGTTGATCCCCCCGCAATGCATCAACGCCACGTACGAAGCGCGAATGAGAGAAGCTCTGAACCAACACCTCGCGCGCGGTGTCCAGCGAGTGGCCTTCGGCGATATTTTCCTCGAAGACCTGCGCGTTTATCGTGAGCGGAATCTCGCGCAGATCGGGATGGAAGCGCAGTTCCCCATCTGGAAGCGCGACACGCGCGAACTCGCTCGCGATTTTCTGCGCCTGCGTTTTCAGGCAATTGTGGTTTGTGTAGATCCTCGTGCCCTCGATCCGTCCTTCGCGGGTCGCGTCCTCGACGAATCGTTTTTCGCCGATTTGCCGGCCGGCGTCGATCCGTGCGGGGAGAACGGCGAATTCCATACGTTCGTTTTCGACGGTCCCATCTTTCAAACGCCGGTTCGGTTCGCCGCCGGCGAAAAAGTATTGCGTGACGGATTCTGGTTTTGCGATTTGTTGCCGGAGTGAAAGGAGACTCGCATGCAGAAGAACAAGGAAGAAGGAAATTTTGTCCACCCGCGCACGCTTGTGATCATAGGGATCGTTCTCGCCGCGGCAGCGCTTCGTCTCGCTCCTCATCCGATGAACTTTGCGCCCATCGGCGCACTGGCGCTTTTTGGAGGAGCTTATTTCTCCAGCAAGCGAGAGGCGCTCGCCATTCCGCTGCTGTCGCTGATCCTTGGTGATGTGGTTACGGGGTTCCACCAGCTGATTCCGTTCGTCTATGCAAGCTTTCTGGTGAGTGTGACGATTGGGTTCTGGCTGCGCAGAAAGAGGTCCGCGCCGCGAATCGCAGCAGCCACACTGGCGGGCGCGATTCAGTTTTTCCTCGTCACCAACTTCGCGTTGTGGGCCTCTTCGATCAGCTCTTTTCCAAAAACGGCGGGCGGCCTGGCCGCGTGTTACATTGCGGGCCTTCCGTTGTTCTGGAACACCCTGGCGGGTGACGCATTCTACGCCACCTTGCTCTTTGGTGGCATGGCCTTAGCCGAGCGAAGGTTTCCGGTGCTTCGCGAGCCGCTCGCCGCCAATGCGAATTAGGTGTTTTCGGGTCGCGAACGTCCGGCCAGGCCAATTTGCCTTCCGCCACTCGCGCGATCGGCTCGCCGCGCTCTACGCGTCACCGTGCCGGATGGTATAATTCTCGACTCTCATGGCGAAGCTGACACAAGATGCAACGAGTATCCGGCCAGAGGTCCTGGCGGGTTACGAGCCGGTCATCGGACTCGAAGTCCATGCGCAACTGAAGACCGCCACCAAAGCCTTCTGTGCGTGCTCGACGCGCTTCGGCGATCCGCCGAACACGAATACGTGCCCCGTCTGCCTCGGTCTGCCCGGTGCGCTGCCGGTCCTGAATCGCCGCGCTGTTGAACTCGGCATGCGTGCGGCGCTTGCACTGCACTTGAACGTCCAGGAAAGCTCGCGCTTCGCCCGGAAAAATTATTTCTACCCCGATCTGCCGAAGGGATACCAGATATCCATGTACGAGTTGCCCCTCGCAACGGCAGGATGGCTCGAGATCGAGCATGACGGCCAGACCAAACGCATCGGCATCACGCGGTTGCACCTCGAAGACGACGCCGCGAAAAATCTGCACGAAGGATTTCCGGACTCGGACGAAAAAAGCTATGTGGACTACAACCGTGGCGGCACGCCGCTGGCCGAAATTGTCTCCGAGCCTGATTTGCGCTCGCCGGCCGAGGCGCATGCCTACCTGACGGCGCTCAAGCAGGTCCTCCTCTACACCGAAGTGAGTGACTGCAATATGGAAGAGGGCTCGCTGCGCTGCGACGCCAACGTCAGCGTGCGCCGGCTTGGCGCCGAAAAGTTCGGCACCAAAGCGGAAGTCAAAAACCTGAATTCCTTCCGCCACCTGCAGCACGCGCTCGAATATGAAATTGAACGCCAAATCTCGGTGCTCGAGGCGGGCGGCAAGATCGACCAGGAAACGCGTTTGTGGAACGTCGGTGCGGGGCGCACCGAGCCGATGCGCTCGAAGGAATTTGCGCACGACTACCGCTATTTCCCCGAGCCCGACTTGCTCCCGGTGCGCGTGAGCCCCGCGTGGCGGGATGAAATCGCAGAGACGATGCCCGAGCTGCCCGAAGCGAAACGCAGGCGATTCGTCCGCGATTTCGGCATCACTCCATACGACGCCGAGGTGCTGGCCTCGACGCGCGCTCTGGCCGATTATTTTGAAGCTGCAGTCCGCGCCGGCGCTCCGGCCAAGCCCGCCGCCAACTGGATTCAAGTGGAGCTGCTGCGCCAGTTGAACGACGCGGGGAAAGAAATCACCGAAAGTCCCGTGCAGCCTGCCGAACTTGCGGCGCTCATCGCCAAGGTCGAGGGCGGTGAAATTAATGCCGCGACCGGAAAGAAAGTATTCGCGCGAATGTTTGAAACGGGCAAGCCCGCCGCTGAGATCATCGCGGCCGAAGGCTTCAGCCAGATCAGCGACACGGGAGAGATCGAACGCTGGTGCCGCGAAGTGATCGAGAAGAATCCCGACAACGTGGCGAAGTACCTCGCGGGCAACGAAGGCGTTTTCAAGTTTTTTGTCGGGCAGGTCATGCGCGCCTCACGCGGCCAGGCCAACCCTCAGACCGTGAACGACACGCTGAAGCGTTTGCTCTCCTGAACGCAATGCCAAAGGAGTATTTCCATGCTGAAGGAAGGTGAAACAGCACCGCCATTCCGGCTCCAGGCCGACGACGGCCGCGACATTTCCCTCGCCGGCCTGCGCGGCAAACATGTGGCGCTGTATTTTTACCCCAAGGCGAGCACGCCGGGGTGCACGACCGAGGCGATCGAGTTTCGAGAAGTGAAATCCGAATTCGACAAACTCAATGCAATCATCCTCGGCTGCAGCGCCGATTCGGTGGAGGCGCAGGCAAAATTCAAGGCCAAGCAGAAACTGAATTTCCCGCTGCTCAGCGATCCAGAATTCACGGTCATCGAAGCCTACGGCGCGCGCCGCATGAAAAGTTTTCTCGGAAAATCATTTCTCGGAATCGTGCGCAGCACGATCCTGATCGGGCCCGATGGAAAAGTGGAAAAAGTATGGGAATCCGCCAAATCCAAGGGACATGCCGCGGAAGTGGTGGAAGCGCTGAAAACCCTCCAGTAGAGTTGTACGTCTCGTTCATGTTTCCCGAGACGTTTGGAGGGCGCCATCCTTCGGTCCCGCCCAGCGCGGAACCGAAGAATGACGAAAGTTTGCAACCTGCTTGGACTACTTGATCGTCACGTCGGATTTTGTCGCAAACTTGATCTTTGTTTCGGCGGGGAATTCGATGTCCTTCTTTCCAGTGGCAGCGGTTCCAGCGGTCCCGGCACCGGCGCCAACGGCGGTGCCGATTGCCGCGCCTTTACCGCCTCCGGCAATCGCACCGATGATGGCACCAGCAGCCGCTCCACCGCCAATTCCAACCGCATCGCGTTTCGCTTTGGACTTCTCGGTCTGTCCCCACAAATTGGAACGCGCCGAAATCGTCTTGCCGTTCACGACTACAGAATCCAGTCTGACGTAAAGCTTCGCCGGCGTGCTCAGCCGCCCAGACGCCTGCACGCTCGCCACCACCAAATTAGCGTTCGACCCCTTCGGGATGGCCGTCTTGCCGTTGACGACGACATTCTGTGAGACGCTTCCAGTCAAGATCTGGCCTACCTTTGCGGTCCTGGAACTGACCGACTCATCAAGCGTCACGTAAACCGAGGTATTCGCAGGCATGGTTTGCGCGAGAATCGGCGTTGTGACCGCCGTCATCGTAGACATCGCAACCAGTGCCATCATCCATTTCTTCATATTCTTTTCCTCCAATGTAGTTTGGAACGTTGATGCTCATTTTAACAGGAACACGCCGTGCAATTGAGGATTGCGCCTCAGAGAGTTGCCAGGAATGCATCATCGCGTTCTTCGATCAGCAGGTTATCAATCAGGCGCGTCGCGCCGAACCGCGCGGCCAGCAGCGCCAGGCAGGCGCGGCGCAATCGCGTCACCGGCTCGAATGTCTCCGCGTCCACCAGTTCCACGTAGTCGGGCTGCGCCAGCGGCTCGCCTCTGATGATTTCGCGCATCGCGACGGTGAGCCGGAGCGCGTCGCGTTCGCCACGCTCGATCGCACGTCGCGCACCGTCGAGCGCTCGGTGAAGCACGGTCGCGGCGTGCCGCTCGTCGAGGCTGAGATAGGCGTTGCGCGACGACATCGCCAGGCCGTCCGGTTCGCGCACGATAGGGCACACAATAATTTCAGAATCCAGGTGCAGATCGCGAGCCATCTGCCGGATCAGACGCGCCTGCTGCGCGTCCTTGCGGCCGAAATACGCTTTCTGCGGCTGCACGATTTCGAGCAGCTTCAGCACGACCGTTGTGACGCCACGAAAATGTCCGGGCCGCACACGCCCTTCCAGACGATCGGAGAGCCCCTCCACATTGACCCAGGTGTGGAATCCCTGCGGATACATCTCCCCTGCCTCGGGAGCAAACAAATACCCGACACCTGCTTCTTCGAGGCGCTTCCGGTCCGCCTCAAACGTGCGCGGATATTTCTGGAGGTCTTCGCCAGGAGCAAATTGCGTGGGGTTCACAAAAATGGAAGCGATGACCGGCTGACATTCGGCCATCGCCGCCCGCACAAGCGACATGTGGCCCTCGTGCAGCGCGCCCATCGTGGGCACGAATCCCACGGGACGCCCTTCCGCTCGCGCCTGGCGCGCCACCTGCTTCATCCATTCTATGGTGTGGATGGTTTCCAAGTCGTCCGTGTTTTCGCCCGGATTCAGGCGCGCGCGGCCGCGGCCTGTTCACGATAGAACGCGATCAGGTCCGTGGCGACTGGCTTCGCGCCCAATTGCCGCACCAAGGTGACGGCTTGCCCTCGGTGGTATGTGGCGTGGTTCGTGAGTTGATGCAGGCTCTGCCAAAGTGGATTTGAAAACTCATCCCCCGCAAAGCTTTTGTATGTCATCACACGCTCCAAATCCCGCGGCGCGAGTTTCGAGACGTAATCTATGTAGTGGCGATCCATTTCTTCCAGCTTGACGCGCACGGACGCGAGATCGGGGAAAATTGTTCCTGTGGGAAGACTGGAAGGCGAACGGCCCTCGATGCGCTCGTTCCACACCCATTCCGCGCCGTATAAGTGCGTGACCGTATCCCGCACGGACCGGAAGCTCGAACCCAGATCGCGCGTGAATTGTTCGTTGGTGAGAGCGGAGCAAACGTCGAGCAATCGCCGGTCCGCCCACTGATTGTACTGGAACAACAGACGTAGCAACTCAGGTGTCACCATCGATTTCCTCCAAAGGAGATTTTGCACACCCCTTCATCAAGAGTCTTTGTGGGTCGCGGCTTCAGCCGCGACATTCACAGACATGGACAACCGGGTCTTCAGCCCCTGAAGTGCCACCATGATCTTTTATGTATCAAACTCGGCAATAATATCTAAAGGCTTGAAGCCTCAGGGGCTGAAGCCCCCAATTCCGAATAGTTTTATGCCGGAGCTGAAGCTCCGACCCACAAACCATGGAATAGGATTTCTCAAGAGATCATCGTACACGATACTACCGCCGACGTGCGGTTTGCGCGTCATGATGTTCCGCGGACAGATGATAGGACTCTTCGTCCGAGGGGAAGCGTCCCTGCTGGACGTCGCGGCAATATTCGGCCGCCGCGCGCGAGATTATTTCTCCGACGTCGGCATAGCGCCGCGTGAATTTCGGTTTGTGGCCGAAGCTCAGTCCCAGCAAATCGTTGATCACCAGAACCTGGCCATCGCAATCCGGTCCCGCGCCAATGCCGATCGTGGGAATCCGCAGCTCGGCCGTAATTCGCGCCGCGAGTTCCCTGGGAATCGACTCGAGAACGATAGCGAACGCCCCAGCCGCTTCCACCGCGCGCGCATCTCGCAACAGTTGGTCGCCCGCTTCCTCGGTCTTGCCCTGCACGCGGAATCCGCCGAACGCGTTGACCGATTGCGGAGTCAAGCCAATGTGCCCCATCACGGGGATTTCCGCTTCCACCAGCCTGGCGATCAGATCCATGCGCCGCTCACCGCCCTCAATCTTGACGGCTTCCGCACCGGCTTCCTTCACGAAGCGAACCGCGTGGCGCACGGCCTCCATAGGATCATCGTGGTAACTCCCGTAGGGCATGTCCGAGACGAGCAACGCATGGCGCGTCCCTCGCCGCACGGCGCGTGTGTGATGCAGCATCTCTTCGAGCGTAACAGGCAGTGTGGTCTCATATCCGAGCACAACCATCGCCAGTGAATCGCCCACCAGCAGAATATCCACGCCGGCCTCGTCCAACAGCCGCGCCGTCGGATAATCGTACGCCGTCAGGCAAGTAATCTTTGTGGGTGAAGAATTCTGTGGGGAAACACCAGATTTGCGTTCGAGGATGCCTGGCACGGTAATCTTCGCGTTGCCGGCAGAAGAAATAACGTTCATAACTGCCTCCGGTGCCGCTCCCTAGGTTCGGGATACAGCCCTTCAAAAGCTATTTTAACAGAATCGGTCTCCATAGGCCAGCAGTAGGTGATCGTTATCGTTCACGAACCTGACTCGGCTACGCAAACTAAGCGCGCAAATCGCCGCTACGAAATCTACCTCTCAGCGGCCCGGTTGCATACCCTGCGCCTTATAAACCGCCGCTGCCTCAGGCGAAGAAAGATATTCCAAGAGCGCTTTGGCGGCAGCGGGATCTTTCGCGTGGGTGGACACGAAGCCCACCAAAACCGTCGGAGGCGAAATCTCCCGCGGCAGAGGTCCTACAATGTCGATGCCGGGGTCGCCCATTTCGCTCATGAAGGTCAGGCCAATTTCAACCTCTCCTTTAGCGGCCAATGACATCGCACCGGCGCCGCCTTGGGCGGGCTTGATTTTCGGCTGCATTTGCTCGGCGATGCCGAGCTTTTTCAACGTCTCGTTGAAGCTAACCCCGGCGGCTGCCCCGCTCGACGCGTCCGGGTACGAAATTGATTTCGCCGCAAGTAGCGTGCGCTTGACGGCATCCGGAGTCGAGATGTCGGGTTTGGGCGATCCCTTACGCACGGCAACCCCTAGGGCAACGCTCGCGAGCGGCATCCGAGTGCTGGCCACAACATTCCCCGAAGTGAGCACTTCCTCGAACGGCGGCTGCACGATGGGCACATCGAAAGCGTCGCCTTGTATGACTTGCTTCTTGGTCCCGCCGCCCGAGCCAAATGTGGCCTTCACTTTGTAGCCCGTTTTTTGCTCGAAGCCGGGGATGAGCTTTTCAATCGATGTCCTGATTCCGCCGGGGGCGATGAGAGTGATTTCAGTCTGTGCGCGGGCTCCGCTCGGATTCCCAAACACAAGAGCAACGAACATGGCTGACGAAAGCAGAACCTTCATGGCTTCCTCCCTGATTGGCTAGGCATTCGACGTAGGCGTTCGGTGACGATTTCGACCCATCTGCGGCTGGCATTGTCGCACCGATGGTCCGCGGGACACAACCTCGGCCCGCCCCTCGTCAGCAGACGGTGGGCATCCGAAAGAAGGAGAACAAGTGCTATGGTATAGTGGCCCACGCGAAAGAGACATTTTTCAATTACCGCGGGCAATCCGTAACGCAGGAGAGGAACACGAACTTTCGTTCGTGCTAAACAAGATGGCCTTGATCGAGCGCATTCAAAAAGACTTGACTGAAGCGATGATGTCGAAGGACGAACTGCGCCTGAGCGTGCTGCGCATGGCCAAATCCGCTCTCAAATACAAGGAGATCGAAAAGGTTCGTCCGCTGGAGGACGCCGAATCGCTGCAGGTGTTGCAAACCCTGGTGAAGCAGCGGCGCGAATCGGTGGAGCAGTTTGCGCGCGGCGGCCGCCAGGACCTCGCGGATAAAGAGACGAAAGAGATCGCGATTCTCGAAAACTATTTGCCGGCGGCGCCCTCCGATTCCGATCTGACCGCGGCCATCGAAACCGCGATCGCGGAAACGGGCGCGAATTCTCCGAAAGCGATGGGAGCGGTGATCAAAGCGGCCAAGGCGCGCCTCGAAGGGAAAGCGGTGGACGGCAAGGTGCTGTCCGATCGCGTGAGGGAGCGCCTCTCGAGAATGACGTAATACGGAATTAATGACGCGCGCGGGAGAGATCTATGAGCAACTCGGAAAGTGATGGCGCCGCAGCCAGAGCCAAAGAGTCTCGCCGATTTTTTGAGAAACAGCTTGCCGGCGAGCAACCATTGTCCTTCGAAACGGCAGGTCAACTCTTCCGGCTGGGCATGCAGCTGCTCGCCGTGCAACCTTGGGAATTCCTGGAGGACCAGGACCTGTTCCTCATGCAAGACGGCGAGTCCGGCGAGATTTGCTACTGCTCAACGATGGGCGCCCTCGGCGAAGTATTTTCATTGCAAGTTTATACTGGCGCGGAGAGCTATCGTTTCTTTCGAAGAATTGCAGCGGGAAAGCCTAC
>Ga0137412_10002529_pt1 | contig 14470 bp, 10 predicted proteins | sample CZODoug2_1_16fun_FD_122160 | JGI IMG/M metagenome (GOLD analysis project Ga0137412, IMG submission 122160) | Vadose zone soil fungal communities from Angelo Coast Range Reserve, California, USA - CZODoug2_1_16fungal (Hybrid Assembly) | ecosystem: Environmental > Terrestrial > Soil > Vadose zone... | reverse complement strand
ACGCATCAGCCAGAACATCCTCGACCCCGGACCGCGAACTGCAATCGTCGACCAGGATCAATTCCCAGTCGGAACGAGTCTGCTGAATAACCGAGTCGAGCGTTTCACGCAACACACCTGGTGATGGGTTGTAGACCGGAGTGAGTATGGAGAACGGGGGCGTACGTCCTGTCATCGACTGCGGCTCCCAATGCGCTTGAGGCGCTTGAGGCGCTGCCCGAGCGGCGCGACCCCCCGGCGGATCACCAGCCAGCTCGTTGACCCGTATACCTCGTCCAGAGCTGCCTTGAACCTTGCGCAGTCGGCCTGGAGCCGCGCGATCTCGGCCTCGGCGCCGATCGCGAAGTCGCGACTGGTCAGGGTCTGATGGCGAAGTTCGTCGATCTGACGGTGCAGGTTGGCCTCGATCTCATTGGCAGGGACCGGACTGCCGGGCAGGACCGAGTTCGAGTCGGCGCGCTCGACGATCAAGGGGCCAAGGGCCTGCTCGTATCGACGGACTATGTCCTGCATGGAAGGTGTGTCTCGCTCGAACAGGAGGGTCCCGGTCTCGGCGAACTCACCGTCGAGGTCGACGCAATGGAAGAACCCGTGCTGCGCGAATGCGGCGGCTAGCGTCGCCTGGGCAATCGGGTTGGCCGGCCCAGCTGCGCGCCGCCAACCTGTGGAGACGAGCACGCGGTCGCCGTTCGCGCACAGCGTCGCGATCACCGCATCACTTTGCTTGCTGGAAAGGCGCTCGAGCGTGTCGATGCAGACGATGAGATCCCACGGTCCCGCGGGGAAGTCGACGGCCGTCCCGCCCGTTTCGCCAGCATGCAGCTCGAAGCCCTTGGCCACGATCGAGTGGTCGGCGAACGCGGCCTCGAACCTGGCTCGGGTCGACGAGACGTCGAGGATCTCCTTGACGTCAAGGCTCCGCGCAACTCGCGCCGCGAGTAGTTCGGGGTCGTATTCCGGCGCTGCCGCGCCGGTGGGGCCCGCGCCACCTTGATGTGACGGGCGCTCGTTGAGTGAGCCGATTGTGGTGGTCTGCTTCAAATCCAGTCCGTCCATCGCTGGTGCGGTGTGTCGCCCGCTCACATTACCGCCACTGCGAAACCTCACCCTGCTTGGCCGCACCGCTCAATCGGCCAGCGTTGCTACCAGTGCCAGCGCGGGGCCGTGCGGGTGGTCTGGGGTGTCAAAGTTGATGCCCTCGACCTGCCAGCCGACGTGGTTGAGCGCGCCGAATAGATCATCGCGGGACAGCCATTGCGCGAACGGAGCGCTACCGCCGCAGAAGTCGCTTCGCTCCAGCGCCTCCAGGTACTCGTACCTGTGGAGCGCGTACCGGAAACCCTGATGTTCGTGCTCGGTGTGCTCGGTGAACTTGCGGGCGAACGCCGGATCGTTTCTCGTCGTGGTCTCGTCGTAGTAGTGAGTCCACAGGAACAGCCGGCTGGCGCGTTTGGCGATCAGCTCCAGCAACTCGACAGGAGTGTGGACATGGTAAAGGACGCCGCTTGCAACACACAGATCGAATTGATCGGCTCCGTCGCGCATGTAGCTCATGAAGTCGCCCAGCAGGAAGGTGGCATCTGAGTAGCCGAGGATCTCCTTTGCCACCAGGCATTTCAGGTACGCATGTGTCTGGGCCTCGATCGCGACGACGGAGGCGCCGGCCTTCGTCAGGAGGTACGTGTGCCCACCCTCCAACGGGCCGAGCTCCAGCACCCGGTAGCCGGTGACCCCGGCGAAATGGTTCAAGAGCCAGTCAATACGGGAGTCGTCGAAGAGCGAGGCGTAGCCGGCCTGTAGATCTTGGAACGGCGCTGGGAACGTCGAGGACCATTCGCCGGGGAAGAGGTCGATCGCGTTCTGCGGAGAGGGCAGAGTGGCCACGTAGCCCGACAGGATCGACGTGCGGTCAAGCTGCGGATCTTTCTCGAGCTCGGCTGTTTCGTCGGCGGGAGAAGGCGTCGACGGTGACGGCGGCGGCTGGACCTGCCGACGACGTACGAACTGGCGCCCTCGCAACGTGAATGCGAGCCGATTCGACAGATCCGCAATGCGTCGCCGCATCGTCGACGCTCCTTAGGTGATGGCCGCCGCTCTCGAGAGGGAGACACTAGTGCTCTTGGCGGAAGATCAGGCGTTCTCGTCGTCCACGTCGGCGACCAGCGCAGCCCGTGATCGCCGCGTGACGATCATGAGGACCGCCGCCGAGAATCGCCGACGCGCGGGACATCCTCCGGGTAAACGACCTCAGGTCGGGGAGCATCGGCTTGCCGGCCAAGGCCACCTGAGCCAGTGTCGGTAGTCTGCCGAGGTCCACGACCAAGACTGTTGGAGACCACACCGTGCGTCTGATCCCCGGCACTGTCGCTGCGCGTCACAACGACGGATGAGCGGCAAGTCTCGGCGGCCATCGACGTCGATGCGGTGGCTCGACCGCTACGCCCTTGCCATTCCGATCGCATTCGTCATCGCGACGATCGGTCCCGCCCTGATCGGGCTGCGCACGCTGCTGTCGGTGAACCTGTTGACCGGCCACATGCCGTGGCAAGCGGCTCAAGGGTGGGATGCTCCGGGACACCAATACTGCAGTACGGACACCATCGACGCGGTGGTTCCAGGCATTGCATACACACGCAACGCGGCCTACGCCGGTCACTTGGCGAACTGGCAGAGTCTCGTGTCCGGCGGCGGTCCGCTGGCGAGTGTGCCGGATCTAGGGCTGCTTGATCCGCTGTCGCTGCCTTATTACGTGCTGCCGCTCTGGCTCGCTCCGGCATTCGTGAAGCTGCTGGAGTTCGTGGTTGCGATCGGGGGCACATACCTGTTCCTGCGTCGCCTACAGCGCAGCCGGCTGGCGTCCTCGCTTGCCGGTGTGGTGTTCGCCTCGTCCGGATTCATGGTGATGTGGACGAACTGGCCGCAGACGCGGGTCGCGGCACTGATACCGGCTCTGTTCTGGGCGCTCGAACGCCTGATTCAGCGATCGCGGCCATCCGATGTCGCGCTCATCGGCGTCGTCGTTGCCAGCATGCTGCTCGGGGGCTTTCCCGCGGTCACTGGGTTCGCGTTGTACGCGGCCGCGCCGTACCTCATCGTCCGGCTGATCATCTGGCATAAGCGCAGATTGCGTCCGGTGGTGACGTCCGCAGCGCTCGGCCTGGGTGGCGTCGTGTTGGGCGGCGCGCTCAGCGCCGTACAGATGTTGCCCTTCCTCGTGCACTTGAGCAATACCGACCTCGGCTACCGCGCCCAGAGCAGCTCGACCCGGCTTCCGTTCTCCGGCCTGCTCACCCTTGTCGATCCGTCGTCCAACGGCTTGTGCATCAACGCTCAGATCTACGGTCGCTTCAATCCGGTCGAGTTGATCGCGTTCGTCGGCAGTGCAGCGACCGTACTGGCCGTTGTCGCGATAAGCGCGATGTGGCGATCACGCAGCGATGATGCAGGCGGCGACAAGGCGGCACGTGGCGTGCGCACGTTCATGCTGGTGGCCGTCGCACTGATGATCGTCCTCGGTTGGATCGGGGGGCCTGTCCTAGGGCTGTTCCAGCATCTTCCGGTCTTCTCGAACAACTTCGTCGGTCGCCTGCGGTCGGTGCTCGGCTTCGCGGTGGCAGTGCTGGTGGCATTTGGTCTGGACACGCTGCTCGGCCGGCGCCGTGGCGTCGAGGCCGGCCCATCCGTGGCGGAGGCGACGGTACCTGCGGCGGGGGAGATGGTCGGTGAACCCGATCGGGACGAGGCAACGCGCCGACATCGGCCATCGTTGATCCCGTGGCTGTGGTTCGTCGGAGTATGGGCGGCCGTGGCAGTTCTTGCCGCCGTCGTCATCACCAAGGCACACCGCGAGGGTCTCGCGCTGCACTACTGGGACAAGACGCGCGCGACCTTGCTGATTCCGGCGCTCTTGGTCGCGGCCGCAATGGTCGCCGCGCTGATGGCCAGGACGCGGGTGGCGTGGTTGAGCATGGCCGGTATCGCCGTGATCCCGATCCTGGTCCTGGGCCAGAGTGTTGCCTTCTTCCGGGGCGTGATCCCGGGCGATGACCCGGACGACTTCTACCCGAAGACAGGCACCCACCGCTTCCTCGACCAGGTCGTGGGGCACGACCGGTACGACGCCACGCGCAATACGATGTTTCCGGCGACGTCGCTCTACTACGGGTTGCGGGCGGCCACGGGCCATCAGTTCATAGAGCCCGAATGGGCCAGCCTGCTCAAGGCGATCGACCCGAAGTCGCGGCAGAGCCCTACGAACTACGCCTTCTCCGGCGACATCACGCCCGCGACGGTTGGTCGGTCGCCGATCCTCGACCGGATGGGCGTCAAGTATTTCGTCTTCGACCCGTCAGAACTCAACCCGCCGGGCAGCGCGCCGCTACCCAGCGACGGTGCGCGCATGGTCGCGCCGGGCACAACGACCAGCTGCTCGGTGCCTGCTGGTGCGCTGCGCGGCGTGACATTCACGGTGGCATCTCCACTCGTCGCCAGCCAAGGGCACGACATCACGGCCGAGATCACCGTTCGCTCCGGCGAGACGATCGTGCGGTCCGCCAGGTACCTCGCCAAGGCCGTGGCTGCTGGGACCGCCGTCACGGTTGCTGTTGCCGGCGAGGACCTACAGGCGGCCACGCGATCGACAGTCGACATCAGTTTCGACGGCATCTCGGCTGCGGCGTCGGTGGGAACCATGGGGGGGCAGGTCGCGTGCACTCCTGTCCGTCCGGTGTCGGACAACTTGAAACTCGTCTATGCCGACGCGGGCTCGATCGTCTATCAGCGTCTGACGGCACTGCCTCGGATTCGCTGGGCCTCGTCCGCGACGGTCATCCCCGACCCGAACGCGCGGGTGGCCGCCTTGCACGCTGGCGTGCCCGCCGGGGAGGTCGTGCTGGACTCACCCGGTCCGGCCGGCTCCGGCCAGACCGCTGACGTCTCTACGAGCAACGACTCGGGAGACCGGGTCACCGCCACGGTGAATGCCCGTGGCGCGGGTTACCTGGTCGTTGCTGATGCCCTGCAGACGACCGGCTGGTCCGCCACCGTGGACGGGAAGTCAGCGCCGTTGGTTCCGGCCGATCACGCCATGGTCGCGGTCGCCGTCGGGGCAGGGACGCACATCGTGCGGTTGAGCTACCAAGCGCCCCACCAGAAACTCGGCCTCGGCATCACCGGGATCGGCATCGTCGTCGTAGTCGCACTGTTCGCCCTGGATTGGTGGCTTCGGCGCGGGCGGCGTCGTGGCCCGGGAGCCAGCAGCGGCTACGGCGAACCGATCGAGCTTGGCGTGGGGCCCGTGGCGCAGGATCAGCAAGGTTCGCCGGGGGCAGGGAGCAGTCAGCAATGAGGGGCAGGCTCGCGGCGTTGCGTGGTCGCTGGATGACCTCGTGGGTGTTGCTGACCGTCGTCGTGTTCGTCGGGGTGACTCTCGGTCCGTCGCTGATCGGGATGCGGACCCTGCTGTCCGTCAACCTCCTTACGAACTACTTCCCGTGGCGCGCGGCCGGTGCCGACACGGTCGGCCACGCCTCCTGCACCGGAGACACTGTCGACTCCGTGATGCCAGGCATTGCGTACATGCGGCACACGCTCTACTCCGGGCATCTGCCGAACTGGCAGGGGCTCACGTCCGGTGGCAGCCCGCTCGGCAGCGTTCCGAACCTGGGCCTGCTCAATCCCCTGTCCCTCCCGTACCTGGTCCTACCTCTGTGGCTCGCACCGGCATTCGTGAAGCTGCTCGAGTTGGTGGCGGCGATCGGAGGCATGTTCCTTTTTCTGCGTCGGCTGGATGTGTCACGTCCGGCTGCGATCCTCGCTGGGCTCGTGTTTGCCACGTCCGGGTTCATGATCGTCTGGACAAACTGGCCGCAGACCCGCGTCGCCGCACTGATCCCCGCACTGTTCTGGGCCGTCGAACGCCTCGTTCAGCTGTTGCGTCCGGTCGACGCCGCGCTGGTGGCCCTCGTCGTCGCATCGATGCTGCTCGGCGGTTTCCCGGCTGTCACCGGCTACTCGCTCTACCTCGCCGGCGCCTACTTCATCGCCCGTGCCGTGCTCCTGTACCGCGAGAACGTCCGGGCGCTCGTACGTGCTGGTGTGCTGGCTGTCGCAGGCCTGGTAGTGGGCGCATTGCTGGCCATGATCCAGCTGCTGCCGTTCGCGGCGAACTACGGCTCGAGTAACCTGGACTACCGATCCGGGTACGGGGTGCGCAATCTCGCCACCTGGGGACTTCTGACGCTCTTCGCGCCCACCAGCCACGGCCTGTGCATCGCCGGCCAGCGGTATCACGCCAACTCGATCGAGCTCGTCGCGTATGTGGGCAGTGCAGCGTTGGTGCTCGCTCTGCTGGGCGCCGCGGCGTGGCGGGTCTCGCGGACGAGTATCGGGCGTGGGTCGGTCAGCTTCTTCGTTGTCGCGACTCTGGCAATCCTGTCGATCGGGTGGGGTAGCACGGTGGTGCTGCGCGTCATCCATCACTTGCCTGTCTTCTCGAACAACTACGTCGGACGGATACGGTCCGTACTCGGCTTCACGATCGCCGTGCTGGTCGGGCTCGGGTTCGACGCGCTCATGCGACATCGGCAAGCGGCGATTTCGAGACCATGGTTGGCCTGGGTTCGCGGCTCCGCGGTCTGGGTGGTCGCCGTTGCTCTCGGTGTCGATGCGGTTTATCGGGCCCATCAAACTGCCATTCATGGCAAGTATTGGGGCGATGTTGCAAGAGCTCTGGTCGTACCCGGACTCCTGGGCATTGCCTCGCTGCTCGTCGTCGGTGTCGCCCGCATCCCCCGCCTGCGTGAACACGGCCGGGTGCTGGCCCTCGTGGCCCTACCGGTTCTCGTGGCCGCTCAAGCAGCCTTCTTCTTCCACAAGATGTTGCCGGGCGATGACCCCTCCGACTTCTACCCGCAGACCGCAACGCACCGGTTCCTGGAGCACAATTTGGGACACCAGAGGTTCGACGCGTCCTCGATCACCATGTACCCGGCAACTGCCCTCTACTACGGGTTGCGTACCGCAACCGGACACGCCTTCCACGAAGATCAGTGGGCCGCCTTGCTGCGCGCGGCTGACCCGAAGGCCATGCGTACCCGCACGTTCTCGGCGTTTTCGAGCCTAATGACGCCGACGAAGGTGGCTGACTCGCCGATCCTGGATCGAATGGGAGTCAGCTACTACGTTTCCGCGCCCTCAGGCGTGACCGGGACGGTTGGCATCCCAGGATCAGCGTCGGCAGCGAGCCCGGTCACGGTCCCGGCAGGCGGAACCGCCTCCTGCTCAGTTCCCGGTGGGCCGCTGCGCGGGGTGGTCGTGCACCCGGCCGCGAACCTGGTTGCCGCAAGCGTCGCGCGCGGTATCACCTTTCACGTTCAGGTCCGCTCTGGTGAACGGACGATCAGTTCCGGCCGGTTCATGAGCGGGGCGGGGCGTGGTACCGACGTCGCGATCGCGGTGGCGGGTGAGGATCTCAGCCCGGGCGTTCCGATCACGGTCGACGTCAGTGTGGACGGCGCCACATCCGCCATGGTCCTGGAAGCTGGCGCGTCGGGTGTGGCGTGCGAGCCGGTGCGTCCCGCGGCTGACGGGTTGAAACTGGTTTACGCCGACGCGGGCTCGATCATCTATCAGCGGCTCACGGCGTTGCCGCGCATTCGCTGGGCGTCGGCAACCGAGGTGGTGGCCGACCCAGTGCAGCAAGTGGCCACCTTGGCCGCAGGTGTGCCTGCGAATACTGTGGTGCTCGGCGCTGCCGGGCCCGCCGCAGACGGCAAGCCGGCCCAGGTGTCGGTACTCGAGGACTCAGGCGACTCCATTTCGGCCCGCGTCGTCGCGTCCGGAGCTGGATACCTCACCGTGGCCGATGCGATGCAGCAACGAGGCTGGTCGGCCACGGTCGATGGCAAGGCGGTCGCGCTGGTTTCCGCTGACGCCGCCATGGTCGCGATACCCGTTCCCGCTGGCACACACCGGATCGCCTTCGACTATCGCGCTCCGGGGCAGCGAGTCGGCGCGGCGTTGAGTGCGCTGGCTGCCGGGCTCATCATCGGGGTGTACGGCTGGGAGTGGCGTCGCCGACGACGACCTGGTCGACCACGGCACGCGCAGCACGCCGAGACGGCGGCACCGCTGCCGGATCCTGTCCCAGAGCAGGTGTCGTTGGACCTGGGTCGTCAGGATCCCTGATGGCCCGTGCAGTCACCTCTCGTCGCCGGCACCCTGATATGCGAGATCCGCGTCAACCATGGCGCCGATCATCTCGGCGAAGTCCACCTTCGGCTCCCAGCCGAGGACGGAGCGCGTCTTGGTCACGTCGCCACGCTGTTCGCCCGGGTCGGTGGGACGGATGAAGTTCGGGTCAACCTCGACGCGGGACTGCCAGTCGTCGATTCCGACGTGCGCGAATGCCGCCTGGACGAAGTCGGCGACGCTATGGCTGACGCCGGTGGCGACCACGAAGTCGTCCGGTTCGGGGTGCTGCGCGATGAGATGCAACGCCCGGACGTAGTCCCCGGCAAACCCCCAGTCGCGCCGAGCCTCGAGGTTGCCCAGGCGGAGCGGCTCCGAGGAGCCACGCGCGATACGCGCGACCCCCCGCGTGATGCGCCTGGTCACGAAACTCGGCGGTCGCCGGGGAGATTCGTGGTTGTACAGGATAGCTGAGCTCGCGGACACGCCTGCCTTGCGGTAAACCGCGATCAGATGCTGAGCAAACGCTTTGGCCGCCCCGTAGGGGGTTACCGGCGCGATCGGTGTCACCTCGTCCTGGGGCGCCGCAGCATTGCCGAAGATCTCCGCGCTCGACGCCTGAACGATGCGAACCGGAGAGCCGATCGAGGCTTGGAGCTCGCGGACGGCCTCGATCAGGCGCAGGACGCCGAGACCGTTGACGTCGGCGGTAAGCATTGGCTCTTCCCAGGACAGCGCGACGGACGACACGCCCGCCAGGTTGTAGACCTCACTCGGCGTCGAGACGCTCATTACCTTCCGCAGGGACGAGGCATCGGTGAGATCGCCTTCGACGATGCGCACATCCGGCGGAGCCGGCGCAGTGTCGTCCGAGCGGACCACCCCGAACACTTCGTAGCCTTGGGCAACGAGCAGCTCCGCTAGGTACCAGCCGTCCTGACCGGTTATCCCGGTGAGTAGGGCGCGCCGGCTCACCGGCTCACCGGGTCGCAGCGGTCAATGCCGCGAGGTCCGTGTCGACCATGAGCTGCACGAGCTTCTCGAACGAGACGGTGGGCGACCAGCCGAGCTTCTCCCGCGCCTTGGACGCATCACCGACCAGCAAATCCACCTCGGCCGGGCGGAAGAATTGGGGATCCTGGACGACGTAGTCTTCCCAGTTCTCGATGCCGACCACGCTGAAGGCGAGTGCGAGCAACTCACGGATGGACCGAGTCTCGCCGGTGGCGACGACGTAGTCGTCACCTTCGGGCTGCTGCAGCATCCGCCACATCGCGTCGACGTAGTCGCCGGCGAATCCCCAGTCCCGGCGGGCGTCGATGTTTCCCATCACCAACTTGTCCTGAAGACCGAGTTTGATGGCGGCCACCCCCTGCGAGACCTTGCGGGTGACGAACTCCGGGCCGCGTCGCGGCGATTCGTGGTTGAACAGGATGCCGCTGGAGGCATGCATGCCGTAGGACTCGCGAAAGTTGATCGTCATGTAGTGCCCGAACACTTTGGCGACGCCGTACGGCGAGCGCGGCCACAGCAACGTCGTCTCGCACTGAGGTACCTGCTGAACCTTCCCGAACATCTCCGAACTCGACGCCTGGTAGAAGCGGACCTTTGACAGCTCGCTGCTGGCGTAGTGGCGAATCGCCTCGAGAATGTTGAGAACGCCCTTGCCGGTGACGTCGCTCGTCAAGGCGGCCTGTTCCCACGAATAGGCGACGAAGCTGATCGCGCCGAGGTTGTACACCTCGTCTGGCCGGGCGGTATCGAGTGCGCGCAGCAGGCTCGACAGGTCGGTCAGATCCCCGGCGATGATGTTCACCTCGGGCACCGTCTTGGCTACCAGGTCGAGTTTGGGATTGTTCTGCCCGCGGATGAGGCCGTACACCTCATACCCCTTGTCCAGAAGGAGCTCGGCGAGGTACAGGCCGTCCTGACCAGTGATCCCAGTGATGAGTGCGCGCGGCACGAATCCTCCTAATTAATCAAGTGACGTGGTCAGGCTCGATCTTCAGCGTCTCGCAGAGCGACTTACCCATCGCCGCCTCCCCGTACCGGGCGAGCGCCTCTTTGCCGAACCGAGCACCCAATGAGCCGAGCGCCCCCCGATCGGCTGTCAGCTCGACGAGAGTCTCAACCCACGTGTCGGCGTCACCGGTTGGCAGCAGTATTCCGGTCTGGCCGTCGACAACAGCATCCTTGATGCCTTCCAGGTCAGAGGCGACTACTGGGGTGCCGCGCATCGCCGCCTCGATCGTGACGAGGCCGAAACCCTCCATGTCGCCCGGAACGACCACGTTCGGCTGTACGAACAGGTCCGCACCGCGCATGAGTTCCTCGCGAACCTCGTCGTCTACGCGGCCGAGCAGGTGTACCTGCGCGGTGACCGCATTGCTATCGACAGCGCCCCGGATCGCGTCGCTCTCCGGTCCGTCGCCGGCGACCACGAAGTGCACGGACTCCGGCAGTCGCGGCAGGACCTGGCTGATCAACCACTGGGCACCCTTGCGGCGCACGAGACGGCCCACGGTGAGCAACACGGTTGCGTTTTCGTCCACGCCGAGGCGAGCGCACATGGCGACGCGCGCGGTCGCACGGTCTTCGGCGGTGACGTCAGGTGCGCCTACCCCGAGTCGGACCACAGTAACGCGATCGGGTGGCACCCCGACCTCTACGGCGCGTGCCGCCGTCGCAGCGCTGATCGCGATGACGGCCGGTGCCTTGCGCAACGCCGGTAGCACGATCCCCCGATAGAGCCGGTTCGAATACGTAACGTCGAGCCCCATGATCATCGTGGCATTACGTACCCGGAACAGGCGCAGCACCGGCCGCGCGATCGCGTACATGAGCGCGTCACCTGTGAGCACAAGGTCGATGCGGCGGCGGGCGAGCAGCCACGCGAGCCGGGTCACAGCCCACGGCGTCCACCACACGAGGTTGCGGTTGCTACGCCCCAACGCGATCAGCCGTGTGCCTGGGCGTGTCGCGGACAGCGAACGCCAGACGCCGCCGGCGAGGGTCTCCATACCACCGATCGAAGGCGGAAACTTACGCGTGAGGAACAGCGGCTGCGCGGTCATAGCGGCTGCCCCTAGCGGGAGCGCAGAAGGCGAGGAGCGACGCGAACGGAATCGCCCTTCGGGTGTAGATCCCCGGGCGTTCCCACCCAGATAAAGGTCGGCATGATCGGAGCCAACGACCGCCACATGATCGGCGGGGCACCTGCCAAGCGTGGCGGCACCATGTCGCGCGCGGCGAACTGGTCGGGCTCGGCCAGCACCGTGTACGTGTAGTCCCACAGGCGGAGCCCCGAGCACATCTTTCGCAGCCCCGCATTGGTCCGGAACTGCTCGTAGTAGGTGGATGCGCGTCCGGACATTTTGACGTAGCGGTCCGCGGCCCGGCGCGGCAGCCAGGACAAGAACGGCAACCGGTAGTGCGGCTCCATGACGCCAAGCCGGTTGCCGAATCCGAAGTAGGCGGCACCGTCGGGGCGAAGCACGCGGGTGATCTCGGCGAGCACCGCATCAGGATCTACCACGTGCTCGTAGATGTGGTTGAACACGACCAGATCGATGGACCGGTCGGCGAACGGCAAGGCGGTACCGTCCGCGCAGAGGAACTCGACCTGCTCGCCGAAGCGCTGCGCAGCGTGCTGAAGACCGGGTACGTCGATGTCGAGGCCGACCACCTCGGCGCCCGCAGCGCTGAGCTCGGCAGCTGTATAACCCGTCGAGCAGCCGACATCGACGGCTCGGAGACCGGCGAGGTCGTCCCGGCCGTAGAAGTGTTGCAGAACGGCGCGTATCTTCGCGGCCTTGGTCCGACGTTTCAGCTCGTCATGGGTCTTGTGCTGGATCTCGGAGTAAGCCAGTTGTGGCGTGCGCCCGCCGCTCTGCGCCATCAGGCGTCCTGCCGGCTGCGCGGGGCGGCTGGCGGCACGGGCGACAGCGCCGAGAGATCGTCCGGCGGCCCTAGGAACTCGCCCTGGCCGAAGCGCATCTTTTTCGTATGTTCGAGCGTGTCCTCGATCAGCATGCGGTTCGTGCGGATGAGGTCGGCGGTGATCCCGATGATCACGCTCAGGAACGAGACGATGAGCAGGATGGCGCCGATCAGCAGTGATTGAAGGTGGCCGCCAGGGCTGCTGTCGACAACCTGCAATACGCCCCAGCGCACGAACGGGATCAGCCCGACGATGCCGAACAACCCAGCCAAGAACGTGAAGATGACGTAGGGCTTGTACATGATGTACGCGCGGATGATGGCGCCGGCCGAGTTCAGCACGTGCTGGTGCATGGACTTGAACAGGCGCGAGTCACGCGTCTTCGGGTTCGTAACAACGGGGATGCTGTCGATCTTCAGTTTCTTGTTGCCCGCTTGGATGATCGTTTCCATGCAGTAGCTGAAGCGCGTGATCGTGTTGAGCAGCATAAGGCTCTCCCGCGAGTACGCGCGGAAGCCGCTGGCGGCGTCGGGGAGGTTCGTACCGGCCGCCATATTCACGATGCGGCTGCCGAGTCTTTGCAGCGCCTTCTTCAACCGTGAGAAGTGCTCGACCAGATGTACCTGACGGTCGGCAATGACGATGTCTGCCTGCCCGGCGATGATCGGTTGAACCAGGTCGGTGATGCGCTCCTGCGGGTACTGGTTATCGCCGTCGGTATTGACCAGGATGTCGCCACCGAGCTCCAGAGCGCGTTGCACGCCATCATGGAAAGAGCGGCCCAGACCGCGGTTGCGGGCATGCCGGACGAAGTGCGTCACGCCGTGCTTCTCGGCAACCTCGATCGTGCCGTCGGTCGAACCGTCATCGATGATGAGGATGATGATCTCGTCGATCCCGGGGATTTGTTTTGGGATCGTATCGAGAACCAGAGGTAGGGTCTCTTCCTCGTTAAGGCACGGAACTTGCACAACCAATCGCAACGGATCACCTTCGCGTCTTATCTGGCTCCCGTCGGCGCGTCCGCCCGGGCCAACCGTCGCCGAAGCTTACCGAGTGACCGATGCCGGGCGGGCACGGCCCCGCCGCCCAGGTGCAGGAGCAATCCGGCATGACTCCCCCGCGCGTTACGATGTCGCGTCGATGGAAGGAGTCTCGGTGCGTCCAGGCGCAAGCGCGGACGACGGGCGGGCCGAGAGGCGCGGCGGCGGGCGACGCGCGGCGATCGCTGTCGGCTTCGTTTGCCTGGTGATCCTGGCGGCGGGCTACGCGATCTACCGGGAACGGCACTCCTTCGGTGCGGCGCTGCGCCAGGTCGGCGTGTGGCCGATGGTTCTCAGCCTTGTTCTCGGCGCGGCGGGGGTGGCGACTACGTTCCCGCTCTGGCGCGAGGTGCTCGTCGGACTCGGGGCCCCTATTCCGTGGGGGCCTGCCGCTCGAGTCTTCTTCACCAGCCAACTCGGCAAGTACCTACCGGGCTCGGTGTGGCCGGTGATCATGCAGATGGAGGCCGGTCGCGCTTGGGGCGCCAATCGGCGCACGATGCTCGGCGGCAACCTCGTCACCATCGTGCTGAATTGCTGCGTCGGGTTGCTCGTCGCGTGCATCGCGCTGCCGGTTTGGAGTCCGCACGCCCTCGCGCACTACTGGTGGGTGCTGCTGGCATTGCCGTTCCTGCTGGCCTTACTCCACCCGCGGGCGCTGCCGGCATTGCTCGACAAGGCCTTCGCGTTGTTGCATCGCCCGCCGCTCAACGAACACTTGCCGCTTCGATCGACGGCGCGGGCCGCCGAATGGTCGGCGCTGTGCTGGGTGTTGCTCGGCCTGCACCTGTACGTCCTCTGCGCGGCGCTGGGGCATGCGGGCTTCTCCGCCCTCGCGCTCTGTGTGGGTGGAATGGCCCTGGCGATGTCGGCCGGTGTGTTGTTCATACCGGCACCGGCGGGCGCCGGCCTACGCGAGGTCGTCCTGGTGCTCGTCCTTCGCGCGGTGCTGTCGTCCGGCCAGGCGCTCGCGATCGGCCGATGCTCCGTCGGAGTTGCAGAGAACGCTGGCCCGAGACACCCGAGCAGTGACGCACAGACCAGCGCAGCAGCGGTCGCACCGCAGAAGGTGTTGCGCTTACACTTCAAGACGCGTACTCCAAAAGTAAACGCAACGCCGCGGTGGCAGTCTCTCCGGTACGAGCATCGTTACTGAATGCCGGGACCCGAGCCCTCAAAAGACCTTCGTTGCATTCACACCCACGGTACGCGGCTGGATGTAATAGAATCCGTTTGGGAAATCGCCGGAATTCGCTATGATCCCACGTTTGTCCGCGATGTTGTTCGCGAATACATT
>Ga0137412_10002528_pt1 | contig 14482 bp, 13 predicted proteins | sample CZODoug2_1_16fun_FD_122160 | JGI IMG/M metagenome (GOLD analysis project Ga0137412, IMG submission 122160) | Vadose zone soil fungal communities from Angelo Coast Range Reserve, California, USA - CZODoug2_1_16fungal (Hybrid Assembly) | ecosystem: Environmental > Terrestrial > Soil > Vadose zone... | reverse complement strand
GTATGCGCGCCTGCGAAGTCGGGTTCCAGCCGAATGGCCTCGCGCAAAGCAGCCGCGGCCTCCGGCAGTTTGCCCTGCTGTTTGAAGACGGTGCCCAGAGTGTAATGCGCCTCGGCGTAATCAGGACGCGCCTGGATTGCGGAGCGCAATTCCTTCGCCGACTCGTCGAACTGTCCCTGCTGCCAAAGTGTGACCCCGAGTGTGTAGTGAATATCGGGCTGGCTCGGATCGAGTTGCTCCGCTTTGTGAAACTCGTCCAACGCCTCGGCGAGGCCAGCGTCCTGGCAGCCGCCGAACTCCGCGGTGGAGTCGCGGTCACTGACGATCGAGAGGCCACCCGCGTCGGGCGAACGTACGGCGCACACGTTCACGGGACCATCTGGTTACTCGCCGGGGCCTGTCGCGACGGCAAGTTGACCCTGGTGGCGGCCGAGAATCTGATCGAGGCTCTCCGATCAACTGGACTACGGCTGCCGTGCACCGGTCCGGAGTTTCCGCTGTACGCCCAACGACATGGCCTGCTGTGGACGTTTCGCCGAGCAAGGTGTCGACTTCGGCTCGCAAGCCTTGCAGCCCGAACTTGATAAGTTCATTTAGATATCGGTGAGCTGTATCAAGTTGGGCTCGACCGGGCACTGGCCGAGCCGGAAGCCGACGAGGTTACCTACGGGCTGGCCGAATTCATTGCCGCCGAGGAGATGGGCCGCTTCCGGGGGTATTGGTGGTCGCCGGACGGTACGGCGTTGCTCGCCGCCCGGGTGGACGAGTCGCCGGTCGAGCAGTGGCACATCGCCGACCCGGCGAACCCGGACCGGCCGGCGAACGCGGTCCGCTACCCGGCCGCCGGTACGCCCAACGCGGACGTGTCGCTGGCGATCGTGCAGACCGACGGGGGCAGGACCGACGTCGCACTAGAGCTGCCGTACCTCGTCGCGGCGGCCTGGACCGCGAGCGACCTCCTGATCGTCACTCAAACCCGCGATCAGCGCACGATCAGACTGTCTACTGTGGATCAAGCGACCGGTGAAACCGCTACGCTACAAGAGGATCACGACCCGATCTGGCTGGACATTGTGCCCGGTGTGCCGGCCCGGACCGCGGCCGGGAGCCTGGTCTGGGTGTCCGATCACGAGGACGCGCACCGGCTGTTTGTCGACGGCCGGCCGGTCACGCCGCCGACCCTGCAGGTCCGCGGCGTCAACGGGATCGACGGCGAGACTGTGCTCTTCACCGCCTCGGACGAGCCGACCGAGGTCGACCTCTACTCGTACGGTCCGGACGGGCTGACCCAGCTCGGCGCCGGTGGCGTCCACAGTGGACAGATTGTCGGTGGAACGGTCGTACAAACCAGCCAGAGCCTGGAATTCGAGGGCCTGAAGGCGACGATTTGGCGTGACGGCAAGGAAATAGGCGAGATCGCCACTGTCGCCGAAAAGCCGGCCATCGAAGCGCCCGACGTGTTGCTGCTGGGTGCCGGCGAGCGCGAGCTGCGCACCGCAGTGCTATTTCCGACCGGTCATAAGCCAGGTGATGGCCCACTGCCGGTGCTGCTCGACCCATATGGCGGCCCGCACGGCCAGCGGGTCACCAAGGCGCGCAACGGATTCCTTGCCTCGCAATGGTTCGCCGACCAGGGGTTCGCGGTCGTGATCGCCGACGGTCGCGGCACCCCGGGCCGCGGGCCGGCCTGGGAGAAGGCGGTCGCCGGGGATCTGGCCACCGCGGTGCTCGAGGACCAGGTCGACGCGCTGCACGCCGCCGCCGAGCGGTACCCCGACCTCGACCTGGGTCGGGTCGGCATTCGCGGCTGGTCGTTCGGCGGCTACCTCGCCGCACTGGCCGTGCTGCGCCGCCCGGATGTCTTCCACGCCGCGATCGCGGGTGCGCCGGTTACCGAATGGCGGCTGTACGACACGCACTACACCGAGCGCTACCTCGGCGACCCGACCGCGGACCCGGCCCCGTACGACCGGAGCTCGCTGATCCCCGACGCGGACAAGCTGAGCCGGCCGCTGTTGCTCATCCATGGCCTGGCCGATGACAACGTGGTGGCCGCGCACACGCTGCGGCTGTCCTCCGCGCTGTTGGCCGCGGGCCGTCCGCACAGCGTGCTGCCGCTGTCCGGCGTCACCCACATGACCCCACAGGAGGTCGTCGCGGAAAACCTGCTGCTGTTGCAGGTCGACTTCCTGGTCAAGGCGCTCGGCGGGGTCAGCCCCGGCGCTCCATCGGCTCCCTAGCTCGCCGATCTTGAAGATATGGCTGCCCGTAACGGACAAATCGCAGCCATAACCTCAAGATCGGCGCGGGATAGCGCTTTCCTGGCGATCAAAGTGCGCTCTACCTCGTGATCGGCGCCGCGTTACACGGTAGGGCGCACTTTGATCGGGATGGGCAAGCGTTGAATTTCATGATCGGGATCGGTTTCGTACGCAAAACGGTGACGAAGTCCCTCCCGATCATGCATGCAGGGGACCGCCACGCCGCCGACCATGATCGTGAGTGGATTTGGTACCGGAAACCGACACAAATCCACTCACGATCATGAACTCCGGCGCACAGTAGCGATCAAACTGCGCTCTACCTCGTGATCGGCGCCGCATCACACGGTAGGGCGCACTTCGATCGGTGATCATGCGTGGGTCTCATGATCATGAGTAGCTGGCCCTACGGAATCCGACGCTGCAAGACTCATGATCTTGGTCCGACGTAGCCAATCGACCAAGATCGTGAATGGCTAGGGCCCTGGATGCCGGCACCAACGGCTAAGGGCTTGGCCGCCGGCGCTCCATCCGCCAGCTGAGCCGAAGGCCCGACCAGTCCGCATCGATTGCGGCGACCTTGTTGTCGACCAGGCCGAGCGGCAGTGCGACCTCGCGGATCAGGTTTTCGGTGACATCGCTGGTATGCCCGCCGGCCTTGCGCGGCCAGGCAATCCACAGCCCCTTGTCCGGGAAGATCAACGCGCCCAACTGCTCGATGTCGCGACCCAGCTCGGCGGCGGTCCGGACGAACGCGACCACCACATCGGCGGCGCCTGGCAACGGCACCTTGGCGACTCGGCGCGGCGCCACGTCGGCCGGCAACCCGGCCAGCTCCCAGGCGGCGGGAGCGGCAATGAGCAGGAGCGCGGAGCCGGGCTTGACGCCGAGCTTCGTCGCCGCCGGCGTACCAGAGTGCGGAGCGGAGCCTGCGGAGCGGAGCCAGGTCAACTCAGTAACCGGACGTCACCGGGCTCGACGAGTGAGCCGATCCCGCTCCAGGATGACCACCGACTTGCCCTCCAGCCGCAGCCAGCCGCGGGCGGCGAAATCGGCCAACGCCTTGTTGACGGTCTCCCGCGATGCGCCGACCAGCTGGGCCAGCTCCTCCTGGGTGAGGTCATGGGTGACCCGCAGGTTGCCGTTCTCCATGGTCCCGAAGCGCTGGGCGAGCTGCAGCAGCGCCTTCGCGACCCGGCCCGGCACGTCGGTGAAGATCAGGTCGCCGAGCATGTGCTCGGTGCGACGCAGCCGGCGGGCGATCACGTGCAGCAGCCGCTCGGCAATCTCCGGCCGGTCATTGATCCAGGCCCGCAGCGCCGGCTTGGTCATCCGGGCCAGCCGGGCGTCGGTCACCGCGCTGGCGGTGGACATCCGTGGGCCGGGGTCGAACACGGACAGCTCGCCGAACTGATCGGACGGGCCGAGCACCGCGACCAGGTTTTCCCGGCCGTCGGGCGACTTGCGGCCCAGTTTGATCTTCCCGTCGAGTACGACATACAGGCTGTCGCCGGGCTCGCCCTCGTGAAACACCACGCGCCCGCGCGGTACCTCGAGATAGTCGAACTGGGCGGCAGCAGCCTCCGCGGCCGCCGGTTCGATGCCCTGCAGCAGCCCGGACCTCGCCAGAACCTCGTCCATTTATATGCCCTCCCGCAACCGCGACCGCACCACACTGCACGAGCCGGGTGTTAACGCAGCCGCAACCCGGCGTCCAGCACTGTACGCGCACCCTGAGTGATGATCACCTGCCGGCGCGCTGCCGTAAAGATGGTGTCGCCAGATTTGCGTCGCAGACGGTAACCGCCACGCCTAGACGTCGTGGCCGGACCGGCTGGAGATCGGCAATAGTTTGGTCAGCTGGTGTCGCCGACGGTGCCGCCAGCGGGCGAACGCGTGGGTGAAGCCGTGCCGGACCAGCGAGTCGACGTCATCGGCCCGCGCATTTTTCAGGAACTCGGTGACCTTCTCCTCATCCGCGTCCTGCCGCAACGGATCCTCGACCCGCTCCATCAGCAGCATGAAAGCCATCAGAAGGAGCGGGAACAGCAGCACCAGAAGACTGAGCATCCATTCCATTGTCCCCCACGAGCTAATTCCTTCCCGCATTGCCCCTCGCGGCCGGATGTCGGCGCCGCGACGTACGCTGACGGCCGTGGCGGCGAGAGCGAAAGCAAAGGCCAAAGCCGAGACGCCGCTGGCGCTGACCCGGCGGGCCCGGCGGATCAACCGCGACCTGGCCGAGCTATATCCCGACGCACATTGCGAGCTGGATTTCACCACGCCGCTGGAGCTTGCGGTCGCCACCATTCTCTCCGCGCAATGCACCGACAAGCGGGTCAACGAGACCACGCCGGCACTCTTCAAGCGATACCCGGCCGCCGCCGACTACGCCGCCGCGGACCGTACCGAGGTCGAGGACCTGATCCGGTCCACCGGCTTTTTCCGTAACAAGACCACGTCGCTCATCGGCCTGGGCCAGGCATTGATGGAGCACCACGACGGGGTGCTCCCGCACACGATGAACGAGCTGGTCAAGCTGCCCGGCATCGGCCGCAAGACCGCCAATGTGATCCTCGGCAACGCCTTCGATACGCCCGGACTGACCGTCGACACCCATTTCGGCCGGCTGGTCAGGCGCTGGGGGTGGACCGCCGAGACCGATCCGGTGAAGGTCGAGCAGGCGGTCGCCATCCTGCTGCCCAAGTCGGAGTGGACGCTCTTTTCGCACCGGGCGATATTTCACGGCCGCCGCGTCTGCCATTCCCGCAAGCCGGCCTGCGGGGCGTGCACGCTGGAGTCGCTCTGCCCGTCCTACGGCGAGGGCCCGACCGATCCGGTTGTGGCCGCCAAGTTGGTGAAATCGCCGACGCAGGTCGAGGCGAGCCTGTGAAGCGGCTGCTCGCGCTGGCGCTCGCGGTCGTGCTGGCCGGCTGCTCGTCGTCCAAACCCGCGGGTCAGCGCACCGCCGACACCGCGACGCAGAAGCTCGCCGCACAGGCGGCGCTGGCACCCTGCCCGGCCGCCGGCAAACCGGCCACCGGCTCGAAGCTGCTGCCCGACCTCACCCTGCAATGTCTGGGCGGCCCCGGCCAGGTCAGGCTGCGCAACCTCACCGGAATGCCGACCGTACTGAACTTCTGGGCGACCTGGTGCGACAACTGTCGAGCCGAGATGGCCGCCGTGCAGCGGTTCGCGACCGCGGCGGCCGGCAAGGTGCGGGTCCTCGGGGTCAACAGCCAGGACCTGTCGGAGAAGGCGCCGCTGTCCTTCCTGGCCGATGCAAAGGTGCATTTCGCCAGCGTGTACGACAAGCAGGGCAGCGCCGGCCGGGATCTCGGCCTGCCCGGGTTGCCGGTCACCGTGCTGGTCCGGGCCGATGGCCGGGTAACGACAATTCACCCGCAACCGGTCGACTACGCCGCGTTGCGTACGCTCGTCCGCCAACAGCTGCACGTCACTGTGGGCTGATCGTCCCCGGCGTCGGCGCTCTCAGCTTGCCCCGGTACCGTCGAATGACGCGCAGCGACTTGGGAGCGGAGCCATAGGCGTCGCAGCGACTCGGGAGCGGAGCCGTAAGCGTCGCGCAGCGACTTGGGAGCGGAGCCATAGGCGTCGTAGCGACTTGGGAGCGGAGCCATCAAGTCTTGAACAGGGCCGGTCGGGTGGGGCTAGCAGCGGCCGTGCTGGTCGTGCTGGCTGGCTGCTCCAACCGCAATGCGCCGCAGGCGGGTAGCCCGCACTCAGGGAACGTCCAGGTCACCGCCGGCGCCGACGGGGTGCAGGCGATCACGATCACCGGGACCGACAAGCTGCGCTTCGACCCGTCCATCTTCCACGTACACCCGGGCAAGGTCGAGATCATCCTGGCCGACACCGGTACGACGCCGCACGACCTGACGTTCACCGGAAAGTTAGGACAGTCCATCCCGATGACCATGCACGGGCAGCAGCATTCGATCGTGCTGACCGTGACCAAGCCGGGTACGTACCCGTTCGAATGCTCGCTGCACGTTCGGGAGAACATGACCGGCACGATGATCGTCGACCCTCGTTAGGGGTCGGTGGTGACGTTCAGCGTGGTCGACCTCATCGTGCTTGCGCTGGCGATCGGCTTCGCCGTCTCCGGCTACCGGCAGGGTTTCCTCACCGCCGGGCTGTCGTTCGTCGGGTTCGTCGGCGGCGCGGCGTTGGGTATCCAGCTGGCCACCCCGATCGCGACGAGGGTGAGTCACGGCCAGAGCCAGGTCGTGGTCGCGGTCATGGTCGTGCTGGTGATCGCGCTGCTCGGTCAGGTCGGCGCGGTCTATCTCGGCGCCGAGCTGCGCAGCCGGATTACCTGGCAGTCCGCCCGCACGGTCGACTCGGTGCTGGGCACGATCGTGTCGGTGCTGACCGTGCTGCTGGTCAGCTGGATGGTGGCCACCCCGCTGGCGTCCTCGCCGTATCCGAGCCTGTCCTCCGCGGTACGGAAGTCCGCTGTGGTCCGGGAGGTCAATACGGTCGTGCCGGCGCCGGTACGGGAGATCTACCAGTCGCTGCGCGGGGTGATCGACCGCGGCGATTTCCCGGACGTCTTCGGGCCGCTGTCGCCGACCAGGGTGCTGCCGGTGAAGGCGCCCGATCCGGCGCTGGCAAAGGATCCGGTCGTGCAGAAGGTGCACCAGTCGGTGGTCAAGGTGGTCGGGGTGGCGCCCAGCTGCTCACGCCGGATCGAGGGGTCGGGCTTCGTCTATGCGCCTGGCCGGGTGCTCACCAACGCGCACGTGGTCGCCGGCGTGCAGGGCCCGACGGTCGAGGTCGGCGACCAGGAGCTCGATGCGACCGTGGTGCTCTACGACCCCAACCGGGACGTGGCGGTGTTGGACGTGCCCGGCATGCAGGCGCCGGCGCTGCACTTTGCGTCCACGCCGGCCAGCCGCGGCGACAGCGCGATCATCCTGGGCTATCCCGAGGACGGCCCGTTCTTCGTCGGCCCGGCGCGGGTGCGCGACCGGGAGAACATCCGCGGCCCCAACATCTACGACAACGCCACGGTCACCCGCGGGGCGTACACGGTCCGCGGTGACGTCCGCAGCGGCAACTCCGGCGGGCCGTTGCTCAGCCCGGATGGCACGGTGTACGGCATGATCTTCGCCGCGGCGCTGGATCAGAAGGAGACCGGATTCGCGTTGACCGCGGCCGAGATCGAGGGCGACGCGGCGGCCGGCCAGCACGCGACCGCGGAGGTCAGCACCCAGAGCTGCGACAAGGCGTAACGCAGCGCCGCACTCTTCTCGATTAGGCTCCGCGGCGTTCGGCCAGGTAGCGCTCCAACGCTTCTCGGGCCAACGCGGAGACGGTCTTTCCTTCTTGCTGGGCAACGGCTTCCGCGCGATCTCGCTCGGCCGCGGGGAGCCGGAAGCTAACGCGGGGCGAATGCTGCCCGTCTGACGACAGTGATGGTCGGCCACGGACTGTACGAATGGTTTCTTCGGCCAGTTCGCGGGCGCTGGCTTCGGTGAGCCGCGATCCGTCGGGTTCGTAGACTTCTTCTTGGTCAAGGTCGATGTCTGGCCCGAGACTGTATTTGCGCGCTTTACTCATCGCGACCTCCGATATTGTGCGGGCATCACGTGGATGACTAGCAAATAGTCCGGCTCGACTACCGCAACGATCTCCAGCTCAACTCCTCGATCATCCACACCAATCCACATCCGGCGTTCCGCGTGCTGGCTCGTCGCTGGGGTGACGGTAGGCAGCGCGTTCTCAATGACGTGCAGCGCGTGCCCGCGGCCAATTCGGTGCTTCCTCGCCGACCGGGTAAATCGTACAGGCCGCACTACGACATTGTGTCGGACATAAACCGCCGCGTCAATGCAATTGGCGGGTCAGCACCAACTGGCGGCGGTCAGCTGCCCTTGGCCCAGCGGATGAGTTCGCCGCTGACCAGCTCCGGGGTCTCCTCGTGCGGGAAATGCCCGGCCGCCTCGATCAGCCGCCATTCGTAGGCGGCCGCGACGTAGCGGCCGGAACCCTGCGCGGTCCGCGGCAGGATCGCGCTGTCGTACCCACCGTGCAACTGCAGGGTCGGCGCCGATACGGGCTGGGCCATCACCTTGCCGAAACGCCAACCGTCCGGGCGCAGCTGCGAGCGCATCATCCAGCGGTAGTACTCCAGCGCGCAGTGCGCGACGGTCGGGATCTGGATCGCAGTACGGTAGGCCCGCTCGGCCGTGGCGAAGTCGGCCGTGTTGGGCCAGCGTGGCCCGGACCAGCGGCGCAGCATCCCGCCGACCGTGGCCGCGTCATCGCGGGTCAGCAGCGACTCGGGCAGCCGCGGGGACTGGAAGCCGAATGCGTATCGGGAGGCGGCAAGCTGGCCGCGTGGGTCGGTGAGCAGCGCCTGCCGCAGCCGCAGCGGATGCGCCGCCGACAGCACGGCGACGCGGCGTACCACCCGAGGATGCAGGGTCGCGGCGGTCCAGGCCATCAAGCCGCCCCAGTCGTGCCCGACCAGCGTCGCCGATGACTCACCCAGCGCCCGGACCAGCCCGGCCACATCGCCGGACAGCGTAAAGAGGTCGTAGCCGCGCGGCGGTTTGTCACTACCGCCGTACCCGCGCAGATCAACGGCGACCGCGCGCAGCCCGGCATCGGCCAGCGCGACCAGCTGGTGCCGCCACGCCCACCAGAACTCCGGAAAGCCGTGCAGCAGGAGGACCAGCGGGCCCGTACCGGCCTCGACCACGTGCTGCCGGATGCCGTTGGCGCTGATCTCGCGGTGCGTCCAGGGGCCAGCGGCGTCGATGCTCGACCCGTCTGGCATGGGCAACAGGGTCGCATATGCACGCCAAGGATCGACTACCGACCGGGGCTGCTGTGCTCGTTCGGAATGCGTCGACTCCGCCGATTGGAGTGCGCTTTACCGCAGGATTCGCCGCCCATCACACGGTCGGGCGCACTTCGATCGGGATGGATCGCTCGGAGGCGGGCGGTCAGTTGGTCTTGGTGGGGTGCTTGGCCCAGGCCGCGGTGTCCTTCACCGTGCTGAGCGTCCGCTCCGGCTTGCCCACCCGCTTGATCAGCCGCAGCCCGACGTATGCCAGCACGCCGGCCAACAGAAGCAGCGTGCCGAACACGATCGCGAAGCTGTACGAGGCCGCCAGGCCGACCGACTCCAGGCCGGCGCCGTAGGAGATGAATCCGAACGTCAGCGCGTAAAGGACGATCGCTCCGGCCACCACAAACAGTGCGATGCTGATCCCGGCCCGCTTCACGGTCCCGATCAGCTCGGTCTTGGCCAGCTCGATCTCGCTGCGGATCAGCGTAGACAGGTGGGTCGAGGCATCCTTGACCAGCTCGCCCACCGACTCGCCGTCCGGCTCGACTGTCGATTGTGGACGCTGCGCGGGCGCCGGCGTAGACACAGTGCCATTACCTGTGGGCTGGCTGCTGGTACTGGTCACGACCGTCCTCCTGCGCACACGTGATCGGAAGGCTTTCCGATCATGCTGCACCAACGGCAGCGGGTAGGTCCAACACCGTACTGGTGCGTCGAACCTACCCGTGCACGGAGGTGATCAATCCTTAGTCTTCGGAGGACGCCGATGGCAGCTTCTCCGCGATCAGGTCCATCACGGAGGAGTCCTGCAGCGTGGTCACGTCGCCGAGGGATCGGTTTTCCGCGACGTCGCGCAGCAGCCGGCGCATGATCTTGCCCGAACGGGTCTTGGGCAGCTCCTGGACGACCAGGATCTGCCGCGGTTTGGCGATCGGGCCGATCTCCTTGGCAACGTGATTGCGCAGCTCGACCGCCAGCGAGTCGCCGTCGCTCGAGCCGGCGCGCAGGATCACGAACGCGACGATGCCCTGCCCGGTGGTGGCGTCGGTCGCGCCCACCACCGCGGCCTCGGCGACCTTCGGGTTGGACACCAATGCCGACTCCACCTCCGTGGTGGAGATCCGGTGACCGGACACGTTCATCACGTCATCGACCCGGCCGAGCAGCCAGAGATCGCCGTCCTCGTCCTTCTTCGCGCCATCGCCGGCGAAGTAGTAGCCCTGTTTGGCAAACCGGGACCAGTACGTCTCCTTGTAGCGCTCGTCGTCGCCCCAGATACCGCGCAGCATCGAGGGCCACGGCTCGGTGAGTACGAGGTATCCGCCGCCGCCGTTGGGCACCGGAGTCCCGTTCTCATCGACCACGTCCGCGCCGATACCGGGCAGCGGGGTCTGCGCCGAGCCGGGCTTGGTGGTGGTAACACCGGGCAGCGGGGTGATCATGATCGCGCCGGTCTCGGTCTGCCACCAGGTGTCCACGATCGGCGTATTACCGTGCCCGATGTTTTCCCGGTACCAGATCCACGCCTCCGGGTTGATCGGTTCACCGACCGAGCCGAGAATGCGCAGCGAGGACAGATCGAATTTGGCCGGGATGTCCTGGCCCCACTTCATGAACGTACGAATTGTGGTCGGCGCCGTGTAGAGAATCGACACCTTGTATTTGTCGATGATTTCCCAGAACCGGCCCTGGTGCGGGGTATCGGGCGTGCCCTCGTACATCACCTGGGTGGCCCGGTTGGACAGCGGACCGTAGACGATATAGCTGTGCCCGGTCACCCAACCGATATCGGCCGCGCACCAGTAAACATCCGTGTCGGGCTTCAGATCGAACACCGCGTGGTGGGTAAACGAGGCTTGGGTGAGATATCCGCCCGAGGTATGCAGAATGCCTTTTGGTTTCGCCGTGGTGCCTGACGTGTAGAGGATAAAAAGCGGGTGCTCGGCGTCGAAATACTCCGGCGTGTGCGACGTGGACTGTTTTTCCACGACGTCGTGCCACCACACGTCGCGGCCCTCGGTCCACGGGATTTCCTCGCCGGTGCGCCGCACCACGAGCACTTTCTGAATTCCGGTGCCGGCCACGCCCTCGTCGGCATTGGGCTTGAGTGCGCTGGGCTTGCCGCGCCGGTAGCCGCCGTCGGCGGTAATCAGCACCTTGGCCTGCGCATCGTCGATCCGATTGCGCAGTGAATCGGCGGAGAAGCCACCGAAGACCACCGAGTGCGGCGCTCCGATCCGGGCACAGGCCAGGAACGAAATCGCCGCCTCGGGGATCATCGGCAGGTAGATCATCACGCGATCACCGGTCTGCACACCCAGCTCGATCAGGGCGTTGGCCGTCTTGCAGACCTCGTCCTGCAGCTGGGCGTAGGTGATGGTCCGGGTATCGCCCGGCTCACCCTCCCAGTGAATCGCCACCTGATCGCCGTGTCCGGCCGCCACGTGCCGGTCAACCGCGTTGACCGCCACGTTGAGCTTGCCGCCCACGAACCACTTCGCGAACGGCGCGTCCCACTCGAGGACCTGGTCCCATTTCTGGGCCCAGTCCAGCCGGCCGGCCTGCTTTTCCCAGAACGCCAGCCGGTCGGCTCTCGCCTCGTCGTACGCGTCGGCGGTCAGGTTGGCGTGTGCGGCCACCTCCGCCGGCGGTGCGAACCGGCGCTCCTCGTGCAGCAGGTTGGACAGCGTGCTCTCGGCATCAGGTGTATGAGTCACCGTTATTTCTCCGCTCTGACGTCCGGGTGAACTCCTAATCTGTAGCAGAGTTCAGCGCGCTTTGGCAGGCCAGGTCGGCAGCACCGTCTTCTTCCAGGTCGTGTTCGTGACCACTGCGAACGATGCGTACCAGGCCAGTGCCGCGGTGACGATCCCGACCCAGCCGCCGACCTTGGTCATGTTCTCGTTGGTGCCGAGGTCGCCGATCGCCAGGAAGAGGAACGTAACGGTCAGGCACAGGAAGACGGCCGCAACCGCTCCGCTGACCCGTACCGATGCGACGGTCATGTACGCGGTGAAGATGGTCCACGCCAGCAGATATACGCCGACCGCGTGGCTGGCCTGGTCGGCCGTGACACCGGTTGGCTTGTACCAGAAGAGAATGCCGGCGAAGGAGAGCCAGAATGCGCCGTACGAGGTAAATGCAACCGCGCCGAACGTGTTGTTCTTGCGGAATTCCCACATACCGGCGAGAAGCTGTGCCAGCCCGCCATATGCGAGGGCCAACCCGATGACCACGGTCTCGGTGCCGGTCTTGAGCAGGTTCGCGTTGATGCAGCTCAAGACGAATGTGGTCATCGCGAATGCGGCCAGGCCTAGTGGGCCCGGGTCCGCGATCGCCGCGACGCCGCCGGTCGGGGTGACGGCTGACTCGTGCAGGGTCGTGTCGGGAGTTCTGGTGTCTGCCATTGCTGTCCCTTCCTCAGGGTGGAGTGCTCCGAGCGCTGGCGACCTTTGTGGACAGTGGAGTCCGATGTGTCGCCGGCCACAGGGTTGACGGTAGAGTCGCCGGCCACGTCCGGCGCGGCGTGACGCGGCCCGATCGGTGAGTGGTAACAGGCACGTTGTGAGTCGGTTTCGGCCACGGTGAGCGGTCGATATGACCGGTTCAGCGGTCGTCGGGCGCCGGCTCCCAGCGGTCCGCCCGCGGCAGCTGCAGCGACTCCGGGGCGTGCATCATCACCATCACCGCGTTCACCCGGTCGGAAATCCGAGCCCTACTCAACTTGGATACCGTGATCATCACCGCGAATGAGATGGGCACAGTCAGCGCGGCCGGCTCGGCGAACAGCGAGCCGGTCCAGCCGGCCGTCGGATGCGCCAGCATGGTGGTGAGTACGGCGGCAGTCGCCAGTCCGCCGCCGGCGATCAACCCGGCGGCCGCACCGACGTCGGTCAGCCCGCGCCACCAGATGCCGAGCAGCAGCAATGGGCAGAACGAGGACGCCGCGACCGCGAAGGCAAGCCCGACCGCATCGGCTATTGACAGATTGGCTGCTGCGACGGCAAATGCGTATGGCGCGAGAATCGCCAGCACCGTACCGGTGCGGAATCCGCGCACGCCGTGCGCTGCCGGCAATACGTCCTGCGCCAATACGCCTGCGACGGACACGGTCAGGCCGGAGGAGGTGGACAGGAATGCGGCGAATGCGCCAGCCGCCGTCAATGCGCCCAACAACTGCCCGCCGGTGCCGGAAATCAGCTGGCCGGGCAGCAATAGCACGACCGCGTCGGTCTTTCCGGTAAGTAGGAGCTGCGGGGTATAGAGCCGACCGAGCGCGCCGTATGCGGTGGGCAGCAGGTAAAACGCGCCGAGCAGGCCCAGCACGACCATTGCGGTGCGGCGGGCCGCGTGCCCGTCCGGGTTGGTGTAGAAGCGGACCAGCACGTGCGGCAGTCCCATGGTGCCAAGGAATGTGGCCAATACGAGGGAATAGGTGGCATATAGCGGGTGGTGCCCGATGGGTGATGCGAACGGCCCGGCCCACAGGTGGTTGTCGGCAGCCGCCGATCCTTTCACGACTGGAACAGCCGCCCCCACGGGGAAATTGAGGCGCGCGTCCTTGGCGACCCGGTGTCGCCCGGCGGTCAGCGTGAACGGGCCGGAGTGTGGCCGACCGTCAATGCTGCCGTGTGCGTCGATCTTTATGGACGCCGGTACGTCGACTGTCACTGCCGTGTCGATGCGTACGGTCGTCGCCTTGTCGAACGTCGGGTGCGGGTGTTCGGTCACCGCTGGGGAGCCGTGGTGCGACCACAGAATGGCGCAGAATATGAGCGGAATGCTGATCGCGGTCAGCTTCACCCAATACTGAAACGCCTGCACAGCAGTGATACTGCGCATTCCGCCGGACAGCACACTGGCCAGCACGACGACGGTCACGAGTAGTCCGCCGAGCCAACGCGGCGCCCCGGTCGTGGTCTGCAGGGTCAGCCCGGCCGCCTGTAGCTGCGGCACAAGGTAAAGCCACCCGATGACAACGACCAAGACGCTGGCCAGCCGGCGCACGTGTGCCGAGCCGAGCCGGGCCTCGGCGAAATCCGGCAGCGTATAAGCGCCGGAGCGGCGCAGCGGCGCGGCGACAAAGAGCAGCAACACGAGATATCCGGCCGCATAGCCGACCGGATACCACAGCATGTCCAGCCCATATGCGAATACCAGCCCGGCCACGCCGAGAAACGAGGCTGCATTCAACAGGAAGACAGGTCCGGATCCAAATGCCGCGACTAGAAGGCCGCCCAAAGCGGGGCCGACCGCACGCGCGCCCAGGTCGAGCATCAGGGCCGGCCAGTCCGGACCGCCAAGGAAACGGCGGGTGTCGGCATCGTCGAACCAGGGGCGGACCTCGGTGAGGTCGGCTCGCGTCAAGGTGCGCAGAATCACCGGGCCGATCATCACC
>Ga0137412_10002527_pt1 | contig 14487 bp, 13 predicted proteins | sample CZODoug2_1_16fun_FD_122160 | JGI IMG/M metagenome (GOLD analysis project Ga0137412, IMG submission 122160) | Vadose zone soil fungal communities from Angelo Coast Range Reserve, California, USA - CZODoug2_1_16fungal (Hybrid Assembly) | ecosystem: Environmental > Terrestrial > Soil > Vadose zone... | reverse complement strand
GCAGGCCGGGCGTGCGCCGCCGCCGGCCTACCGGCAGGCCGACCACCTTCGGTGTCAGCTTCTGCCGCCGCGACCGCAGGAAGTCGCCGAGTTCGCTCTGCCTCGAATTCGTGCCTGATACCGCCATGCGTGCCGTGCCTGTGAGAGGGTTTCATAGTCCTAGGATAATACCAGGTCTTGTTCCGACCATGAAGGCCCGCGAGATGCAAGATTACCGGGAGGCCGAGGCGGAGATTCAGCTGATTTCCACCATTGGATTCTTGGTGGGCGCGGAAGTGGAGATGGCTCGGCTCGAGGAAGAAAATTCGCAGCTTTCAGAGGAGCTGGAGTCGCGGAAGATCATTGAGCGCGGGAAGGGGATTCTGCAGCGAGATCTGCGGATCAGCGAAGAAGAAGCCTACTTAATGCTGCAGAAGCAGAGCCGGCAGCGGCGGCTGTCGATGCGCGAAGTGGCCGAGGCGATTATTTTGAGCGAGGAGATTAAGCGGGCCCAAACCAAGCTGGCTCCCGCTTAGAGACGCGGGAAACAGGCGGAGTTCCCTCAGGGCTGAAGCGCAACTTTGCGGCGGGCTCCTGTCGGAGCAGCAACCAGAAACATCCGAACCCTGCCCCCGATGTCGATTAGCTTTTTGGTTCAGTTGCTTTCTTGCTGTGTTCGCGAAATATCTGGAAAAACTCATCGCTCGCGAGTTGGTGCAGTAGTTCCTTGCGATCTTCTAGGCTCAGATCTCTTGTCGCGATCTCGGCTCTGGCCTCGCCTAGCGCGGTTACCCACCCTTCGTATTCTGGACCAAACTGGACTTCCAATTCTTTGCGCAGACGCTGGGCCAGAGCGGGGCTCTCGCCTGCGGTGGAGATGGCGATTTGCAGCGCGCCGCGCCGCACGATCGCGGGATAGTAGAAGTCGCACAGGTGCGGCACGTCGACGACGTTGCACAAAACGCCTTGGCGGCGGGCCTCGGCGAAGATTTGTTCGTGCAGTGGCGTGGACGACGTTGCGGCTACGACCAGAAACATGCCTTCGAGATCCCCGGGCTGAAAGCCGCGCCGATTCCAGTCCAGCTTTCCTGCCTCGGCCCATAACTCCACTTGCTGCGTGGCTGCCGGCGCTACTACCTGGACTTTGGCTTCGGCTTCGAGCAGACCCGCGATTTTGCCCTCGGCGAGCGTGCCTGCGCCGACGACCAGGCATGGCCGGTTCTCGAGCTTGAGGAAGAGCGGGAAGACCTTTGCGGGCGGTTGGCGGTTCATCGTGTTTGTGATTGTAGATTCATTTTGACGGCGCTCGCTTGGCAAATTCGTGGGATTTTTCGATTTGTGGCAAAGTAGGTGGCGATGGCTGCGCCTCAGACCTCGATCGCCACGGCGCGCGTGGCGTTTAGCTATCCTAATTTTGGACTTTATCAGTTGGCCCGGTTTTGCATTGTGCTGGCGACCGAGATGCAGTCGGTCGCAGTCGGTTGGCAGGTTTACGAGATTACCAAGCGGCCGTTGGATTTGGGGTTTGTGGGATTGGCGCAGTTCCTGCCCGGCGTTCTGCTGTTTCTTGTCATCTTCCTGGTGCCGCATGGTGCGAGGCAGATCGCCATCGTCGGCCAGCAACTGGTCGGCAAATTTCGTAAGAACTAGGAGAACCTATGCATTCCAGCCGACAACGACGTATCGCCGCGCTTGCGACGGCGGTCATTGCTCTCACCTCGGGCACTGCACTCGCCCAGAAGAAATATGATACCGGCGCGACCGATACCGAGATCACGATCGGCAACATCATGCCCTATAGCGGCCCCGCCTCGGCCTATGGCGTGATCGGCAAGACCGAAGAGGCCTATTTCAACAAGATCAACACCGAAGGCGGCATCAACGGCCGCAAGATCAAGTTCGTGACCTATGATGACAGCTATAGCCCGCCAAAGGCCGTCGAGCAGGTCCGCAAGCTGGTCGAGAGCGATGAAGTGCTCCTGGTGTTCAATCCGCTCGGCACGCCGTCGAACACCGCGATCCAGAAATATCTCAACGCCAAGAAGATCCCGCAACTGTTCGTCGCCACCGGCGCCACCAAATGGAACGATCCCAAGGACTTTCCGTGGACCATGGGCTGGCAGCCGAGCTATCAGAGCGAAGCGCATATCTACGCGAAATACCTGATGAAGGAGAAGCCGGACGCCAAGATCGCGGTGCTGTTTCAGAACGACGATTTCGGCAAGGACTACCTCAAGGGCCTGAAGGACGCGCTCGGCGCCAAGAGCTCGATGATCGTTGCCGAGGAAAGCTACGAGACCGCGGAGCCTTCGATCGACGGTCACATCGTCAAGCTCAAGGCCACCGGCGCCGACGTCTTCATCTCGGTCACCACGCCGAAATTCGCGGCGCAGGCGATCAAGAAACTCGCCGAGGTCGACTGGCATCCGCTGCACATCGTGTCCAATGTCTCCTCCTCGGTCGGCGGCGTGATCAAGCCGGCGGGCTTCGAGAATTCGCAAGGCATCCTGTCGGCCAATTACGCCAAGGACGGCTCCGATCCGCAGTGGGACAATGACCCCGGCATGAAGAAGTTCGTCGAGTTCCTGGCCAAGTACTATCCGGACGGCAACAAGCTCGACGGCTCGGTGGTGTATGGCTACGGCGCGGCGCAAACCATGGTGAAGGTGCTGCAGATGTGCGGCGACGACCTGACCCGCGCCAACGTCATGAAGCAGGCCGCGAGCCTGAAGGATTTCGCGCCGGATACGCTGTTGCCCGGCGTCAAGATCAACACCTCGCCGACCGACTTTGCCCCGATCGAACAGCTTCAGATGATGCGGTTCAAGGGCGAGAAATGGGACCTGTTCGGCGACATCATCAGCGGCGAACTCGGCAATTGACGCTATCGGCTCAGGGCCGTTCGACGGCCCAGGCGAATTGGCAGAGCCCCCGGCGTCCGCGCGCCGGGGGTTTTTCGTTAAGTGTTTTCGTTCGATGTTTTTTAGTCAGGCGAGGCAGTATCCGGTAACCTGACTACTAAAGATGCAGCCTTCGCGGCGTTATCGCATGGGCTTTCCGCCGCCGTTCTTGGTAGAATGGCGGCCAATAAGACGAGCTTTCGGTTCAGGAACCCGGACACATTATCCTTCAACGGACAAAGGGAGAGACGTAATGCCCGTTATCGCCAGACGGTTGGCAATCACTTCGACCGCGCTTGTCTTGCTCGCCGCGACGACGAGCGGCGTGCTCGCGCAGAAGAAATACGATACCGGCGCCACCGATACCGAGATCAAGATCGGCAACATCATGCCCTATAGCGGGCCGGCCTCCGCCTATGGCATCATCGGCAGGACGGAAGCCGCCTATTTCAAGAAAATCAATGACGCCGGCGGCATCAACGGCCGCAAGATCAACTTCGTCTCCTATGACGACGCCTACAGCCCGCCGAAAGCGGTGGAGCAGGCGCGCAAGCTGGTCGAGAGCGACGAGGTGCTGCTGGTCTTCAATTCGCTGGGCACGCCGTCGAACTCCGCGATCCAGAAATACATGAACGCGAAGAAGGTGCCGCAGCTGTTCGTCGCCACCGGCGCCACCAAGTGGAATTCGCCGAAGGACTTCCCATGGACCATGGGCTGGCAGCCGAGCTACCAGAGCGAGTCGCAGATCTATGCCAAGTGGCTCTTGAAGGAGAAGCCGGACGCCAAGATCGCCGTGCTCTACCAGAACGACGACTACGGCAAGGACTATCTGAAAGGCCTGAAGGACGGGCTGGGCGCGAAGGCGGCCTCGATGATCGTCGCGGAAGAAAGCTTCGAGACCTCCGAGCCGACCATCGACAACCACATCGTCAGGCTCAAATCAACCAACGCCGACGTGTTCGTCGACATCGCAACGCCGAAATTCGCTGCCCAGGCGATCAAGAAGGTCGCCGAGGTCGAATGGAAGGCGCTGCACCTGCTCAACAACGTCTCGTCCTCGGTCGGCAGCGTCATCAGGCCGGCCGGCTATGAAAACTCGCAAGGCATCATCTCCGCCGCCTATCTGAAGGACTCCTCCGACCCGCAATGGAATGACGATCCCGGCATGAAGGAATTCTATACCTTCATGGCGAAGGATTTCCCCGAAGGCGACAAGCTCGACGGCAGCACGGTGGTCGGCTACGGCGTGGCGCAGACGCTCGTTCAGGTGTTGAAGCAATGCGGCGACGATCTCACGCGCGAGAACGTCATGAAGCAGGCCGCGAATCTCAAGAACTTCCGCACCGAGGTGCTGCTGCCCGGCATCACGGTCAACACCTCGCCGACCGACTTCGCCCCGATCAGCCAGTTGCAGCTGCAGCGGTTCAAGGGCGAGAAATGGGAGCTGTTCGGCGACATCATCTCGGCCGACGTCGGCGGCTAGTCGATCCGCGCCCCCGGACCCATCGCAATTCGCCCCCGCGGCACGCCGCGGGGGTTTTCTTTTGCGGCGATCGGATGGATAACCGCATCCGATGTTGCGATCTCAATTGTCCGGAAACCCATGACCGACCGACGTCCGCTATTGCGCTCCATTTTCGACGCCGCGGTCGCCGCGGCGCATCCCGACGTCGTGCTGGCGCAGCACCTGCCCCCGATCCCGGCCGGCAAGATCATCTGCCTTGCCGCCGGCAAGGGCGCCGCCGCGATGGCCGCCGCCGCCGAGCGGTACTATCTCGACACGCTCAAACTCGATCCGGCAAGGCTCACCGGGATTGCAACCACACGTCACGGCCATGGTGTGCCGACGCGGCGGATCAAGGTGATCGAGGCCGGTCATCCTGTGCCCGATGAAGCCGGGATGAAGGCCGCGGAAGATACGTTGCGGCTTGCCGCCCTGGCAGAGGCCGACGATCTCATGCTGGTGCTGCTGACGGGCGGCGGTTCGGCGAACTGGACCGCGCCGGTCGAGGGCGTATCGTTCGCGCAGAAGCAGCAGGTAACCCGGGCGCTATTGCGCTCCGGCGCGCCGATCGGCGAGATGAACATCGTCCGCAAGCATTTGTCGCGGATCAAGGGCGGCCGGCTCGCCCGCGCCGGCCAGAAGGCCGAGATCGTCACGCTCGCGACGTCAGACGTGCCGCATGACGATCCCTCCGCGATCGCCTCGGGGCCGACGGTGCCGGACCCGACCACGCTTGCCGATGCGCGCGCCATCATCGCCAAATATGGCCTTCAGATCGACGACGCGATCCGCCGCGCGCTGGATGATCCCGGCAACGAAAGCTGCAAGCCGGGCGATCCCGCCTTTGCCCGCGTGACATTCAAACTGATCGCGCGGCCGAAGGCTTCGCTGGATGCGGCGGCGAAACTCACGAAAGACGCCGGCTACGAGACCATCGACCTCGGCGCCGATCTCGAAGGCGAAGCACGCGAGGTCGCGGCCGATCATGCGCGGCGGGCGCTGAAAGCCCGCGCCGAGGGCAGGCGCGTCGCGATCCTCTCCGGCGGCGAGTTGACCGTCACCGTGCGCGGCAACGGACGCGGCGGCCCCAACCAGGAATATGCGCTGGCGCTGGCCGATCTCCTGAAAGATACAACCGGTATTTCGGCACTGGCCGGCGATACCGACGGCGCCGACGGCGGCGCCGGCTCGGCGAGCGATCCCGCGGGTGCGATGATCGACCAGGCGACGTTCGCGAAGATGACATCGCAAAAGCTCGATCCAGGCGCCTATCTCGCCAACAACGACGCCACCGCATTCTTCACCGCGACCGGCGATCTACTGCTGACCGGCCCAACGCTCACCAATGTCAACGACATCCGCGTGATCCTGGTCGACGGGTCGTAAGGTGTCGAGCAACACGCGGTCATTCCGGGCCTGCCGCTTTGCCCCGCGCCGTAACCGACATTAACGTCGCGTTCAGCGAGTTCTTAAGAAGCCCCTGAAAATCCCAGGGGCTCAAGGGGGCAATTCACCAGCTTCGGGTTCTGATGGCAGGCTGCTCATTGTGGAGCGCCGCAGATTCGCGCCACGGAAACCCCAAATGACGGAAACGACCGGGACTGCCATCGATCCGGAGCCAATTGATCCGACCCGGATTCTGAAGGAAGCCGTTAACCATCTGTCGCTCGGCGTCGTCATCTTCGACGGCAAGCGCGACGTCGTGTTCTGCAACAAGCGGTACATGGACATATACGGGCTCTCAGCCGAACAGGTGAAGCCCGGGACCCCCATCAGCGAACTCATCCGGCACCGGCTCAGTCTGGGGTTCAAGGTGCTTTCGCAGCCCGACGAATACATCCGCCAGCGCGTTGCAAACGGCGTCGTTGCCGGCACTGCCATTCACGAATTCGCCGATGGCCGGATCATTGCCTATTCGGTCCGTCCGATGCCGGACGGCGGCGGGATGGCCACTCACGAGGACATCACCGGCTCGCAGAAAATGAGCGCCCGTCTGAAAGTTCAGAACGAGCTCGGCAAACAGCAGGAAGAGATCTTAAGGATTCGAAACCTGCAATTCGACACCGCGATCAACAACATGTCGCAGGGGCTATGTTTCTTCGACGCGGCTCATCGGCTGATCGTCTGCAACGACCGCTACATCGACATGTATGACCTCCCGCGCAGCCGAGTCCATCCCGGCACTCCGCTGTCCGAAATCGTCGACTTGCGTTTTGAGGCAGGCAGCTTTCCCGAGATGACCGCGGAAGAATACCTGCGATGGCGCACCAATATTGCCGTCTCCGACGAGCCGACCGACAGCATCGTAGAACTGCGCAACGGGAAAACCTTCAAGATTCGTCACCGCCCGATGGCCGACGGCGGCTGGGTTGCCACCCATGAGGATATCACCGAGCAGCGGCAATCCGAGGTCAAGATCGAATATATGGCCCACCACGACGCGCTCACCGATCTCCCCAATCGTGTGTTGCTGAACGAGCGGCTGGAACAGGCGCTGAGCCAAGGCGTTCATCGCCAGGAAATGCTGGCGGTTCACCACCTCGATCTCGACCAGTTCAAGGCCGTCAACGATACGTTTGGTCATCCCGCCGGCGACAAGCTCCTGAAGATGGTCGCCGACCGGCTGCGCGGGCTGGCCCGCGAGACCGATACCATCGCGCGAACGGGTGGCGATGAATTCGTGGTCGTGCACGCCCCCATCGACGATCCCGCCGAAACGACCGCCCTGGCGCAGCGAATCATCGCCCTGATCAGCGAGCCCTTTGACCTCGACGGCCATCAGGTCACGATCGGCGCCAGCGTCGGCATCGCGGTCGGGCCGTCCGATGGACTGAAACCGGACTTGCTGTTGCGCAACGCGGACCTCGCGCTTTACCGGGCAAAGGGCGACGGCCGCGGCACATTCCGCTTTTTCGAGCCGGCGATGGACCTGCAGATGCAAACCCGCCGCATCATGGAACTGGACCTGCGCAAGGCGCTGCCGGCCGGCGAGTTCGAGCTCCACTACCAGCCGGTGGTCAATCTGGCGAGCGGCGACATCAGCGGGTTCGAGGCCCTGATTCGCTGGAATCATCCGGACAAGGGAATGATCTCTCCTGCGGCCTTCATTCCGCTGGCCGAGGAGACCGGCTTCATTGTCCCGATGGGAGAGTGGGTCATCAGGGAAGCGTGCGCCACCGCGGCGAAATGGCCGGGCGATCTCTCCGTCGCCGTCAACATCTCGGCGGCTCAGTTCCGCGGTTGCGGCCTGATGCAAGTCATCGTCGGTGCGCTCGCGACGTCCGGCTTGCACCCCTCGCGGCTGGAGATCGAAATCACCGAGACTGTCCTGCTGCAGAACAGGGAGACGACGCTTGCCGTCCTCCGTCAATTGCGCGAGCTTGGCATCCGGATCGCGATGGACGATTTCGGCACCGGATACTCCTCGCTGACCTATCTTCAGTGTTTTCCGTTCGACAAGATCAAGATCGATCGGTCTTTCGTCAAGGACATCACGGAAAACGCCGGCTCGCTCAATATCGTCCGCGCGGTCGCGGCGCTGGCGAGGGGAATGGGCATGACGGCCACGGCCGAAGGCGTGGAAACGCGCGAACAGCTCGAGAGGATCACGTCGGAGGGTTGTAACGAGATGCAGGGATTCCTGTTCAGCCGTCCGCTGCCCGCCCACGAGATCGAGCGCCTGTTCCTCTCAGGGGGCGAGGCACGGAAGGCGACCGGGCGCATCATCGCAGCCTGATCGTGGATCGGTGTCGGCGCCAACCAACTCTCCATCATTCCGAGGCGGAGCGAAGCGACGAGCCGGGAATCCATAACCACCATCGACGGCAAGCTCAAAACTCCTGCGCGATCTTGGTCAGCATCGCCAGCAGCGCCGTGCGGTTGGCCGGGCCCAACAATTCGTTGAGGCGCGCTTCGTGCTTGGTGGCGACGAGCTTCTTGGCCCTCGCCAGCACCGCGCGGCCCTTGTCGGTGAGGACCACGATGTGCGAGCGGCGATCGTTGGTCGAGCGGCTCCGGGCGCAGAGGTCGCGGCTTTCGAGACCATCGAGCATGGCCACGAAATTGGGACGCAGGATGCCGAGAGTCGTGGCGATTTCGGTCTGGTTGCGGCCAGGATTCTTGTCGAGCAGAAGCAGCACCGAAAATTGAGCAGGCGTGAGCTGCAGCGGCGCGACGCAGCGCAAGAAGTCGTCGAAAATCCGCAGTTGGGCACGCTTGAGCGAATAGCCGAGCAGTTCGGACAATTCGCCCATATCCAGCGCGGCGACCTCGAGGGCCCCACCGTCAACGGAATCCTTGCGGGCTTTTACGCGATCGGCCATAGCCGTCTTGGAAACTGTCATCGTAGTCTGTTTTTTTCGAGCATGATCTTTCGGAGAACTGGTACCCACCCATCGGACCGATGCCCGAGCGCTCGCTTTTCCGGATCATGCTCCGGAGGCCGGCCTTGAGGTTATATCCGATAATTGTTATGCAACATATCAAATACCGGCGGCCGATTTCAACCGCCGCGATCGGACGTCCGGCGCGCTTCGTACCGCCGCGATCGATCCGGGCCTTGAGGGGGAGCGTTCAGGCTTGAACACCACGATCATGCTGTTCCTGCTGCAGGACGGCATCACCAACGGCGCGGTCTATGCGTTGCTCGGACTGGCGCTGGTGCTGGTGTTCGCCGTCACGCGCGTGATCCTGATTCCGCAGGGCGAATTCGTCACCTATGGCGCGCTGACCTATGCCTCGCTCTCGGCCGGGCACATGCCGGGGACCGCGAAGCTCGCGGTCGCGATGGGCATCGCCGCCTTCGCCTTCGACCTGTTCACCGCGCGCCGCGCGCTGCATGGACGGCTGATCGCACGCGCCTTCGTCGTCAATATCGTGCTGCCCTGCACCGTGCTGGCGCTGACTGCGTGGCTCGTCGATCGTCATCCGCCGCTCGCGGTCAACATCGCGCTGTCGCTGGTCATCGTGGCCTCGATCGGGCTGTTTCTCTATCGGCTCGCATTCCAGCCATTGGCGCATACCTCCGTGCTGGTGCTGCTGATCGCTTCCGTCGGCTGCCATCTCGCGCTGCAAGGCCTCGGGCTGTTGTTCTTCGGCGCCGAAGGCCAGCGCGGCCCGAGCATCGCGGATACCGCGCTGACCGCCGGCCCCCTGCGCTTCACCGGCCAGAGCCTCGCGGTCTACGGGATTACGGTCGCCTTCATTGTCGCGCTCTGGCTGTTCTTCGGCTTCACGCTGTATGGCAAGGCGCTGCGCGCCACCGCCGTCAACCGGCTCGGCGCGCGGCTGGTCGGGGTCAGGACCACGCTGTCAGGCCAGATCGCGTTCCTGCTTGCGTCCGTGATCGGTGCCTTGTCGGGAATCCTGATCGTGCCGATCACGACGCTCTATTACGACACGGGATTCCTGATCGGCCTGAAAGGCTTCATCGCCGCGATCATCGGTGGCCTCGTAAGCTATCCCCTGACCGCGATCGCCGCCCTCGTGGTCGGCATCGTCGAGGCCTTCTCCTCGTTCTATGCCTCCAACTTCAAGGAAGTCATCGTCTTCACGCTGATCGTTCCTGTACTTCTGCTGCGATCGTTGGCGGCGCCTGCGGTCGAGGAAGAAAAGGACTAGACGGCGATGAAGGAACGCTTGCCCGTCCTTTTGTTCGCGGTGGCGATGGCCGCGGTCCCCCTGATCCCCGGCATGCCGCCGTTCTGGATCGTGCTGCTCGACAATATCGGCCTTTCCGCATTGGTCGCGATGGGACTGGTATTGCTGACCGGGGTCGGCGGCCTTACCTCCTTTGGCCAAGCAGCGTTCTGCGGCTTCGGCGCCTATACCACCGCGGTGCTGACCACGGCCTATGGCGTCTCGCCATGGTTGACCCTGCCGCTGTCGCTTCTGGTGAGTGGCCTCGCCGCCGTGCTGCTCGGCCTCGTCACGGTGCGATTGTCCGGCCATTATCTGCCGCTCGGCACCATCGCCTGGGGACTCGGGCTGTTCTATCTGTTCAGCAAGCTCGAATTCCTCGGCCGCAATGACGGCATTTCCGCGATCCCGCCGCTTGCGATTGGATCGTTTCGGATGATCGACCCCGGCGCGATCTATTACGCGATCTGGATCGCGGTGCTGATATCGGCGCTGCTCACGATGAACCTGCTGGATTCCCGCACCGGCCGCGCCATCCGCGCGCTGCGGCGCGGGCACATCGCGGCCGAAGCGTTCGGCGTGCGGGCCCCGCGCATGAAGCTGCTGGTGTTCATCTACGCCGCGGTGCTGGCCGGGCTGTCCGGCTGGCTCTACGCGCATTTCCAGCGTGCCGCCAACCCGACCCCGTTCGGCGCCCAGGCCGGCATCGAATATCTCTTCATCGCTGTGGTCGGCGGCGCCGGCTATGTCTGGGGCGGCGTGCTCGGTGCCGCGATCGTCGTTATCCTGAAGGAAATCCTGCAGAGCTACCTGCCGCTATTGCTGCATGGCGAGGGCCAGCTCGAAACCATCGTGTTCGGCCTGCTCTTGGTGGTGCTGCTGCAGCTCGCACCCGCCGGCGTCTGGCCGTGGCTGATGTCGCTGTGGCCCTTCGAGCCGCGGCGCAGGCCGCCGGATACGTCGCTCGTTTTGCCCGCTCGCGCGCGCCCAGCCGAAACGCCGAACGTGCTGCTGGAAGTCAGCAAGGCACGCAAGCAATTCGGCGGCGTGATCGCCGTCAATGACGTCTCTTTTGACGTCCAGGCCCGCGAGATCGTAGCCCTGATCGGCCCGAATGGTGCCGGCAAGAGCACGACCTTCAATCTCATCACCGGCGTGCTGCCCGCGACCAGCGGCCACATTTCCGTGCTCGGCAGACCGATCCACCACGCGCCGCCGCAGGAGATCGTCAAGCTCGGCATTTCCCGGACGTTCCAGCATGTCAAACTGGTGCCGGACATGAGCATCTTGGAAAACGTCGCGATCGGCGCGCATCTGCGCGGGCATGCAAGTGCGCTGTCCAGCATGTTCCGGCTTGATCGCGCCGACGAGGCGCGACTTCTGGCCGAGGCCGCGCGCCAGATCGAGCGCGTTGGCCTGGCCGATCAGATCGACGCGCCCGCCGGCAGTCTCTCGCTCGGCCAGCAGCGCATCGTCGAGATCGCGCGCGCGCTCTGCGTCGATCCGATGCTGCTGCTGCTCGACGAGCCCGCGGCGGGCTTGCGCCACATGGAGAAACAGCGGCTCGCGGCGTTGCTGCGGCAACTGCGCGACGGCGGCATGTCGGTGCTGCTGGTCGAGCACGACATGGGTTTCGTCATGGACCTCGCCGACCGCGTCGTTGTGCTCGATTTCGGCACCAAGATCGCGGAAGGCGCACCCGATGCGATCAAGCGCGACCCCGAAGTGATCAAGGCCTATCTCGGAGTGGCGGCATGAGCGCGCTGTTGTCCGCCGCCGATGTGCATGTCGCCTATGGCAAGGTCGAGGCCGTACGCTCGGTGTCGCTGGACGTGGCCGGCGACGAGATCGTCACCATCATCGGGGCCAACGGCGCGGGCAAGACCACGCTGCTCAACGCCATCATGGGCATCCTGCCGCTGAAGGGCCGCGTCGCCTTTGCGGGCACCGACGTGGCGCGGCTCGAGATCGAGGACCGCGTCGCGGCGGGCCTAAGCCTGGTGCCTGAGCATCGCGAATTGTTCGCCAGCATGAATGTCGAGGACAATCTGCAGCTCGGCGCCTTTCGCGTCGCGAAAGCGCAGGCCGCGCGATCCTTCGAGCGGGTCTACGCGCTGTTCCCGCGCCTGAAGGAACGGCGCAGGCAGCTCGCCGGCACGCTGTCCGGCGGCGAGCAGCAGATGCTGGCGATGGGCCGCGCGCTGATGGGCGCGCCGAAATTGTTGATGCTGGACGAGCCGAGCCTGGGCCTCGCCCCGATCATCGTCGCCGATATTTTCCGGACCATCGGCGAGTTGCGCGCCAGCGGCGTCTCGGTGCTGCTGGTCGAGCAGAACGCCCAGGCAGCGCTCGCGATCGCCGACCGCGCCTATGTGATGGAGCTTGGCGAGTTCGTGCTGAATGGCGCGGCGAGCGAGATCGCGAGCGACCAGCGCGTCGTCGCGAGCTATCTTGGCTTTCAGAGCGAGGGCGCGAATATCTAAGCCCGTCGTTGCGCCGGCGGAGCGGTAGGGTGGGCAAAGGCGCGCTCGCGCCGTGCCCACCATCTGGATCGATTTCGCGGGTTCGGTGGGCACGCTTTGCTTGCCCACCCTAGGGAATCTGTACTCGCGGGTGACGACGGCAGTATTTTACTGCGCCGGGACGTACTTCCCGTCCTTCACGGTCAGGATGATGCGCGAGCGGTCGTCGAGGCCATAGCGATCCTTTTCGGTAAAGTTGTAGACGCCCTGGCTTGCCGGAATTTCACGCTCGGTCAGGAAGGCCTGGCGGATCGCGTCGCGGAATTCGGGCGTGCCGGGCTTGGCCGTCTTCAGCGCCACCGGAATGACCCGCTTCAGCACCTCGAACGCATCGTAGGAATGGCCGGCGAACTGGCTGCGGCTGTTCGCCCCGAACTTGGCCTCATAGGCGGTCACGAGCGCAAGCCCCGGCTTCTTGGTGAGCGCGCTGTCGGATTGCGTCTCCGGCGACATCACCGGGCCCGACGCCATGATGACGCCTTCGGCCGATTTCCCCGCGATGCGGATGAAGTCCATGCTTGCGGCGCCGTGGGTCTGGTAGATCAGGCCCTTGTAGCCGCGGTCGCGCAACTCGGACTGCGGCAGGCCGGCCGCCGTGCCGGAAGCGCCGACCAGGATCGCGTCGGGATTGGCGGCGACGAGCTTCAGCACCTGCCCGGTGACCGACGTATCCGGCCGCGCGAAACGCTCCTCGTCGACGAGGGTCATGCCCATCGGCGCGCCCTGGGTCTTGAAATCGTTGAACCAGAGATCGCCATAGGAATCGGAATAGCCGATATAGCCGACGGTCTTGATGTTGTGCGCCTTCATGTGCCCGTACAGCACCTTGCCCATGATCGGCACCGGCTGCGGCATGTCGACCGACCATTTGGCGCGCTCCGGCGTGATCGGAAACGGCGCCAGGCCGAAATGCGGAATGCCGGCCTCGTTGGCGACATTGGACACCGCGACGCTCGGCGGCGTGGTCGAGGAGCCCATGATGATGTCGGCCTTCGATTCCGTGACGAAGCGGCGCGCATTGGTGGTGGCATTGGTCGGATCGCCGCCGTCATCCAGCACGATCACCTTCAACGGCACGCCGCCGATCTCCTTCGGCACGAACTCCAGCGCATTGCGCTCGGGAATGCCGAGCGCCGCGGCGGGCCCGGTGGTGCTGATCGTGATGCCGATGGTGATTTCACTGGTCTCTGCGCTTGCCAACGAAGCCGGCAGCGCCAAAGTCAATCCCAGCGCCGCGGCCGACAGAAAAGCCCTTTTCATTTATTCCTCCCTGAGACGATTGTTCTTGCAGATCAAAATTCACTCGACAATTCAACCCCGCATTTCGGCGATAGAACCTTGCTTGCGATGGTCAAGAGCCCGGTCAACCGCGCGTGAATTTGGCGACGATTTCTTCGGGCACCGGCGCGGATTTCAGCTTGTCGGGCTCGTCGGGATGGCGTCCGACCAGCACGCGGGTCTCGAACGCCTCGATCGCCAACGCCTCGCCCTTGAACACCTTATGGGTGACCTCGAAGCTGGAGCGCTTGAAACTCTCGATCCGGCTTTCGATCGTGATCCAGTCGCCATGGGTGGACGCGATGTAGAATTTCGCGCGCGTGTCGACCATGGGAATGCCGACCAGCCCATATTTCTTGACGATGTCCTGCTTGGAGAAGCCGGCCGCCTCGAACATGATCGAGGTGGAATCGTCGAACATCGCGAAATAGCGCGGGTAATAGACGATGTTGGCGGGATCGCAGTCGCCCCACTGAATCTGAACATCGCGCCGGTGCACGAACATGCGGCCGGCCCTACTTCGGCGCCATGCGCAGCGAGGCGTCGAGCCGCACCACTTCGCCGTTCAGGTAGGGATTGTCGATCATGTGCAGCGCGAGCGAGGCGAACTCGTCGGCTTGTCCGAGCCTGCGCGGAAACGGGATCGACGCGGCAAGCGAGTCCTGCG
>Ga0137412_10002526_pt1 | contig 14489 bp, 7 predicted proteins | sample CZODoug2_1_16fun_FD_122160 | JGI IMG/M metagenome (GOLD analysis project Ga0137412, IMG submission 122160) | Vadose zone soil fungal communities from Angelo Coast Range Reserve, California, USA - CZODoug2_1_16fungal (Hybrid Assembly) | ecosystem: Environmental > Terrestrial > Soil > Vadose zone... | reverse complement strand
TCATGCTCCTAAACGAAGCTGCCGAGCGGATGTTTGGCTATAGCAGTGGCGAACTGCTGGGGCTAAACGTGGAAAACCTTGTGCCGGCTGCGATGCAGGCTGGTCACGCTCAACATCGTGCCTCGTACGCAAACCGTCCCAGAACGCGTCCCATGGGAACTGGCCTGGAACTGGAAGGGCAGAGGAAAGATGGTTCGCTTTTCCCACGTCAAACAAGCGCACGGGCGAATATGAGCCTTGGACGACCTCCTAGCCGATGTGGTCATTCGGCTTGCGTACTATTACACTCTGGACGATGACGACGATCAGCCGACGCAGATTCCTTGCCACAGCAGCGCTATCTCTTGCTGCAACCCGTCTTCATGCGCAGCGCCATGCGGGAGCCCAGGTCACCCTGAACCTTTCCAACGAGATCACAGGTTCCCGCATGCCTGACGACTTTGTGGGTCTCTCCTATGAAGTACAGCAACTGGCTGATCCACAATTCTTGGCGGCAACCAATACAGCACTCATCCGCCAGTTCAAAGCGCTGGCGACTCGGGGCGTGTTGCGCCTGGGCGGCAACACCAGTGAATTTGCCTGGTGGAAGGCAACGCCCGGTTCTCCTGAACCTCAGCATCCAAACACGCGCGTGGTCGAAGGCCAACCCAAACCACTGTATTACGCCGTAACACCTGAAGCGGTGCGTAATCTGGCGGGTTTTTTGAAAGAGACAGGCTGGACCTGCCTGTACGGCATCGGCATGGGAACCAACACACCAGAGCGTGCGGCCGAAGAAGCTGCGTTCGTGGCAGAAACCCTCGGTCCGAACTTGCAATACTTCCAGATTGGCAACGAGGGGGATCTTTTCGGTCGCCATCTGCGCGATGCAAAAACGTGGTCTGCTAAAACGTACTTGAAGGAGTGGCTCGCGCTTGCTCGGGCCGTGACCGTTCGCGTAGCAGGGGCAAAGTTCGCGATGCCCGATGTTGCCTCCGACGCGGCATGGCTCACGGAGATCGCGGATTTGTGGCCTTCGATCGAGAATCCACCGCGTGTGACAACGCTTAGCCACCATTACTATTTCGGCGGGCCTGCAACAAATCCTGAGGTCAATATTGCCAACCTGCTGAAGCCGGCCACCATGGCGAGAGTGCAGCAGACGGCGGATATTGCGACGGCCGCAGGCAAAAAGATGGGCGTCCGCGTGCGCATGACGGAAGGCAACACCTGCTATCGCGGCGGAAAGCCAGGTGTGTCTGACGTTTTCGCTGCGGCACTGTGGGCTGCCGACTATTCGCTGCTGCTCGCCAGCAACAACTATTCTGGAATCAACTTGCACGGCGGTACCGGTAAGTCGGTCGCAAACTCCGTCGGAGGTTTCCTGCCCGGCGATGTCCTTCTCAAAGAGAATGGCGAAAGCCCGGAGCGGATCGCTACTCATCCTCACCCGTTCTATACTCCCATTGCCACATTCGGTTCAGAGTACGTGATGGAGCCGGTGGCTTATGGTCTCAAGTTCGCTGGAGAGTTCACTGGAGCCTCCTTTCTCCGTGCCGATCTCACCTCGCAACTCCAGACGAAGGGAATTAACGCAACCGCTTACGCCGCAAGACTTCCCGGCAGGCATCTTGCCGTCATCATCCTGAACAAAGACGCGGAGCAGGATGTAGAGGTAAGCCTGGACTTTGGAACCGGGAGAACTGGAGCAGTGGAAACCAAGACGCTGCACGCCCCGGCGCTGGATAGCCGGGAAGCTCACATCACGCGGTCTCCAGAAACTGGCCGTCTCCGCGACGGCAAATACACCGTAATGGTTCCCCACGCCAGTGGAATCTGCCTGAACCTGCAAATCGTTTGATTGACAACGGCGATTAAGCTGTCATATCTTCCCATCTCCGGAGAGACGATGCCAGCAGCTCATGTAACGCACAAAATTCTGTCCACCGCAGACCTCATCATCATCGGTCTGTATTTTTGTGTTGTCTTTGCAATTGGGTTTTATTTTTCGATCAAAGAGCGCACTTCGACCGATTATTTTCTGGCCGGTCGCAACGTTGGATGGTTTGCCATTGGCGCGTCTTTGTTCGTGTCCAATATCTCGACGGAGCACTTCATCGGATTGGCCGGTTCGGGCGCCTCATCGGGACTGGCGGTCGGTCACTTCGAATGGCTGGCCTGTTTCATGTTGCTCATACTGGGCTGGATCTTCGTCCCGTTCTATTTGCGATCCAATGTTTTCACCATGCCGGAGTTCCTGGAACGACGATTCAACCGGTCTTGTGCCACTTATCTTGCCAGTATCTCGGTGATCGCATATGTATTTACCAAGATTTCTGTCCATCTCTATGCCGCAGCAGTCGTGCTGGAGCGGGTGGTGGGATGGAGCCCCATGACCGCGGCGATAATTCTGGTAGTGGCAACGGGAATTTACACCGTCGCGGGGGGGTTGGCTGCAGTTATCTACACCGACCTGGTACAGACTCTGATTCTGGTAACCGGCGCTGTGGTCTTGACCTTGATCGGTTTAAATCACGTGGGCGGATTCGCCGGCTTGCGCGCAGCGCTGCCTCCCGATTATTTCCACATGATCAAGCCTGCTGGCGACACTGCCTTTCCCTGGACAGGAATCTTTTTCGGCGCTCCCATTTTAGGCATATGGTACTGGTGCACCGACCAGGTGATGGTGCAGCGCGTGCTCTCTGCAAGGAGCGAAGGGCATGCCAAGGCTGCAACTATCTTCGCCGGCTTTCTGAAAATCCTGCCGGTCTTCATTCTCGTGCTGCCCGGACTGATTGCCGTAGCGCTTTATCGTGAGCTGTTCAAGTTTGGACCCAACGGAGAAGTGTTGAATGGCGATATTGCTTATCCTACGATGATCGTCAATCTGCTTCCCAGCGGCCTGGTGGGCCTGATGATTGCCGCTTTGCTCGCAGCTCTCATGGGCGCGATGAGCTCAGTTTTCAACTCGGCCTCCACGCTGGTCACGCTGGATTTCTATAAAAAGTGGCGCCCCAACGCCACGGAACGCAACCTCGTAACGTTCGGCCGCGCCGCAACCGGAATCATGGTCCTTCTGGGACTTTTGTGGGTGCCGTTCATCCACCTCATCAGCAGCCAGCTTTATATTTACCTGCAAAGCGTTCAAGCGTACATCAGCCCGCCCATCGCAGCATGTTTCATTCTGGGGATCTTGTGGCCACGCTTGAATGGCGCGGGCGCGCTTTCGTCCCTACTCACCGGCTTTGGTCTGGGCGCCTTCCGCTTTGTGATGGAACTAAAGGAACGTGCCTCAGGAGAGCATTTAACTTCTGGACTGGCGGCATGGCTGATCAACATGAACTTCCTGCATTACGCCATTTTCATGTTTGTGGTTTGCTCTGCCGTTTTGATTGCCGTGAGCCTGGCTACGAAAGCTCCGGACCGCCGTAAATTGATCGGGCTGACGTTTGCAACTGTGAGTCAGAAGCTCGAGGTTCAATCCGCGGGCGCACTTGGCGTGCAGCCGGCCTACCAGCTTTCAACGGAGACTACGCTCGAACATCGCTTGAATGTTGTTTTTAGCGCGTTACTCGCACTCAGCGTCATAGGGCTATGGATCTACTTCCGCTAAGCCGATGATGATTCGCTCCCTTCAATCCGTAGTTGATCGTGAGCTGGCGTGGCGCAGCCTGTCGCCGCGAGGGGCACTGGGAATTGTGAGGCGCTGGCGGGCCGGGAAGCTACTTGCGCTGAGTGATATTTACATTCCTTATCGCCTGTACCAGATCAAGGTTGATGATCATCGTGTGCGCAGCACTCGTTTTCTTGCTGTGGATGCAATCTCAGGCGCTCTTGATCCTTACGAGTTTGCTGAATCGCCTCTGCACGGACGCTGCGTGGAAGTCGACGCGGCTAACTATCTGCCCGCACAACTCGCCGAAGATGACAGCCGAACATTGGTCTTGGAAAAAGTGCGTCGGTTGTTGTTTTCTGGTGGGTTCTTTCGCTTGGTGAAGCCGGCCATTACCACGAATTTGATTGGGGAATTCTATATTCCTTACTGGGCGGGGTTTTATGGTGAGGCGCACAACGTAAGCGTGCTGATGCTGAACGCCGTACGGGGTACCATCGAGGGCAGCAAGGCTTCTAATCTGGTAAAGAGCTGGCTTCTCGAGCACTCGAGCAACGACACTCCAGTCCCCGCATAGCCGAAGCTGAAAAAATTATCCGCAAGTTGAACCTGCCGCTCTGAAAAGCTGATTATCGCGGCGCGCGTTTTCTATAGCGGAAACTATAAGAAGCTGGGGGCGCACCGGAAAAGAATCGTGTGTCATAGATCAGCAGATCTCTCAGGTGAACGTCGTCGTCGGAATGGCTATCCTTCGCATAGGGATATTCGCTCATGCGATGGAAGGGAAGGGGGTTCACAAAGTCGCCATCGGCGGCATAGAAGTCCATGTCTTTTTCGTATCCATCGGCAAAAAAGAAATAATCGCGTTTCCAGTTCGCGGGCAATTCAGGCAAATGCGCCGGGTCAAACTCCAGTTGGAGTTCATCACCGCTGCCGAACACAACAAAGCGATCGTCCGAATTAAGCAGCAAATCGCGTACGTCTCCGAACCGTGTGTAGGCTCCAACCGGCCGTGTGTAAGGCCCGGTGGGGCTCACCTGGTCGTAGATGAATTCAAACTCTCCGCGCGATTGATATTCCCGCATCTGCGGATAACCATGAAAACCAAGCTGTGCGCGTGCCAGCGCCACGTCCGTTACTTTGATCCGCTCAGGCTGCTCAGGAGTCGTGTCCACAAGGATCTGGTCCCAGTAAATCTGCAAGTTGGTAGTAATGCGAAGCCGTCGAGTTCCGGGCTGGAGTTTTCCCGTGAGATCAGAGACTGTCATTCGCGACAAGCCCGCCGGGAACCCCATATCATCCACAACTCGAACCCATTTGCCGTTTGAATCGAGGGCCTCAATGTAAGGAGCGACAGGATTAATGCCCGCTTGCCAGGCTGCATACATCGAGTTCGCCATAAAATACTCGATATAGCCATAGAGCAACAGACGCAGCGGGCCTCCCTGATAGGCGTCCGGCAATTCGATTTCGAGAGAATGCGAATTGGTGAATCCTTTGAAGGCCAGCAGCTCAAAGCCTGCTACGTAGCGCCGGTCATGCCTCAGCAGAAGGTCCAGGACATCGTTGCCGTGATCGTCCCATGCGCCCGCCAACGAACGCGGGTGCCGGCTGGCGATGACTTTGAATTCCGGAAATGGCGGATTGCTGGCGAAATATTCGTTGGGATAGACCTCCAGATCTTGCGGGTGGTCGATGGCTAAGACGCGTACCTGATCCAGGTAAACCACCTCTTCCAAAGGTTCCATCAGCCGAAAACTCAAAAGACCGTCCCGTTGCTGCACATATTCGCCATCCACCTTGATGTATTCAGTGGAGTCGGGAACGTTGCGCTCTCCCGGACCGACCCAATGGCCCACAACGCCGGCGCCCAGCATGTCGGCGATAAAACGATAGCGCGTGCCGTCCCAGACCCATAGCACCGGACAAGAACTTCCACGGCGGTCAATTTCTGCAATTTTGGGTGAGCTGTTGACGGCAATTTTAGGTTCATCCTGAACAACACCGCTGGGCCAGAAAGCCCGGACAAAATCTACGCTGCGTTCTTTTCCCAGACCAACCATAAGGTCGGTTGCGCTTTGGCTGAGATAACCCGATCCGCTGATTTCCCACTTCTGCCACAGCGCCCCGGCAAAGACTTCCACCTTGGTTCCAACCGCGCTCTTGTTATCAGCGAATCCCTTGAGTGAAATGCGAAGAAAATTATTGCGACTGCCCCCAGTGTTATGCAGCAGGATTGCGCGTCCCTGAGACTGAGTCACGAGCAAATCTGGGCCGCCGTCGCCATCAACATCAGCCGCGAGCAGGGCCCGCGGAGAATTCAGCTTGACGGCATCCAGGCCGACTTCAGCAGTTACATCTTTGAACCCGTTCTTTCCCAGGTTACGGAACAGCCGGATTTCTCCGTGTCCATCTTCTGTTTCGCCGACGGCTGCCAGATCAATCCAGCCATCATTGTCATAATCCAGCGCAGCCAGTCCCCAGGCTCGCCGCCAATTTTTGATTGGGAGCTGGACCTGCTCCACGCTCCTGCCATTCACGTTGCGCCACAACGTAATGCCCGGAACCCCATCATGGGAGAGCGCCACATCCATCCAGCCATCCTTGTCGAAGTCCAGAGTGATGGCTGCCGTGACTGGCGGCAGCTTGGGAGAATCCCAAACTGGGGCGACGCTCCATTTACCTTCGCGTGGATTCAGCAACAGCTCCGGCTTTGCAGCACCATACATCAGGTCAATTGCCCGATCATTGTTGAAATCTGTAGGAGTTACGCCGAAAGTCGGCGCGTTGCCGGCGAAACCTGATGCACTCGTGACGTCAGTAAACGTATTGTTGCCATTGTTCCGCCACATTGCGTTTTTGCCGGCTTCGCTGCTGGACACAAACAGATCAAGGTCGCCATCATGGTCGTAGTCGACAAAAGTAACTCCCACCGGGTTGCTCTGGGAATGGATGCCGGCTGTCTCCGTTACGTCCTTGAACGTGCCGTCGCCCTGATTATGAAAGAGCAGGACGCGATCACTGGTTGTAACTGCCAGGTCGGTGTGGCCATCGTTATCGTAGTCGCCGGCGGCGCAGGCAATTGCGTGCAACTTGGGATCGAAACCTGCTTTTTGTGTGACATCTTCGAATTTGCCCCGGCCGGCATTGTGAAAAAGCGCGATTCCTCCCTGCGTTCCAGCATCGGCAAGGAACAGGTCAGGGCGTCCATCATCGTCAAAATCAAGAAAGCACGCTCCGGGACCAATCTGATTTGCTTTTGCTGCGTCACTTTTTTCCGCAGAAGATGAACTCAGTCCTGAACCACGGGTGACATCGGAAAAGCGCACAGGAATTGGGGTTGAGGAAGGTTGGGCAGCGCTGCCCACGGTGAGTGCGAGCGACAACGATCCTTGATCGCCATAAGTCAGGCTCATAGGCACACCCAACTTTGATTGCACCAGATGCTGGAAGCGTGCGAGATGTTCCCGAGCTTTATCCGCATCGCCCAGACGCTGCAGGGCGCGCGCAAGCCCAAATTCAGCAGAGGCATGAAAAGGATTCAATTCGAGCGCGTGCTGGAAGGCGGCCACTGCTTTTTCATTTTGTCCCAGCTCCGATTGCGCCAGGCCAATGAAATAAAATACATCAGAATCATTTGGGGCAAACCTGGCGGCGGTCTGGAAGGCGGCCAGCGACTTTTCAGAGTTTCCCTGGTTCTTGTACACCAATCCCAGCGTGTACCAGATATGTGCGTTGTCGGGATCCTTCCTGGCCAATGCATTCAGTAGCGCGGCTGCCGCGTCATATTTCTGGAGGTTGGCCAGAGCGATGGCTTCATTGATCTTGGCGGTTTCCAGTTTTGGATTGAGAGCAGAGGCCCGGCGAAACAAGTTCAACGCCCGCGCGAACTCCTGCTGGTTCATGTAAGCCGCGCCAAGATTATTGAGATGGACAGCCTCGGTCCCAGCATTTGCTCTGTCTTTTGAGGATGGAGCACTTTTTGAGGCTGGAACAGACGAGTGCTGGGTCTGTGCTACCGCGGCGATCGCCGCAACGGAGAAAGTTGATAATAAAAGGCATGCGAAGGCGCGCTTTATCAAGGGTGGCTGCCACGCCTCGGCCCACGGGTGTTCAGGTAATCCAAGTCTCAATTGCGCTCCTAGTGAACCATTGCAGCACTTAAGCTCCTCCAAGATGCCCAGCGACCACAATCATTTTACTGGTTGCTTATGGTCTGAAGGTTTTGCGCGGTCTGAGGGTAATGCCGATATAGTTTTGGAAAATGGCTTCGCGGATATCGTGCCCTTGCCCTCTTCCACGGTGATGGTCTGGTCGGCAGCGACATTCGTGAGTTGGTCAATTTTCCCGCTCGGCCATGTGATCTGGACGGACGCTACTGATGTTTTTTGTCCCAGACCAAAGGTGAGCACCAGTTCGCTTTGTGAGAGATAACTGGAACCGCTGCGCAGCATCTGCCACTGCTTTTCACCGTCATATTCAATTCGTACCACCGCGCCAATGCCGTCGCGGTTCGAACTTGTACCCCGAAGCTTTACGCGAAGGGCATGGTTGCGGTTTCCGCCGTCGTTACGAAACAGAAGCGCCGGACCGGCATTAGTGGTAATCAGCAGGTCCAGATCGCCATCGTTATCGATGTCGGCGTAAGCAGCGCCGCGAGCAACCCTTGAAGTTGCAAAGGTCGCTCCTGCTGATGCCGTGACCTGCTCGAATTTTCCATTGCGCAGATTGTGAAATAAGTGCGGCGGCTGGCGATAGGTGATTCTCTTCTGAATGCGCTCGATGTCACTGTCAAGATGGCCGTTGGCGACAAAGATATCCGGCCAGCCATCCAAGTCATAGTCGAAAAAGAAACAGGCAAACCCCAGAGTAAGCAGCGAAGCGCGTCCAATCGACGAGCGTGGCGCTTCGTCCACAAACAGGCCGTTCCCTTCGTTGTGATACAGCGACATCATCTGGTTGGAAAAGTTGCTGATAATGACGCTGGGCTTCCCCGAACGATCATAGTCAGCGGCGTCCACTCCCATTCCCGCTCGCGCGACGCCATCTTCGCTGAAAGCCATCCCCGCCGGTATTGCATTTTCAGTGAATGTTCCGTTGCGGTTGTTCAGGTAAAGTTTGTTGGGCTGAGTGTCATTGGCGATCAGAAGATCAGGCCAGCCGTCACTGTTGTAGTCAAGTACGGTGATCCCAAGGCCTTTCGATATTGGGTCATAAAGGCCGGCTTTTTTCGTCGCGTCTTCGAATTTGCCATTGCCAAGGTTGTGCCATAGACGCGCGGAGGAGCCTTTATAAGACTCTGGTGTGCAGTAGGATTTATGGGTTCCATCGAGTGTGCAACGAAGGTCCGCTTCAGGGGTCCACTGAATATAGTTGGCTACTAACAAATCCAGTTTGCCATCACGGTCATAGTCGATCCAGGCGGCGCTGGTGCTGAATTCATTGATTCCCGATAATCCGGCGTTCGCGGTGACGTCAGTAAACCTGCCATTGCCATTGTTGTGGAACAAGCGGCTCTGGCCGAGGGCGGAAACAAAAATGTCATCGAAGCCGTCATTGTCGTAGTCGCCGATCGCCACCCCCATTCCATACATGGCGATGTCCAACCCGGCCGCCGCAGTGACATCAGTAAATGTGCCGTTGTGGTTGTTGTGGTACAGCTTGAGAGTAGATGCCGCCTGACGATGTCCGGGCCAGTCCTGCCCGTTCACGAAAAGAATGTCAGGATAGCCGTCATTGTCATAGTCAATGAATGCGCAACCTGGTCCCAGCGTCTCCGGCAGATACTTAGATCCAAAAGCGCCGTTGTGGTGAACGAAATGGATACCCGATGACTGCGTAATGTCGGTGAAGCGCACCGGTGCTTGCGGATAGCATCCGATGGAAAACAAGAACAACACTGCAACAATTTTTCTCATTTAATGATCCTATTGAAAACCCTCGCTCCCACTCGTGCGGCAGCATACGGCGTCGGTAAATTGTGCGGCTGGCCAGCGTGGCAAGCCGTTTGACTTCTTGTACCTGAATATCAGCACGCGACAAAATTCCTTGCCTCGGTGCGGGATGACTGCTAGCATTCTCTGCTGCTGAAACGTTTCAGTTGTTCGAAACCTTTCCAGGAGATTGGCCATGAAACCATCCCACGTCCGGCTTTTTATTATTGTTCTTGCGCTGGCCAGCTTTAGCTTTGCCAGTGACACGATACCAGAAGCGGCGTGGCGTCGCCCTATCGGGCAGCCGCTCGAAAACCCCGGCGGAAAGAAGCCTGAAATTCAGGGCATGATCGATGACGGTTATTGGCAAGGAGCGCCAGTCGGCGGTTTTGGAGCCGGTACCTTTTCCCGCTCGTATCGAGGGGAGTTCGAACGCTGGCACCTGAAGACCGGCGTGCACAAGTATGAGAGTGTTCCAGCGAACCAGTTCAGCGTGTTCGCCAGGCGTGAAGGCGATTCCACGGCGTACGCCCAGGTACTGGCCACAGATGCTCCCACCAATCACGCGCTGTCTGCCTGGAAATGGAATTATCCTGTTGGTCACGGCGAATATGCCGCGTTGTATCCGAAATCCTGGTTTCATTACAAGACGGCTGAGATGCCAGTGGAACTCACGGTCGAGCAGTTTTCGCCAATCCTGCCGAATAATTACAAGGAGACCAGCTATCCGATAGCGATTTACAACTGGACGGCAGTAAATCCCGGCACAACCAAAGTGACGGTCTCCCTCATGTTCTCCTGGACGAATATGGTGGGATGGTTTCGCGGGACCGGCCGTGACTTCAGTCAGGCAAACAATCTTCAGAACATGAACAGTGTCCGCACGGAACAGGTAAGCGGCGGAGTCATGAAGGGCATCGTATTTGACCGGCTCCGCAAAGGTGCTGTGCAGGAGGACTGGGACGGGCAGTTTGCTATTGCCGCCATCGAGAGCCCTGGGGTGCAGGTCAGCTATGTCCAGACGTTCATGCCGTCCGGCGACGGTGCTGATGTCTGGGGCCCATTTAGTTCGTCGGGAGTGCTGCCAAGTTCGCCTTTCCACTTCGCCAGCGGGGGCCAGGCGCTGGCTGGCGCTATCGCCGTGCAGTTTACGCTTGCTCCGGGGGAGAAAAAGAAAATTCCTATCGTGCTTGCCTGGGATTTCCCCGTTGTGGAGTTCGGTAATGGACGCAGATGGCTGCGCCGCTATACCGATTTCTTTGGGATCTCAGGCACCAACGCATGGCAGATCGCACGCACTGGTTTATTGGAGCAGGATGGCTGGAGCCGTGGGATTGACACATGGCAAGCACCCTATGTGAATAATACCTCGCAGCCACTATGGTATCGCGGCATGCTCTTCAATGAGCTTTACTATCTTGCGGACGGCGGCACTCTCTGGGGACGTGAAGTACAGACCCAGCGCTCCCCCGCTGCCGATATCTGGAAGCGGCAGACGTTCATTTACCTGGAATGCTTTGACTATCCGTATTACAGCACGCTGGATGTGCTGTTTTACGGCTCCATGCCGCTGGTGAAGTTCTGGCCGCAGCTGGACAAGGCTAGTGTCAGGGAATTTGCCGACACGGTAAACCAGGAGATTCTGACCGAATACTTGTGGTTATGGAAGACTCAGCAGGAAACGAAACCGGCTTACCGCCAACGCAAGGTCAAAGGTGCTCTGCCGCATGATTTGGGGAATCCGGCAGAAGATCCGGTAATCCTTGTCAATCAATTTGACTGGCAGAATACGAACCGCTGGAAGGACCTCAACACGAAATACGTCTTGATGGTTTGGCGCGACTTCTATCTGGACGGAAAATCCGATCGTGAGTTTCTGCGCTACAACTATTCAGGCGTGAAACAGGCAATGGAATATCTGCTGCAATTCGATCACGATGGAGATGGTTTGATCGAAAACGAAGGATATCCGGACCAAACGTACGACACCTGGGTCACACGCGGAGCGAGCGCATACTCCGGCGGTCTTTATCTGGCTGCGTTGCGGGCCACAGAAGAGATAGCCCGCTCTCTCGGTGAGCCTTCTACTGCTTCTCAATACCACTCGCTTTTTGAAAAAGCGCGCGGCACTTACATCAAGAAACTCTGGAACGGAAGTTATTTCAACTACGATTCCGACAGCCCATACCATGACAGCATCATGTCTGACCAGCTTGCCGGTCAATGGTATGCGAACCTAACCGGGCTTGGGGATATCGTTCCCGTGAACATGAGAGTCTCCGCCCTGAAAAAAATATTCGAGTTCAATGTCATGAAGTTTGCCGCGGGGGGGATGGGTGCGCTCAATGGAATGGCATCGGACGGCCACGTGCTGAAAGACAATGAGCAAATCCAGGAGGTATGGGTTGGAACCACATTCGGCCTGTGCGGGGAAATGGTAGCCGAAGGACTTCGGGAGGAAGCATTCACCACTGCAAAAGGCATTTATGACGTGGTGTACGAAAAGAAAGGTTATTGGTTCCGGACGCCGGAGGCCTGGGGCACAGACGGCATGTATCGCGCGAGCATGTACATGCGCCCGGGCGCGCTCTGGTCAATGGAAATGATGACCAATAAAGAGTCCCGCAGTGGTGCCTTATCTACTGCGGCTGCCCCGCACTAGTCTTAGGTTTCAACAAATGACTCCAGCTTCGCGGGGCCAATGCGGCTCCGCGCCGGCACAGTCGATTCTCGAATAATCAGTTCGGGATCAACCATGACTTCCACCGGGTCAGCGCCTCCGTGGATTCTTTGCAGCAGGATTTCACCCGCAAGGGCGCCCATTTTGTCCAAAGGTTGCCGCACGGTGGTGAGGCTGGGAATCTGGAAAGCCGCGCTATTGATATCGTCGAAGCCGATGACGGATACGTCTTCAGGAACGCGGAGACCGAAGTCCCGGAGGGCCCGTAGCGCTCCGATTGCCGATAAATCGTTGTAAGCGAAGAGTGCCGTAAAATCCCGTGTTCGTTGCAGCAGCCGCCTCACCACCGGGTAACCGACATAGGGAGAAAATGTGTCAATTTCCAATTGCACCACCAGTTCTTCCTCTATCGCGAGGCCGAGGTTTTCGGCAGCACGCTCAATGGCCTTCCAACGCGTTTCTGAATCGGAGCTGTAGGGTTGCCCTTTAATGAACGCGATTCGCTCATGGCCGAGTTGGACCAGGTGTTCAAGCGCTAGATGCGCTGCACGATCGTGATTCAGCACCACGTTGGTGACCCCCGGATGGCTGCGGTGGCCGGAAATAACCACGGTAGGCAGCGGTAGCGGCTTTTCCAGCGCGGTGTCAATCACGATAAAGCCTTCCACGGAACGCTGTCGCAGGAGCTGGGGATACTCCTCCAATAATTCCGGTTTTCGGCGGTGGGTTGCGACGAGGAAGAAGTAATTCTTGCTGAGCAGGTAGTCGCCGACAGCACCCAACACCAGCGCGCCATACCCTTCGCTTATCTCCGGAACCAGCACACCCACAGTGTGGCTGCGCATTCCACGCAAGGACCGAGCCATGGCGTTTGGCCGATAGTTGAACTTTTCGGCGGCGGCCAAAATGCGAGCCTGGGTCGCCTCGGGAATCTGGCCAGCTGCCGGGGCGGCGTTCAGTACAGTGGAAATGGTAGCCGTCGAAAGCCCAAGATAACTTGCAAGGTCCTTGAGTCCAACCGGCTTGGGTGTACGGTCCTGCTTTGATTTCCGCATGATTCCTATGTTTTGCAGCAGTATTGTAGCTTCTGCGCCCCTCGAAACTCTACAAGAAATTGAAATCTCCAATTGTCCCTAAGGAGCCCCCCGGGCCGGAACCCTCTACCTAAACGTTTTTGTTAAAAAAAATTCTTGACTCAAGCATAAGAATTTTGAATAATGCTCGACCGTTGGGGGTGTAGCTCAGATTCTGCGCTCTCACTTGGTCCGCCAGCGGCAAGGTGAAATGCTGCAGAGCCGCAGAACGGAAACGTTTTAGTGCTTCAGATCAGTGCAAGGGGCCTGTTTCTCCGAACGCGTCGTCAAATTGAGGGGGATTCTATGGATCGCTTTCGCGCAAATTCACGCGGTATTTTGAGATTGACCTGGTTGGTGCTGGCGCTGAGCCTTGCGCCCACAGTATTCGCACAGACTGATACCGGTACTGTGCGCGGCACTGTAACGGATCAGCAGGGCAGTGCCGTTACCGGGGCTCAGGTTACGATAACCAACGCGGAAACTGCTTATTCGCGAAGCGTGAAGAGTGACGCGGATGGTAGCTACGGATTCCAGAGCCTTCCTGTGGGTCGCTACACTTTGAGAGTGGCGGGTACTCAGGGGTTCAAGGCCTTTGAAGAAAAGAACATAGTCCTCCACGTCAGTGACAACCTGACACTCAATGCCAAACTGGCCGTCGGTTCCATAGAGCAAACTGTCGAGGTCGAGGCCTCACCGAACCAGGTTGAACTGGGCACGGCTGAATTGAGCGGTACGATTGAAGGCACTCAGATCACTGAGTTGCCGCTCAACGGCCGAAGCTTTGCGGAGTTGCTTACTCTGGTTCCCGGCGTATCGACTGATGCTGGCTTCAGCTACGACAAAAAAGGGCTCAACGGCGGCGCAGACATCTCTATCAGCGGCGGCGCTTCGAATGCCAACTTGTTTCTGGTGGATGGCGCCAACAACGTTGACGTGGGATCGGGCCGTACAATTCTCGTTTATCCTTCCCTTGACTCGATTCAGGAGTTCAAAGTCGAGCGGAACAGTTACAACGCGCAATTCGGCGGGGCCGGTGGCGGCATCGTCACTATCGTGACTAAATCGGGAACGAACGATATTCACGGTAGTGGTTATTACTTCGGCCGCAACGATCTTCTCGATGCCAAGGACCCTGTCCTTAATGCCATCGACCCGAAATCCAAGAAGAATTCTATTCGCCGCAACGACTTCGGATTTTCCGTAGGCGG
>Ga0137412_10002524_pt1 | contig 14495 bp, 12 predicted proteins | sample CZODoug2_1_16fun_FD_122160 | JGI IMG/M metagenome (GOLD analysis project Ga0137412, IMG submission 122160) | Vadose zone soil fungal communities from Angelo Coast Range Reserve, California, USA - CZODoug2_1_16fungal (Hybrid Assembly) | ecosystem: Environmental > Terrestrial > Soil > Vadose zone... | reverse complement strand
TGCCGCAGTGCATTGAACGTCGTGATCCCCGCGCACAACAACGGCCCCGCATCTGCAGCGTTCAAATCCTCCGGCAGCCGCGCCACGGCCTCATGCCGCGCGATCATGTACTGTCCGTACCCGCCGTCGCGGGTCACTCCGTTGATCTGCTCGTACTTGCAGGTGATAAATTCGCCCCGCCGGCAAGATTCGCACACAAAACAATGTCCCCCGTGCCAACCGGTCCCCACGCGATCGCCCTTCTTCCACTCCGTCACGCCCGCGCCAATCTCATCAATCACCCCCGCCACTTCATGCCCAGGCACGCGCGGATAAGTGATGAACGGAAACGCCCCAAACTTTGTTGCCGCGTCGCTGTGGCAAACCCCGCAAGCCTTCACCTTGATCCGCACTTCTCCCGCCCCCGGAACCGGCATCTCCCTCTCCACCAACTCAAACTCCCCGCCAGCCTTCCCCACCTGTGCCACAAGATTCTTCGCCATCTCGCCATTCTCCGTTCGTTGAGCTGTTTTTTGTTTGACTGAACGCTGAACAATTCACAACCTGTCATTCCGAGGGCGGTTTTTGCCCGAGGAATCTGCTTTTGCCTGACGTTTTGGCCAAAAGCAGATTCCTCGCCTTGCTCGGCGTGACATTTCTCATTTCATTTCTTCACCACAGCTACCGCGTCCACCTCGATGAGCCATTCCGGCCTCACCAGACGTTGCACGAAAACGAAGGTGCTGGTGGGTGGATTGGCGGTGTTCACGTACTTGTCGCGCACTTCCCTCACCACGGGCAGCTGCGAAGGATCCACGCTTGCCGCGCAATAGTAATTCAATTTGATGATGCTATTGAAATCGCCACCTGAGGCCTCTACCGCCGCTTTTAGGTTCTCGAAAACTTGCTGCACCTGCGCGCGGAAATCGTCTTTCCCGACCAGGTTTCCGGACTTGTCCAAAGCGGCCTGCCCGGCAATATACACGATCTTCCCTTCACCGACTTCCGCTACTTGCGAATAGCCCGCGGTGGGTCTGGCCATCGTCTCTGGATTAAAAATATGAAACGGCTTCCCGTCGTGCGCTCTTACGCTCTGCGTTCCCATTGTTTGCTCCTTTCGTACTCCAAACTCGCTGGCACACACGCCGGCGGCCACCACGGCCACTGCTCCGATAGCCAGAATCGGTTTTCTCATGTTCTCCTCGCTCATTCTTTCGGCTGGACAGATACAAACAAGCGTGTCCACACCACCGCCATCTGATGACCCTTCAGATGCATAGAGCCTCTTCCCGTTACAATATTCTTCCAAGGCTCCCGGCTCACACGCCGACCCTCCGCTCCCCCTGCGGGCCCTGATCCCATCCTGCAAAGGGTGCGCCTGCTCCGCGCCGGAGACTTACACCGGCATCCTCAACTCGTCAGCTCTTTTTCTTCTTCTTTGGTTTTGTTGCGGTCTTCTTCTTAGTTTTGGTCTTCGTTTTGGTTTTTGCTTTGGGCTTTTTCTTGGGTTTTGGCTTCGGCACTTTCTTCGGCTTCGGGGTGGGCGTCGGCATCGGTGAAGTCGGTGGCCCCAGCGCAGCTTGCCCAAAATCAAAACAATCTTCCATCCCATCTGACGCCGCATCCCTCGCATTGATCGCCTTCAACCCGAACGTCACCTCGCAAAACTTCACCAAACTCACATGCGAATGAAACTTGCTCGATATCCCTCGCTTCGCATACGGGCTTATCACCAGACATCCCACCCGAGGTCCATAACTAAACTGTGTCCCCGCATAGCTCAGCCCTGTTTTCGGACTGCCTCCAGTCCATTTGTCCTTCAGCGGCGGCTCCACATGGTCGTACCATCCGCCCCAATCGTCCCAGGTAATAAAAATCGCCATCTTCGGCCACAACGCACTCTTCCCCAGTGCGCTAACCCGCGCCGCCGTCCACTGTGTACCCAGCTTCACGGTTGGCTGCCCCGCATTCTTTCCAAACGGTGGATGCTCCGAAAGCTCCTGCGGCGAACCGGGCGCATACACCCACGAAACATTCGGCAAAGTGCCCGCTGCGGCATCCGTATCCAGCCGCGTCCAAGGCAAAATATTTTTACTCCCTTTCAGCGCCACAATTTTTTCGAAATAACTGAATCCCGGATCGCCATAGGTCGCCCAGCTCAATCCCACCGTTTGCAGATTTTCCGGCAGCGATGGGATCGCAAACGGTTCCTGCGGCTGATACGTTCTCGTTTTACTCGCGTTATCAATGAGCGGCGAATCTGCCGCGATCAGCATCAAATGGTTCGGCTCCGACTGGCTGGCGACTTCCGTAAAATAGTTGTCGCACAGCGTAAATTGCCTCGCATACGAAAAGTACGCCGGTATATCCGTCTCCTTGTACTGCAACTTCACCGCCTTCGTCGCCCGCTCCAGCCACGCGGCGTGATCGTGCCGCGGGTCACCTCCCGCGGGCGGGTCCTGCGCCGCCGGCAAAATGCTCCCATTCACTCCGGGGAACGACCCGAAGTAATTGTCAAAGCTGTGATTCTCCTTGACGATGATCACCACATGCTCAACCGGATTGTGAGGTTTCATTTTCTCCTCCTCTGCGATCCTCGAGGGTCTCACCTTTCTTTTACGATTTCGTGAACATGCTTCTCCCCTTCGCACCCCGCTGGTGTACACTCGCCATTACTGCGGCTCCATTACTCGGCACGCTTCGCCAGGCGCGCCCAATGAGGTTAGCTTGCTTCCCCTGGGCAAGTTCTACAAGCTCCTCATCGCCCTCGCCCTCTTCGTAGCGGCGCTCCTCGTCCTTGACCTCGAGGCCGTTGGGAACCCCGCAACGCGTCACCTATATTCCAACTCCCTCGATTTCCTCATGGTCTTGCTTGCGGCGCTTGCCTCCTCCGACGCCGCTCGCCGCTCGCAAGGGTACACTCGCCAGCTCTGGACCCTCCTTGCCATCGCTCTTTTCCTCGAAACTCTCGCCCAGGCCATCACCACCTATTACCAAAGATTTGTTCCCGGCTCCTCGTACATGCCTATCCCCTCGGACATCCTCTTCTTCGTCTGGGCCGCCCCAGTCTTCATGATGTTCCTCCCCGCCGCCGACGAAAAATCCCGCGGCTGGGATTGGCTCCGCATTCTCGACTTTGCCCAAATCGCCATCGTCGCCATCACCGCCTATCTTTACTTCTTTTATTCCCCTTCCAAGTGGCTTGCCAGCGCTTCGGACTTGCCTCGCCAGATTCTGATCCTCTATATCGTGCGTGACGCAATTCTCTCCGCGGGCTTCTTCTTTCGCTTCCGCAGCTCCGCTTCCCCGGGCCTTCGCTCGTTTTCCCTCGGCCTTTTCATCGTGTTTTTGCTCGCCGTCGTCTCCGATGCAGATTTTCTCCTCACCCTGAAGACCTCCCTCGGCGCCGCAAGTTGGGGTGATTTTCTTTTCCTCTTTCCCTGTCTCGCCGTCATTTTCCTTGCCGCCGCATCGCCGCGCCACGGCCAGGCTTCCATCGGCGAGCCCGTCTCCCGCTTCGGCGATCTCGCCGTCACCAACGGCTTCCCCGTCGTGATCCCACTCCTCGTTCTCTTTATGGGGCGCGCCATTGCCATTGATCAAGTTGCCCTTGCCTGGATCGCCGTCAGCGCATCCTTCCTCTGCTCTGCCGTTCGTCTTATCCTCACCAACCGCAAACAGCGCCGCGTCTCCGAGGAACTTCTCGAAACCGAGCGCGCACTCGTCCGCTCCGAGCATCTGCTCTCTTCCGCTTTCCGCTCCAGCCCCGACGGCTTCGCCATCAACGTTTTCCCCGACGGCCCCTACCTCGACGTCAACGAAGGTTTCACCCGCCTCACCGGTTACTCGCGCGAAGAAGTCCTCAACAAAACTCCTCTCGAATTAAATCTTTGGACGGAACCTGCGCGCCGCGCGGAAGTCCTCTTTCATCTCAGCGAAGGTAAGGAAGTTCGCAACATCGACTTCACCTTTCGAACCAAATCCGGCCTGCTTCGCACCGGGCAGTTGTCTGGCACTCTTCTCGATCTCAACGGCCGCCGCTGCGCTCTCGTCGTCGTCCGCGACATCACCGATCAGCACCGCGCCGTCGATGCCCTTCGCGAAAGCGAAGAACGCTTCCGCTCCTTCGTCGAAAACCTTCACGTCGGCATCGTCTCCAGCAGCCCGATCGGCGAAATCCTATACGCCAATCCCGCCGCTCTCAATCTCTTCGATCTCCGCCTCGAGCAAGTGACCGGCAAAATGCTCATCGACCTTCACCTCGAGCCTGTTCGCGAGGACGGTTCCGTTCTCCCCGATTCGGAAGGCTTAATCCCCACCGTTGTCGCCTCCCGCCGCCCCATCCACAATCGTGTCGTCGGCTGGCGCCACTTACAGTCCAAGATGACGATCTGGACCCTCCTCGACGCCGTTCCGCAATTCAATTCCTCTGGCGAAGTCACCAACATTCTCGTCTCCCTCACCGACCTCTCCGAGCAGCGCCGCGCCACCGAAGCCCTCCGCGAAAGCGAAGAGCGCTTCCGCACCCTCGTCCGCGATGTTCACGTCGGCGTTGTCCTTTCCGGTCCCGATGCCACCTTTGAATTCGCGAATCAGGCTGCGCTCAACATGTTCAATGTCGCCGAAGACCAGGTTATCGGCCGCACCGCTCAAAAGCTCGGATTTACTCCCATCGACGAGCACGGTCGCGAGATTCCCGACTTCGATCGCCCTGTTCCCACCGTCCTCCGCACCCGGCGCCCCGTCCGCCAAACCACCATGGGCTGGCGCATCCCTGGCGTCCCGGAGATCGTCTGGATCTTTGGCAACGCCATTCCGCAATTCAATCCCGACGGCTCCATCCTCCGCGTCATCTCCTCTTTCACCGACATCACCGACCTCAAAAACGCCGAGCGCGCCATCCACCAGCTCTCCACCGAACTCCTCAAGCTGCAGGATGAAGAGCGCCGCCGCATCGGCCGCGAGCTTCACGACGGCATGGCCCAAACAGTTCTCGCCGTCAACCTCAGCCTCGCGCAACTCCGCCAATCCGCACAGCCGCTCAACGAAGCCTCTCACCGCTCGCTCGAAAAAGCTCGCGAACTTCTCCAGCAAATGTCCCGCGAAATTCGCACCCTGTCTTACCTCCTGCATCCACCTCTCCTCGACGACCTCGGCTTGGTCTCCGCCCTCAAGGAATACGTCAACGGTTTCAGCGAACGCAGCGGCATCGAAACCTCTCTCGAACTCCTCACCAGTTTTCGCCGCCTTCCCCAGATTGCCGAAACCGCTTTCTTCCGCATCACTCAGGAGAGTCTTGCCAACATCCAGCGCCACTCCGGCAGCAAGCGCGCGCAAGTCGTCCTTCGCGAAGATCCAGAGTGCGTCGCCCTCGAAATCACCGACTTCGGCAGCGGTATGATCGTCCCTGCAAACGGCACTCCCCATCGCGGCCAGCCCCGCCTCGGCGTCGGCATCCCCGGCATGAGAGAACGCATGGCCCAGCTCGGCGGCTCTCTCGAAATCGATTCCAGCGCCGCCGGCACCACCGTCCGTGCCAGAATTCTCTTCTCCGCTCCGGTCCTCAAGGATTCAATCTATGACGCCTCTCTCCATCCTGATCGCGGATGATCACGCCGTCGTCCGCGCCGGCCTCCGCACTCTTCTCGAGTCGCGCTCCCGCTGGCAGGTCTGCGCCGAAGCCGCCGATGGCCGCGATGCCGTCGAAAAAGCCGCCAAGCACAAGCCCCACATCGCCATCCTCGATATCGGCATGCCTCTCCTCAACGGCGTCGAAGCCACTCGCCAGATTCGCAAAGCCTCCCCGGCCACTGAAATTCTCATCCTCACCATGCACGAGTCCGACGACCTCGTTCAGCAAGTCGTCGAAGCCGGCGCTCGCGGTTACATCCTCAAAGACGAAGCCGATCGCGTCCTCCTCGACGCCGTCCAGGCCCTCAGCCAGCACAAACCCTTCTTCTCCGTCCGTGTCTCCGAAGCCGCCGAAATCGTGGATGCTTCCGACTCCACCAGGTCTTCCCGCTTCCGTCTCACGCCGCGCGAACGCGAAATCCTCCAACTCCTCGCCGAAGGCAAAAGCAACAAGGAAGTCGCCAACCTCCTCAACATCAGTGTCAACACTGCCGAGGCCCACCGCGCCAACATCATGCTCAAACTCGACTTCCACTCCCTCGCCGAACTAGTCATGTACGCCATCCGCAATAACATCATCCAAACTTAATTACCCCAGCGGCACATGAAACTTGTCATCCTGAGCCTATCCGATAAGGATAGGCGAAGGACCTCAACGTAAACTTCCGCGCGGACTCAAACACCTGGCCGCCTCTTCTCAGCGCTCTCCGCGAACTCTGCGTTATTCTTCTCTTCTCCTCCTGCTATCTGATCGCTGTTATCTGTTCGCCCTCAATCGCACCAGCGAATCCAACCCCATCCCTCCTAGTAACTTTTCACTACGCAATCTCCCCCATTTCCTTCCCTCTTCCTCTCCCTCAATATGAATAGGCAGTAACAGTGCCGGCCCTGGAGCAGCTATGTCACATATCAACCCAATCCGCGTCCTGGTAGCCGATGATTCCCCGACAGCCCTCCGTTCCGTCTGCGACTACTTGGATTTTGCAGGTGGCATGGAGGTCGTCTGCACTGCCAGCGACGGCATCAACGTCATGCAGCTCGTCGCGAAGCATCAGCCCGATCTCGCACTCCTCGATTTCCGTATGCCGCGTCTCAACGGTCTGCAAGCCGCCCAGGAACTTCGCCGCTCGTACCCGACGTTGCGCGTCATCATCTATTCCGAAATCCAAGGCTCCACGCTCGAGGAAGAATGTCGCAGTCACGGTGCGGACGGCTACGTTTCGAAAGGCCGCCTTCCTGACGGCCTGCTCCAGGAAATTCGTCGCCTGTTCCCGGGTTCCGTTTTGTAGCTAGAAGCACAGGCACTCCTGCCTGTGCTCTTGGGGTGTCTTCCGATAGTTGGGCTGTCGCTCAAGCAAGCAGTGCCTACAAAATTCCCAAAGCCACGCCATGGCTTTAGGCAAAAGATGAGGAGTGTTCAGAAAGACCGATGTCAACCGCTGGTTCTCAAGTTCTCTTCTTGGGCGAACTGCCCTTCTGGCTCAAAATCTCCCAGTCCATTGTGGAAGCGCCCTCTTCCTCTTTTAAGATTTGCCGTGCCCCTTCTCTCGCCGAAGCGCTTCGCCGCCTCGATTCCGAACAGTGGCAGGCCCTTCTCCTTGATCTCAGCCACCCGTCTGCTCAGGAGCTTCTCGCCGCCCGGAAGCTCCACGACGGTCTGGATTCCGTCCCCGTCGTAGCCCTTCTTCCCATCTCCGATCCCCAATTCCAGGAAGCCGCCGCATCCGCGGGTGCCGCCGCTTCGCTTGTGCTCGCCGACGTCAACGTCGCCTCTTTGCAACACGCCGTGGTCACCGCCATCAACACCGAAACTCTTCGCAATTCATCCAGAAAGGTAAGCTCCATGTCATTGCCATTCGAACAGGCAGCCGTCGACGGACGCCCTGTCTCCAAACTCGACGCCATCTCTCACGCCGTCAACAATCTTCTCTGCGTCATCAACGCCAACGCCGACATCCTCTCCGATCAACTCGACCCCTCCCACAACGCCACCCGCAGCGTCACCCAAATCAAAAAAGCCACCAAATCCGCCGCCGACCTCATGCGCCTCCTAAAAACTCCCTGACTTTTTTTGAGTGCGGAAGCTCAGCTTCCGCTTTTGCGACTTGATCCATATCGCCAAACTTACCATTCGCTAGATCAACGTGGGTGTTTGTCATCCTGCTCGCCCGCCGCAGGAGGGAAGCCATACGATAAGGTCCGGTGTTTGGACTCCGGTGGTGTTTACCAGAGATGGCTGAAGGACCTCAGCGCAAGCCCTACCACAAATTCAACCGCGCACCTCCCTCTTCTCAGCGTCCTCTGCTTGCCCTGAGCGATTTATGCGAAGGGCGCCTCTGCGTTATCTTTTCTCTCCTCCTGCTTTTTGACTTCCCTCCCACTCCTCCTCTACTCTTCCTCCATGCCAACCACCAACCGTCAATGGCTCCTCGCCAATCGCCCCACCGGCCTCATCACTCCCGACGTCCTCAAACTCACCGAATCCCCCATCCCCTCCATCTCCGAAGGCCAAGCCCTCGCCCGCGTAAAATATCTCTCCATCGATCCCACCATGCGCGTCTGGATGACCGATTTCCCCCAATACATGCCTCCCGTCCAAATCGGCGAAGTCATGCGCGCCCTCGGCCTCGCCGAAATCACCGAATCCCGCAATCCCAATTTCAAAAAAGGCGACAAAGTCTCCGGCCTCACCGGCCTCCAGGAATACTGTCTCCTTGCCGGCGAGGGGAAGGGTGCCTTTCAGAAACTTCCCAGCATCCCGTTCCTCTCCGACACCAATTTCCTGAACCTTCTCGGCATCAACGGCCTCACCGCCTATTTCGGCCTCCTCGAAATCGGCAAGCCGCAATCCGGCGAAACCCTCGTCGTCTCCGCCGCCGCTGGAGCCACCGGCAGCATCGTCGGCCAACTCGGAAAAATCCACGGCTGCCGCGTCGTCGGCATCGCCGGCACCGATGAAAAATGTAAATGGATTAAAGACGATCTCGGCTTCGACGTCGCCATCAACTACAAGCATCCCGACTGGAAAGCCCAACTAGCCGCCGCAACTCCCAAAGGCGTGGACATCAATTTCGAAAACGTTGGCGGCGAAATCATGCAGGCCGTCCTCGACCGCATGAATCTCCACGGCCGAGTCGTCCTCTGCGGCCTGATCTCCGGCTACACCAAACACGATCCTGGTCTCGCCAGCTTCGGCCAGCTCATCATCAAGCGCCTCCGCGTTGAAGGCTTCCTCATCATGGATTACATCCCCCGCTTCATGGACGCCGCCCAGAAACTCGGCATGTGGAAAATGACCGGCAAGCTCAAAAGCCGCGAAACCATCGTCAAAGGTCTCGAAAAAGCCCCCGAAGCCATCAACATGCTCTTCCGTGGCGACAACATCGGCAAACTAATGGTCGAACTTTAATTACCCGCCGACCGCGACCTCTTCCAACCTCACCGCCACCCCGCGCACGCCCGTAATCCGGCTGGCCAGGGACTTGCCGGGTTAGCTTCAATCTGATAGGTTCGCTCTCGACAGGACATTTAGGGGGTTTACCCGAAGGAGAATTACATAATTCAAGGGATTGTTCCAAGGCCATAGCAACAGTAACAAAGTACTCGAAGTTTAGCCAGTAGAGACCAGCCACAGCGGCGACCCTGTGCGGCCCAATCCGAGGGGTGGCGAGGCTGGTTTCGCTTGGAGAAGTCATGGCCACCCAGACCACGCAGCGCAACCGCGGAAAAAGTGCTCCCCCTCCCTTTGTGCTTCTTCATCGAAACAAAAGTCGAACCTGCCAACGTGGCCTCATGCTGCGTTGGGCCCAAGTCGCGTTGGCTCTGCTGGTTGCCTTCACGATTGCGTACATTCTGATCACCCCGAACACCAGGGACGATGTTGCCGGCATCCTGCAGCAGAATCATCCAGCATCGGCAGATCGAATGCTGTCGGTCTCACTCTGGGAATTTCAAACTCCCGTGAGCGTACTGCTACACTTGTTCACCTTCACTGATCGTAGTCAACATTTGGCCACGTTCGAATTGCTCGACGTTATTTCCGTCTGCCGCTGTTAATTCTCCTTTCGTCCTATTAGAAGCGAAGGCCGTCTCAAAGAAGTTGCTGGCCCACTCTCAGGTGGGCGGAAGTCCGGGCTAAGACCCGTGTGAGGCACAAATCTTCCTTAGGAGAAATCGATATGCCGGATGGAATGGACAATCGCAGCGCCGAGCAGACTTTCGAGTGGCCGTTAGATTGTGCGAATAGCCTTCAAGCATCCCAGCTTCAGTCGTCGGTCATAAGCGAAGCAGTTCCGCGGCAGTTGTCGGCCCGTTCAAAGCCCCTGACTGCAAGCATTGTTTCGACCGCCGCCAAAATCCAGGACCTCACTGCGTTTGTGCGCAGTCTGGCGCCGGAACCGGGCATGCTTGCTCCACGCTTTTTCCTGGCATCGCTTATGCCGCGGTTTTGCAGACCCTGCGTGGTCGTGGTCTCTCAAGGGAGCAGGGTCGCAGGATTGCTCTATGCCCGTGAGCGCTGGGTGGCCGGAGTCCCGACCGGCGTCGTGCTCGGGGACGATACCCTCGGCACGATGGTCGTGGCCCGCCCAGAGGAAATAGAATCCGTCTTTCAATGCGCCGTGGAGACTTTGCTTAAGCGCAAAGCTGCACTCCGGTTCCGGGTCGCCTCGGACCACCTTGCGATCCTCCAGGCAGAGACCGCAAAGGCCAACGCGGAGATCCATTCTTACCGTGAAGAATTCCACGCGCATCTTGAGCTGCCGGCAACTTACGAGGAGTTTCTCGCCAAGTTCCGGAGCCACACCCGTCACAACTTTTGCCGCTATCGTCGAAGGAGCGAGTCGGCAGGCAATGAATTCTGCCCTGACCTTACATTTACAGACTTCTGCGCTGCCGCGAAGACTCTGTTCCCGAAGGAGACATACGCGAGGCACGAATCGAACTTTCGGAAATGTGTTGCAATGATTGAGGCAATGCCCTCTCAAATCCGGGTTGGCTTGCGTCGAAGTAGCGGCGAATGGATGAGTCTCGCCGGTGGTTGGTGCACCGGTGATCGCGCTGTCCTTAACATGCAGTTGAATGATCGTACTTACGCGCGAGAGTCCGTCTCACTCGTATTGCGGTCCTAATTTGATCGAGGGGCTGATCAATCGAGGGATCCGGGAACTCGTTTTTTGGGCAGGGACCTCGGCGCCGCTTAATTCCTACATTGTCCCCCGCGAGGAATTCATGACGTATGTAGACTCCCGGTCGCATCCGTGGCGTCTCGTCCGGCTGACCTGTATTGCACTCGCCAAGCTCTCTCCAGCCACATTTGGCAAGTGGCTGAAATGGGAGTCGCCCGACGTCAGCGCAAACCTCAACACATGAGTGTGCCAGACGCGACCTGCTCTCACGGAATCGCGTTGAGAGTTGGAAAGCAGAGGCAACCGTCTGACTGCGACTTCGACACCGAGTCGGAGTGGGACTAATTTGCCTATGGCTCCCAATTAATCGCGATCCTTCGCCGGATGGAATGGGGTTTTGATTCACCACACTCGGTCACGGCGGAATTGTCATATCTTGGGCATCCAGTCGGATACAATACATCTGCACACAAGCCACGTGCCTCAATCAGACTCGTAACCGATCCAGTCTGGAGCACTAAATGGGTAAGAGGGTTTTTCGCCTGCTCCTCTTTTTAGCTGTAGCGGTTCCGCTTGCTCTTCCATTCGCTTTCGCCAACTCCACTTATCCAAAGACAGCCAGCTGTCCCATCGACGGCGGCACCGCCCACGCAACAGGAAAAAAGAGGACGGCAATGCAAGCCGCGTGTACCGAGATCGAGTACAAACACAAAGGCACCGATTACTCTGACCCGCGCCATCCACAAAAATTCAATCACGTTTTCTGGATCACCCACTGCACCGAATAATTCCAATCCCGCCGTTCCTCCGAACCTGGGAACGCCATTCTCCCGAATGGGCACTCTTGATAGCGCCGGCTTCCAGTTCACCCTGAGCCTCAAAGGGCCGGCCCGCCCAGTGGAACCTGTCTCAGCCCGTGCACTCAATCGCCCAACGTGATATAAATCCTATGATTGAAACTTCAACAAGAACGCGTGCTAGTGACAAGAAAATCGAGCTGTCCAATTAGTTGCCCTCCAAAGTGGCAGCTTCACCTTTTCCGCAGCAAACTAAATCTCCGTTCTCCCAGACAATCGTTGCTGCTTTGCGCCATGCTGCTCGCCGCCAGCGCTGCCCCGGCTCTATTCTCTTCCCCAATGCGCGCGCAGCAGTCAGCACCCGCAACGCCGGTTGTCGTGCAACCCGGTGCCCCGGGCAAGCCCACCAAGACGCTGCCACCTTCCGCGAAAGGCACGTTGCCTCCTCGTTCGTCAGCCGACGTGGAATTCATGCAGGGCATGATCATGCATCACAAGCAAGCCGTCGAGATGACCGCCCTGATACCCTTGCACACCGAAAACAAGAATCTCCGCTCCCTGGGAGCGCGAATCAGCAGTTCGCAGTCCGACGAAATCAAGTTTATGCAGCGTTGGCTCGCAGGCCGAGGCGAACCCATTTCCTTGGCGATGCCCGGAATGCCGGACATGGACAAATCAGGCCGCCCAGTGACCCTGATGCCCGGCATGCTCACACCCGAACAGATGGACGCCCTGCGAAAGTCGAAAGGCCCCGAGTTCGATCATTTATTTCTAACCGGTATGATTCAACACCACAACGGCGCCTTGATCATGGTGAAAGACCTTTTCGACACCGCCGGCGCGGGACAGGATGCCGACCTCTTCAACTTCGCCACCGATGCCGACAATACCCAGCGCGCCGAAATCAAAATTATGCAGACCATGTTGGAGAATAAACCTTCCGAGGAGAAACAATGAATCGAGCACCCAGCCTTGCTTTTCGCGTAGCCATCGCCGCGATTTTTCTACTCTCCGGCACCTGCCGGATGAAAGCGCAGGAACCCGCTTCCACTCCGTCCAAGCAGGAAACGCCAAAGCCGGAAGCCGCCAAGCAAGATCCGGGGAAAAAGGAAACCGCGGAGGAGCCAGAGGAGGAAAAGAATCCCTTTGCGCCAGAGCCGGCTCCGGCTCTCCCGCCGGGCATGAAAGGCTCGGATACCACAGACCCGCGCGCGAAGCTAACTCCCGGTCTCTACAACGCGGGTGAAACCTCCATGGGCATCAAGCACCTCCTTCTGCTCAAGAAACCCGACGCGTTTCAACTCGGCGCAACGGATCCCGACGACCCAAAGGTTCAAGAGACCATCAGCCAACTTGGCATCGGTAACATCACGAAGCTTCCCAAAGCGGTTCAACTCCCGATCGCGCAACTTGCATTCGCGAACTCGGACTTCGCCTTCCAGGGCAACCGCCTCTTCCAGGGAAATTTCTACGGCGTAAATATTTACGACATCTCCAACCCGGCAAACGCCACGCTGCTGACTTCGATGGTCTGCCCCGGCGGCCAGGGCGATGTCTCGGTCTACAAAAATCTTCTCTTCATGTCCGTCGAAATGCCGAATGGGCGCCTGGATTGCGGCACGCAGGGATTTCCTCCCGAACCTCCGCCGCCCGCCACGGAAGAAAAAGAAAAGAAACGCCGCATACCCGCGGCACAAAAGGATCGCTTTCGCGGCGTAAGAATCTTCGACATCTCCGACATCAAGAATCCGAAACAAGTTGCGGCCGTGCAGACCTGCCGCGGCTCGCACACGCACACTCTGGTCCAGGATCCGAACGACAAGGACAACGTGTATATCTACGTCTCCGGCACATCGTTCGTTCGCCAGCCGGAAGAGCTCGCCGGCTGCTCCGGTGAAAAGCCCGACAAAGACCCCAACACCGCGCTATTTCGCATCGACGTAATCAAGGTTCCAGTCGCCGCACCGCAAGACGCGAAGATCGTCTCCACTCCCCGCCTTTTTATCGATCCACGAACCGGCGCGATGAACGGCCTGAATAACGGCGGCACCCACGGCAAAAAAGGCGTCATGGAGAAGCCCGCCGACACCGATCAATGCCACGACATCACGGTCTATACCGCGATCGGACTCGCCGCGGGCGCATGCTCCGGCAACGGAATTCTTCTCGACATCAAAGACCCAGTCCATCCAAAGCGTCTCGACGCCGTCAACGATCCAAATTACTCCTACTGGCATTCCGCTTCGTTCTCCAACGACGGCACCAAAGTAATCTTCACCGACGAATGGGGAGGCGGCCTTGGCGCGCGTTGCCGTCCGAACGATCCGAACAAGTGGGGAGCCGACGCGATCTTCCGCCTGAAAGACGACAAGCTCACCTTTGCGAACTATTACAAACTGCCGGCCGCGCAAGGCGACTCCGAAAACTGTGTCGCCCACAACGGCTCGCTGATTCCCGTCCCCGGCCGCGATATCGAAGTGCAAGCCTGGTATCAAGGCGGCATCTCCATCGTGGACTTCACCGATCCGGCGCAGCCCACCGAAATTGCCTACTTCGATCGCGGCCCGATTGATCCAACCACGCTCGTTCTCGGCGGCGACTGGTCGGCCTATTGGTACAACGGCAACATCTACGCCTCCGAAATTGCCCGCGGCCTCGATGTCTTCGAACTAACGCCAAGCAAATTCCTCACCCAAAACGAAATCGACGCGGCTAAATCCGTTCACGTTCCCGACCTGAACGTGCAGAACCAGCAAAAAATCGAGTGGCCCGCCAACTTGGTCGTAGCTAAAGCCTACGTGGACCAGTTGTCCCGCTCGGAGGCGTTGCCGGCAAATCAAATCGCCTCTCTGCGCAAAGCGATCCAGGGCGCCGAGTCTTCCCACATGAACCAGAAAAAACTGGCAAAGCTGCAGCACATGGCGCCATCCCTCGAAAAAAGCGCCGCCACAGCAAAAACTCC